>Ga0102589_1000788_pt1 | contig 53303 bp, 54 predicted proteins | sample AraplaMF_Col_mLB_FD_76858 | JGI IMG/M metagenome (GOLD analysis project Ga0102589, IMG submission 76858) | Arabidopsis root microbial communities from the University of North Carolina, USA - plate scrape MF_Col_mLB | ecosystem: Host-associated > Plants > Roots > Endosphere | place: USA...
CATTTTTATTTTTATCATACGATTTCTCGGAATTTGCCTAATGAAAATATGTAAAACCCATTAAACAAAGGGTCTGATTACAAGTTCTTTTGAACTCGTAATTTGAACCTGTAATTAATATATAATAAAATTTATTAAAAATCAATGAAAAAATAGCAGATTTTCATGAGAGGATTCGTTTTAGAAATGGGAGATATAGATATATAATAGGAAGTAATAAAGTTTACATATAATGAATGGAGAAAGAAAAATGTTATTAAATAAACGTTTTACCATTGGAGAAATGGCAAAAATGCATAATATAGCGGAATCTACATTACGTTATTATGACGAAAAAGGAATTTTTCATCCGTCAATTGTTGATCCGCAAACCAATTATCGCTATTACACAATCGATCAGTTTTCACTATTAGATACAATTAAATTTTTACGCCAATTAAATATCCCATTAAAGGAAATAAAAAAATATATTGATGAACGGAATCCGTCTTATGCGTTGAATTTACTAGAAAAACAACAAGAAATGATGCGAAAAAAGCAAAGAGAAATCGAGTATGCTTTGGCAAAAATGGAACATAAAATTCATTTAATGAAGAAAGCGACGAAAGCGGAAACAGATCGAATTGTAATTAAAAAGATATCGAAGAGAAAAATAACAGCAATTGCGGTTGCACCCAATACAACAGATGATATGTTTGAATATTATATCCATTCGCTGCAAAAAAATATGAAGCAAATTGATAATAGTGTATTTTCAGGAGATATCGGTGTAACAGTTTCAAAAAAAGCATTACTTCAAAATGAGTTTCAAGCGTATAGTAGTATTTTTATTCTTTTGGATTATATGCCTTTTCAAGTTCAGACTTCTGATGAAATTAAAGAAGGTTTATTTGCTTGTTCTTATCACCATGGACCATATGAAGAAACAGACGCAACGTATACGGAATTATTAAAGCACATTGATAACGAAGGATACGAAGTAAGCGGAGATGCACTTGAGCTTGCGCTAATTGACTGGTCTGTAACAGAAAATCCGAAGGAGCAAGTAACGGAAATTCAAATACCTGTTGTTAAAAAATAAATAAAAAAATAGGCTTATATATTTTTTGATTCTCTATTGACCTTCAAGTAACTTTAAGGTTTAAACTGTGAACAGAGCATTGAAAAAGGAGCATTTATATGATGGAAACAACAGAAAAATTAAGAGAAAAACCAATTAAAAGTTTATTTATCACGTATTTAATACCAGCTGTTCTTGGGATGGTATTAATGTCGGTTAATATTGTGATTGATGCGGTCATGATTAGTAGAGGAGTTGGCGCAAACGGCTTGGCAGGAGTAAACGTAGCTATTCCAGCGTTTTCAATTTTCTTCTCTATTTCATTATGGATTGGAATGGGCGGAGCAACGTTATATTCCATTGCACTAGGGGAAAATAAATTGGAAAGAGCAAGGTCTATTTTTACTCAATCTATGACAGTGGCAGTTATTATCGTAGCTGGTTTAGCAGCTATTTGCTTATGGAGAATAGAAGATATAGCATACTTATTCGGCGCAAATGAAGTGATTTTACCATATGCGTTAGACTATTTACACGTGTTATTAACATTTGGAATGATATACGTGTTAGAAAATATTTTAAGTACATTTATACGAAATGACGGAAATCCTAATTTAGCAATGGCAGGTCTTGTTGTAACGGCTGTATTAAATATAGTGTTTGACTATATCTTTATTTTTATCTTTGGATGGGGTGTAACAGGTGCTGCCTCAGCGACTATTCTTTCGGCAGCGATTGGTTTCCTTGTGTTATTAACTCACTTCTTTAGAAAAAGTAGTGTATTAAAATGGACGAAATTCCATTTTGAATGGGATACGGTTAAACAAATTATGGTGATTGGTTTCCCAAGCTTTACAGCAGAAAGTACAGTTGCAATTGTAACAATTGGTTTTAATATTGCATTCGTTCAATATGCAGGAGAACTAGGTGTAGCTTCTTATGCGATGGTGAATAGTATTCATGCAATGACATTACTATTATTCTTCGGTGTTGGTGCAGCATTACAACCAATTGCTAGTTTCCATTATGGTGCAAATTTATCAGAAAGATTACGTGAAGGATTGCAGTTTGCTGTAAAAATTGCAGTAGTACTCGGAGGTATTGCAATTGTTATCGGTTTATTCTTCGGGAAATATATTATTGGTTTATTTGATGTACAATCGCCAGAACTACTGGAGTTAACGTTAACAGGTATTAGTTTATTCTTTATTCAATATGTATTTTTAGGCTATAACATTGTATATGGAGAGTACTTCCAATCGGTGCGACAAACGAAAAAATCAGTACTTATCATAATGAGCAGAGGTTTACTATTTATTATTCCATTGTTATGGATTATGCCGAAATTATTTGGTATAAACGGAATTTGGCTCGTTATGCCAGTAGCTGAAGTATTGACAGCGATTATCGTATTTACGATGAATCGTATGAAACATCCTGTTCCGTTAAACATGGCGAGTGAGAAAGCGGCAATATAATGAAGAAAATCCCCTTGAACAAATAAGGGGATTTTTTCATTCTTTTAAACTAATCGCAAAAGATCCATCTGTCTCCTGCACAGAAGCGAAAGCAACGTTTTTAATATTTGTAACGCCTTTCTCCTTTAACTCTGCATGTAACCACTTTTCGTTTTTATGGATTAACTTTAAGTTATCGTATTGAATTTGTGAATCAACAATAAGGGCAATTGGTAATCCGGCATATTTAACATCTATGTTCAAATCTTTAGGAGTTAATGGTACAAGTTCACGCTTTGGTAAAATGCTAATGGCTCCATTCGCTTCTAAAATAGCATATTCAATTTCGTGAACACTTGGATACCCTGCAACGCGAAGGTTAGACAGTAGTTCAGCAATTGGATATCTACTTTTTTGTAAGTTCTCAAAAATAATATCACCATGTTTAATTAAAATAATAGGGTGCCCGAGAATGAAACGATTTAGTTTGTTTAGTAAGCTTAATTTTGTAAGAAGCAAATGCAAACATGTAATAACGACCATACCGAGAAAAGCTTGCAAAGCACCAGAGACTGGTATGGCCTGAAAAGCTAAATAAGATAAAAAGATAATAGCACCAAAATCATGAGGAGTTAGTTGTGCCAAAGCAGATTTACCGAGCATCTTAAGTGATAGTAAAAATAAGATAAAAAAGAACGATACGTTACATAAAAAGAGAAGCAATAGGGACACCCCTTCGTGCAAAGTTGTACTTACTGTTCCCAAAAGGAATATAAATATTACTTTTTAGAGGATAAATTAGGGTGAATTGGAATTTGTCTGTATACAAACAAATAAATGGATATTATGATGAAAGAAGCAAAGGGCATAGGAGTATATGGATATGAGAAAGAAGAAAATAATTAAGTATATTATAGGAATTATAATGGTTTGCGCGGTTTATGCGGGATTTTTACAATATAACATTTATAAGCATGGGCATATGAATGCCACCTACGATGCTGATTACATAATTGTATTAGGCTCGAAAGTAAACGGAACGAAACCATCGTACTCATTGCAATATCGTATTGATAAAGCAGCTGAGTATTTAAAATCACACGATAAAACAATTGCTATTGTATCTGGAGGCCAAGGAAAAGGTGAAGATATTACAGAAGCATTAGCGATGAAACAAGGATTAATGAAACAAAATATTGCAGAAGACCGCATTATAATGGAAGACCGTTCGACGAGCACGGATGAGAATATTAAATTCTCAAAGCCTTTAATTCCGGACAAAATGAAAAAAGGAATGATCGTTACAAACGATTTCCATATGTTTAGAGCGAAAAAAATAGCAGCAAAACAAGATTTACAATTAGAAGGTCTTCCGGCCGAAACACCGAAGCGAATTGTCATTCCATCGAATATACGAGAGTATTTAGCCATTACGCAATATTGGTTTATGAATCGAATATAGAGAAAAATAATCCCGCCTGAAATTTCAGGCGGGATTATTTTTGAGGGAAATCTTACAAATATGTCATGTTCATGAAAGGTAAAGCGATAGTTTCTAGAATGCATTCCTGACATAATGAAGATAACAAAAACTATTTAGAGGTGAATCGGATGAAAGGAAATAATATATTATCTTCACTATGTTACTTTAGTATCTTTTTTGCACCATTTTTACTGCCAATTATCGTGTACTTCGTTGCGGAGGATGAAGTGAAATATCATGCGAAAAAAGCATTTTGGTCACATATTTTCCCATACGCAATTTTATTTGGAGGATTAGCACTATCAGGAGTATACGGTTTAAGTTTCAATCAGTCTGAGAGCGTTGGAATTGGGATGGTTATAACGTATGCAGTGTTTATTCTTGTAGGGATTTACTACTTCATTTGGAATATCGTTAAAGGTATTAAGGTTTTGAAAACGGCGTAAAAATAATAGAGTACGGATTTCTCGGTAGTTTCCAGTAAGTTAATATAATTTCATTTACCGTAATAAAAGATACTTAAAAAAGAGCAATTCAAAAAGAATTGCTCTTTTTGTGCTTATAAGTTGTGAATATTGAAAAAGGTATGTTAATTTTTCATTATGAAGAGAAAAAAAGGAGTGTTTTTCATGAATGAGATTATACATAAAATGGAGCAACACGTTTCAGTTCGTAAATATAAAGAAGAACCAATTTCAAAAGAGGTAGTAGAAAGAATGGTGCAAGTTGCACAACATGCGGCTTCCTCACATTTTGTACAGGCGTATTCTGTTATATATGTAACAGATCAGGAACTAAAGAGTAAACTAGCTGAATTATCCGGGAATCGTCACGTGAAAGACTGTGCAGCATTCTTTGTTTGTTGTGCAGACTTAAAACGACTTGAAATGGCGTGTGAAAAACATGGTACAGAGATAAAACATGAAGGAGTGGAAGACTTTATCGTTGCGACGGTAGATGCTTCACTTTTTGCACAAAACTTAGCGCTTGCAGCTGAATCATTAGGATACGGTATTTGTTATATTGGCGGAATTCGTAATAACCCGAAAGAAGTGAGTGAATTGCTTCATTTACCGGATAAAGTATATCCGGTATTCGGAATGACAGTCGGCGTACCAGATGAAGAGCATGGAGTAAAACCACGATTACCGGTAGCAGCAATTCTTCATGAAAATGGATACGATGAAAAGAAATATGATGAATTATTAAACGAATATGATGAAACGATGAGTGCGTATTACAAAGAAAGATCGTCAAATCAAAAAAACGTAACATGGACAGAATCAATGAGTTCATTTATGTCCAAAGAGAAAAGAATGCATATGAAAGAGTTTTTAAATGAAAAAGGATTAAATAAGAAATAAGTAAAAAGGCAAACCTGTAATGCGGGTTTGTCTTTTTTTTGAGGAGAAATGTCTTTTTTTGCTATCATATACATAGAAATAAAAATTAATAAATTTTTACAAAAGTGATAGAAAATGAGAATGAAGTGCCAATAGTAAGTAAAAGCAGCTGCTAAAGGGGAACTGAGGAAGGAAGATGTTTATGATTTTCGATTCTGAAGAGGATTTAATTATAGCTATGAAAAAACGTGATCAAGATGCTTTGAAAGAAGTGATTGATCAATATGGAAAATTAGTTTTATACATTATTCATAAATCATTAAGTACCCCTATTGAAAAACAATATGTGGATGATTGTTATAATGATGTATTTACTATCATTTGGTTTAATATCGACCAATTTGATATAGAAAAGGGAAACTTAAAATCTTGGATGATTGGTATTACTAAATTAAAGGCATTGGAATATAAAAAGAAAGTATATAAAGAGAATAAAATCGATAAAGATGTAGAAGTAGATACAGGTATCCATGATAGGTATGAAATAGAACAAGAAGAAGAGATTATGGAAATCGTGCAAGATTTAAATAAGAAGGATCGATATATCTTTTTAAAGAGGTATATTGATGGATATTCCATTGACGATATTGCAAAAGAATTAAAAGTAACGGCTGACTATATATACAATCGAATTTCTCGTGGGAAGAAAAAACTTCAAAAACTGTGGAAAGGGAGTGTGTAATATGGATAAAAAATTATTATCGATGTTAAATGAGCTCCAATATTCAGAGGAAGAAATTACACGTTTAGAGAAAGAAGCAAATGAATCTATCAATATAGATAAGTATTATGTAAGAAATGGAGAGTTACTAAAAAAATTAACTTTACAAATGTTAGAAGAGTCAATTCGAAGTGAATTACAAGCTGATGAAGAAATTAAGAAGGAACTGTTAGTAGACGAAGGGGGTATGGTAAATAATAAAGTCATACCCAATATATTATACGCTGGAGCTACCTTTTATTATTATATCGTTTTAACAAATAAAAGGGTGATCATGAAAGGGTTAGATTGCTATTTTAAAAAGACAAATGAACATAGCATGCCAATAAAGGATATACAATCCGTTTCGCAACATAAAAAAATGAAAAATGTCTTTGAGATTAAATATAATAACAATTATATACAATTTGGAAGTGTTGCGTATGCACATGAAATCGCAATGATTATTATAGAGTTAAAAAAACGCGGAGTTAAGGTAGGAAAGTATACAGATTTAGAAAAAGGTTGGATGATTTTTTTCAGTGTATTTGTAATAGCAATGGTTAGTCTCCTTGCTTTACCATATTTAATATAAAAATAAAAAGCGGCATAATAGCCGCTTTTTATCGTTTAGTTAATATTCTATTGATGATCTTCTAGCTTTAAAATATTTGTCTTATGAAAGAACGATTATTGCTAATTGTAAACTGCCAATAAAGTTATTTAAGTTTTGATATAGAATGCCCCATCGCACTTGAAAATACAGCAATAATTTCGTTTGAACCTATCTATTATTGTGCACTATCTAAAGCACCCTCTATAACGAGTTCAAACTTTCAATAAGAAGATAAGCCCCCGTACAACTTAAAAGGATGTACGTAAATATTTTAAAAATCCGTTGATTAAGCCATTTGAAAATAATTTGTCCTATAAATAAACCTAAAAATACAATTGGAATTGCATAAAAACTTGATTCCCAAATTGTTTTGTTAGTGCCAGTAAAGAGTATTTGAGTTAGTAGACTAATGAAATATATAAACAGATAAAAAGCCAATGTAGTTGCTCTCAACTTCTCTTTTTTCGTATCAGTTCCTGTAAAGTAAAGTAACAGGGGTGGTCCTGGCATACCGATACTTGTCGTTAAAAGACCGGATAATCCACCCACTAAGAAATCTCTAGATTTTGTTGATTTAATCTTAAAGTTGCATATTAGCATCAACGTTAATAGTAAGAGCAGGATGCTAATTGCTAATTTAAATGTGTTGATGTTAATGGAAATGAAAATTAAAATACCAAAAGGAACACCAACTATACTTCCGGAAATTAATCTTTTCAGTAGAATAAAATCAATGTCCATTCTTATTTTCCAAATGAGTGATATGGAAATAATTAATGATAAAATGATATTTATTTGTATAGCTTCTTGTGGTAGAAATAACATGAGTAAAAAAGGTGTTGCCATAATAGAAAAGCCAAAACCTGTACTTGTTTGTAAAATAGAAGCTACTAATATAATACATATGAAAATGAATATAATCTCCAAAATAGCCCCCCTACATAATTAAATCCAATAAATATTTTAACATAAAGTGAAATTTTAATCAGTGGGGGTTTTGTTCATCCCTACACTGATTATTAGCCACACCAATCCGGGATCTTACTGCCCGGCAAATAGCGGGATGAAAAGCGGAAAAATAGCCGTTTTTTATGTTGCGGTTAATATTCCAAAGATGACCCTGTAGCTTTAAAATATTTTTCTCGTGAAGGCGTCATTACCCGGATTGCTAATAAACAGGAAAGGAAAAGAATGAGTAACGAGCTAATGATTACAGTAATTTGAACGGAAAGAAATTGTGCGGATGCCCCAATTGCTAAAACGAAAAAGATTTGGATGAAATTTTTTATTGAGTCAAATACGCTATCAATACGTCCTATCATATGAACCGGGATGTTATTTTGATAAAATGTGATAAAGCCAGTACCAGCAAATGATGAAGAAATGCCAAGTAAAATGAAACCGCTCGCTGCGATTATAAATGAATTTGAAAAGGCGAAAATCACATAGCCTATTGCTGTGAAAATCATACCGAATCCGATACAATGTTGAATTGGTAATCGTTTGGCAAAGAGAGAGACAAGAAATGAACCGCAAACGTACGCAGCACCAGTTATACTAACAAGCATGCTATATTCTATATCGGATAAAAACAGTACTTGTCTTGTGAAAACAACTTCTTGTGAATCGAGTGCCATAGAAACAAGCATAGTAGCTTGAAATAAAACGAATATGAGAATAATGTAAGTTTCCGTTCGAGCGAATGAAAAAACTTGTTTCCAATCGCTTCGTAATGTTTGTACGAAAGTATTTGCAATCTCTTCGTTTTGCTTTGTTTGTAATGTAATGTTTGGCAAGAAGTAAATGAGAATAGTAGAAAGTAGAAAGGAAAGTGAGTTGCAGTAAATAACAAAAGATGCTGAGTACGTGGTGAGAAGTATTCCAGAAAGGGCTGGACCGATAATAAAAGCCCCGTTTGTAAATAAGCTATTCCAAGCGTTAAATTGAGCGCGTTCTTCAGCTCGTATGAGCATTGTTTTATAAGTAAATGAAGCTGGATCGAAAAATGATGTAGCAATACGAGTCAAAAAGATAAAAATATAAATGGCCCAAATAGAATCAAATAGTGGAATACAGCCAATGAGAGCTGCTCGAATGATATCTGTGATGAGCATAATGGACCGTTTGTTTAATCGATCGACTATACTACCAGACCATATTTTTGTAACAACGGTAGCAATTGGACCAACAATCCATAATCCTGCTACAGCAGCAGGGGAGTTTGTGCTATTTAACACCATTACGTTTAGGGCGATGAGATACATAAAATCACCTAAACGAGAAATTCCTGTTCCCGACAATAATAATAATTTATTTTTCATAAGCAGTTGGACCTTTCTTTCATTGTTTTTTAATCCTGCAGGAAATAGCGTATTCCTCTTCGGAGTTTGATTGGCGAGCGGTTTTGTTTTCCCAGCGTAATAAAACTTGTGTAACTTCCCAAGTAAGCTGTTGTAATTCCTCTGGAGTTAAAAATAAATGAGATACAATATGACTGCCTGTATTCGTTCCCTCTGTGCCGCTTTCTTCAATATAGAAATGAGCAGATTTTGCCTTGTAATATTTTTCAATAATTCCTCGTTTTTCTTTCGTTTCTACTAATTCAAGTAATCCTCCATCATATAAAATTTGAACGTGATAATGAACGCTACCAGCAGATTTATTTAGTTTAGTAGCTACTTGCTTTGCAGTGAGTGCCTCGTCTTTTAAAAGGTGAAGAATTTGAATACGAGTTGCATTGGAAATGAGCTTCTGCTGCTCAGCTGAAATAGTAAGTCTATCGTCAAACATTATGGTATCTCCTTTCTTATAATCTAAATTTATTGTACATTCTAAAAAATTAGAACGTAAGGAAAATAAATCGCCTTTTTCCTTTGTATTTCGACATAAATAAAAATAGCATGTACATATACATGCTATTAAGTGATAGTAGATTCTTCACTAAGTTCCCCGCGATAAAACAAGAAAAGCCATATAAAACTAATAAAAATACAGCATATAGCAAACAAGCTACCAATTACTTGAGGAGAAAGGATTTCTAAAAGCCATCCTGTAATAAACATAGATAACTGTATAAACGATCCGTAGATGGAATAATGAAATGAAAAAACTTTACCAATCATGCTTTCTTGCGTATACGTTTGTAGTAATGTCGTATCAAGTGGAACGATGATTCCCCCTGCTATACGCATACAGAGTAATGTAATGATACCGATAATAAGTTGATCGGATAGAATGAATCCGAGAAAGAAAATTCCTTGTAGTAAATAGGTCCAACCAAATGCTCTTTTCATTTTGTTTTCATTTTTAGACATATAAAGATTAACGAGGAGACTGCCAATCATAAGCCCAGCCCCTTGAATCGTATATAAAATACCAATGTTAGTGTGGAAGATTTTTTCGGCATAGATTGTTAGAAGTAACTGATAGGCACCTCCAATAATGCCCCATGAAATGCCGACAAGAATTAATGTTAAGATAATTTTGCTTTGTAATATGTATGTATAACCATCTTTTATATCAGTAAAAAATGCTTTTTTCGTGGTAAAAGTATCACGAGCAGGAATACTCATTTTATAAATAATATAGGCTGAAATAAAGTATGATAGGCTATTAATAAAAAAGGCAATCTCGATACTTAAAGATTGTGCAATGATCCCACCTAAAGACGCTCCCATAATAGACATAAAACCATTGATTGTACTAGAAAGAGAGTTAGCGGTTATTAAATGTTTTTGAAGTACGATATTTTTTAGAGTTGATTGCTTAGCAGGCTCGAATAAGCAAGAGAGTACTGATAAGCATATATTAGAAATGAAAATAATTTCAATTTTGTAGACTGCTAATAAATAAGTGAGGACGAAAATTCCTCGTAAAATATCGGTGAAAATCATAATTTTCTTTTTTGAAAAACGGTCTACAATTCCGCCAATGAATGGGCTCAGAAGAAGTTGAGGTAACCCCTTGCTCATAAAGGTGAGTGCTAACATAAATGAAGATTCTGTTATGCTATAGACGAGTGTTAATAAAGCGACAGTATGAAACCAATCCCCAAGTACACTTAATGTTTGACCATAAAATAGTTTTTTGAAGTTTGTATTTGTTCTAAGAAGTGTGGAATAAGAAACTGATTGCACTGACATAAAAATTAATCCCTATCTATTGGCGATGTTTGTACATGCTTTTTCCATTCACTTAAATACATTTTCTTTGCTTTAGGTAGTCCAACAGGTAATTGTGCAATGAATTCTAAACTATTCCCATCAGGATCGTTAAAATATACGGAGGCGTGTGCTAATTCTGGAAAAACGATTGGCTCAATTGGCTCCATTCCAAAGTCTTTTCGCGCTGGAATTCTTTTCTGTTTGAGCCAGTGTATTGCGTTTTCTAAATCGTGTAAGCTTACTTGGAAAGCGATATGTCGTAAGGATGGATGATAATTGACTTTGTGTTCTTTTCCTTCCCAAAGACCAATCCAACTTTCATTTTCTACAATCCAAAAGAAGGCGATATCTTTGTCTCTTTTATATAATTTTAACCCCAGTGATTCATAAAAAGGTATCGAAATTTCTAAATTACAGACAGGTAAATGTGCTTCATAAAGACCTTTAATCATTATAATCCTCCTTAGTAAAAATGTTTCTTATTCCATAGTAAACGATTTCTTGTTAGTTGAAATCACAAAAAAGATGGACATAAATTCATACGAAAGTATGAAAAAACAGCTCAAATATGAGCTGTTTTCGTATAGTTTTTAGTTAACATATTTTATTCATTTAGAGTTTAGCGAAAAGGATACGTATTATATTTAAAACCCTCCGCCGCCACCCCAACAGCTACATCCGATAATGATTAGAAGGATGAATAGCACGATGAGTAAAGCAAATCCACCGCCGAAACCAGCGCAACTACCACCAAAGCTCATGTTTTTTCCTCCTTTTTAGGAAATTAATCTATATAACTAATGGATTACTTTATAAGATATGTTTTTTATTTGGAAAAGGAGCAAGTCTTACTTTTAATTAGACAAGAGCCTGTGAGCTAATTTAGATATGACATACACTTAGTTTCATAGCACTTTTTGAAAAGGGTAAAACAATATGGAAGCGTATAATAGGGGGATGTAGCTTACAATTACATTAAAATTTCTTTTCATAAATATAAAATTTGTAAAAAAAACCATTTTTTCATTTTTTTATTGGTAAAAATGTACTATAATTTTACAAGTAATATTATGGGAAAAAGGAGTTTTAGTATAGAGATGGAGATGGGAAAATTACATAATAAAATAGAATACAAAAAGAAAGAGTTAATTCAACTTGTTGCTAGGCATGGATTGGATCATGATAAAGTTTTGTTATTTAGTCGGGATTTAGATATACTAATTAATAAGTTTATGAATATAAAAGATAAAGTATATAAGTAATTGATCTTTAATTTTTTATATTAGGATTATTTACTGATAAAGGAGAGAACAGTTATTGGAACATTTACAAGAAGAGTTGTATAAACAAATAAAAGAAGAAAAAGGTGCAGTTACTATATTCTTAAAGAGCGGAGTAAGAATAGTAGGGGAAGTAGTTGGAGTAGATAGATTTACAGTATTAATGTTAGTAGATGGAAAACAACAACTTATTTATAAGCAAGCAATATCAACAATTATGAAATAAGACACTCGAAATGAGTGTCTTATTTCATAATTAAATGGTTACTGCTTGCATGCCTCAACGTCAATGCCAGCAGCGAGTAATTTTTTTTCTCCGTCTTGTTCAATGATTTTTTGTAATTTAGATAAAAAAGAGTCAAAATCTGTATGTTTACCAACTTGGAAAGTCATTTTATGCTCAATTGGTAGCCAAGTATCAATATCAGCTTCGTTATGCTGAATTTTCACTTCAAGTTTATCAAGCGCGTTAGCAACTTTTGCTTCATACGTTTCTTTCGCTTCGAATTCCATCCATAAATCGTATAATTCTTCGCCAAGAGAACCTTCTAGTGTACGTTTAATATTTAAAATAGCCTCTTGTTCGTTTTTTTGTTTTTGTAATTGTAATTCACGGCTATTCATCGTATCAAAGGCGGGGATGTCACCAGCTTCTGCTTCAACAAGATCGTGAATTATGACCATTTTAAGTAATTTTTCTATGTTTACTTTTTGATCCAAATAAGGCTCAACTAAGATAGCCATTAAGGACATACGCCAAGTATGCTCTGCAACACTTTCTTGACGTCCGTTTGAAAGCCAACTGTGTCGCATTTCGTATTTTAGTTTTTCTGCTAATGCAATGACCTGTAAAATATTATGTTCCATAGGAATCCTCCTCACATTGCTATATTATAATTCTAGTATAGAAATGAAATGTGTCAATTTTATTAGTATATTGCGATAAATGGATTATAAGGGTATAATGAATATTATACGATAAAACGCATTATTAAAATAAAAAAATGTTTTATAAAAATGAAAAGGAAGTCCAGGAATATGGGAGACGAAAATCAAGTATTAGCTAGACCACAAAGAAAAAAAGGAAGTTTGATATTTCTAGCCCAATTGGCATTATAGTAGGTTTTGTGAATGTAATAGCGGCAATCATGTTTGGCGGCGGTGGAATAAAAGGTTTTAAAAACTTCTTAGATGTTTCATCTATTTTAATTGTCGTAGGGGGGACAACAGCGACAATCGTTGTGGCATATAGATTTGGAGAAATAAAAAAATATATGGAAAGTATTTTTACTGTTTTTCATAGAAGAGAAGAAGAATCAGGACAGTTAACTGATTTGTTTGTTGATTTTTCAAAAAGGTCGAAAAAACATAGGTTACTTTCATTAGAAGTTGATGGAGAGTAAGTAGACAATTTTTTTATTCAAAAGGGAATTCGTTTAATGTTAAGCGGCTATGATGAGGCGGAATTAAAAGAGGTGTTAATGAAAGATGTTGAAACTGAAGTGTATGAGTTAAGAAAAGGAGCAACATTATTAGATAAGATTGGTGATTTCGCTCCAGCATATGGCATGATAGGAACGTTAATCGGTCTTATCATTATGCTTCAAAACTTACAAGATACTTCACAAATTGCTACAGGGATGGCCGTTGCAATGTTGACGACATTATATGGATCTATTATTGCAAATATGATTGTAATACCGCTATCTGAAAAAGTGTATCGTGGTATTGAGGATTTGTATACAGAGAAGAAGTTTGTAATAGAAGAAATTTCAGAGCTGTACCGATGACAAATTCCTTCCAAATTAAAGTTGAAACTCGATACATACGTGTATGAAACGAAGATGAAAAAAGAAAAACGAGCAGCCTAGCAGTTTGAGGAGTGACATGATGAGAAAACGACCGCAAAAAGGATCGCCTCGTTGGATGAAGACTCGCCGCGTTGTAATATATATTAAGGAATAATATATTTATATTTTAGTAATAAAATAATAAAAACAAAGAATTTCTTTTAAAAAATATTAAATTTTATCGTTTTATTTTGTATAATGAGTGAGAATGATAAGGTGAAAATATTAAGATATTTTTATACATAGTAAGGAGAGAACCAAAAAGAATGGCACATAAAATTTTAGTTGTAGATGATGCGATGTTTATGCGAACAATGATTAAAAACTTGTTGAAAAGTAATTCTGAATTTGAGGTTATCGGTGAAGCAGAGAATGGGGTAGAAGCAATCCAAAAGTATAAAGAGATTCGACCTGATATTGTAACACTAGATATTACGATGCCTGAAATGGACGGACTTGAAGCATTAAAAGAAATTATGAAAATTGATTCGAGTGCAAAGGTTGTCATTTGTTCCGCGATGGGACAACAAGGTATGGTATTAGATGCAATTAAAGGCGGGGCAAAAGACTTTATTGTAAAGCCATTCCAAGCGGATCGTGTAATCGAAGCTTTAACAAAAGTAGCAAACAGCTAATATAGAAGGGGTGCCACAAGGAATCAAAACAATGATAGTAGATAGATATGTGGACCCCTTTTTTCTTGTTTTAAAACACTAAATCGTTATACATAAATGAAATGTTTGTTAGACAGATAGGGGATTAAAATGCAAACAGATCTATTAAATATATTTTTTGAAGAAGCAGAAGAACATTTACAGTCGCTAAATGAAAATGTGCTAAATTTAGAACGGAATCCTGCCGATATGGAAGTCGTAGGAGAAATATTCCGCTCAGCTCATACATTTAAAGGTATGTCTGCGAGTATGGAATTTACAGAAATGGCGGATTTAACGCATAAGATGGAAAGTGTTTTAGACGAAATTCGTCATGGTAATATGATGGTCAATGTTAATATTATTGATGTTATTTTTGAATGCATTGATAATTTGGAAAAGATGGTTGCAGATGTGCAGCAAGGTGGAATAGGTAATATAGATGTCATATCAACGAAACTTAAATTAGAAGCATTATTGAACGGAAATGCAGAGCAAGGTAGTAAAAACAACAATGATACAGTTTCGCATGAAGTACACATAACAGTTGAAAAACAAGCTATTTTAAAAGCTGTACGTGCCATTATGTGTATGGAAGCGTTACAAAATTTAGGTAAAATACAAAAAACGGTTCCGAGCATTGAAGAAATTGAAGCAGACGCTTTTGGATTTGAGTTTACAGTATATATGAATACGGATCGTAGTGTTGAAGAGTTGAAACAGGTAGTGCTTCACGTTTCAGAAATTGAGAAAGTAGAAGTGAAACAAGGGAAACACAAAGCACAAGAAATAGTAGTACAAGAAGTCGTACCCGTGGAAGAAACGATTCAGCAGGTTGAAACTGCACAGTTGGAGTCACCTTTAGAGCTACCAACTCAACAAGTAAGCAATACGTCAACGAAAAGTACTACAAAAACGAAAAATGCTAAAGTAGAGAATCGTTCTATTCGTGTTCAGTTAGAAAAAATCGAAAGATTAATGAATATGTTTGAAGAAAGTGTAATTGAGCGAGGACGAATCGATGAATTAGCAGAAACAATTCAAAATAAAGAGTTAATCGAGCATTTAAATCGATTAGGGGATATTTCAAAAGATATTCAAAATGTACTATTAAATATGCGTATGGTACCAATCGAAACAGTTTTCAACCGTTTCCCGCGTATGGTGCGCATGTTAGCGAAAGATTTAGGGAAAAAAATAGATTTACAAATTACAGGTGAAGATACTGAAGTTGATAAAATTGTTATCGATGAAATTGGTGATCCGCTTGTTCATTTAATCCGCAATGCAATTGATCATGGAGTTGAGACAGTTGAAAAACGCCGTGATGCTGGAAAAAACGAAACAGGTACTATTAAATTAGAAGCGTTCCATAGTGGGAATCATGTCGTAATTCAAATTACTGATGATGGAAACGGCATCTATAAAGAGAAAGTATTAGAAAAAGCGATTAAAAATGGTGTTATAACAGAAACAGAGGCAAATAAATTAACGGATCGTGAAGTGTATGATCTTATTTTCCAACCGGGGTTTAGTACAGCGGAAGTTGTGTCGGATCTTTCTGGACGTGGTGTTGGATTAGATGTTGTTAAACATACAATTCATAGTCTAGGTGGGCATTTAATTATTGATTCTGAGGAAGGAAAAGGAAGTACATTCAGAATTGAACTTCCATTAACTTTGTCAATTATTCAATCAATGCTTGTTCAAACAATCGATACGCGTTATGCGTTACCCCTTGGTAATATAGTTGAAGCGATTCGAATTCAAAAGGAAGACATTCAATCGTTACAAGGAAAAGATGTTTTAAATTATCGCGATCAAATTATTGAAGTGAAACATTTAAGCACTGTATTTGGTGAGGAAACAGAAGGTGATGCGTTTGCATCATATGATAGTCAAATGGTTCCAGTATTAATTGTTCGTAATTCATATCGCAGCTATGGACTTATTGTCAACACGATTATCGGACAGAGAGAAATAGTCTTAAAGTCATTAGGTGACTTCTTTGCAGAGAGTTCTAACTATTTCTCTGGCGCGACAATTCTCGGTGATGGACGAGTGGTCCTCATTTTAAACCCAGAAGGTTTATAATAGGAATGAAGGAAGCTCCCCACTTGTATACGATTGGGGAGCTTTTTAGTTAGAACTGTTAATTAAGTGTGTGATAACCGCATTTTACAAATGTTGTGGAAATAAATACATGTTCACAATGTGACTAATAAATTTGGTGAAAAAACGAGTGCAATCGAAAGTTTATATCATGAAAGAAAAACAGAAATGAGGAGGCAGGGGAAATGCCTGAGCAACACACAAAAGGGGATACGAGCACTATTGTACTAGAGAAAGAAAATGAGCGATTAACGCCTCAAGAGTGCGATATTCTTGGAGAGATTGCAAATATATCATTTGGTTCAGCTTCGACGGTATTATCAACCATCTTAAATAGGCAAGTAAGTATTACTACTCCTCATATAGAAATGGTGGATTTATATGATACAAGTGATGTTGAAATTCCGCATGTTGTATTAAATATTCATTTCACAAAAGGATTAGATATGGAAAACCTTCTTGTTTTAAAGCAAGACGTCGCTTTATCTATCGCTGATTTAATGATGATGGGTACAGGGGTAGTTGAAGAAGGGAAAGAGCTCGGTGAACTAGAGCTAAGTGCAGTACAAGAAGCAATGAATCAAATGATGGGATTCGCAGCAACATCTATGTCGGAGTTCTTCCAGGATACAGTAGATATGTCTCCACCTACAATTAAAGTTAGGAGACTTCAGGAAGAGATGGGGAAAATCTCTGGTATTGATGGAAGTAATGTAATTGTTAAAGTATCGTTTGAATTAAAAATAGATAATCTTGTAGATTCTAAACTTGTACAAATTGTTTCAGTTGAACATGCGAAACAAATGATAAAAAAATTATTACAATTATCTGGTGGTGTGGAAGAAGGAATAGAAGAGCAAGCGGAAATTATGGAAGCTGAGGTTGTAGAAGAACAGATTGAGAAAGAGCAGTTAACACAAGAAGAGAAAGATGTACTTGGGGAAATTGCAAATATTTCGATTGGATCAGCTTCAACAGTACTATCAACGCTTTTAAACCAACCAGTTTCTATTAGTACACCAAATGTAGAGGCAATTAATGTTCGTCATTACAACGGAGTGCCAGTTCCTTTTGTTATATTAAATGTCGATTTTGTTGAAGGATTAAAGAATGAGAACGTATTCGTATTTACGAAAGACGTTGCTTTAACGATGGTAGATTTAATGATGATGGGAACGGGTGAAATTGATCCGGAGAAGGAACTAAGTGAATTAGAGTTAAGTGGTATTAAAGAAATCATGAACCAAATGATGGGGCATGCTGCAACAGCAATGTCAGAAATGTTTAAAGAAAAGATGGATATGACACCACCAGATGTTAAATTTGTTTCGTTAAAAGAAGAAATGGAGTATTTGGGAGAAGCGATGGAAGTGGACGAGCTTGTTCAAATCACCTTTAATATTGAAATTGGTGACCTTCTTCAGTCAAAGATGTATCAAATACTATCAATTGCAGAAGCAAAAGAAATGGTTAGACGACTTCTTTATCCGATGGTGGAAGAGCAAGAAGAAATAGTTGAAGAAGTTATTGAAGAGGAAAAAATTCCTGCACCAGCCATACAGCCGATTGAATATCAAGAAGTTAAACAGGTAGAGCCAGTGTATATGGATGCATCTATTCTAAAAAATGTAGAAATGAATGTTAAATTTGTGTTTGGAAGTACAGTGAGGACAATTCAAGATATTTTAAGTTTACAAGAAAACGAAGCAGTCGTACTGGATGAAGATATTGATGAACCAATTCAAATTTATGTGAACGACGTATTGGTTGCGTATGGAGAGCTTGTAAATGTAGATGGGTTTTTCGGAGTAAAAGTGACGAAATCGCTATAGGAGTTTGAACAAATAGATGAAAAACGTAAAGTTTTTTCTAGTGAGTTTGCTATTTATATATATATGTACTTTCTTCCCATTGCAAGGGCAAGCGGAAGAAGTAATTGTACAAGAGCAAAATATAAGTGAAGTGAATGAGAAAGAAGAGCAACATATAGAAAATCTGGAACAGCCAGAACGAACGGAAATGCCCCCGGTTGAAGATGAAAGAAAAGCAGTAGAGAATGAGAAAGAACAACGAGAAGAAAGAAAGATAGAAACAGACCGAGGAATCATTACAGTTAATAAGCAGGAATTAAAGGTTGGCGAAGAATTGCGAATTGCTGTAGAGCCAAATGAAAAAAATATTCAAAGTGTAAAAGGTGTATTGCAATTACAACAAAATGGTGTGCAGTACAGGCAGGAAAGAGTAATATCTTTCGAATATGAAGAAGAAACAAAACGATGGGTTGCCGATTACAAAGTCGGAATATATGATTTGCAAGGTGATTGGACTCTTCAGCTCGTTGAAAGCTATAAAGAAGATGAGAAGGAAGAAGTAGTAGAGAATGAATTAAATGTTCCGCTCATTCGAATAAATAATGAAACACCCACTATAGATAAAGAATTACCGAAGTTAGAGAAGGTTACTATTGATGAGGCGAACGAGGATTTTATTGAACGGAAAAAGGGAGAATCTGTTCATATACGAGTAAAGACGATAGATATAGAATCGGTTGTTACAGAAGTGCGGGTTATATTAAAGGGAAAAGAAAAAAGTAACGATATTACTTTTTTATTAGACTATAATAAACACGACATGGATTGGCAGAAAATAATTGAAATAACAGAAGCATTTATTGGTCCGCATCAACTTATTGTGGAAATAACAGATGCGGCAGGTAACAAGCTTGTGACAGAGAGTGAATATATCATTTCTATTATCGAACCAAAAGTGAAAGATGATGAAAATATAGAAGAACATACGAATCACAATAAACTAGAAGATAAGAAGGAAACTGAGAAGCAGGAAGATTCGAAAATGGAGACTCCGCTTCTGGAAGAAAAACTTCCAGTTGTTCAAATACCAAAGCAAGACGAGAAAGTAAACTATTTTGTAAAAGAGCCGTTGAAAGAGAAAGAAGAAATCAACTACGTTATAAAAGAGCCGTTGACAGACAATAAGGAAGTAAATAATGGGAAGGCTCATAAAGATACAAAAAGCAAAAATGATAATCAAGTCGTTTCTAAAAAGGAAGAAAAAATAGAAGAACGACAAGGGAAAAAAGAAGAAAAAAGTGAACAGGGAGTACAAGCCTCTAATGTGTTTGCTATTATGTCAGGATTATTTGTACTATTTTTAGTTTTAAAGAGTAATAAAGAGTGGGGCTAATAAATTGATAGTAGTGGAGGCGCTTAAATGGAAATTAAACGTACTACAATTGAAAATAAGACGCTACATTCATTAAAACAACCTGCCGCTATTTCAGAACATGAAATTCAGAAAGAACAAAAACAAAGTAAACTTGTATTTACGGGGCAGTCCCAAATCATTTCGAAAAATAATGAAATAGGGATTCTACTTGCGAGTTTAGGTGATGGAAAGATTGTAAAAGAAATGCTTTCTAAGGAAATGGATACAGTGTTGCAGTTGTTTTCAAAGCTACATATGCTGTCTGAGGAAGGAAAGCAATCGGAAAAAACATATGAACAAATTGTTAGGAGTTTGCAGGGGCTTATTAAACAAGTACATATAAAGGGAGTTCCGTTATTAGACGGTACGTATGATTTCGCTAAAGTGCAGCTTTCTTTTGGAAGAAAAGTGCATATTCCGTTACTTGATGTAAGTGCGCTCGTTTCTAGAGTGGAACAAGATTCATCAGAAGGAAATATGAATTTAATGATCACGGTCATTACAGCTTATATGACAAAGTTATCTAACGAAACAATTTTAATTAGCAGTACGGATCGTATTTCTAAAGATCTTGATGCAAGTGTGTGGAGAGCACTTGCAGAAATAAATATGCCGCAATTATCTCATGCGTTGAAACATACGATTCAAGAGCATAAATGGTCTGTTACAGCACTATTTCTCTTTGTATGGGTTATTGGTATCATATTGATTCGTATTCTATAATAAAAAAGGTCGTCATTTCAATTATGACGACCTTTTTCTATATTTTTTCATAGAAGAATGTATCAAAACGCTGAAGGTTGTAGCGTTCGGGTGTTAAAATTTGTTCTGTGCTACCAACGAATAGTACGCCGCCTTTTCGTAAAGAACGACTAAATTTTTCATAGAGCTTTATTCTTGCTTCTTCTGTAAAGTAAATCATCACATTTCGACAAATGATTAAATCGTAGTTTGTATCAAATGCCTGCATTAATAAATCGTGTTGCTTAAATGTGACTTGCTGTTTAATATTTTCATGCAATATATATGTATCATCTTCTTTTGTGAAATGACGTTGTTTTAAATCAATAGGTAATTCTTTCAAAGAGCGTTCTGTATATTGACCACGTTTCGCAGTTTCTAAAACATGATAATCAAGATCAGTGGCTTGAATTTTATAACGAAACGGAGCTAGATGCTTCGATAAGATTAAAGAAAGTGTATACGGTTCTTCACCGGCAGCGCAAGCAGCACTCCAAACTTTTAATTTACCGTTATTTTGTTCAAGCAGTTTTGGTAAAGCTTTCGTTTCTAACGTTTGCCAGCGTTCTTTGTTTCTGAAAAACTCTGAAACATTAATCGTAATGTAGTCAATAAAACTTAAAAATAATGTTTGATCAGTGCGTAAACTATTTAAAAAGTTTGTATAATTGTCAAAACCTTTTCTTGAAATGAAAGTATCGATTCTTCTGTGCATTCTATCTTGCTTATAGCAAGCGATATCCATATTAAATAGCTGTTTAAAACTCGTAATAAAATGATTATAATCTTGTTCAGTTTTCATATTTACAATAGGCACAATAACGATATTGTGCCTCCCCCTTTACATCATACGAATTTTTTGTTCAAAGCTTTTTTTCATCTGCTTTTCATGTAAGCCTGGTAAATCATAAATAACGGCGTCAATTCCTGCTTCTTTTGCAATGTCAATAGGAATGACAGACGTATGTTTATCTCCATTATAAAAACAGAGAACTAAATCAGTATCTTCGACGATTTGCTTTACAAAAAACATATAATCTGATCGATAAATGGAGTCGGAAGGATGATCAAAAGCAATATATTCAGCTCCGTGTTTTTTTAAATAATCAACGACTTCTTGAAATTCGCCTGTTAATACATGTAACGGTTGTAGCGTATAAAGGCATAAATTTTGAGCGAGTCTTTCGTTTTCAATGAAAAAACGAAGAACTTCATTTTCGATAGATTTATAACATAATATATAAATTTTATGTTTGTGAGCATAGTCAATTAAAAATTTTTTTATTTCTTCTTGATCTAATGCTGTTACTTGATTTGAACCACAAAGAAAAATATTCATAGTTTTGTGCCACCTCATGCTAAATTGTAACATATCTTTTATAAAAAATAACTGCAAAATATGAGTGTTCAGAGTATAATTATAAATAACTGGATTTTACGATTAAGTTTTGAAAGAAATAAAAAAATAAATAGGTGATATATATGCTACGTTCTATCTCGTACAATCCGAATTTATCGCATATACCGCCTGCTACTCAAATGCCGAAAGAAGCAAATGTCAGGACAGGACTTGCATTTTCGGATAATTTGCATGCAGATCCGAAAAAAGATAAATTGTTAGAACAAATGGAAGCGTTAGTTGATAATATCGGGGAAATTAAAGCGAAAATTGAATTAGAGTTAACGCTCGATAATGTTATGGAATACAAAAATACTGTGAAATCATTTTTGAATTTTTATGTTGATAACTTACTGCAATATAAAGACGTTATGTCTCGTCATCCGCGTTATGGATATTCGCAGAAAATGACAATTGTAAAACAAGCTGAAGTGGGATTGAATGAATTGGAAGATGTTATGAATTTAATTAATACGAAAACAGGACATTTAGAAATGTTAAATCAAATTGGAGAAATTCATGGTTTAATTGTAAATTTAGTTTTGTAAAAGGGAAGGAAGCTATATGTACATACAATTATATGAAAAGCTTGTTATTATTCAAAAAGCATATGAAAATATTCAAATGTTTGGAGAACAAATATATGAGAATTTAAAACATAAAAATATAAATGCAGTTCAAAAGCTGCAAGTGGAACAATTACAGTACATAGAAGGTGTAAAAGGATTATCTCGCTCTTTTGAGGAGATGGTTGTTCAGTTTTGTAAAGAAAAGAAAGTTGAACCATTGCGTATGCGTTCGCTATTTTTGTATTTTCCACCGGAAGAAATTGAAAAAATAGAAGAGTTGCAAAAAAGTTTAAATGAATTAGACGAAAATATAAAAATGGTTCTTTTGAAAAATCAATATCAATTAAACGTATTATTAAAAACTACAGAAATTATTGTGGATTCCGTTTCTGAATACAATTTGGAAAAAAACAATAATTCGCAAATCTTTATGAATGAACTATTGTAAAGGAGAAGTGAAGCATTATGAGGTTATCTGATTATAATACGCCGCTATCTGGTATGCTAGCGGCTCAAATGGGATTACAAACGACGAAACAAAACTTATCTAACATTCACACACCTGGTTATGTGCGTCAAGCCGTGAATTTAGGATCTGTAGGTGCTAGTAACGGTCATACGCCAGGACAGAGAATTGGTTATGGTGTACAAACATTAGGTGTTGACCGAATTACTGATGAAGTGAAAACGAAGCAATTTAATGATCAGTTGTCACAGTTCTCTTACTACGCATTTATGAATTCTACTTTATCACGAGTAGAGTCTATGGTAGGAACTACAGGAAAAAATTCATTATCAAGTTTAATGGATGGTTTTTTTAATGCGTTTCGTGAAGTTGCGAAAAATCCGGAACAATCAAACTACTACAGTACATTAGCTGCTGAAACCGGAAAGTTCACAAGTCAAGTAAATCGTCTTGCGAAAAACTTAGGTACAGCAGAAATACAGACAACAGAAGATATTGAAGCGCATGTCAATGAATTTAATCGTCTTGGTGCTAGTTTAGCAGAAGCGAATAAAAAAATTGGACAAGCAGGGACACAAGTACCTAATCAACTATTTGATGAACGTGATCGCATTATTACAGAGATGTCTAAATATGCCAATATAGAAGTGTCTTATGAATCTATGAATCTGAATATCTCGAGTATTAGAATTGATGGCGTTTTAACAGTAAATGGACAAGACACATATCCACTTCAATTAAATAAGGGGAACGAACCGATGACTGTTGCGATTTATGGCTCGGATATTCCTTTAACAGGTGGAGCAATTCAATCGGCAATAGATACGAAAGCGAAGATTGCTAGTTATAAGAAAAATATTGAAGACTTAATGAGTTCTGTGAAAAATCAAGTGAATACAGTGATGGGAAAAGACTTCTTCGTTGGAGATCATGCGAAAGATATACAGTTAAATCCTGAATTCGCAAAAGATGTTTCAAAAATGAAAATTTCTGCTGAAACAGCAAATAAACTGGCAGGAATTACAGATGGAGATTATAAAGAAGGTCTTTCTTATAAACAAGCGTTAGACCAATTTATAGTTGGTGTAGCTTCTGATAAAAATGTGGTGAATGCTTATCAAAATATTCATAAAGATTTATTAGAAGGTATTCAGCAAGAAAAAATGAGTATAGAAGGCGTCAACATGGAAGAGGAAATGGTTAATTTAATGGCCTTCCAGAAATACTTCGTGGCAAACTCTAAGGCTATTACAACAATGAATGAAGTATTTGACAGTCTGTTTTCGATTATTAGATAACATGTAGAAGAATTGAAAAGCTTTTTTATGGATCCAATATAGGATAGAAGCGGACAGAGCCTTTTAGTGGATCAAGCCGTATAAGATCAGAGAAATGAAACGGTTGAATGGTAAGAAAGAAAATAACCGTACAAAGTGGCAGTTGCTTCCTCTTGCCAAGTCAAATATAGATAAAGGAGAAGATAGGGATGAGAGTATCGACGTTTCAAAATGCAAACTGGGCAAAGAATCAGATGATGGATTTGAATGTGCAACAGCAATATTACCGAAATCAAGTAACTTCCGGTAAAAAAAATCTTCTCATGAGTGAAGATCCACTTGCAGCAAGTAAATCATTTGCGATTCAACATTCATTAGCAAATATTGAACAGATGCAAAAGGATATAGCAGATTCTAGAAATGTGTTAAGTCAAACGGAAAATACATTACAAGGTATTGTGAAATCTTTAACGAGAGTGGAGCAATTAACTTTGCAAGCGGTAAACGGGACGAATAGTCCTAATGAATTAAAAGCAAGCGCTGCAGAAATTGATCAGCTTTTAAAACAAGTGGTGTATTTAGCGAATAAACAAGAACAAGGGCGATATATTTTTGGTGGAGATAGTGCTTCAAAACCACCATTTGCAGAAGATGGTACATATCAAGGTGGGGAAAATGACGTTACCTGGAAATTAAATGATGGATATGAACTCAAAATGTTTCGCAATGGAAAAGATTTATTGGAACCCGTAATTAAAACGTTAACAAAAATAAGAGATGTTATGCAAAATGGAGACCAAGATGCACTGGAATCTGTAATGGGAGAAAATAAAAAAAATCTAGATAATATATTGAATCGTACGACTGAAGTAGGTTCAATATTAAATACAGTGGACACATTTAAGACGATATTAAGTGAACAAAATCTAGCTCTTCAAGAAAATAGAAAAGAGATAGAAGATGTAGATTTAGCGGTAGCAATTTCAGATTTAGCTTATATAAATGCGACGTATGAGGCAACATTAAAAGCGGTTAGTACAATGAGTAAGACAAGTATTTTAGATTATATCTAGAAAAGGAGTGAAAAATTTGGGGACTTCAGTATCAAATTTAGGTGGAAGACAGCAAATATGGAATCTTGGTAACAATATTATTGATACCTCTAATCTAGTAAATTTAGAATTACAGGCTTTAGAAATGAAAAAAACGCCTTACAATAATCAAAAACAAACCTTAGCTACGGAACGAAATGTATATGCGAGTATGAAAAAGGAATTCGGTAGTTTTATGCAAGTATTCAAGGAGATGTATGCGTTTAAAGGGAATGAGAAGAAAGCGGGGGTGTCTAAAGAGGGATTTATTAATGTTCAAGCTGATGCTTCCGCACTTGCAGGAACGTATACGATTAATGTTAAAAAAGTAGCGGAAAGACATCAGATTACAACTACACTCATAGATAAATCTGATTCTGAAAATCCTAAAAATATAATCGAATTGGATTCGGAAATTGGAAAAGATGCTACATTTCGTATTAACGATAAAGAAGTTAAGCTTACTAAAGAGATGACATATAAGGATTTTGTTAATAAAATGAATAATGGAAATTATGGAGTGTCTGTATATTCATTAGGTGGACAGTTGTTTTTTACATCAACTACTGCTGGGGAGAATGGAGAAATTAAATTAGTTGATGGTGAAGGTGGAATATTAAAAGACATTGGATTGGTAACTTCAGAAATGATAGATGGAAAAAATGTAATTGCCAAACAAGTAACAGCGCCTCAAAATGCCGAATTTATAATTAATGGTATGACTGATAGCAGTCCCTCTAATAAAATTGATACAATTCCAGGATTAACTATTAATTTAGAAAAGGAAACGACTGAACCAATTAAGGTTACGATTGAAGATTCAAACATTAAAGAATCAATCAATATGATAAAAAAAATGAGAGATCAATATAATAAGGCTGTTTCAACGCTCGATTTATTTGCCGGCGAAAATGGAGCTATGCAAGGTAATAATATTGCATTTTCTATTAGTAATATTATGGATAATGTATTTAGACACAAACAAGATGATAAATTTATGTTTTCATTTGGAATTGAAGTCGATAAGACTGGAAAAATGGTTCTCGATGAAGAAAAGCTAAGTAAGGCTTTTAAGGAGAATCCAGAAACTGCAAAACAGTTCTTCTTTGGCTTTAATGGACTAGGGCATGAGATAGAAAAAAAACTAGATGGTATTTTAGGAGATGAAGGTGTAATAGGGCAGAGGTCAAAAAGTATAGAGGGGCAAATAAAAGAGCTAGATAAAAAAATTGATGCAATCGATAAGCTGAATAAACAAAAACAAGAGACCATTATTGATAAATATTCAAAGTTAGAACAACAGTTATCGATGTTAGATCAGCAACTAAAAACAATTAAAGCAATGACAAAACAAAAAAGTGATGATTAATGAAAGTTGAGGAAGTGATCGTATGCAAGCATGGCAACGCTATATGCAAAATGACATTATGACGAGTAATCCAATTAAAAATACAATTTTTATTTATGAAAGATGTATCGTTGAGTTTCGTAATTTAGAAGAGCTTTTAAATACTTTTAAACTCCAAGAAGGAGATACGCTCCTTGAAAAATTAGAACGTATTTTTGAAGAGCTAAAGCTTCAATTAAATCCTGAGATTACTAAAGATTTGTATGATAGCCTATTCGGTTTATACGATTGGATTAGCATTCAAATTCAGACGATGAAAGTAACGCGTGAAGCAAACGATATTGATGCGATTGTGAAAGTGTTACAAGATTTAATAGATGGTTACCGCGGAGCAATTGAAAATGAACAATGACATTTATCAAGCGTTTGTCGGCTGTTTTAATGAAATCGGTGAATTACAAGTGTCAGCTGAAGAATTTACTGAGAAAAGTGCTATGTTAAATCGCTGGATGATGACTTTGGGTGAAAAGACGCGAGCAGATGTTGCAGCGGAAGTGAGTCCATTAATAATAAAGGCAGCTCAACATATTCGAGATAAGCAAAAGATTTTGGAAGAAATGATTATGACAAATGATGGGCGAATGAAGGCTAATTCGTTTTACGGTAAATATTAATTGTAAAGTATGGAAACGGGTTCCTCTTATTACAAGGGGGATCCATTCTGTTGTTTGAATAAAGACGTTCCACTGATTGAGGTTTCACTTTATGACTGTAATGGAAAAATAGCAATAATTTAAACAATAAAAAAATGAACGTTATTTTATTGTTCTTATATCGAAATGTTATATAGATTACTAGGTAAATACAGTTTTTTATATTATTTTATATATTTTTTAATTTTTCTAAAGACAACAATGGGAAAATGGAATAAAATATGAAAGGGTACATGATAGATAATATTTTAATAAATAAATATAAGGAAATAAATAATGAAGTGAAACTTCCATCAGTGGATGATCATGCCGTAAGCGGTATGATGGAAAAAAGAAGGGTGTGGAATATGCCGGACTTAGTTAGTGATGTTAGTCATTATATGAATTATTTAGTAACGAAGCGAAATACTGTTTCTAGTAATATTGCAAATGCGAATACACCGGGCTATAAAGCGCAAGGTGTAACATTTGCTGAACAAATGAATATGAATAATCCACTATTCAAAAAAAACGCTGCGGATTTAAAGAGTAATTCAGACTTATATCAAACGAATGAAATGCACTTACCGACAGCAAATATGAAAAATACATATGCAAAGATTCAAACGAAATTAATGCAAACGAATAAAGATGGAAATAGCGTGGATGTAACGACAGAAATGCTAGATTTAATGAAAACAAACCAATTATATGGTATCTCAATTAATGCGATTAATACGCAATACGCAATTAACCAAGCAGCACGTGGACGTTAAGTGTAGAAGGGGAGACAACGATGTTCCAAGCAATTAATGCAAGTGGCTCAGCGCTAACTACAGCGAGAAAATGGATGGAAGTTACTTCTAACAATATCGTAAATGCGAATACGACGGGAGCACCAGACGCAGAGCCGTATCACCGCCGAAGTGTGGTGCTAGAATCAAATAATAATTTTGCGAATATGCTAGAAGGAGCTCCTGCTAACGGAGTGAAAATAAAAAGTATTGAAACAGATCGAAATGAAAATCTAGTATATGATCCAACGCATCCACATGCAAATGAAGAAGGATATGTACGTTATCCGAACATTAATGTGACAGCTGAGATGACGAATGTAATGGTTGCTCAAAAAATGTATGAAGCGAATACAAGTGTATTAAATGCGAACAAAAAAATGCTCGATAAAGATTTAGAAATCGGCCGAGGATAAGAGGGAAGAGGGCAAATATGAAAATCCAACCATTGTTAAATACACAGCCATTTGGAGCGATTCAGCCAATTGGAGCACCGAAAACTTCTCAAACATCTGTAGTTGAGGGTAGAAAGTTTATCGATTTATTGGAAGATATGAATAAACAGCAAAATAATGCACAAACTGCGGTATATGATTTATTGACAAAAGGGGTAGGAGAAACACATGACGTTTTAATTCAGCAGAAGAAAGCTGAATCTCAAATGAAAACGGCTGCTCTTGTACGAGATAATCTTATTGAGAATTATAAGTCACTAATTAATATGCAAATTTAGGAAAATGGACGGGTGTGTTTAAATGGAAAAGTTAAAAAATGTTTTCCAATCGTTAAAAACGTGGCATAAGTTAGTCATTGGTGCTGCGCTTTTAGCAATTGTAACAGGAGCACTTTTATACTTCACCTTGCCAGATAAATATGTTGTTGTATATCAAAATTTAAATGATGCAGACAAGCAAGAGATTACAGCAGAATTATCGAAGCTAGGTGTCGATTACCAATTAGCGGCCGATGGTTCGATTCGTGTGCAAAAGAATGATGCTCCATGGGTTCGAAAAGAAATGAATGGAATGGGCTTACCGTTTAATTCAAAAAGCGGTGAGGAAATTTTATTAGAAAGCTCGCTCGGTTCAAGTGAGCAAGATAAAAAAATGAAACAAATTGTTGGTACGAAAAAGCAATTAGAGCAAGATATTGTAAGAAACTTTGCGGTGATAGAAACGGCAAATGTTCAAATTACATTACCTGAAAAAGAGACAATTTTTGATGAGGAAAAAGCAAAGGGGACAGCAGCGATTACTGTTGGTGTGAAGCGTGGTCAACTATTAACGGCTGATCAAGTTGCAGGTATACAGCAGATGATTAGTGCAGCAGTTCCTGGTGTAAAAGCAGAAGAAGTGAGTGTTATAGATAGCAAAAAAGGTGTTATTTCAAAAGGGGCAGGTGAAGCGCATTCCAGTAGTTCCTCTTCTTATGAGAAAGAAGTTGAGATGCAACACCAAATTGAAGGTAAATTAAAGCGAGATATCGATGCAACGTTAATGACGATGTTTAAGCCAAATGAATATAAAGTGAATACGAAAGTATCTGTAAACTACGATGAAGTTACACGTCAGTCTGAAAAATATGGTGATAAAGGTGTACTTCGTAGTAAACAAGAGCAAGAGGAAAGCTCTACTGCGCAAGAAGGAGCAGATACGAAGCAAGGTGCTGGTATTACAGCGAACGGCGAAGTGCCAAACTACGGTACGAACAATAATCAAAATGGCAAAATTGTCTACGATAATAAAAATGGTAACAAAATCGAAAATTATGAAATAGATAAAACAGTTGAAACGATTAAGAAACATCCAGAATTAACGAAAACAAATGTTGTTGTATGGGTAGATAATGATACGCTAGTAAAACGAAGAATTGATATGGAAACTTTCAAAGAAGCAATTGGTACAGCAGCTGGACTTCAAGCTGATCCGAACGGAAACTTTACAAATGGTCAAGTTAATGTTGTAACTGTTCAGTTTGATCAACCGAAAGAAGACAAGCCAAAAAAACCAGAAGAAAGTGGTATGAATTGGTGGTTAATCGGTGGAATTACAGGAGGTTTGTTAGCGCTCGCCTTGCTAATATGGTTCTTATTAGCAAGGAGTAAGAAAAAGAAAGAAGAAGAGGAATATGAAGAATACTTAGCAGAAGAGGAAGTTGCTGTTAGTAGTGAAAGCATTATGGAAATTCCTGAAGAGAAAATAGTGCCAGAGCCAAAACGAGAACCAGAACCAGTAGAACCGACAGAACCTACATTAGATGACCAAGTGCAGGAAGCTACGAGAGAGCATGTAGAAGGTACTGCAAAAGTTATTAAAAAATGGCTAAACGGATAGTAAGGGAGGAAAAACAATGTTAGATGAAATCTCCTCCAAAGAAAAAGCTGCCATCCTTATTCGTACATTAGACGAAGGGGTCGCAGCAAAAGTCATTGAATATATGACGGCTGAGGAAAAAGAAGTGTTACTTCGTGAAATTGCGAAGTTTCGTGTATATACAGCAGAAACGTTAGAAAATGTACTAGGGGAGTTTCTGTATGAACTAAATGTAAAAGAATTGAACTTAGTAGCCCCAGATAAAGAATACATTCGTCGTATATTTAAAAATATGCCAGAAGACGATTTGGAAAAATTATTAGAAGACCTTTGGTACAACAAAGATAATCCATTTGAATTTTTAAATTCACTAACAGATTTAGAGCCACTTCTTACAGTGCTTAATGATGAATCGCCACAAACGATAGCAATTATTGCTTCTTATATTAAGCCTCAATTAGCATCTCAATTAATTGAGAGATTACCAGATCATAAGCGTGTAGAAACGGTAATGGGCATTGCGAAGCTAGAGCAAGTGGATGGTGAATTAATTAATCAAATTGGTGAGTTATTAAAAGCAAAATTAAATAATATGGCATTTAGTGCTATTAATAAAACAGATGGCTTGAAAACGATTGTAAACATTTTAAATAATGTTTCACGAGGCGTTGAAAAAACAGTTTTTCAAAAGCTTGATGAAGTCGATTATGAATTATCTGAGAAAATTAAAGAAAATATGTTTGTTTTTGAAGACTTACTCGGTCTTGAAGCTCTTGCACTTCGCCGCGTGTTAGAAGAAATTACAGATAATGGTGTTATTGCGAAAGCAATTAAAATTGCAAAAGAAGAAATTAAAGAGAAATTATTTACATGTATGTCTTCAAACCGTAAAGAGATGATTCTAGAAGAGTTAGATGGCTTAGGACCGCTTAAGATGACGGATGCTGAAAAAGCGCAGCAAATGATCACAGGTACAGTGAAAAAGCTAGAGAAAGAAGGAAGAATTATCATTCAAAGAGGTGAAGGTGATGTCCTTATTTAAAAACAGAATTCCGAAGAATTCTGTTTCTTTTTCTGAAGAAACGTATGAATTACAGTTTCCAAAACCAATACGAGTTCATGATGAAGGGGAAATACAAGTAGATCATGCAGAGCTTCTTGCGCAGCAAGATGCATTACATATTGAAATGAATCAGCTAAGGCAGCAGCAACAAACGTTAGAACGAGAGCATCAGGAGTTGTTACAGGCTAAAGAAGAGTTTCAAATGCATATTCATGAACAAATGGAACAGATGGAAGCAGTACGTATGCAATTTCAAAAGGAGCAACAAGAAACGGCATACGAATGGACAGAATTATTATGGGAACAATCTTTTCAATTAGCAGAAAAAATTGTGAATCAAGCGATAGATTCACGATTATTAGACGTTCTGCCAATATTAACAGGGATCGTTCAAACATTACCGACTTCATTTGAAAAGTTAATTATAACGGTTCATCCAGAAACATTTGAGCGTATACAAGAAGAGAAAGAAGATACGAAAGAGTATTGGTTACTACAATTAGTAGAATGGAAGTATGATTTTTCTTTACAGTTTGGTGAGTTTGTTTTGGAGGAAGAGAAAGAGTTCTTTGAATTTAAATTTGCACCTATATTTGCGAAACTTCGTCGTAAATGGGAAGAGAAAAAGTTGTTTGAGGAGCAAAATGTATGAACGAACATAATAAATGGACTACGTTTATTGAAACACCGTTTTATACGAAAGTTGGCAAAGTTCATAGTGTACAAGAGCAGTTTTTTGTAGCGAAGGGACCGAAAGCGAAGATTGGAGATGTTTGTCTCGTTGGAGAGCATAGCGTCTTATGTGAAGTGATTGCAATTGAAAAAGAAAACAATATGTTACTCCCATTTGAACAGACAGAAAAAGTGTGTTACGGAGATTCAGTGACATTAATTGCAGAAGATGTCGTTGTGCCCCGTGGTAATCATTTGCTTGGCAAGGTGTTAAGTGCAAATGGAGAAGTGTTAAACGAAGATGCTGAAAATATTCCAGTGGAAAAAATAAAATTAGATGCACCGCCGATTCATGCGTTCGAGCGTGAAGAAATTACAGACGTATTTGAAACGGGAATTAAAGCGATTGATTCTATGTTAACGATTGGTATCGGACAAAAGATTGGTATTTTTGCTGGATCAGGTGTTGGTAAATCTACTTTACTTGGAATGATTGCGAAAAATGCAAAAGCAGATATTAACGTTATTAGTTTAGTAGGTGAACGTGGCCGGGAAGTAAAAGACTTTATACGAAAAGAATTAGGCGAAGAAGGTATGAAAAGAAGCGTCGTTGTTGTAGCGACGTCAGATGAAAGTCACCTTATGCAACTTCGGGCGGCAAAGCTTGCAACGTCGATTGCCGAATATTTCCGAGACCAAGGAAATAATGTATTACTTATGATGGATTCAGTTACTCGTTTTGCCGACGCTCGCCGAAGTGTAGACATTGCAGTCAAGGAATTACCAATCGGTGGTAAAACACTGTTAATGGAAAGTTATATGAAAAAGTTATTAGAGCGATCCGGAAAAACAAAAAAAGGGTCAATAACAGGTATTTATACAGTGTTAGTTGACGGTGATGATTTAAATGGTCCTGTACCAGATTTAGCTCGTGGTATTTTAGATGGACATATTGTATTAAAACGTGAACTCGCAACTCTTAGTCATTATCCTGCCATTTCTGTATTAGATTCGGTAAGTAGGATTATGGAAGAAATCGTATCGCCGAATCATTGGCAACTTGCAAATGAAATGAGAAAAATTTTATCTATTTATAAAGAAAATGAATTGTATTTTAAATTAGGAACAATTCAAGAAAATGAAGAAAATGCTTATATTTTTGAATGTAAAAATAGAGTAGAAGATATAAATATGTTTTTAAAACAAGGTCGAACTGATAGTTTTCATTTTGAAGATGTTGTGCAAGCGATGCACCATATTGTGTAAGACCTCGCCCTTCGAGGTCTTATTTTTTTGTTTTTAATATTTCACAGTTTTTTTTGTGAAAAAACTATATAATAGAAAAAAGGAACGTTATAATAGGAAGGGGCTATGAAAAAGGGTGGATAAACAGCAGTACGACACGATAAAATTGCAGATTAATCAAGAGAAAGAACAAATCTTGAAAGAAGTGTACGAACTAACAGCTGAAAAAAGAAAAATAGAACAAAAAAAAGAATATGATTTGTATGTTGTAAAATCACGCAGTAAAGTCGTACAAACTGGGCAACGTATTATGGTTGGTATGCTGTCTTCACATACATTTTCACCTGAAAGAATAGAAGAATGGAATCGGAAAATTAAAAAAACAGAAGGTTTTATTCAAAAAAATGAAAGCCTTTTAGAGCAAATAAAAGAAAAAGAACGTGTCATTGATGAAATGTATCAAGAAGATTGTAAGAATCTTGCGAAAGTAAAAGAAAAGTTAGAAGAAAAAATGCTTCTTGATTTAAAAATGTGTATGAACGGATGAGGTGGGTGTAGTGATACGATTTGTATTACCGGTGCAGCAAAGTTTATCTCCACAAAAAGACAAAGGGCTAGAAGTACAATCGAAAAATGAAAATTCTTCATTCGATAATACAATGAAAATTGAAAATAAAAAACAGCCGAAAACGGAGAAATCGAAACAAGAAGAAGCACTAAAAAAAGAGAAGAAAGAATATCTTCTCGCAAAAAAAACGGTAACGAAAGAAAAGTCGATTGAAAAGAAAGAAGAAAAAAAAGAGACAGAACAACTATTACTAGCTGTATCTGGGCAAATGATTGCAATTGAACAATTGCGTGTGCAGCCAAAATCGTTATATCTATACATACAAAAAATACAAAAACTATATAAAGAATACGGGAATATTAAACTGAACGAATTGCCTACAGCTGAATTACAACAATTACAAGAAATTCTTTCGAATATAAATATTGAAAATATCATATATTTAGAAGATACAATACTAATGACGTTAGACAAGGTGACGATGCCAGAGCAAACATTGCAAGTATTAAAATTCGTAGAATCAGAAACTTGTAATATTGCAAAGAAACAAGAGGGGCTTAAGGAAGTAGAACCCCCGAAAGCAGAGAGTGATGATGTGAAAGTAGAGTTACCAAAAGTCGATCAGTTAAATGACTCAAATTCGACCGGGGCTGAGTTATTAAATAAAGCAACGGGTACTGACCAAATAGGAAAACAAAATAGTGGAGCTGAGAAGGTTACAATACCTGATTTAGGCAAGAAGATGGAAGCACAAGTAGAAGCTCTGCAAAAGTTTGTAGTGAAAAAAGAACGTGTTTTATTCCAGCTAAATCCAGAGAAACTGGGTACATTAACTGTATTTATGAAAAAGCATGGAGATCAAATTGATGTCCATGTAGAAATGGAAAAACAAGATGCGAAAAAACGTGTTGAAATGATTTTTGACGAATTGAAGCTAAAGTTAAAAGAAAAAGAAATTAATATTCAAATTAGTTATTCAGAAAAAGATGAGCATCGTAAAGAACAACGAGAACAAGAGCAAAGACAAAAGCAAAAACTAGCAAGTACGAAACAAGAATCGAAAGAATTTGCTGGATTATTGGAGGAATAAAGCGTGCCAACAGTTGGATTAAATGCAACGAGTACAAATCATATTCCGTTACAGGCGAGAGCGCAAAAAAGCAACGCACCTGTTAATGGCGTACATTCGCCAGTTCAACAAACAAACGGAGTATCAGCAAGTACTCAAAAAACTCCCGGTGTAATGGAGAAAGATGATTTTCTAAAATTGTTTTTAGCGAGTTTTCAGCATCAAGATCCATTCAATGCGATGGATATGAATCAAATGATGAACCAAACAGCACAGTTATCTCTTATGGAACAAGTGCAAAATATGACAAAGGCAGTTGACTCTTTAAGAACGACGATGTATTCGACAGCACTTGATGGAGGAATGAAGTTTTTAGGAAAGTATGTAAGAGGTATTGACGGTGAAGGGAACAAAGTGACTGGTCAAGTAGAGACAGTTCGTCTTGCAGAAAATAACGATGTACAGCTTGTTATTGATAATAAAGTTGTATCTCTTCGTTTCGTTGAAAGAATATCAGATAAACCGATTGGAGAAACGAATCCAGAAGATGTAAAGAAAGATGATCAAAAAGTAACTGAAGAAGTAAAAACAACAAATTCATAAGGGAGTGTTCATGCGTTATGATTAAAGCGTTATATACAAGTATTACAGGATTGAATGCAACACAAAATGCATTAAGTGTAACTTCAAATAATATTGCCAATGCACAAACAGTTGGTTATAAAAAACAAAAAGCAATGTTTGATGATTTACTATACAACAATTCAATTGGTGCAAAAGGTGACGATAGATACGCAGGGACGAACCCAAAAAGTATCGGTAACGGTGTGAAAATGAGCGGAACGGTTACGGATTATAGCGATGGTACAATTACGTTAACTGGTGGTAAAGTACAAGCAGCGATGGAAGGTAATGGTTTCTTCGTTGTAGGTGATTCAAAAGCTGGAAATATGGAATTTACACGTAAAGGGACCTTTGCGATATCTTCAGATTACTATATTACGAATACAGGAGGTCAATATGTATTCGCTTATCCAGCCGATCCATCAACTGGTAATGTTGACTTATCTGGTATCCCAGGACCACTACAAATTCCAATGGGATCAGCAATCGGTGGTATTCGAACGTCAAAAGGTATAGTTGGAGGGAACATTCCAGCTGATGCAAAACACATTACGCAAGAATTGCCTGCATATGATGATGCCGGTAATACATGGACAATGCGCGTAGAGTTTACACAAGATGGTGAACATAATTACAAATATACAGTAAAGATGCGTAATGACTCGAAAAAAGAAACTGAGTTTACAGAGGTTCAAGGCGCAGGTGGTAATGTGACATTCGATACAGTAGGGAATCCAGATCCAGTAAACCCTGAAGCGAATATTCCATTTAATGGTGGAACAGTAAAAATAGATTTTAGTAAATTAACAAACCACCCGACAGAGAAAACAATAGCAGTAACAAACGTAGATGGTAGACCAGCGGCAACTGTTAAAGATTGTTTTATTACTGACGGTGGATATGTGATGGTAAAATATTCTGATGGAAGTATGAAAGCGGCAGGTCAATTAGCTGTTGGGATGCTCCCGAATGAAGGCGGCCTAATGAAAACCGGTAATGGTAACTTTACAGCGACAAATACAACTGGTATTTTAGCACTAGGTGTATCTGGTCAAAACGGTGCAGGAAAAGTACGTGGTGGTGCACAAGAAGGTGCAAACGTAGATTTATCTGTAGAATTTGTTGATTTAATGCTATACCAACGTGGCTTTCAAGGAAATGCGAAAGTAATTAAAATTTCAGATGAAGTATTAACTGAAGTTGTAAACTTAATTCGATAATAAATAGTAAAGAAAAATTGTAACGTAGTAGAAAGGGTTTTATATTCGTATGACAAGACAAGAGCGAATTTCACAATTGCCTTTTTTCGAAAATAAAAGTGAGCTTGCTGAGCAAGTGTTAAAAATAGAACGAGAAGAGCATGTATATTTACCAGATCAATTTGAAATCAAACAAGTGCCCCCATATTCGTTTGGTGAAAAACAAGCAATCATTGGTCGTATACACGAATTTTATTTCGTAAGTATTGGTAGTAATGGTGTTTGGAAGTATCAATTGTTTAAAGATGAGATGAAGTGCCGTGAGTTTTTCGTTATGTTGCCGGATATTACGGATCAGCAGCTTGCTTTTTGGTTTAATAACATTGAGTTGTTGAAAGGGGCTTAAAATCTCTTAAAAGCTTTCTTTTAGGTTTTGAGAGAGGACCTAGCGATGATTAGTAGGTTTGCATAAGTGGCTCACATGTTGTAAGACCAGAGATATGGAGTGGTTCTAAGGTAGTTGGATGGGCTGGAATCCAAGTGTTTAGGTGATGCCTCTTCACTTTTTGAAGATTGGAACTATCTGAGTCTAGAAGCTGCGATTTGAAATAGATTTAGATTAATTTAAGATAGTTGTGTTATATTGTACAATTAGACTAAGTTTATATAAGAGGAGAGGTGAGGAGGATGGCGCAGAATAAGTATCGCGTTACATTCATTTCGCCGAGTGAGGTCGAGCAGCGGACTGTAATGACGGCGAGTAATTTACCAGAGTTAATTCGTAAAGTAGAGGGTATTATTGCAGATCCGAACGGTTATTTTGTAAATGATAAAAAGAATAATTGCTATTTTAAAGTGATTAAAGAAAATGTTACGTTTATTCAATATGAGTTACTATTTTCGGATAAAGAAATTCATATTGAAAAATTAAAACATATAGCACCAACGGTATTGAAACAATTATTTAAAAAAATAAACGATCCGGAATTATATGCACTTGCACTCCTTGATGTTGATATAGCGACAAAGGATTATGTGCTAGGAGAAATGAATCCAGAGCTTAGAGTGAGAGTGGAAAAAGATCTTTCGAAAAAATGGGAAGCGATGCCGACAGAAATTGTAGGAGCGCAAGAAGTGTTATTAGAGGCACTTGCTTCGTTTATACAAGATTAAGCTTTACCACTGTTTTTATTATTTTAAAACTGTAAGGCTCACTCAATTATCTATATTTTTATATAGGTAGTTGACTTTTTAAGTTTAATAAAGCTTAATAAATAGATATATAGAATTAATAGAAGAGGAGCGACACTTTTATGTCACAAGCACAAAGTATTTTATTAGAAAGTGGAACAAACGAATTAGAAATCGTAACTTATACTGTTGGTGAAAATTTATTTAGCATCAATGTAATGAAAGTGCGTGAAATTATTAATCCATTCCCTGTTACAACAGTGCCGGAATCTCATCATGCAGTTGAAGGTGTTGTTCAAGTACGCGGTGAAATTTTACCTGTTATTAATTTAGCGACAGCCCTTAATTTAAAATCAACAAAGCCACTTGATCAAACGAAATTTATCATCTCGGAATTAAACCAAATGAAAGTTATTTTCCGTGTTGATGAAGTGCATCGAATTCAACGTATTTCTTGGGAACAAATTGATGAACCAGCTTCATTATCTATGGGACTAGAAGAAACGACGTCAGGAATTGTAAAACTAGATGGGAAAATCATCTTATTGTTAGATTATGAGAAAATTGTTTGCGAAATTAGTAACAGTGGTTATGACAATAAAACTATTTCAGGATTAGAACAAAAAACAGACCGAGCTGAAAAAGTTATTTATATTGCGGAAGATTCAGCGATGCTTCGCCAAATATTAGAAGAAACATTATCAACAGCTGGATATACGAAAATGAATTTCTTCAGTAATGGTGCAGAAGCATTAGCACAAATTGAAAAACTAGCAAAAGAGCAAGATGAAAAAATGTTTGAACATATCCATCTACTTATTACAGATATTGAAATGCCAAAAATGGATGGACATCATTTAACGAAAATAATTAAAGATAGTGAAGTAATGAAGCAATTACCAGTTATTATTTTCTCTTCATTAATTACAAACGAATTATTCTATAAAGGTGAGACAGTTGGGGCGAATGCTCAAGTGAGTAAGCCAGACATTCAAGAGTTAATTGGTTTAGTTGATAAGCTAGTGTTGTAAAAGGTTTTGAAAAGCGTTTTTTAGTTGGAAGAGTCGGCGTAAAATACATTTTTAGCTGAAAAGAGGAACTAGCCGTATAGTACAGGTTAGTTTCTTTTTAGTATGTACAGGTATAAAAGACCAAACGTCTCTAGAGTGTTTATGACAATACTCGCTTTCAAATATTTAGCTGTTCTTATTTAGGGAGTATTGATTGGTTTAATTAATAGGTGGTAGGATTTTTTTATTTGAAAATATAAGAGAGTGTGTTAGTAATATTTCACGATAGCTCAAAAATTTTCGGTGAAATTATATTGGAAATACCATATAATAGAATTGAATGCATTTTATTGATAAAAAAATCGTGTTAGATTTTGTATGATTTACTTAAAAAATCTCTTCTATTTTTATATACTCTATATACTTTTTAGTATGTTAATTATTTGACAGATAATTTCGAAATGCTATAATATGGATATGTAAAAATTGCTATTTTCTTAAAAGACATGGGAGTCAGATGAGAATTGTGAAAGGATGAGGGGGAGTGACACAGAGTATGTATCACCACACAGCAATCAATGTATTAAATCTTTTACAAAACATGTCAAATAATAAAACGAACGATATGAAATTAGAGGCGGAATTTAAAAAAATAGAGAAACAATTCCGAGTAAAGTATGAAGAGCTAATCGATTTATATAATAAAATGGTATTATTTCAAATAGATATAGAAAAAAATGGCGGTATGCGAGTTTATGAAAAATCAGGAATTACATGGTTAAAGTCTGAACTAGAATTACTGTATGAAGTATATCAATTTTGTCAGCGTCAAGGCTTGAATATCGCAAATATTTCAAAATATGTTAGTAAAAATGAACTGAATTTATTTCCAAAAACAGAAAGTCAATTACAGAATACGTATTATAAATTAAAAAAACAAGAAATCCCGTTTGAAAATATTGAAAAACAGAAGCCGGGTCGAAAACGCAAATATACACCTGTAAAGGCTACCGTTGTTGAGGCGAAACAAGAAAGAAAACAGGAAGTAAAAGAAGATTTCCAAAGTGAAGAGGACGAAAAGAATCTCGTAACTGTTATATCTGGTATCGTTGATAATTTTGAGACAATTAGTCAATCCCGCGAAAAGAAAGAGTATGAATTACATCAGTTTATGGAGGGAATCTATAAGCTTTCTAGTATGGCTGCAGAGCGTTCGAAAGAGGAAAAGAATGCTCGAGGTCTTGAAGGTGAGGTAGATTCATTACGAACTGAAAATGAAAGGTTAAAAAGAGAGAAGGAAGACCTTGTACATGATATTAAAGAAATGACGCACCATTTAATTCATTTCATTACGAGCTCTGATATCGATCAAATTCGTACGTTGCCTTTCTTCGTAAAAGAGTGCAAAAAAGATTTACATAAGCTGGGATTATATAACGCTCAAGACGGAAAAATGAAAATTGTGGTTGATAGTGGCGATCAGGTTATGACCATATCATAATAAAAATGGATACAAAACAAAAGGGAAATACATATATACTATGTATTTCCCTTTTGTTTTGTATGGAATCATTTCGGGCAGAGGAAAAGTTATAATTAATTTTAGTAAATCAAAAATTTGTACAAAAGGAAGGAACTAGGTCTTACTTTGTAGTATCGTGATCCGAAAAATACTGGGAATATACGTATTGTCACTGTGAAAGGGCTTAATACATAATGATTTTAAAGATAAACCGACTCTTCCTCAATATTTAACTGATTTAATTGAGGTGAATAAGCTGTATAATCGTACAGTTGTTATTACATTTCATCAACAAACTTTTAATAAGGAGAATTGAAGAGTAAAGTAGGATTCAAAAGCATAGCCAAAAAGGTGGCTGTTATAAGTTATTTGCCTACCAAAATAATCAATATTTGTTTAAAATATAAGATTACTATTTTATTATACCGAGTAATTATTCACATTATATAATAATTACTTACTATATAATTAACATGGTTATCTTACAAAAGTGTAAGGTTTTTTTAATTGACACTCGTACATATAAGTAACTATACTGGTTACACGACATTGGTGAATATATTTAATAGTCTCTATCTATAAGTGTATGTCTCAGGATTCTTTTCAGAATAAAAGTTATAATTAAATTTAATATCTTTAATATATCGATAATGCATGTTTAATCCATTCTTTATTCTAGGTCGTATTATTTAAAGATTAACTATAAATGATATATTTACCAAGTTGTAATAATTTTTTAGAGGTGTTACATGTTGAAATACAAATTAATTGCTACAGGGATTCTTGCTGGAAGTCTACTATCCTATTCATCTAGTGCATTTGCAAATACTCATAAATTCCCAGATGTTCCCGCATGGGCTGACAAATCCGTTAATTATTTAGTTGATAAAAAAGTATTGAGTGGTTATCCAGATGGAACTTTTGGTTCAAGTGATACATTAGATAGGGCTTCTGCGGCAACAATTATGACAAAGGCCCTTGGTATACATATTGACTTAAATGCAAAACCATCTTTTACAGATTCACAAAACCACTGGGGAACACCGTATATTGCCGCAGCTGAAAAAGCAGGAATAATTAAAGGTGAAGGAAATGGAATATTTAATCCTTCTGGAAAAGTTACTCGTGCTGCTATGGCTACAATGCTAGTGAATGCATATAAACTACAAAATATAAACCCTAGCAATGGACAAAGTAAATTTGAAGATTTAAAAGGACATTGGGGTGAAAAGTTCGCCAATATTTTAATTGATTTAAAAATTTCAGTTGGTACAGATAACGGTTGGCAACCAAATAAATTCATAACACGTGCAGAAGCCGCACAACTTACTGCCAAAACAGATACCCTTCAATCCAGTCCGAAAAATCCTTTAGAAAATAAAACAATCATTATTGATCCTGGACATGGTGGCGAAGATCCTGGAAAAGCCACAAAGGGATTGCCTGAAAGTAAAATTGTATTAGACACTTCCTTACGCCTACAACAATTTCTTGAAAAACATACACCATTTACAGTTTTATTAACTCGTGAATCTGATACTAGACCTGGACATGATCAAAAAAGTTCTTTACAGGAACGTGTTAAATTTGCTAAGCAAAATCAGGGGGATATCTTTATAAGTATTCATGCAAATGCTTATAATGGTAATGCAAAAGGGACAGAAACATACTATTATAAATCTTCTGAATCCGAAAAAACAAACCCTCATGTGGAAGAAAGTCATGTGTTAGCGGAAAAAATCCAAGCACGTTTAGTAGAGGCCCTTCAAACACGTGATAGAGGCGTTAAACATGGAGATCTTCATGTTATAAGAGAAAACGGCATGCCAGCTGTGTTAACGGAACTGGCTTTTATAGATAATGGTATCGATTACAGTAAACTATCTACGGCAAACGGTAGACAGATTGCAGCACAAGCCATTTATGAAGGGATTTTAGATTATTATGAATGGAAAGGAAATAATGTATCCGAATATAGGTTGTAATAAGTGCAAGGAAATTTAGTAATTCTAGGAATAAGTAATTTATAAATTGCTAAAGTATAATTTTGTTATTTGTAATGTGTTTTAGTTTTATAGTGTATACTGGCGCCGACTTATTAAGGATTATAAATAAGTCGGTGTTTAAGTTAGCGTACTTAATGAATACTATAGAAGTTATGAAGAAAAAAAGATAAATAGATAGGGGCATACACCTACATTCATTATTTTTACGTGAAATTTTAATTTAAAAATAGTTAAGTTATACGATTCAGATGGGCAGTATACAATGAGTTCAAAGAAAACATTCTTTGAACTCATTAGCTATTAAATAAACTTGTTACATAAATAGTTCGTATAACAATAATTGATAGTGTTAAGGCCATAGCTGTTCATATTTTTTTGTAATTCCTGTTATAGAATTGTTAAATATTTGCAGGTGTAATGTAAGGCTGCTTTATTTTGAAAGAAATCTTTTGAAATGGTCATAATATGAATAATAATTAGAAACAAATTTTTTAAAAATGATGAAAGACTTAAGAAGGTGAATATATTGCTTAAACATTCACATTTGCAATTTATTTTATTAACAATAGCTCTAATATTCTATATAAGCTTTTGTTTTATATTTTTATTTGTTTTTCCGAATCATTATTTCGTATCAGATTTTAATACCCGACTATCATCCTTAGTTGTTGAAACTACTGTATTTATCTCATTACTTTATTCTATATTATCCGGAAAAATTAAGTTAGGAGTATTCTGGGTTTGCATTACTATTGCAATAGGGTGTTTCTTGATAGGGAATTTTATATCCGCTTTTCAAGTACTTAATGTAGAATTGCCGATACAAAATTTTAATATCTCTGATGTGTTTTTGTTGTTTTTCTTATTCTTCTTTCTCTTTGCATTCTTTTATAAAATCATTATGGAATGTAACAAGTGGGAAAAAGCGTATTTAATTTGTGATTTATGTATTGTTGTTACTGCCATTTTTACATTAGAGTGGTACCTGTTTAATAAACCTTCTGCAAATATCTTATTCTTATCAATTGGAGATGTTTTTCTCTCATTTATTTTTCCGATTATAGATTTATTACTTCTTTTATTAGGAGTTAGTCTAATCTTTCGACCAGCTATTTTTAATGCGAAAAGTAAATTATTTATTTTTATCCTCGTATTAACTGGATTGGCTATTACGGACTACTTGTATTTTTACTTACAAGATGATTTGTCAGATCGTTCACTTGTATTATTAAGGTGTTTGTATAGAGTTTTCCTTTTATTTATCGCTATTGCTGCTTCGATCTCAAAGAATGCATCTTCTAGAAGGAATTATTTCATTATCGATCCGACATTTGGGAAGAAACTTCTTGTTATATTTCCTTATCTTGCAGTTGCGGTATTAATTGGCTTTACTTTAAAAGAGCAAACTTCCTCGGCTACACTTATTACTGGGAATTGTATTGCATTTGTATTTGTGCTGATTCGTCATACTATCGTACGAATGCAAAACAGAGATTTAACTGAAATGTTAAAAGTGTTTAATAATCAATTAGAACAAAAAGTATCTCAAAGAACAGAAGATTTAATAAACAAATCCGATGACTTGGTCAAAAATCAAGAGAGATTTAAGTCATTATATGAGTATCATCCAGATCCTATTTTAACGATTAATTCAAATGGTACTGTGTTAAATATAAACCAGGCTGGAAGTATGTTATTAGGAAAAAACAGTGATGAATTAATAGGTAAAGAGTGCTTCTCGATTTTTTTAGACGAAGATAGATCTGAATTGGAAGCAGCTCTACAGGAAGGGAAACGATGCAGTTCGGCTTCGTTACAATTACGTGTGAAAAATAATAATGAGAAGGACATTCATTTTTGGTACGTCACCATTGTTCCTATTATGATAGAAGGACAAACTTTTGGGAGTTATGTAATGGTAAAAGACATTACGAGAATGAAGAAACAACAAGATGAGATAAACTATCTAGCATTCCATGATACAGTGACGGAGATTGGAAATCGAATATTCTTCCAACAAGAATTAGAAAAATCCATTGAGCATGCACGAAAAACGCAGGGTGAATTTGGACTCTTGTATATAGATTTAAATCGTTTTAAGACCATTAACGATACACTGGGACATTCAATTGGTGATAGTGTTTTAAAAGAAGTTGCTAAACGTTTTAGGACATGTCTGTCACCGGCTATTCCTCTAGCGAGAATAGGGGGAGATGAGTTTGCGATCATAGTCCATAACCACACAGAGCAACAGCTATTGGATTTGTGTGAAACTCTATTTCGTATAACTGAAGAACCATTTGTAGTTAATCAACATAGTTTTTATTTATCTCTTAGTATAGGAATAGCGGTGTATCCGTTTGGAGGAATAAATACTACTACACTTTTACAACATGCTGATATTGCTATGTATAGTGCAAAGGAAAAAGGTAATAATGCTGTTTGCATGTATGACGAGACATTATCAAAAAAAATAACAAGACAATTACGATTAGAACAGGATTTACCGAAGGCATTAGAAAATAATGAGTTGTTTTTATTATATCAACCACAAGTTGACAGTAAGACTGGTATGGTTATTGGTGCAGAGGCTTTAATTCGTTGGCAACATCCAGAACTGGGAATTATTTCTCCTTTTGAATTTATACCTATTGCGGAAGAAACGTCGCAAATTATTCCAATTGGGAAATGGACGTTACAGGAAGCGTGTCGACAACTGAAAAAGTGGCATTCTGCAGGCTATGCAAATCTAAAAATGGGGATAAATTTATCAGCTATAGAGTTTGAACAGAAAGATTTTGTTCAAGCAATCATATCTACCATAGAAGAAGTAGGGGTACCCGCTAGTTCGATTGATTTAGAATTAACAGAGAGAATAGCAATGGTAGATGAAAAAGAAACCTTATCGAAGTTAAAAGCATTAAAATCATATGGTGTACATTTATCAATTGACGATTTTGGTACAGGGTATTCTTCATTAGCATATCTCCCTTTGTATCCAATTGATACCTTAAAAATTCCAAGAGAATTTGTTAATAGGATCGAAAATTCTACTGATGGAAATGAAATTATTCATACCATTATTTCACTAGCGCATACTTTAAACATGAAAGTGATCGCAGAAGGGGTGGAAACGAAGGAACAATTAACAGTGTTACAACGTAATGCATGTTATCTAATTCAGGGCTATTACTACAGTAAACCTGTAAGTGAAGATGAATTCATCAAGTTTTTAAGCACAATGTCGCGTCACCTTTTCTAAGAAAACCACAATCTAGATTTGTTTTTTTTCGAAATTATAACAAATAGAGGACAGCAAAGTAACTGTCAAAATGTTTTAGCATTTAATTTGGCTTAATAGGAAATTCTAATGAGCAAAGACCTTATCTGATTTTAGTTTTAGAAAGGAGAGAAGCGGATGGATTCAATATGGCTAGAGTATGCTTGGGCATTGTTAATTTTAATCGGATTAGAAGGATTGTTATCGGCTGACAATGCCCTTGTACTAGCAGTTATAGCCAAGCATTTACCCGAAGAAGAGAAAAAAAGAGCTATAAATTACGGAATTATTATGGCCTTTGTTTTTCGATTCGCAGCCCTTTTTGCTATATCATTTATTGCAAATGTTTGGCAAATACAGGCGATAGGAGCAGCTTATCTTCTTTACTTAGGATTAAAGCATGTCATTCAGGCGCAATTCGGAAAAAATAATCAAAATATTCACAAGGAAGATGAAAAGGAAGCAGCAGGAAAAAGCTACTGGTTCACAGTAGGAAAGATTGCATTAGCTGACCTTGCTTTTGCGATTGATTCAATATTAGCTGCAGTCGCTCTTGCCCTCGGTCTTCCGGATTCACCGCTAGAAGATTTCGGTGGTATGGATGGAGGACAATTCATAGTTGTACTTCTCGGAGGAATTGCCGGACTTATTTTAATTAAATTTGCGGCAACTTGGTTTGTACAATTACTGGAGAAACGTCCGGCACTGGAAACAACAGCATATGCAATTGTTGCCTGGGTCGGCGTCAAACTTGCTGTAATTACACTTGCCCATGAGGATATCGGTATTTTAAGTCATGATTTTCCGCACAGTACAACTTGGACTTTAATCTTCTATGGAGTATTAGTTGCTATCGCACTAATTGGCTGGTTTGCACCGGGAAGTAAGTCATCTCAGAATAATCCTGAAAGGTAGTAAAAAGGTCAGAGCATTATGTGCTGTGACCTTTTTATCATTTTGATATTGTGTATTTTTGAATTTAACGCTATAATTACAGTGTTAAAGATGGAATCGTGATATGACCTGTTATGAATCTATCATTTTATTTATGAATAAATGGACTGGTATTTTAGCAAGATGTGCTAATAAACTACTCCACCATGATGATAACGTGCCAAAAATGTGGCGCGTATATTTTCGTGGTGGAGTTTTTTTTATTCTCAAAAAGGGGGAGTCACCATGAACGACAGCATGGTTCATATTACAATTGACGGCAAAGAATATAGTGCTGAGCCTGGTTCAACGGTACTAGGCATCATTAATGAGAACGGAATTGAACATCCACAAATTTGTTACGTGCCGGAAGTGGATCCTATTCAAACGTGTGATACTTGTATTGTAGAAGTGAATGGAAAGCTAGTGCGATCATGTTCTACAGTAGTGACGGATGGTATGGATATCGAGTTGTCCTCTATTAGTGCGAAGGCAGCACAACATGAGGCGATGGACCGTTTACTAGAAAATCATTTACTTTACTGTACGGTATGTGACAACAATAACGGGAATTGTAAATTGCATAATACGGCAGAATTAATGGAAATTGAGCATCAAAAATATCCTTATGAGCCAAAAGTTGATGCAAGCGAAGTTGATATGTCTCATCCATTTTATCGCTATGATCCGAATCAATGTATCGCGTGTGGTCAATGTGTAGAGGTGTGTCAAAATTTACAAGTTAATGAAACGTTATCTATTGATTGGGAGGCAGAGCGCCCACGTGTTATTTGGGATGAAGGAGTAGATATTAACGATTCTTCATGTGTAAGTTGCGGTCAATGTGTAACGATTTGTCCTTGTAATGCTTTAATGGAGAAATCGATGCTTGGTGAAGCTGGATTTATGACTGGGCTGAAGCCGGATATTCTTGAACCTATGGTCGATCTTATTAAAGAGGTTGAACCTGGATATAGCGGTATTTTCGCTGTGTCAGAAGTAGAAGCTGCGATGCGTGACACTCGTACGAAGAAGACGAAAACAGTATGTACGTTTTGTGGTGTAGGTTGTTCATTTGAAGTATGGACGAAAGGGCGCAAAATTTTAAAGGTGCAACCAACTTCTGAGGCACCAGTTAATGCAATTTCTACTTGTGTAAAAGGAAAATTCGGTTGGGATTTCGTTAATTCTGAAAAACGACTTACGAAACCTTTAATTCGTAAAAATGGAGTGTTCGTTGAATCGACTTGGGAAGAAGCGCTTCATGTAGTGGCGAATAAATTGGGCTCTATTAAAGATGAGTACGGTAAAGGCTCTATCGGCTTTATTTCTTCTTCTAAAATTACGAATGAAGATAATTATGTTATTCAAAAATTAGCACGTCAAGTGTTCGAAACGAATAACATTGATAACTGCTCACGTTATTGTCAATCACCAGCGACAGATGGATTGTTCCGTACAATTGGTATGGGCGGAGATGCAGGGACGATTAAAGATATCGCACAATCGGGTCTTGTTATTATCGTCGGTTGTAACCCAACAGAAGGTCACCCAGTATTAGCGACTCGTGTGAAACGTGCGCATAAACTGCACGGTCAAAAACTAATTGTTGCAGATCTTCGTAAAACTGAAATGGCAGAGCGTTCAGATATTTTTATTAGTCCAAAGCAAGGAACAGACCAAGTATGGTTAATGGCTGTTACGAAATATATGATTGATCAAGGTTGGCACGATCAGCAGTTCATCGATGAGAATGTAAACTTCTTTGATGATTTCAAAGATAGTCTTGCGGAATATACGCTTGAATATGCAGAAGAGATTACAGGCATTTCAAAAGAAACGCTCGTTAAAATGGCAGAAATGATTCGTGATGCAGATGGTACGTGTATTCTTTGGGGAATGGGGGTAACGCAAAATACCGGTGGTTCAGATACTTCCGCTGCAATTTCAAACTTACTACTTGCAACAGGAAACTATCGTCGCCCAGGTGCTGGTGCATATCCGCTTCGAGGTCATAATAACGTACAAGGTGCTTGTGATATGGGGACACTTCCAGGGTGGCTTCCAGGATATCAGCACGTTACTGACGATGTAGAACGTTCGAAATTTGAAATAGCTTACGGAGTAAAAATTGATAACAAACCAGGTCTTAATAATATTGAAATGCTTCACGCAATTGATGAAGGGAAAATGAAAGCTATGTACCTTGTTGGAGAGGATATGGCTCTTGTAGACTCTAACGCAAATCACGTACATGAAGTGTTATCAAGCCTTGAGTTCTTTGTCGTTCAAGATGTGTTCCTTTCTAAAACAGCTCAATACGCTGATGTAGTATTACCAGCAGCGCCATCTCTTGAGAAAGAAGGTACTTTTACAAATACAGAGCGTCGTGTACAAAGGTTATATCAAGTACTTCCGACGCTAGGAGATGCGAAACCAGACTGGTGGATCGTGCAGGCAATTGCTAATAAGTTAGGCGCAAATTGGAACTATGGTCATCCAAGTGAAATCTTTGCGGAAATGGCGAGTTTATCACCACTATTCGCACACGCAAACTATGAAGTACTTGAAGGGTGGAACAGTTTCCACTGGGGAAGTTTTGATGGTACGAATACGCCGCTTCTATTCAAAGAAGGATTTAACTTCCCGGACAAAAAGGCTCGTTTTGCGATAGCTGATTGGGTACGTCCTGCTGCATTCCCAGCAGAATACGATCTTCACATTAATAACGGTCGTATGCTTGAACATTTCCATGAAGGGAACATGACAAATAAATCAACTGGTATTCAATCGAAAGTACCAGGTGTTTTCGTCGAAGTTTCTCCAGAACTTGCACTAAAACGTGGAGTGAAAACGGGATCGTTAGTACGCCTTGTTTCTCCATTCGGAGCACTTAAATTACGTGTAATTGTAACGGATCGTGTAAAAGCGAATGAACTGTATTTACCAATGAATTCGACTGATAAAGAATCGGCAATTAATTTCTTAACAGGTCCTGCCGTTGACTTGCGTACAAACACGCCTGCATATAAACAAACGAAAGTACGTATGGAAGTGTTAGAAGTTGATGGCGAAAATCCGATGCCAAAAACGAACCCACGTAATAAAAAGCGTCATCCTCAAAACGGTATTGAGGTAAATCGTAAGTGGGATCGTCCAGGATACGTACATTTAACGGATAACTAAGGGGGAGAAAAGGATATGGCAGCACCTATTCAAGCGATCCAGAAGCAGGAGCTAACCGAGGAAGAAATGAAACAACAAAAACTCGAAGACTTAAAAGAACTGCTAGCTAATAATGAAGATGCTTTAAATCAAATGTTTAATATAGTAGGTGAACTAAATGACATAGGGATGCTGGAAGCTGCAAATTCTATGCTGAAAGCGAAAGAACCAATCGCAAAAATCGTTCTAGGCCAGGTCACTCGTGAACCAGTTACAAATTTAATTAATAATATGATGGGCGCTGCAGGAGCTTTAACAGAACTTGATCCGGAACTTACGAAAAAGCTTGTAGGTAGTGTATTAACAGGTATGGATGAAGGAAACCAGCATTTGCAAAGTAATAAAAAAGTAGGAATATTAGACCTTATGAAAGTACTGAAGGATCCAGATATTAATCGTGCTATCGGATTTGGTCTTCATTTCTTAAAAGGTATGGGTAAAGGGTTAAAAGAAGAATAGATAAGCAACAATAATAGTATTTCATATGTTGCTTGCGTACTTGAGATAAGTGTACAATATGATCCATTTCGTCTCAGTATTAAATAGTTTAGACGAAATGGTCATTTTGTTAAAATAGTTGTGATGGAATATTTGGGGAGGAATGAGAGTATGTCAAAAATGGTACATGAATTTAATGATATGATCCGAAAGCTTCGAAAAGAGTTGTTCGGGAAAGGACCGGAACGAATTCATACTGTATTTACTGAAAACATGGCGATTGCTACATTATATGGGAACTTGACACCTACAGAGAAATTCATTTCGGGAACTATGGATGGTGCGGAAATGGTTCATATGGCTCGAACGAAAATGATTCAAGAAGTTTACGCTGCTAATTCTCGTGAACATTTAGAAGAACTTGTTGGTGCGAAGTTAGTTCATCTGTTTTCTGATATGAAAGTAGATGAAGATATTGCAGTTTCCGTGTTTGTTTTTGATAAAAATATAACGTGAGAGAAGGATGCTCATCGTGAAATCGATTCAGGTGGAACGGAAAATTTTTAAATATGAGCAAGGGGAATTTAAACATATAGAGGACAGCATTGTAACAGAGTTTCCTGTTACGGTTAAAATTAACGGCCAGGAATTTGTTACAATGGTTAGTACTCCAGAGTATATTGAAGATATGGTAATTGGCTTTTTAGCCTCTGAAGGCATTATCCGAAAGTATGAAGATATTGATGAAATATGGATGCAAGAAAAAGAAGGATATGTACATGTAAAAACGACGAAAATCAATCCTTATTATCGCGACATACAAAACAAACGTTATATTACTTCGTGCTGTGGAATGAGTAGGCAAGGGTTTGTTTTTGCGAACGATGCGCTGACTGCGAAAGAAATGAATGATATTCGCGTAAAGATCTCTGCCGAGGATTGTTTTCGGTTAATGAATGATATGCAGCAGTCTGCGTCTACGTTTCAACATACAGGCGGCGTTCATAATGCAGCTTTATGTAATGTGAGTGGAATTGTTTTAAGCCGTATGGATATAGGAAGACATAACGCTTTAGACAAAATTTACGGCTATTGTTTAAAAAATAACATTTCGATTGGTAATAAAATTATTGTTTTTAGTGGACGTATCTCTTCTGAAATTCTATTAAAAGTTGCGAAAATTGGCTGTGAAGTAATATTGTCAAAATCAGCTCCAACTGAGTTAGCATTAGAACTAGCGGAGCAGTTAGGGATTACTACAATAGGCTTCATTCGTAATAAATCTTTAAATGTATATACGCATCCAGAGCGGATTATAAATATAAAATAAGTAGAAACGAGGCAATAATCATGAAATCTGTTACATTAGACAAATTAGATCGTCCTTTAAAGGATTTACGTATTTCTGTTACTGACCGCTGTAATTTTCGCTGTCGATATTGTATGCCAGAAGAAATATTTGGTCGTGATTATTCTTTTTTGTCTAATGATAAAATTTTATCTTTTGATGAAATTGAAAGGATTACACGTATTTTCGTTTCGTTAGGTGTAAGAAAGTTACGCATTACTGGGGGAGAGCCTTTACTTCGAAAAGATTTACCTGAACTCATACAGCGATTAAACGAAATTGAAGGAGTAGAGGATATCGGTTTAACGACAAACGGATCATTACTTAAAAAATTTGCTCCTGATTTATATAAGGCGGGTTTATCTCGCGTAACAGTTAGTTTAGATTCTTTAAATGAAGAACGTTTCTCTTATTTAAATGGGAATAGAAGTAAAGTAAAAACAGTTCTTGCAGGAATACAAGCTGCCGCGGAAGCCGGAATGAAAATTAAAATGAACATGGTTGTTCAAAAAGGGGAAAATGAACAAGACATCGTTCAGATGGCAGAGTACTTTAAAGAGAATAAGCATATCCTTCGGTTCATTGAATATATGGATGTCGGAAATTTTAACGGCTGGGAATTAGGCGAAGTAGTTTCTAAGCAGGAAATAGTAGAGATGATTCATAAAGTTATGCCGCTGGAACATATTGAAGCGAACTATCCTGGTGAAGTTGCAACACGTTATCGTTATGTTGGTAGCGAAGAAGAAATAGGAATAATTTCATCTGTAACGGATTCGTTCTGTTCATCATGTACAAGAGCACGTATTTCAGCAGAAGGAAAATTGTATACATGTTTATTTGCTTCTAAAGGAAATGATCTTAAAGAATTACTTCGCTTTGGATATACGGATGAGGAGATTACTAATGTTATTCGTGACATTTGGAATAATCGTTCAGACCATTATTCAGATGAACGGTTGAGCAATACGAATAAAAAAGCAATGCCGAAAATTGAAATGTCGCATATCGGTGGTTGAGAAGCGACTAAGAATGTAGATTCTCTTTGTTAACGTAAATAGTGGGAAATGTGCAAGTTTTGTACACTTTCTATGAGTATAGTAAAAATGATGATTGATATTTCTGTAAGAGATATGCAGAGAGATTAAGCAGCATTCAAAAATCCTTACGATGTTAAGGGTTTTTGGTGCTGCTTTTTTTAGATGAGAAAAATGGAGGA
>Ga0102589_1000794_pt1 | contig 52950 bp, 53 predicted proteins | sample AraplaMF_Col_mLB_FD_76858 | JGI IMG/M metagenome (GOLD analysis project Ga0102589, IMG submission 76858) | Arabidopsis root microbial communities from the University of North Carolina, USA - plate scrape MF_Col_mLB | ecosystem: Host-associated > Plants > Roots > Endosphere | place: USA...
ATCGCGTACATTGTTTGAGACAATTTGGAAGACAGGGTCAGGTGATACGCATCCGGCCCTGATCGCTAGGAACGGAACGGAATGACCGACAACAACGACGACAAGACAGGCAGCGCAGCAGGCAAGAAGACGCTGACCCTGAAACCCCACGGGGTTTCGCAGGGGACCGTGCGTCAGGACATGGGCCGTGGCCGCACCAAGGCGGTCGTGGTCGAAACCAAGAAACGCCCCTTCCATCGCCCCAAGGACGAGCGTCCGATCACGCCGGTCGCCGCGGCTCCCGCAGCACGCCCGGTCGAACAGCGTCCGGCTCAGCCGCAGCCTTCCGGCCGCCCGGCCCCGCAGCCGCAGCAGCACTCGACGCGCCAGGAAGCCAATCAGGCCAACCGTCCGCGTGTGGGTGTCGTTCTGAACCAGCTTTCCGCCGGTGAGATCGATGCGCGCCGCCGTGCTCTCGCCGAAGCGCAGATCCGCGATGCCGAAGAAGCGGTCATCCGCGCCGAGAACGAAGCACGCCGCAAGCGCGAGGAAGAAGCCCGTCTCCTTCAGGAGAAGGAAGAGGCCGCACGCCGCGCCGCTGAAGAAGCGGCCCGCCCGGCTGTCGAGCCTGAAGCAAAGGCCGAAGAGGTTGTCGAAGAGCGCCCCGTGGCAGCTCGCGCACCGGCTTCCACTGAGCGTCGCGTCGACAACCGCCCGCAGGCTGCACGGCCTGCTGAAGCGGCAACTGGACTTCCGACCCCGGCTCCGGCCGGCGCTCTGCGCGGCCGTAAGGTCGACAACGAAAAGGATGACGATCGTGGTCCGCGTTCGGGCGCAGGCCCGGCACGCGGCAAGGTCGTGCGTCCCGAGCCTGCCAAGGTTCCTGCCCGCCCGAAGGCCGACGACGGTCGTCGCCAGGGCAAGCTGACGCTGACCGCTGCCGTCGACGAGGATGGCGGCCAGCGCGCCCGTTCGCTGTCGGCCATGCGTCGCCGCCAGGAGAAGTTTAAGCGCAGCCAGATGCAGGAAACCCGCGAGAAGATCTCGCGCGAAGTCATCCTGCCTGAGACCATCACCATTCAGGAACTGTCGCAGCGCATGTCCGAACGCGCGGTCGACGTCATCAAGTACCTGATGAAGGAAGGCCAGATGATGAAGCCCGGCGATCTGATCGACGCCGACATGGCTGAACTCATCGCTGGCGAATTCGGCCATACGGTTAAGCGCGTTTCGGAATCCGACGTCGAGGAAGGCATCTTCAACGTGACCGATTCCGACGAGGAGCTGTTGCCGCGTCCGCCGATCGTCACGATCATGGGTCACGTCGACCACGGCAAGACCTCGCTGCTCGATGCGATCCGCCACGCCAACGTGGTAGCCGGCGAAGCCGGTGGCATCACCCAGCACATCGGCGCCTATCAGGTCGAGCAGAACGGCAACAAGATCACCTTCATCGACACCCCCGGCCACGCGGCGTTCACCGCCATGCGTGCCCGCGGTGCCCAGGCGACCGACATCGCGATCCTGGTGGTTGCGGCCGACGACAGCGTGATGCCGCAGACGATCGAGTCGATCAACCACGCCAAGGCGGCCGGTGTTCCGATCATCGTGGCGATCAACAAGGTCGACAAGCCGACGGCGAACCCGCAGAAGGTTCGCACCGAGCTGCTGCAGCACGAAGTCTTCGTCGAATCCATGGGCGGTGAAGTTCTCGACGTGGAAGTATCCGCGAAGAACGGCACCAACCTCGACAAGCTGCTGGAAGCGATCCTGCTGCAGTCCGAAATCCTCGACTTGCGCGCCAATCCGAACCGGACGGCCGAAGGTACGGTGGTTGAAGCCGAGCTTGACCGTGGTCGCGGTGCGGTTGCAACCGTCCTCGTCCAGAAGGGCACGCTGCGTCCTGGCCAGATCATCGTCGCCGGCGACCAGTGGGGCCGTGTGCGCGCTCTGGTCAACGACAAGGGTGAACACGTCAAGGAAGCCGGTCCGTCGATGCCGGTCGAGGTTCTCGGCCTGTCGGGAACACCGGCTGCCGGCGACAAGTTCGCCGTCGTCGAGAACGAAAGCCGCGCTCGCGAGATCTCCGAGTACCGCCAGCGGCTCGCCCGTGAGAAGCAGGTTGCCCGTCAGTCCGGCTCGCGCGGCTCGCTCGAGCAGATGATGACCCAGCTCCAGACCTCCGGTCTCAAGGAGTTCCCGCTGGTCATCAAGGGCGACGTGCAGGGTTCGATCGAAGCGATCGCCGGTGCTCTCGACAAGCTCGGAACCGACGAAGTGCGTGCCCGCATCGTGCATTCGGGTGCCGGTGGTATCACCGAGTCCGACATCTCGCTCGCCGAGGCGTCGAACGCTGCGATCATCGGCTTCAACGTCCGCGCCAACTCGCAGGCCCGTTCGGCAGCCGAGCGTGCCGGCATCGAAATCCGCTACTACAACATCATCTACGATCTGGTGGATGACGTGAAGGCGGCGATGTCCGGTCTGCTCTCGCCCGAGCGCCGCGAAACCTTCCTCGGCAACGCCGAGATCCTGGAGGTGTTCAACATCACCAAGGTCGGCAAGGTCGCGGGTTGCCGCGTCACCGAAGGCAAGGTCGAGCGTGGCGTCGGCGTCCGTCTGGTTCGCGACAACGTCGTTATCCACGAAGGCAAGCTCAAGACCCTCAAGCGCTTCAAGGACGAAGTCTCGGAAGTCAACGTCGGTCAGGAGTGCGGTATGGCCTTCGAGAACTACGAGGACATCCGCGCCGGCGATACGATCGAGTGCTTCCGCGTAGAGCACATCACGCGGACGCTTTAAGAACCGTCCGATTAGAGATTATGCGGGCGCCGGGTTGTCCTTCGGCGCTCGCATTTTTTTGAGGTACCGTCCATGACCAAAGCCACATCCTCTGCCCCTTCACAGCGCATGCTGCGCGTCGGCGAACAGGTGCGCGCTGCCATCACCCAGGTTCTGCAGCGCGGAGAGGTCCGCGATCCGGTGATCGAGAAGACCGTCATCGCGATCTCGGAAGTGCGCATGTCGCCCGATCTGAAGATTGCGACAGCCTACGTCACGCCGCTCGGCGTGCCCAACCATGCCGAAGTCATCGAGGCGCTGAACCGCAATGCCAAGTACATTCGCGGCCGCCTCGGCCCGCAGCTCCGGCAGATGAAATACATGCCCGACGTTCGTTTCCGCGACGATACGAGCTTCGACAACTACAAGAAGATCGATGAGCTGCTGCGCTCGCCGGAAGTCAGCCGCGATCTCGACCAGTCCAGCGAAGACGAAGAATAGTAGATTTCATGTCCAAACCGCGTAAGCCCAAGGGCCGCCCGATCTCGGGCTGGCTGATCCTCGACAAGCCGCTCGACTTCGGCTCCACTGAAGCCGTCTCGAAGATCAAGTGGCTGTTCAAGGCCCAGAAGGCCGGCCATGCCGGCACGCTCGACCCGTTGGCCTCCGGTATGCTGCCGATTGCACTCGGTGATGCGACGAAGACCGTTCCTTACGTGATGGATGGTCGCAAGATCTACGAATTCACCGTTGCCTGGGGCGAGGAACGCTCAACCGACGATCTCGAAGGCGAGGTCACGCATTCCTCGACCGAACGACCGAACGAAGAGGCGATCCGCGCGCTGCTGCCGAAATATACCGGCGTCATCAGCCAGGTGCCGCCGCAGTTCTCTGCGATCAAGATCGACGGCGAGCGTGCCTACGACCTCGCCCGCGATGGCGAAACGGTCGAAATTCCGGCTCGTGAAGTCGAGGTGCACCGGCTGACGCTCTTGGGTGCCGCTCCCAATCTCGCGCATTTCGAAATCGAGTGCGGCAAGGGCACCTATGTGCGTTCGCTCGCGCGTGACATGGGCCGCGATCTCGGTTGTTTCGGCCACATCGCCTCGCTGCGCCGCACCTTTGTCGCACCGTTTGGTGAAGAGGACATGGTGCCGCTCGCCGATCTGGTGGCGCTGGAGAAAATCGAGAGCGACGAAGAACGCCTGGCGGCGCTCGACGCCTATCTGATCGAGACCGGTGAAGCGCTTTCCAACCTTCCGCATGTTGCCGTCAACGATGATCAGGCGCACCGCCTGAGAATGGGCAATCCCATCATCCTGCGCGGGCGCGATGCGCCGCTTGCGACGCCTGAAGCCTATGCGACGGCACGCGGCAAGCTGGTCGCCATCGGTGAGATCGCCGAGGGTGAGTTCCGCCCGAAGCGTGTTTTCGCCACCGGCTAAGCGCCCGGAAGCGTTTGCCTTTGCCCCATCCTTGACGCATGATCCCCGGCATGGGCTTCCAATCCATCCGAGGTGATTCCGTTTCCGTCCCGTGCTCCGGAGCCGACTGCCGATCGCACCGACTCTTGCGGCGCGCGCCGAAAGCGGCTGTGTGCCGGCGCGGAACGAAGAAGGGCGACTGAGGTGACGGGCGTGCTGGACGAAGAAAAGCGGAAGGCTGCGAACGGTCTGGCGACGATCGTCGATCTCGTTCGTCATCGCCTGACCCGGCCGTTCAGTTTTTATCTGACGTCGCTGCTCCTGGTGGCCATCGTTCCGGCCTTCATCTTTTCGCTCGTGGTGCTGAAGCGCAGCGTCGACCAGCAGGAACAGGTGATCACGGCGCTGCTGCAGGCTTCGACCGGGTCGGTGACGCGCATCGTCGAGCGTGACATCGAGGGCATGCTGACGACGCTCAAGGTGCTGTCGACATCGCAAGAGATCGAAGACGGCAATATGGAGGCCTTCTACCGCAGGGCCGCGACGGCGCTCGCCGAAACGGACTCCTACCTCATCGTCATCGACCGCAAGCACAACCAACGGCTCAACACCAGGGTGCCTTTCGGTGCGCAACTCAGCAAAGCCTCGGATACGGGCTCGGTCGAGCGGGCCTTCACCAACAATGGCGCGCCGCTCGTCTCCAACGTCTTCTTTGGCCAGACCGCGGGAAAGTGGGTTTTCAACGTCTACCTGCCGGCGAAATTGGCGACCGGTGAGGAGTATCTGCTGACGCTGACGCAAAACGCCGAGAACATGGCCAAGGCCGTCAACCGCGACACGCTTTCTCCCGGTTGGAACGCGGCACTGGTCGATGGCGCAGGCAAGGTCATCATCTCGTCGGATGCGGCCGTCAAGGCCGGGGAACCGTTCTTCCTCGACAAGGTGCCGGCGATCAGCATCGGTGTCCGCAACATCAAGGAAAACGGCACTAAATATCGCGTCGCGACCGAGTTTTCCGTCGTCACGGGATGGCGGATCATCGCCTGGGCGCCTAGCGCGACCGTCGATGCACCGGCCGTCTGGTCGTTCCTGTGGCTGTCGCTCGGCGGCATCCTTTTCGCGGGCATCGCGATTGCCGGCTCGCTGGCGATTGCGCGGCTGTTGTCGCAGGGCGTCAAGCTCGTGGCGCAGGATGCGCGCCGTCTCGGCGCCGGCGAACGGATCGAATCGCGGCCGCACATGATCTCGGAGGTCGAGCAGGTCTCGGCAGCGCTCGCACGGGCAGCGGCGGCGCGCGGCAAGGCCGAAAACGAGATCCGCTTCCTCATGCGCGAGGTGGCGCATCGCTCGAAGAACCAACTGACGGTGATCCAGTCGATGCTCAACCAATCGGTCTATTCGGCCGAGAGCGCGTCGGACTTCGCCGACAGCTTCCGCAAGCGCATTGCCGGGCTCGCGCGCTCCACCGACCTGATGATCACCAACGCCGCGCAAGGGGTCGATTTCCGCGAGCTCGCCCAGAACCAGTTGCAGCCGTTTACACCTGACGACCCGAAGCGCGTGATCTTCTCCGGCCCGGCTCTGAGGCTCGACACGCAGATCGCGCAGACCCTCGGCATGGCCCTGCACGAGCTCGCGACCAACGCCACCAAATACGGAGCGCTCGCCAACACCACCGGGGTCGTCAAGCTGAGCTGGTCGCTGGAGGATGAAGGCATTGCCATTCGCTGGCGGGAGGAGGGCGCGGATCTCGCCGACAAGCCCTCCGATCCGATCCGCAAGGGCTTCGGAACACTGGTGCTGGAGCGCATGCTCGGCATGGCGCTGAACGCCGAGCTGGAGCGGGTGATGCATGCCGATGGCATCGAGTGGCGGATCACCATTCCGCGCGAGGCGAAGGACGAAGATTCGTGAATGCGGATGGGCCCCTTTAAAAACGGCGCGAAGGTCGGCCGGAGCGTCGATCGCGACCGTCGGAAATTGGCCGCGACCGACAAGCTTCCGAGGCCCTCCGGAAGCCCATCGGGGTGCAGGTCCATGACCCTTTCCTTTTTCATCCAATTCGTTTATAGGCACGCCAGCAAAAGGCGCATGCCCGTTGCATTCACGGCCGCAGCTGGACGACATCCCGGCTGACGGCGTCCCGAAATCCTCGAAATCGAAAGGATCATCCGATGTCGATTGCTGCAGAGCGTAAGGCTCAGCTCATCAAGGAATTTGCAACCGTTGAAGGCGACACCGGTTCTCCGGAAGTCCAGGTTGCTATCCTGACGGAACGGATCAACAACCTGACCGAACACTTCAAGGGCCACAAGAAGGATAACCATTCCCGCCGTGGTCTGCTCGCAATGGTTTCCAGCCGTCGTTCGCTCCTCGACTATCTGAAGAAGAAAGACGAAGCACGCTACACCAAGCTGATCGGTGCCCTGGGCATCCGTCGCTAAGCGACTTATCCGGCGGGTCTTTGCGGCCCGCCGGCTTTTTTATGGAGCGTTCAACGCTCGACCAATGATCTCTCCGGCCGCTTAGGAAGCGTGGTACCAGGAGAGAATCCAGCGAACCGGATGGGCCGGTATCGCGGATCAACCGATGGCCCGTCATGGGGCAGGATTGCAGGATGCTTCGGCCCTGCTTGCCGGAACGCCGCAGATAAGCGGCGCGGTGAAGCGGAAACAAGCCGATTTCAAGCGTGAAGCCTCCCGTTGTCTTGCCCGTGATGCGCCATTTTATGCGGCCCTTCGACCGCCCGCGCTGCAACAGCCGCGGAAAGGTCCGCCGCACACGAAGGACAGAACATGTTCGATACCCACAAGGTTGAAATCGAATGGGCTGGGCGTCCGCTCAAGCTCGAAACCGGCAAGGTCGCCCGTCAGGCTGACGGCGCCGTCATCGCCACCTACGGCGAAACCGTCGTTCTCGCCACCGTCGTTTCGGCCAAGTCGCCGAAGCCGGGCCAGGACTTCTTCCCGCTGACCGTCAACTACCAGGAAAAGACCTACGCTGCCGGCAAGATCCCGGGTGGTTACTTCAAGCGCGAAGGCCGTCCGAGCGAGAACGAAACGCTCGTTTCGCGCCTGATCGACCGTCCGATCCGTCCGCTTTTCCCCGATGGCTACAAGAACGATACCCAGGTCATCGTCACGGTCATGCAGCATGACCTCGAAAACAACCCCGACGTTCTGTCGATGGTTGCCGCTTCCGCAGCGCTGACGCTGTCGGGCGTCCCGTTCATGGGCCCGATCGGCGGCGCGCGCGTCGGCTACATCAACGGCCAGTACGTGCTGAACCCGCATCTCGACGAGATGGACGAATCGACGCTCGACCTCGTTGTCGCCGGCACCCAGGAAGCGGTGCTGATGGTCGAATCGGAAGCCAAGGAACTGGCTGAAGACGTCATGCTCGGCGCCGTCGTCTTCGGTCAGAAGGGCTTCCAGCCGGTCATCGACGCGATCATCAAGCTCGCTGAAGTCGCTGCCAAGGAGCCGCGCGAATTCGAACCGGAAGATCATTCCGCGCTCGAAGCCGAAATGCTCGGCATGGCCGAAGCCGAACTGCGCGACGCCTACAAGATCACCGAAAAGGCTGCCCGCTACGCTGCCGTCGATGCCGTCAAGGCGAAGGTAAAGGCACACTTCTTCCCGGAAGGTGCGGAGCCTAAGTACACCGCTGAAGTCATCGGCGCCGTCTTCAAGCACCTGCAGGCCAAGATCGTTCGCTGGAACATCCTCGACACCAAGAGCCGTATCGACGGCCGCGATCTGGAAACCGTTCGTCCGATCGTCTCGGAAGTCGGCCTTCTGCCGCGTACCCACGGTTCGGCGCTCTTCACCCGCGGTGAGACGCAGGCGATCGTCGTTGCCACGCTCGGCACCGGCGAAGACGAACAGTACGTCGACAGCCTGACCGGCATGTACAAAGAACGCTTCATGCTGCACTACAACTTCCCGCCCTTCTCGGTCGGCGAAACCGGTCGCATGGGCTCCCCGGGCCGTCGCGAAATCGGTCACGGCAAGCTCGCCTGGCGCGCTATTCGCCCGATGCTGCCGGAAGCCGAGCAGTTCCCCTACACACTGCGTGTCGTATCCGAGATCACCGAATCCAACGGCTCGTCGTCGATGGCGACGGTTTGCGGCACCTCGCTCGCTCTCATGGACGCCGGCGTTCCGCTGGCAAAGCCGGTTGCCGGTATCGCCATGGGCCTGATCAAGGAAGATGAGCGCTTCGCCGTTCTCTCCGACATCCTCGGCGACGAAGACCACCTCGGCGACATGGACTTCAAGGTTGCCGGTACCGACGCCGGCATCACCTCGCTCCAGATGGACATCAAGATCGAGGGCATCACCGAAGAGATCATGGGCATCGCGCTCAACCAGGCCAAGGGCGGCCGTCTCCACATCCTCGGCGAAATGGCCAAGGCCATTTCCGAAAGCCGTGGCCAGCTCGGCGAGTTCGCACCGCGCATCGAAGTCATGAACATCCCGGTCGACAAGATCCGCGAAGTCATCGGCTCCGGCGGCAAGGTCATCCGCGAAATCGTCGAGAAGACCGGCGCGAAGATCAACATCGAAGACGACGGCACCGTGAAGATCGCCTCCTCGTCCGGTAAGGAAATCGAAGCGGCCCGCAAGTGGATCCACTCGATCGTCGCCGAGCCGGAAGTTGGCCAGATCTATGAAGGTACCGTTGTGAAGACCGCCGACTTCGGCGCCTTCGTCAACTTCTTCGGCGCCCGCGACGGCCTCGTCCACATCTCGCAGCTCGCTTCCGAGCGCGTTGCCAAGACGACCGACGTCGTCAAGGAAGGCGACAAGGTCTGGGTCAAGCTCATGGGCTTCGACGAGCGTGGCAAGGTTCGCCTTTCCATGAAGGTCGTCGACCAGGCCACCGGCAAGGAAGTTGCTGCCGAGAAGTCTGAGAAGAAGGGCGACGGCGAAGCCGCCGAATAAGCGAGCTTCACCCGAATGCATTCGGGGCGCGGGGCGGAACGCTCCGCGCCCCTTTCTTGTAGGAAGATGACGGATAGACCGATGAGCCGAGATGCGTTGAAGACCCTGTTTTACCCGTTCGATAGCGGTGTGATCGACCCCCCGGGCGAAGGCGAGCGTGTTCTCTTTCTCGGCGCCGAGGCGGGCTACAGGCTGCCCAAGGGCTTCGAAGCCTCGATCGCCGCCGTTCAGCCGCTGCGGCCGCTCTATCGCGCCCTGGAGGCCATGCGCGCCGATGTGACGCCTGAGATCACCGGCGAGGACTACGACGTCACGCTGGTGCTCTGTGGCAAGCATAAGGGCGAGAATGAGGACCGGATCGCCGAGGCGCTGAAGCGCACCCGCGAGGGCGGCCTGATCGTCGTTGCCGGCGGCAAGGAAGACGGCATCCAGTCGCTGAAGAAGCGGATCGCCAAGTTCGAATGGGACGGCGATCATCTGCCGAAATATCACGGCGTCGCCTTCTGGTTCACCCGTCCCGAAGACGTCACCGACGCGGTGCACAAGCTCGCCAAGGTGCCGGTGCGCGTCGATGGCCTGTTCGAGGCTTCGCCGGGCATGTTCTCACACGACCGCATCGACGCGGGTTCGGAACTGCTCGCTTCGCGTCTGCCGAACGACTTCCACGGCCATGCCGCCGATTTCGGAGCCGGCTGGGGCTATCTCGCCGTCAAGCTCGCTGAAGCCTCGCCGGGCCTCAAGGGCGTCGATCTCTTCGAAGCCGACCATGAGTCGCTCGAAGCTGCCCGCGTCAACATGATGGCAAACGTGCCGTCGACGCCGGCGCGCTTCCACTGGTTCGACCTGACGAGCGAAGAGCCGCGCGACAAGTATGATCTCATCGTCATGAATCCGCCCTTCCATGAGGCCCACGCCGCCGAGCCGGCGCTTGGCATTGCCATCATCAAGACGGCGCTGAAGGCGCTGAAGCAGGGCGGAAAGCTGATGCTGGTCGCCAACCGCGGCCTGCCCTACGAGCAGGTACTGGCCGAGAATTCCAAGGAATACGGCGAAACCTGCCGCAACGCCCGCTTCAAGGTGCTCTGGGCGAAGCGCTGAAGACCATCAAGGATTAAGCAAGGAGCCGGGCCAATCGCCCGGCTTTTTTCGTTCCGGGTCTCTCGCCCCGGCCAACGGGCAGCGACAGTTTGCCTGTTGCCATCGCCCCTGTTCGGGCTCACCATGACGCCGTCGGTATTTCTCGTCGGAGGATGAGTGCCATGACGTGGGGAGTGAACAGGCCGCCTTTGACCGAGGACGCGGCCGAGGCTGTCGCCAAGGACATCAAGCATGCCGAGGGACATGGAGCGACCTCCGAGGTACCCATGTCGTTCCTGAAGAGCCTTTATCACCTGCCGCTGGAGCCGGGGCGGCGCACGCACACGGGGTTCATCGTGCTGGCGATCGTGGTCGCCGTGCTCGCACTGTTTCTATTTCCCTGAGCGGCTCATGAATGACAAAGCCCGCGGATCGAGGCCGATCCGCGGGCTTTGTTCTGTGTTCCGGTAAGTTGAAAGCGTTACTCGGCGTCGGCCGTCCGCAACGTTTCGAGCGCCGGCATCGAGGTGATGTTGTAGCCGGAATCGACGTAGTGGATCTCGCCGGTGACGCCGCGCGACAGGTCCGAGAGCAGGTAGAGCGCGGAATTGCCGACGTCGTCGATGGTGACAGTACGACGCAACGGTGAATTCTTCTGCTGCCAGGAGAGCATTGCCCGGGCGTCGGAAATACCGGCGCCGGCAAGGGTGCGGATCGGGCCGGCGGAGATCGCGTTGACGCGAATGCCGCGCACGCCGTAGTCCGCCGCGAGGTAACGCACGGAAGCCTCGAGCGCCGCCTTGGCAACGCCCATGACGTTGTAGTTCGGCATGACGCGCATCGAGCCGCCATAGGTCAGCGTCAGCATCGAGCCGCCGTCATTCATCAGCTCGGCAGCACGCTTGGCGATTTCGGTGAAGGAGAAGCAGGAGATCACCATCGTGCGGCTGAAATTGTCGCGCGAGGTGTCGGCATAGAGGCCCTTCAGCTCGTTCTTGTCGGAGAAGCCGATGGCATGCACGATGAAGTCGAGATTGCCCCAGCGTTCCTTGATCGCATCGATCACGGCATCGACGGACGCAATGTCCTCGACATCGCAAGGCAGCAGGAAGTCCGAGCCGAGCTCGCCGGCAAGCGGCTTGACGCGCTTGCCGAGCGCTTCGCCCTGGTAGGTGAAGGCGAGTTCCGCCCCTTGCGCCGCAAGCGCCTTGGAAATGCCCCAGGCAATGGAATGGCTGTTGGCCACACCCATGATGAGGCCACGCTTTCCGGTCATCAGTCCCGTCATGGTGTTATCCGTTGTAGCGCTGGAAGACGAGCGTCGCATTGGTGCCGCCGAAGCCGAAGGAGTTCGACAGAACCGTATCGATCTTGGCATTGTCGATGCGTTTGCGAACGATCGGAACGCCCTCGAATTCGGGGTCGAGTTCGGTGATATGCGCACTTTCGCCGATGAAGCCGGCCTGCATCATCAGGAGGCCGTAGATCGATTCCTGCACGCCGGCAGCGCCGAGCGAGTGGCCGGTCAGAGACTTCGTCGACTGGATGTGCGGCATCTTGCTGCCGAACACTTCGCGGATCGCGCCGATTTCCTTGCTGTCGCCAACAGGCGTCGAGGTGCCGTGGGTGTTGATGTAGTCGACATCGCCCTTCACCGTCGAAAGCGCCTGGCGCATGCAGCGGATTGCGCCTTCGCCCGAGGGAGCCACCATGTCGTAGCCGTCGGAGGTCGCGCCGTAGCCGACGATTTCGGCGTAGATCTTCGCACCGCGGGCCTTGGCGTGTTCCAGTTCTTCGAGAACGAGAACGCCGGCGCCGCCGGCAATGACGAAACCGTCGCGGTTGACGTCATAGGCACGGGACGCGGTCGCCGGCGTCTCGTTGTATTTCGAGGACATGGCGCCCATTGCGTCGAAGAGGTTGGACATCGTCCAGTCGAGATCCTCATGGCCGCCAGCAAACATCACGTCCTGCTTGCCCCACTGGATCATCTCGGCAGCATTGCCGATGCAGTGCGCCGAGGTCGAGCAGGCCGAGGAGATCGAGTAGTTGACGCCGTGGATCTGGAACCAGGTGGCGAGCGTCGCGGACGCCGTGGACGACATCGCCTTCGGAACCGCGAATGGGCCGATGCGCTTCGGGCTCACATTCTTGCGGGTGACGTCGGCGGCTTCGACGATCGTGCGGGTGGACGGACCGCCCGAGCCCATGATGATGCCGGTGCGCTCGTTGCGGGCAACGACGGTTTCTTCGAGGCCGGAGTCGGCGATTGCCTGTTTCATCGCCACGTGGTTCCAGGCGCCGCCCTGCGACAGGAAGCGCATGGCGCGACGGTCGACGAGCTCGGTCGGATCGAGCGATGGGGCGCCCCAGACCTGGCACTTGAAGCCGTTCTCCGCGAAATCGGGAGAAAACGTGATGCCCGACTTTGCATCGCGCAGCGACGCGGTGACTTCGTCCGCGTTGTTTCCGATCGAGGAAACGATGCCGAGGCCCGTGACAACAACCCGTCTCATGATACTGACCTTTTCTTTATTTCGTTCGGTGCAGGTAGGCCTGGACTACTCGGCCTTATCCTTGGACAGACCGACGCGCAGGTCGGTTGCCTGATAGATAGTCTCGCCATCGGCCTTCAGCCAGCCGTCGGCGGTGCCAAGCACGAGCCGGCCGCGCATGACGCGCTTGAAGTCGATGCCGTATTCGAGAAGCTTGGTGTGGGGACGAACCATGCCCTTGAACTTCACTTCGCCGGTGGAAAGCGCCATGCCGCGGCCAGGCTCGCCGAGCCAGCCGAGGTAGAAGCCGGTCAATTGCCACATGCCGTCGAGGCCGAGGCAGCCCGGCATGATCGGATTGCCCTGGAAGTGGCAGGGAAAATACCAGTCATCAGGGCGCACGTCGTATTCGGCGCGCAGATAACCCTTGTCAAAGGCACCGCCCGTTTCGGAAATCTCGGTGATGCGATGAACCATCAGCATCGGCGGCAGCGGCAGCTGCGCGTTGCCAGGGCCAAACAACTCGCCACGGCCGCAGGCCAGGATTTCCTCGTAGCTGAAGCTGGATTGTCTGGTGGTCATGAATGGATGCTTCCCCGAATGACTTAACGTGTTGTCCGATCTGCTTTAGAGCAAGTTCGGCTTGAAATGAAGCGTGGCGAACCCGAACCTTCTCGTTTCCGGCCAGGTTACCGCCGCCTCAGATGGCATTTTCGTTCCGCCGTCGCTTACAGGATCAATGTGGGCGCGACCAGAGTTAATTGCCAGCCTTCCCCGAGTTTGACCGGTTTTTCGGGCTTTGCAACGCATGTTTGACCGAGAATCTATTGAAAGCGCGGGGCGCAAAAGTTATATCGCAACGGAAGTATTGTGAATTTCGCCGGGATACATGGAACGACCCTTGATGACGAAAGCAACAGAAGTGAGTTCGGAAGAAAGGCTGCGTCACTCAGGCCTGCGTCCGACCCGTCAGCGCGTTGCCCTCGCCGATCTGATCTTTGCCAAGGGTGACCGTCACCTGACCGTCGAGGAACTGCACGAGGAGGCTGTCATGGCCGGGGTGCCTGTTTCGCTCGCAACCGTCTACAATACGCTGCACCAGTTCACCGAGGCCGGCATGATCCGTGTCCTGGCGGTGGAAAGCGCCAAGACCTATTTCGACACCAACGTGTCGGATCACCATCATTTCTTCGTCGAGGGCCAGAACGAGGTACTCGATATCCCCGTCAGCAACATCCAGATCGACAATCTCCCGGAACCGCCCGAGGGCATGGAGATTGCGCATGTCGACGTGGTGATCCGCCTGCGCCGCAAGAACGGCCGCTGATCCGACCGAGGTCGATCATCAAGATAAATTGATTGCAGATCTTGCGTCTGTCGGCGTGTGAGCCTTCACATCACGTCGTCGGGATCGCGACCCGGCAACGCCTTGCCCGTCGGCAGGGTCCAGCCAAACTTGAGCGCGCCGCCGCGCACGGCAAAGGCGGAGAGAACACCCAGTGTCGACGTTGCCACAAGCGGCAGGCCCGCGACCGTTGCAAGCACGAAGGCGCCGGCGCCGACGAGCGCCGCCGTAACATAGATTTCCGGCCTCAGAAGCACGGAAGGCTCGCCGGCGAGCATATCGCGTAAGACCCCGCCGAAGGTGGCGGTCAGCATGCCGGTGACAAGTGCCACCGTCGCCGAGCCGGTGGCAGCATACCCCTTCGCAGCGCCCATGACGCAATAGGCTGAAAGGCCGATCGCATCGAGCCAGACGAGCACCCGGTAGCGCGAGCCGAAGAGATGGGCGGTGAAGAAGAGGATGACCGCCACGGTGGCGCAGACCAGCAGATAGGTCGGGTTGGTGACCCAGAAGACCGGTGTCGCGCCCAAAACGACATCGCGCATCGTGCCGCCGCCGATCCCGGTCACCGAGGCGAGGAAGAGATAGCCGATGATGTCGAGCTGCTTGCGTGACGCCGACAGCGCTCCGGTCGCTGCGAAGACGGCCACACCGGCGTAGTCGAGAATTTCGAGGATCGGCATGGGCGCTCCGGGCAAGATTCGGCGGTTCGCTTTGAAGCTGGGCTATCTCGTGCCCCGCCGTCAACTCTCAGGGCGCCGGCAGGATCGAGGGTGTCCGCCCGGCGAGGTGATAGGCGAGGAGGCCGATCCATTCGCGCACCGCCGTCGTCGTCAATTGTGCGTTGAGCGACGGCTGGGTGAAGTCGAAGCTAAGGCCAAGCTTGCCGCTGGTGCGGTAATCCGTCGGCCAGGGAATGACCGGGATGTCGAGCGCGCGGAAGAGCCCGACCGAACGGGGTATATGGAAGGCGGAGGTGACGAGTGCGCAATTCGAGAGCCCATTCGCCGCCAGCAATTCCTTGGTGTTACGGGCGTTCTCGAAGGTCGTGCGCGATTGTTCTTCGCGAATCAGCCGTTCGCCGCCGACGCCGAACGCGGCGAGGAAGCCCTGCGAGGCCTCGGCGTCGCCGGCATAGGCGCCGCTGAAGGAGCCGTCACCGCCGGAAACCAGAATACGCGCCTCGGGGTAGCGCTTGGCGAGCGCCACCGTCTCGATGAAGCGGTCCGCCGCCTGGTTGAATTCCATGCCGCCGCGGCCTGCCATCACCTCGTTCTCGAAGGCGCCGCCGAGCACGATAATGCAGGAGAGCGTTGCAGGTGATGGCGAGGGGCGCGCGAAGCGGTCTTCGAGCGCCTGGAGGGCGTAGGGGCCGGCGGTGGTGAACAGGCTGACGAAGAGCACCAGCGCGCCAAGCCCGCCGAGGAAGCCGCCGGTGCGGCGCAGGCCCGCCGCCGTCGCCAGCAGCCCGGCAAAGGCGGCGAAGAACGAGAACGACAGCGGCTGTGCGGCCAGCCAGAAGATTTTCGAGATCAGGAACATGGCATCAGCTTCTGCGTTCCGATGCTTAACAAATTATAAACGCGCGCTGGAGGGGCCGGCTGCACCGATGTGTGACTGTGCGGTTTGGCCGCCTCGTTCGCCTTCGCGCAAGGTCTCTCGCGTAGACTATTCATCCGAACGTTGCACGGGTGGGGTCGGCCACCACTTTCATTTGAAGCCGAAAGGAGTATCATCCGGGAGATGACCACGATATCGGGCTTCAGATCCCAGCTGTTTCGTGCCGCCAATGAGGTCCATGAGCTCACCCCGGTGCAGGCACAACGGCTGCTCGAAGGCGCAGTGGCGCTGATCCGCTGCATGCGCGAACAGACCGGCATGGAACCGAACACCGATGCCCCTGATGTCACCAATATTCTGCTCGACATTGCCGCCTCCGCGCCCAACCGATCGGAACGCGAAATCCGCAACGCCCTGCTCGAGTCGGCCGACATCATCCGGCTACTGACGATGATCCTGGATTCGCTGGACGAATTGGAAAGCAGTGACGGACCTTGAAGGTCCATCGGTCATCAATCGAAGAAGAAGTTTGGTGGAGCTAAGCGGGATCGAACCGCTGACCTCTTGCATGCCATGCAAGCGCTCTCCCAGCTGAGCTATAGCCCCATATCGGGTTCCGGCTAGGCCGGTCCGGGAAATTCGTCGGGCTGTTGTGCTCGGCGAGTGGCGGCTTATTACTTCCCCTTTTTGAGGATAGCAAGCCGAAAAATGCGTGGCCTGTGGATTTATTTCTAGTCCGGGCCGATTTTCTCCCGTCCGGGCCCGATAGGCCGAGGACGGGAGCATTCCCATGTCATTTGAAGCGCTTAGACGTCTTCTTCGTCGTCGGAGACGCCGATGAGGCCGCTCATGTCGTCGTCGTCTTCGTCTTCGTCGGCTTCGAGGAAGGTGTCGTCGTCGTCACCGTCGATCTCGACATCGTCGTCGCCGAGATCCGGCAGGTCGTCGCCGCCCGCTGCCTCATCATCGGCATCCTCGAGCGAAACGAGTTCGACTTCGGTGTTCTCTGCATCGACTTCCGTGACGTCTTCTTCTTCTTCCTTTTCGAGCACCTTGGCGACCGAGGTTTCTTCGAAGAAGTTCAGCGGATAGGACTTGCCGGTGTAAGGCGAAACGATCGGATCACGGTTCAGATCGTAGAATTTGCGCCCGGTTTCCGGGTCGATGCGCTTTGTTCCAAGTTCCGGTTTTGCCACTGTCAAAGCCTCTTGAATGGCCGGCCGAGCCGGCTCTTGCCGAAAACCGGCGGGTGGAAAGGGTATCAAGCTTATGATGATTAGCCGGTCCCCATAATCATCTTGACCGCATCTGTCAAAGGCAAAACTTGCAAGGCCCTGTGTCACGGGCGTTCCGGCGCGCGCAAGCATGGCCGCGCGCCGCGATTCAAGGAAGCATGCAGCAGGGGTTGTGGCAGGAGTGCTGCCGACAGCAGGCCGGCCTGCAAGGACGCCTTGCGAGTTGCATTGTCTTCTTCAATCCTATCCGGTCTAAGAATAAAAACAGTCAGTCATTCAGCTGCCGCCGCGATGTTGGCGCGTCTTGAGCGCGCGACACTGTCTTGCATGTTTCGAGGATTCCGCATGTCGCAAGGATTGGGCCAAAGCCCTGCCACCGCCCGCAAATCAGACGGCCTTAAGGGTACGGTCCGAATACCCGGCGACAAGTCGATCTCGCATCGGTCGCTGATGCTGGGCGGGCTTGCCGCCGGCGAAACGCGTGTCACCGGCCTGCTCCAAGGCGCGGATGTGATCGCCACCGGCCGGGCCATGCAGGCGATAGGTGCCAGGATCCGCAAGGAGGGCGACACCTGGATCGTCAACGGCGTCGGCAATGGTGCGTTGCTTGCGCCGGAAGCGCCGCTCGATTTCGGCAACGCTGGCACCGGTTGCCGCCTCATCATGGGTCTCGGCGGCGTCTATGATTTCGAAACGACCTTCATCGGCGATGCCTCGCTCAGCCGGCGGCCGATGGCGCGCGTGCTCGATCCCTTGCGTGAGATGGGCGTGCAGGTAGAGGCGGCTACGGGTGACCGGCTGCCGGTGACCCTTCGCGGACCGAAGACACCGACGCCGGTCACCTACCGGGTGCCGGTCGCGTCCGCCCAGGTGAAATCGGCGGTGCTCTTCGCCGGTCTCAATGCGCCCGGCATCACCACCGTCATCGAGCCGGTGATGACGCGTGACCACACGGAGCGCATGATGCGCGGATTCGGCGCCGAACTCTCGGTGGAAACCGATGCCGCCGGCGTCCGCACCATCCGGCTCGAAGGCCGCGGCAGGCTCGTCGCCCAGGAGATCGATGTGCCCGGCGATCCGTCCTCGGCGGCTTTCCCGCTGGTCGCGGCGCTCGTCGTTCCGGGTTCTGACATCACCATCCGGAACGTGCTGATGAACCCGAACCGCTCGGGGCTGATCCTGACGTTGCAGCAGATGGGTGGGGACATCGAGGTGATCGACATCGGGCAGGCCGGCGGAGAAGACGTGGCGGATCTGAGGGTGCGCCATTCCGAACTGAAAGGGGTTACTGTCCCCGAAGAGCGTGCCGCCTCGATGATCGATGAGTATCCCATTCTCGCCATCGCCGCCGCCTTTGCCGAAGGCGCGACCATCATGCAGGGTCTCGATGAGCTGCGCGTGAAGGAGTCCGATCGCCTCGCCGCCATCGCCGCGGGCCTGAAACTCAACGGTGTCGATTGCGATGAGGGCACATCCTCGCTGGTGGTGCGAGGTCGGCCCGGCGGCAAGGGCCTCGGAAATGCTTCAGGCGGGGTGGTGAAGACCCATCTCGACCACCGTATCGCCATGAGCTTCCTTGTGATGGGGCTCGCGTCCGAACACCCGGTCGCCGTCGATGATGCGTCGATGATCGCGACCAGCTTTCCGGGGTACATTGATCTGATGACCACGCTCGGGGCGGTAGTCGAGTGAAGCCAACTGCGCTGGCGGCGATAAAACTCAGATGGCTGCTGACAATCGCAGTCGTTGTTCTCCTGACGTTGCTGACGCAGATCGGCGGCCTTGTCTGGCTTGTTGCTCTTGGCATTGTGCGCCGAAGCAGAGCTGGCTTTCTCGTATTTCTTGCACTCTTTCTTGGCCTCTATGCAGCCGGGAGCACGCTCAGCTACGCTGTGGCGCCGGTCTTTGGTCGGGTTCCGTTGCCCTGTTTCGACGACGGTACATCGCGGCTCAGAATGCAGTCGCCATTCTTCTGCGCCCTGAACCGCCAATATGTCGTTCCGGAACTGAGGGAAGCAGCCGTCGCTTTGTCGCTACATATGGACCGGGCATTCCCCGGAACGACAACCTTGGCGCTCGACGCCAATTTTCCATTCTTCAATGGCTTCCCTCTGTTTCCCCATCTCTCCCACGCGGATGGCCGAAAGCTGGATGTCGCGTTCTTTTATCAGGATGCCGGCGGCAGATACCTGGATAAGACGACACGTTCGCCGATCGGCTACTTCGCATTCGAAGAGCCGCGTCCGGGAAGCGTTCTTCCATGCGACGATCGCAACGACCTCTTGACCTTGCGGTGGGACTTGGCGTTTCTGCAGTCACTATGGCGGCCCTTGCCGCTCGAAGAGGCGCGGACGCGTGAGGCGCTCCGCTGGCTTGCCGGTGAGGGGAGCGGTTTCGGTATTGAGAAGATATTCGTGGAGCCGCATCTGGCGCAAAGACTTGGCGTTGCGGCGGAATCCATTAGGTTTCAGGGTTGCAGGGCCGCCAGGCACGACGACCATATACATATGCAGGTTGGAAAATGACGTTCACCATCGCCATCGACGGGCCGGCTGCGGCCGGCAAGGGCACGCTCTCGCGCCGGATCGCCGAGGAATACGGCTTTCATCATCTCGACACCGGCCTCACCTATCGCGCTACCGCCAAGGCGCTGCTGGATAGCGGGTTGCCGCTCGATGACGAGGCGGTCGCCGAGAAGATGGCGCGCGAGGTCGAGCTCGCCGGTCTCGATCGGTCGGTACTTTCCGCGCACGCGATCGGCGAGGCGGCGTCGAAGATCGCCGTCATGCCGGCGGTGCGCCGGGCACTGGTCGAGGCGCAGCGCGCCTTTTCGCTGCGCGAGCCCGGAACGGTGCTCGACGGACGCGACATCGGCACGGTTGTCTGCCCGGGTGCGCCGGTAAAACTCTATGTCACTGCGTCGCCGGAAGTACGGGCGAGACGCCGTTACGACGAGATCATCGGCAGCGGTCAGCCGGCCGACTATGCGGCGATATTCGAGGATGTGAAGAACCGCGACGAGCGCGATATGGGCCGCGCCGACAGTCCTTTGCGGCCGGCCGAAGACGCGCACTTGCTTGATACGTCTGAAATGAGTATAGAGGCGGCGTTTCAGGCCGCGAAGACTTTGATCGATGCGGCCCTGATCAAGAAGATCTGAAGAAGAGCCCTTTCACAACCCTCGTTTGAAACGCTCTTCTTGCATAGCCTGAAATTCCGTCCACGCGCCGGATTGCCCCTTCGATGGGGCGGACTGGGTTCAGGCCTGTTCAACACCAGCCCCCGGCGCATGTGCGTCTCTATTGAGATGCATGCAGGAGATTCCATGTCTGCTACCAATCCTACCCGTGACGATTTCGCCGCCCTTCTCGAAGAATCCTTCGCGAAGACCGATCTCGCCGAAGGCTATGTTGCCAAGGGCATCGTTACGGCCATCGAAAAGGACGTCGCCGTTGTCGACGTCGGTCTGAAGGTCGAAGGCCGCATCGCTCTGAAGGAATTCGGCGCGAAGGCCAAGGACGGCTCGCTCAAGGTCGGCGACGAAGTCGAAGTCTACGTTGAGCGCATCGAAAACGCGCTCGGCGAAGCTGTTCTGTCGCGCGAGAAGGCTCGCCGCGAAGAAAGCTGGATGCGCCTGGAAGTGAAGTTTGAAGCCGGCGAACGCGTCGAAGGCATCATCTTCAACCAGGTCAAGGGTGGCTTCACCGTCGATCTCGACGGCGCCGTTGCCTTCCTTCCGCGCTCGCAGGTCGACATCCGTCCGATCCGCGACGTCACCCCGCTGATGCACAACCCGCAGCCCTTCGAAATCCTCAAGATGGACAAGCGCCGTGGCAACATCGTCGTATCGCGTCGTACGGTTCTGGAAGAGTCCCGCGCCGAACAGCGTTCTGAAATCGTTCAGAACCTTGAAGAAGGCCAGGTTGTCGAAGGCGTCGTCAAGAACATCACCGACTACGGTGCGTTCGTCGACCTCGGCGGCATCGACGGTCTGCTCCATGTCACCGACATGGCATGGCGTCGCGTGAACCATCCGTCGGAGATCCTGAACATTGGCCAGCAGGTCAAGGTTCAGATCATCCGCATCAACCAGGAAACCCACCGCATCTCGCTCGGCATGAAGCAGCTCGAGTCGGATCCGTGGGATGGCATCGGTGCGAAGTACCCGGTCGGCAAGAAGATCTCCGGTACCGTCACGAACATCACCGACTACGGTGCGTTCGTCGAGCTGGAGCCGGGCATCGAAGGCCTGATCCACATCTCCGAAATGTCCTGGACCAAGAAGAACGTACACCCCGGCAAGATCCTGTCCACGAGCCAGGAAGTCGACGTTGTCGTTCTCGAAGTCGATCCGACCAAGCGTCGCATCTCGCTCGGCCTCAAGCAGACGCTCGAGAACCCGTGGCAGGCATTCGCGCATAGCCATCCGGCTGGCACCGAAGTCGAAGGCGAAGTCAAGAACAAGACCGAATTCGGTCTGTTCATCGGCCTCGACGGCGATGTTGACGGCATGGTGCACCTTTCCGACCTCGACTGGAACCGTCCGGGCGAGCAGGTTATCGAAGAGTTCAACAAGGGCGACGTTGTTCGCGCTGTTGTTCTCGACGTCGACGTCGACAAGGAGCGCATCTCGCTCGGCATCAAGCAGCTCGGCAAGGATGCAGTCGGCGACGCCGCTGCTTCGGGCGAACTGCGCAAGAACGCCGTTGTTTCGGCTGAAATCATCGCGATCAACGATGGTGGCATCGAAGTGAAGCTCGTCAACCACGAAGACATCACCTCGTTCATCCGCCGCGCTGACCTCGCGCGTGACCGCGACGAACAGCGTCCGGAGCGTTTCTCGGTTGGTCAGGTTGTTGACGCCCGCGTCACCAACTTCTCCAAGAAGGACCGCAAGATCCAGCTGTCGATCAAGGCTCTGGAAATCGCTGAAGAGAAGGAAGCCGTTGCTCAGTTCGGTTCGTCCGACTCGGGCGCTTCGCTCGGCGACATCCTTGGCGCGGCTCTGAAGAACCGCCAGAACAACGAGTAATCGTTGCCTGACACCTGAACTGAAAAACCCGCGGAGAGCGATCTCCGCGGGTTTTTCTTTGCTCGAATACTTGCTCGGGTCGCGCCCCCTCAGCCGAGGCCGCCGAGCCTGCGATAGAGATCATAGGCGTCGGGTGCTTCGGGTGTCCCGTCGTCGAGCAGGGCTTCGTCCGTTGGATCTGCTCCATCCCCTTGATCGTGGCCGTCGCCTTCTTCTGCGCCCTGTTCTTCGTCCGATGCCTGGTCTTCAGATCCGCCAGGCATTTCATGGCTGAGGTTTTCGGTCTCCGCCGCATCCTTGGCGGCTGGCGGGTAGGGGATCATGGCAAAAGGAATGGCTTCGCGCGGCAGGCCGTTTTCGACCAGCCTGGCGATGACCTGATGCATCGTCTGTTCATCGGTTGCGCGCTGCGGCCGCATGTCCACAGGCAGGCGCTGGGCAGCCTTTGTGTCCTCGGTCTGGTCGTCGAGCAAGGACGGCAGGGCGTTGCCGCCGTCCGGGGCCTCGCGCTGGTGCGCCGCGGCGTCGTTTGCGCGCACCGGTGTGGCGGTTTCTTTTACCGGGACCGGCGCCGGCGCGTCGGTACCATTGGCGTGCTCAGCCGCCGGCTTGGTCTCGGCGCCGGCTGCGCTTCCGGGCAGGTTTACGCTGTCGCGAATGAGCGTCTTGATCGCCTCGAAGAGCACCCGCACCGGCCGGGCTTCGGGGTTGCCGCGACCGGCCGCCGTTGCTGTCTTGGCGTCCTTCTCCTCCGCATCAGGCATTGGGCCATAGGTGCCATCGGGGTCGGCGTCCTCAGCGGTTTCGGCAGTCGTATCGGCTTCGGCCGGCGCCGCCGTGCTCTCGCTGGCCGGGACCTCGGTTTCGACATGCCCGCCATCGGTTGGGGGGCCGGTTTCCTCAGGCTCAGGCCCGAGGGCCGTTTGCGGCGCTTCCTCGACTTCGCCTTCGCCTGCAAGCAGGGCGGCGGCGGTTTCGACCGGCGTGCCTTCCGGTGGCGTGGGCTTGCCTGTGCTCGCACGCGTTTCGCTTCGCTCCGGTGCGGCGTTTCGGGCTTTTGAGGGCGCCTCTGTCGTTCCGGCCTGGTCCAGGTCATCACCCCGCGGTTCGAGCGCGTCGGTGTCGTTGCCGACCCCATAGGTCTTGCGCAGTACCGCCTGCAGCAGCGCAACTTCGCCGGCAACCGGGGTACGCGCAGCAACCGGGTTGAAAGGCATTGCCGGCTGGAAAGAGGGGTTGCGCAGGATGACGTCGCGCGCCTGAGCGGGCATCGAAGTGGCGGTGTTACTCGACGCGCTTGTGCCATTGCGGATCGCGGGCAGTTCGGCAAGCAGACCGACCCGGACGGCGAGGCTGCGCCCGCCGAGCTGGCGCTCGAGCAACAGCCGATCGGATGCAGGCATCGTTTCGAGGAAGGCCACCAGGCGTCGAACGAAATCGCGCCCGCCTTCCTGAGGCAGGGGCGGGAACTTCAGGATGCGCGCCAGGTCCTCCATCAGCCGCACCAGAGCGTCCTTGGAGAGGATTTCGCGACCCGAGAGGTGTCGGGTCAACGCGTCCAGGATCTTTTGAATGGCTTCGCCGCGTTGGCCGGCGGGCAACAGCGCTGCCGGCTGCTGTGCCTTGGTGTTCGTGTCTTCTGCGGTAGCGGCCGCGGCTCGGGCCGTCTGGATGGGTATCAGCATTCTGGTCTCCATCTCGCTTGACCTCAGGTTGACCAATCATCGGTGAGCGACGAAACGCGGGTGCACGCTTGGGCACGGACCGATTTCCGGCTCGCGTGCGAACTGTTTTCTTTGTCACTTACGGGTTGGCGCCTCATGCGCGTCTACAGCGCCGCGCGCCCTATGAGGCGCGCAAAGGTCGCTGTAGCACTTTGAGTTGCTGCATGTTTCTTAAAGAAACATGCAGGGGTCCAATGGCCGGACAGCCGCGACCAGGCCGCGGATAAGGGAATCGGCATGATCACTGAGGCTAGGTGAAAGAGGTTTATGAAATCTTAACCAAGTTTCGATCGCTGCGGCAGCCGACCGCCCTTGCCTGCGGGCTTCGACAGCGCCATCTTCTGGACTTCTGAGGAGTTTCGGATGAGCGTTCGTCCCCCAAAAGCCCTGAGCCCGACCTTCTCGACCACCGGCGCCTTCAACGTGCTCGAATATGAACTCATGTCCGAGCGGGCCGATGCGCTCGGCCGGCATGGGCTGAAGGTGGAAAAGGCGCTTGCCGCACTGTCGGAACTGAAGGCGGAGGCGGCCCCGGATTTGCGCGAGCGGCTTCTCGATGAAGCAGCCGATGTCGTCTGGGCCTTTTTCATCCAGCGCGAGATCTGCGGGCTGCGTGACAGCCGCGATGCCGTTCGCCGCTACGGCATTCCCAAGGAGGTCATGGCAAGGCTCGGTATCGTGCGGAGGAAATGATCAGAAGCTCTGCGCCGTCAGGCTGTACAGGCCGTTCTCGTCGAAGCGGACCAGGTTTTGCAACTCGGCTTCGCGGCGCTCGGCGACATTTTCCATCTCGTCCTTGAGTTGGAGCGCACGAAGCTGCTCGTTTTGTTCGACCAGCGACTGCTTGTCGGTTCTGCGCGTGGGATCGTTGCGCAAGCTGTCGACTTGGGCTTCCTCGAGCGACCCGGATTCCGTTGTGCTCTTGAGTCGATCCACCGCCTTGGCAGCCTGTGCCTGGCTTTGAGAACTCTTGCCGCTCGTCTCTCCAAGCGCCGCCTTCAGTGTCTCGTTTTCCCGGCCGCCTGGATTTTTGAGTGCCTCAGCCAATTCGGTGAGGGAGAGGCCGAGTTTATCCAGCCCAAGCTGCTCCTCGACCTTGGCGATATCGCTCGGATCCAGATCCTTGATCTGGTTCTCGAGCGTTCTGGCGAAGGCGGCGTCGGATTTGAACGTCTCGCGGTCGAGGTGGAAGAACGCTCCGACTTGGCGAACGAGAGCCGCGCGATTGCTGTTGGGGTCGTTCTGGGTGCGATCGAAGAAGTGCGCGTTGATCTTTTCGTTGGCCGCCTTGCGGGCATCGTCGGACTGGACCTGCGCCTTCAGGACCTTGTCGTCCTTGGTGCCCTTGGCCTTTTCTTCTTCTTCCGCCTGCCGCTTTTCGATGTCCTTGAGGATCGAGCCGACCAGGCTGGTCGTTGCGGTGGCGGTCGATTGCTGGGTCGGAAGCAGCATGTATGATCCCCGGACAGCATCGTGGAGCTTTCCGAAACGGTAGGTCGTCGCGGTTAATGCCGGCTTAACCGACGTTTCCCACAAATCGGGACCGATCGGGCAGACGAAGCCATCTGCTCCGCGATTGCGCACGGAGAAATGCGTGAGGCAGCATCGCCTTTGCGCGGCGGCGCGTCAGTCTCGCCTATCGGTAAGGCGAGTAGCAGACCCTGTAGGCACCACCGTAGCTTAGGAACCGGTTGGTCGCCGGATTGTAGGAGCGGTAGCGCGACATGCACCAGCTCACATGTGAGCCGCCGCGAACATACTGGTCCCGATAATAGTAGTTATTGCCGTAGTAGCTATTACCGTAATAGCGGTTACCGTAGTAGCGACGCGGATAGTAGCCGCCATAGTAACGGGGATAGTATCCACCGCCATAGTAGCTGCCGTAGCCGCCGCCATAATAGCCGCCGGAGCCGAAGTAGAAGCTCAGGCCCGAACCACCATAATATGGGCCACCCCATCCTCGCCGGTAGTAAGGCCCTCCTCCCCATCCTGGACCCCATCCGCGACGCCAGCCGTACCCGCCATATCCGCCGTAGCGCCGGTGGTAATACTGCACATTCTGGACGTCGCCCTGTGCCTTGATCTGGAGATCGGGCGCCTGGATCGGCATTGCCTCGACAGGTCCGATGGGGGTGATCAGGGAGGTGGCGGCCAAGCTGCAGCCGATAACGAAATTGCGAAATCCCGTCATTTTATCCTCACTTTCAGAAGGCCATGCCTTCCGTTTGTGTCCCTGCCTGTATTACGTTTGTTTTTCTTGGTTTATTCATGGCGCCGGACGCTGTGTGTGGTTGCGGGAACCACTGGATTTCCGCCCGTTGCTCTCTTCAGTACGATGCGCCTATCCGTCGGTCGTGTCACTGTGGTTCTTGTCCGGTCCCTTCCCGTCGTCAGCGAGGTACACGATGCAATTGAAGTTTGGCACCAGTGGTTTGCGCGGCCTCTCCGAGGAACTGAAGGGCGAACCCTCCGCCCGCTATGCGACGGCCTTCGCCCGGCACCTCGTGGAGTCCGGGCACAGCAAGCCTGGCGATCCCATCCTCATCGCCCGTGATTTTCGCGATTCGAGCCCTGAGATCGCGGCCGTTTGTGCCGCGGCGCTGTCGCGCGCGGGGCTGCGTGTTTTTGACTGCGGCACGGTGCCGACGCCCGCACTGGCGCTCTACGGCCTCGCCAACGGGGCAGCGGGCTTGATGATCACCGGCTCCCATATTCCGGCCGATCGCAACGGCATCAAGTTCTATCGCCCGGATGGCGAGATCGACAAGGCGGACGAGGTGGCGATCAGCCGCATCGCCGACGGCATTGCAAACCAGATCGCACCGGTCGCCGATGCCGGAACCGGTGAGGACCACGCGGCCAGGGCCGCCGCCCTCTTCATGGAACGGAACCGGCAATTGCTGGCGGCCGGGGCGCTGTCCGGGCTCAAGGTCGGTGTCTACCAGCATAGCACCGTCGCCCGCGACCTGATCGCCGACCTGCTGACCCACTCTGGTGCCGATGTCGTGGCCCTTGGGCGCTCGGAACACTTCATTCCTGTTGATACCGAGGCCGTTTCGGCGGAGACGATCGAGCGGCTTCAGGATTGGGCGCGCGAACATCGCCTCGATGCGATCGTATCGGCGGATGGGGACGGCGACCGGCCCCTTGTCGCCGACGAGAACGGGCTGCCCCTGCGTGGTGACCTGCTGGGCCTGATGGCTTGCGGTTTCCTCGGCGCCAGACTTGCGGTCACTCCGGTCACGTCGAATTCCGGCCTTGAGGGCAGGGAAGGGCTTTCCGTCCTGCGCACCCGCGTCGGCTCGCCCTTCGTGATCGCCGGCATGCAGCAGGCGCTGAAAGAGGGTACGCAGAAGGTCGCCGGCTTCGAGGCCAATGGCGGTACGCTGACCGCGAGCCCCTTTGAGATCAATGGCGCAACGCTGGAAGCGCTACCCACCCGGGATAGCTTTCTGCCGATTGTCGCGGCACTGGCCGCGGCGGCTGAGGCCAAGCTTTCGCTTTCCGCGCTCGCCGCTTCCTACCGGTTGCCTGTGGCGCTCAGCGATAGGCTCGAAAATTTCCCGGTGGAAACAAGCGCCCGGCTGATGGCCTATCTGCGCGGAGACGAGGCAAATCTTGCGGAATTCCTGGCGCCGATCGGCGGCGTCGCTGCGGTGAGCGACATCGATGGGCTGAGAGTGACGCTGGATGATGGTCGGATCATCCATTTCCGACCCTCGGGCAATGCGCCGGAGATGCGGTGCTACGTCGAGGCGGAGTCGTCTGAGGCTGCCGAAGCGCTGCTCTCAAGGGGGCTATCCACAATCCGCCGGTGGGCAGAATCCGCTTCGAACTGAGTTTTTTGCAATCCGACACGAAAACTTCAAAAACCCTGTTGACACTTCAGCTCGGGCCTTTTACACCCCAGCCCGTCGCCCAGATGGCGGAATTGGTAGACGCGCCAGCTTCAGGTGCTGGTACTCGCAAGGGTGTGGAGGTTCGAGTCCTCTTCTGGGCACCAAATTCCCAACCAAGTCTTTGATTTGGTTTTGAAAACCCCGGTTAGCCGGGGTTTTTTCGTTTCTGGCGTTTGCCCGCAAATCGAGGCGATTTCCTGTCGCGCGGCGCGCTCTTTCCGTCGATATGGTTGCGCGTCGCCGTTATTTTCGCGCGACGCGCCTTGAAGCTTTGACCGGCAGCATTGATATTCTATTCGCAACGAAGTGGCGTGCAGACCGCACGAACGCGGCACCATGCAATCGTCCGCCGGGGCGGCGGAACTGAGCGAGGACGAAGCGATGTCCGAGACGCGTCGCAAGCTGACGACTATCCTATCCGCGGATGTTCAAGACTACACCCGACTGATGCGTGCCGACGAGGAGGGCACGCTCGCCACGTTGAAGCGCTATCGCGATGCCATGGGACGGCTCATCGAGGCGCATGAGGGCCGTGTCGTCAACACCTGGGGCGATGGCCTCATCGCGGAGTTTCCGAGCGTCGTCGAAGCCGTGCGCGCGGCGATCGACGTGCAGAACGAGTTGGCCGGGCGCAACGAGAAATGCCCCTCGGACGAGCAGATGCTGTTTCGCATAGGCATCAATCTCGGCGACGTGATCGCCGAGGGCGACGACCTCTATGGTGATGGCGTCAATGTCGCGGCGCGCCTGCAGGCTTCAGCACCCGCCGGTGGCATCGTCATTTCGAATACGGTCTATGACCAGGTGCGCAACAAGGTCGCCGTCGGGTTCGATTTTCTGGGGCCGCTGGAGGTGAAGAACATCGATGGTGGTGTTCCGAGCTACGCCGTGCGCATCGGCACGGCCGATCCCCGCCCGGCAATCGGCATCCAAGGCTTCGGACGTTCCGCTGGTCAAGCGAGCGGGAATGGCGGCCGATCAGGGGCTGAGGCAAAGGGGGGCGGCGGGGCGGTCGCCGCGGCGAAGCGAGGATCTCTTCCCGTGCTCGCCGTCATCGCCGCAGGACTGGTCGTGCTGAACCTCCTCACCTGGAACGGGGTGCTCTGGTCCGTTTGGCCATTGCTCGGGCTCGGCATTTTGTCGGGCCTTGCGTGGCTCAAGGCAAACCCGTGGGTGGATCGCGGCATCGGTGTGCTGGCCCTTTCCGGGCTGGTGCTCCTGACGATCAACGTGCTGACGTGGCATGGAGTGTTCTGGGCCGTCTGGCCGCTGCTCGCCTTTGCTGTCGTCGCCGGTGTCCGCTGGGTCACCCGATCGCGCCGCAGTGTTGGTCACTGAGGCCGCCTATACGCTTTCCCCGCCTTGCGTGCCTTCCGGCTTGGTTGCCGGCATGTCTGCGGCTGCCGGCTCTGCGCCCAGCACCTCATAGATCTCCAACGCAGAGGCGCGGCCCTTCGCCTGCGCCGAGCCGAGGGGCCGGAAGCGGATAGCGGTGCCGGCATGGGCGACGACGGCGCCGCTCGCCATGATCGTGGTGTCGTAGTTCTTGTTCATGCCTTCCAGGCGGGAGGCGACGTTCACCGTATCGCCCATCGCCGTATATTGCAGTCGCTCCTTCGCGCCGACATTGCCGACGACGGCGGTGCCGGTATGAATGCCGAAACGGGTGCGGAACTCCGGAAGACCCTTTTGACGCTGCGCCTCGTTGAAGACACGCAAGCGTTCCTCGACCGCCAGCGCGCACCGACAGGCATGTTCTGCGTGCTTTTCGTCCGCCGCCGGTGCGTTCCACATCGCGAACACCGAATCGCCGAGGAACTGGATGATCGTTCCGTCGTGTTCTCCGACGGTCTCGCTGAAGATGTCGAAATACTCCGACAGCATCGCCACTACATCTTCCGGCGGATATTTTTCGCTGAGCGTGGTGAAGTCGTAGATGTCGGTGAAGAGCGCCGTCACCTCCTGTCGCCAGGCGGAGCGTCCGCTGAACTGACCGGACTCGATGCCCTTGCGCACCAGTTCCTTGGGCACATAGAGCGCGAAGGTGAAGATCGCGTCTCGCGCCCGGTTCATGGCCCCGCCGAGCGTGGAGATCTCGCTGACATGCGACGAGACGTCGATGGGCGTCGTGAAGTCGAGATCCTGCAGCCGGTTGGCGCTGGCCGTCAGCTGGTTGAGCCCCTTGGTGATCAAATGCGCAAGCACCAGCGAAGCGAGTACCGCGAGCGCCACGACCGATCCGGAAATCGCCAGCCCTTGCACGAGCGTCTGGTTGGCCTCCGCCATCAGTTCGTCCAGCGGCGCCGCCACCACGGCGCGGTTGCCGGAGAGAAGCAGCGCGGATTCGAGCGGCGTCACCATGACGAGATAGGTTCGGTCTCCGACCTCGACGAAGTCGGCCTTGCCGGGCTTAGGCGGATTGAGGCGGATGCTCTGGATTAAGGGATCGCTCTCGGCCTGCACGATCGGGCTATCCTTGTCCTTCGCCGCCATGATGCGTCGCATCATCACCAGGTCCGAGTGGATGATCGGACGCCCGACGGCATCGAGGATGAAGGAGACGGACCCGGCCGTCAGCCGCTCGCGGGCCAGGAAATCGGTGATCGTATCGAGAATGACGTCCGCGCCGATGACGATCTCCGGATTGCCCCGATGCGCTTGCGAGATCGTCATGCCCAGCGTTTCGGTGGTGGCACTTTCATAAGGGCCGGTCGAGACCGCGGCCTTTCCGTTGACCGCCGCGCGATACCACGGCCTGGTCCGCGGGTCGAAGCCGGTAGGTGGCAGCCGCCGCTCGGAAAACTGCGTGCCGTCCTTGTCGAGGAAGAGCACGCGCTGCAGAGACTTGCCGCTCGCATCCTTTTCCATCGAGCGCACGGCAATGGCAGCACCACGTGGCGCGTCCAGCGCCATGCGCCAGGCGACCTGCTTGAGATCGACCACCTGAAAGAAAGCACCGTTGGGATAGCCGACATAGACCCCGTCAATATGCGGCGAGCGGGTGATGCCCTCGCGCAGCACCGCCACCTTGTCGTTCATGCGCTCCGGCGGCGGCACGAGGAAGGAGTTGGCGACCGAGGAAACGAGGTTGACGAGGGCCGAGGTATCGCCCGAGAGCACGCCCAGTCGATCCACGAGGCGGTTCATGAAGCCGCGCATATTGGCCTCGGCGTCGGCGATCGCGGCGTTGCGCGAGCGATGATAATCGAGCCCGACGAGTGTGGCCGAGACGACAATCAGCATGGTGACGATGACCAGGCTGAACAGCGACCGCAGCGAGCTGTTCCAGCCATCGCGTGTTCTGCCTTGTCGAGCACCGGACGCCGTGTCTGCCATTGCGGTTCTCTGCTTCCGTACCGATCAACTGGCGACGACCTTAGCGTGCAAGGATGGTCGCATGTGCAAGGAAAGTTAAATGCGATTCCCATAAAACACGTTAACCGGCGGGATGCACGCCCCGCCGACACCCGCCTCAAAAAATCGCTGGGTCAGTTCACCGTCACCGGTTTCGAGCGCATGCGCGCGACGGTTTCCCGCTCGGCCCGCTTGCAGCGCATCGGCGGCAGGTTGCGGTCCATCAGATCCATGTCCTCGAGCACCATGTCGCCCATCTTCTTGAAGGCGCTGTCGAGCGCGCCGGCGCGGTGGGCGGAGCGCAGGAAACCTGGCAGGCGGCGAACCGGATGATCGAGCGGTAGCGGCTCTTCCGGAAAGACGTCGCTGGCCGCCACGATATGGCCGCGTGCGACCGCCGCCATCAGCGCATCGAAATCAACGACGCCGGCGCGGCTCAAGAGGATGAAGGCAGCGCCAGGGCGCATGCGGGCAAAGGCCTTTTCGCCGAGGAAGCCTTCGTTCTCGCTGGTGACCGATGCGACGACGAAGACGAAGTCGCTGTCGCCGAGGACCGTATCGAGCGATGCCGGCTCGACGCCGTTGTCCCTCAGGATCGAGGCTGGCATCCAGGGATCGAAGACGCGGATCCTGGCGCGGAAACCGGAGAGCACGCGGTTCAGCGCCTTGCCGAGATCGCCGAAGCCGATGATGCCGATGTCGGCGCCGGCGAGAAGCCGCGCCGATCGGTTGCCGTCGCCGCCCCACAGTTCACGGCCTTCGCGGAAGGCAAGGTCGGCGTCGACGATGCCGCGGGCGATGTTGAGCGCCATGGCAAGGCCGAGTTCGGCGACCGGTTCGGCAAAGACCTGACCGGTGGTCACCACATGGATGCCGCGCGCAAACAGCACCTCGTAGGGCATGTTGTTGATCAGGTTGCTCTCGACATTGAGGATCGCCCGGAGTTGTCCCATGCGCTGGAGCGTTGCATGATCGAGCGGCGGCTGGCCGATGATGTAGCGCGCTTCGGACAGGATATCGTCGCTAAGCCCGGCGATATCGTCCGGTTCGGCTTCGACGATCCGGTAACGCTGGTGCAGGTCCTTCAGCGCCTGCGGCGTGAAGATCAGGTCAAGCGTGCGTGGAGCGGGCGCGCTGATGGCAAGCGGCCGATTGTTGGCCATAATATCGGGCATGGTTCCTCCCACTGCATGTTTCCTTTGATCGTAACCGATTCAAGGATGAAAACATGCAGCAATTCAAAGTGCTGTAGGCGGAGGCAGTCCCGCTTCCGTACCGTCAGGCTAGGAAGAAATCCCCGCCTTGCCAAGCGGCGTGGTCGTCGAGGAGGCAAGCTTGCGAGCAACGCGACGGGCGCCGAGGCACGCCTGCTTCAATAGCCGAGGCCGCGTTTCTGGCGATAGAGCGACGGCGGCAGGTCGCTGCCCTGGAAGACCGGTCCATCACCGCGGCGGCAATTGTAGATCGTGTCGTAGACGGGGCCGCCGCGGGCCGTCGATTCGAACGGATAGTTGCGGTCGACGAAGGTCTGTTCGCAGACGGTATGGTCTCCGCCGCCATTCAGCGGATCCATCTGGCGCACGCCGGGCAGGTCCCGGTAGGTCTGTGCCGTTGCCGGGACGATGGAGAGCCCCAAAGTCAGCGCGAGGGCCGAAAGGGCGAGAGCGGAGCGAAAAGACGTCATTGTCAGGACTTTCGAACGGGCGACCGTCTGGCGGGATACGGTAACGGTATCGCCGGCGCCAAACTTGCGCTATAGGCCACACCACTTCGTTTGATCTGGGGATTTTCGATGGCGAATGCAATAAGGGTCCATGAAGGCGACATTTCCGCAGCCGATGCTGCGCGCTATACCGGTGCGATCGCCATCGACACTGAAACGCTTGGTCTCATCCCCCGCCGTGACCGTCTCTGTGTCGTACAGCTTTCGCCGGGCGACGGCACCGCCGACGTCATCCGCATCGCCGCCGGCCAGAGGCAAGCGCCGAACCTCGTCGCCATGCTCGCCGATCCGGCCCGCCAGAAGATTTTCCACTTCGGCCGCTTCGATATCGCCGTGCTCTTCCACACGTTCGGAGTGACGACGACGCCGGTTTTCTGCACCAAGATCGCCTCGCGGCTGACCCGGACCTATACCGACCGCCACGGCCTCAAGGACAATCTCAAGGAAATGCTCGACGTCGACATTTCCAAGCAGCAGCAGTCGTCCGATTGGGCGGCGGACATCCTCTCGCCGGCGCAGCTCGAATATGCGGCTTCCGATGTACTGCACCTGCATGCGCTGCGCGACAAGCTGACGGCCCGCCTGCTTCGCGACGGCCGCATGGAGCATGCCGACGCCTGCTTTGCCTTCCTGCCTACGCGCTCCAAGCTTGATCTGCTGGGCTGGGACGAGACGGATATCTTCGCTCACAGCTGAGCCGTGATCGCAACGTCTGATCGCTTTGCTTGGCGTCAGGGCGTCAGGTACAGGACGACGGCATAACGTGCCGCCTTGCCGATGGCGACGAACAGCAGGAATAGCGGCAGCTTCATGCGCAACAGGCCGGCGACCAGCGTCAGCGGGTCGCCGATGACGGGCAGCCAGGAAAGCAGCAGCACCGGCTGGCCGTAGCGGGCAAAGAGCGCCTCCGCCTTCTGTCGGCTTGCCGGAGAAACCGGAAACCAGCGTCGACCTTCGAAGCGGATCAGGAAGCGCCCCAGCGCGAAGTTGACGACGGCGCCGAGCACGTTGCCGAGCGTTGCCGCAACGAACAGGGCAGGGCGGCTTGTTTCTCCATGCAAGGCGGCAGCAACGACTGCAGCCTCCGACATGCCAAAGAGCAGCGTCGCCGACAGGAACGCAGCGGAAAAGACGCCGGCAAGAATTCCGAAATCCAGGATCAGCTCCTGTCCGTATGGCCGAGATCGCGCTCCGGCTCGATGATGTCGCGGATGCGCTGTTTCAGTTCCTTGGGACCGGGGAAGCCGCCGTCGCGCTTGCGTTCCCAGACGAGCGCGTCATCGACGCGGATCTCGAAATTGCCGCCGGTGCCGGGAATGAGCGCCACTTCGCCGAGCGATTGCCCGAAGGTCTGCAGCAGTTCCTGTGCCATCCAGCCGGCGCGCAGCAGCCAGTTGCATTGGGTGCAATAGAGGATGGTGATACGCGGTTTCGGATCCATCGGCCTGGTCTCTGACGTGTGTCGGGGCGGCGACCATACCGGCGGCGCCAGGTGGAAACAACTGCGTCGCTCCGCCTCAGATGCTCACGTCCTGCTCACATAATTGTCAACAAATCTAGTCATGTTTTTATCGGGGGATAGCTTGCTTTGCGCTGCCGTCGCGGCGAGACAATGCGGCATTGCACAAATTGTCGCACCCCAACCGCCGGAGAGGCCATTCATGACCGACGTCACCGCTTCCAGTTCCCGCCCGCGTACCATCCTGCCGGCTCTGGAAAAAATTTATCTGCCGCTGGATACATCAGCCGAGACGCTGCTGCGTGTTCTGGCGGGTGCCCTGCTCGCGGTCCACGGCTTCGGCAAGATCACCGATCCCTTCGGCGCGATCGGCATGGTTGAAGGCCTCGGCTTCTATCCGGGTGTCTTCTGGTCGCCGCTTCTTTCCGCCACCGAATTCTTCGGCGGCATCCTGATCGCGATCGGCCTGCTGACGCGCCCGGCTGCTTTCGCCGGCATGATCGTTCTGCTCGTCACCGTCTACTTCCACGGCATCGTGCAGGGCGAGGGTCTCTTCGGCGCGGAGAAATCCATCCTCTGGGCGGCGATCCTGTTCTTCTTCGCCATCCGTGGCGCCAACAGCCAGTCGGTCGACGCAAAGCTCGGCAAGCAGTTCTGATTGATCGAACGATGACCAGGGAAACGGGGAGGCGGTGAAGACCGGCCTCCCCGTTTTCGTTTGGCGACACGTAGTGCCCATGCCGCCGGTCTGCCTTCAGGGAATACGCAATTCCGGATGGAAACCGTTTCACACTTTTCCTGGAATTGCTTGGGGCGTCACGCTGCGAATGGTCATGCGGTGGACCTTGCCCGACCGATCCTGCCAGTCGATCGACTGACCGACGGAAAGGCCGATCAAGGCCGCTCCAACAGGTGTCAGCACCGAGATGCGTCCGGCCTCGATGTCGGCCTCGCCGGGATAGACGAGCGTCACCCGCTTGGCAAAGCCGTTATCCGCCTCGAAGGCAACGGTGGAGCCCATCTGCACGCTGTCGGCAGGCAGCGCCTCCGGTGCGCCGATGCGGGCGCGGTCGAGCTCGCAGAGCAGCGCTTCGGCCACGTCGGGCACGCGGTCGAGCGCGGAGGACGCCAGCGCCGTCAGCCGCTTGTGATCCTCGGCATTGACGATGATGGGGGGAAGTTTCTTGCGGGATGCCGCCATGATGTGACCTGCCGTGTTCGGCCTTGGCGCCCACGGGCGCACTCGGAATCAATTTTCTGGGATTTCGGCGCTCGTTCAGCCGCGTCTAAAATTTCTTCTGCCGACGCGAAAGGCTCCCCTTACCCGGAGAGCGCAAGCATCCGGGCTGGGGTCAGGTTCCTGCGATCGGGCACACCCGGAAGCAGTGATAGGAAGAAATCGTCGACATCATGATGCCCCGAAGGTCGGAAAGTTTGACCGGGAAGTCAAGACCCGTGGCGGAAGGTGCAAAGCGCAGGGCGGATCATTGCGCCTCTTGAACAGCGGCCACGCTCATGTTCAATCTCGGTTCGCGACGGCGAAGGGAAGGTGACGATGCGGGTATTGGTGGTTGAAAACATGGCGAAGACCGAGCTCGGCCAGGTCGGCACGGCGCTTCGCGAGGTCAAGGCGCAGATCGAGATCCACCGCGCCTATCTGGGCGAAACCGTTCCTGCGACGCCCGAAGGTTACGATGCGCTCGTCGTGCTTGGCGGCGAGCAGAGCGCGCTTGACGATGCCACCTATCCCTATCTGCCTGATCTCGCCGCACTGATGCGCGCCTTCGGCGACAGCGGCCGCTCCGTGCTAGGCATCTGCCTCGGAAGCCAGCTTCTTGCGCGCGCCTATGGCGGGGAAAATCTGCTGGGCACCGCCAGGGAGTTCGGCTGGTGCCAGATCCAGGTGCGCGGCGAAGGCGCTGAGGACCCGGTGCTCTCCAGCGTCGGCGAGAGCTTCCCGATCTTCCAGTGGCACGGCGATACCTTTACGTTGCCCGAGGGCGCCGTCCATCTCGCCGAAAACGCCGTCACCACCCATCAGGCCTTCCGCATCGGCCGCGCCGCCTATGGCACCCAGTTCCATTTCGAGGCGGACACGCATCTCGTCGAGGACTGGAACCGCGCCTTCGCGGATACGATCAACCGGCTCGATACCACCTGGCTTGCCCGCTATCGCGAGCACGCTGCCCGCCATGGCCGGGAGGCCGATGCTGCCGGCCTGGCGCTGGCGCGCGCCTGGGTGGCGACGATCGGTCGGCGTGAGGGCGCCGCCGCGAACGCGGATCCGGTATTGGAGGAGATGGACGGATGAGCGAGACACTAAACGGCGGTTGCTTCTGTGGCCGCATTCGCTATCGGCTGAAGGCCGCGCCGATGTTCGTCAATTGCTGCCATTGCAGCGATTGCCAGCGCCAGGTCGGCAGCGCTTTCGTTGTCAACGGCGTTATCGAGCGCGAAAATATCGAGCTCACCGAGGGCGAGCCCGTCATGGTGACGCTCCCCACCGACAGCGGCCGCCCGCACGACGTTTATCGCTGCGCCGAATGCCAGACGGCGCTCTGGAGCGACTATGGCCGGCGCGGCTGGCTCTCCTTCCTCCGCATCGCGAGCCTCGACCGTCCCTCGGACTTCTCGCCGGATGCGCACATTTTCACTCGCTCCAAGGTGGAGTGGCTGTCGCTCGAAGGCGGCGCTCCAGCCTTCGAGATCTATTACGACATGAAGACGATGTGGCCGGCCGAAAGCCTGGCCCGGCGCGAAGCGGCGGAAGCAAAGGCAAGAGCATGACCGCCAGCGAACGCGACAAGATGGCCGCAGGTGAATGGTACTCGTGCCTCGATGCCGAGCTCGATGCGCTTCGACTGACGGCACGCGAAGCGGTCCACCAGCACAACACCATGTCACCGGCCGCGCGCGGAAGCATGGCGCCGGCTTTGCGTGCACTGTTCGGTGCGGTTGCCGATGACGTCTTCATCGAAGCACCGTTCCATTGCTCCTACGGCATCAACACAAGTCTCGGCGCCCGCGTCTATCTCAACGCCGGCTGCACGATCCTCGACAGCGGTCGGGTGACGATCGGCGAGGGCACGATGCTGGGACCGAGCGTGCAGATCTATTGTGCCGAGCACCACAAGGACGCGGTTCTGCGTGGCCAGGGCCTCGAAGTCGCCCGCCCGGTGACGATCGGCGCGGATGTCTGGATCGGCGGCGGCGCCATCATCCTGGGCGGTGTGACGATCGGCGATGGTGCGATTGTCGGCGCCGGCGCGGTGGTGACGAAGGATGTGCCCGCCGGGGCGATCGTCGCCGGAAACCCGGCACGCCCGCTGCCGCGTGCAGGAAACTGAATACTTTAGACCTTTTCAAGGAGTGTTTTTCTTATGGTCGATGCGACGAAAACGATCCATGTGCGCCCGGCGCGGCGGGACGATGCGCCTGTTCTGTGCGCCTTCCTCAACGAGATCATCCGGATCGGCGGCACCACCGCCCATCAGACGCCGTTCACGCCAAAAAGCTTTGCGGAACACTATCTCGAAGGTCCCGGCTTCGTCAGTTGCTTCGTTGCGGAGGATGAGAATGGTGAGCCTTGCGCTTTCCAGGGACTGGAGCGCTCGGACGGAATGCCCAAGGATTGGGCCGATATCGGCACCTTCTCCCGCCCCGGCAACAAGGTCAAAGGCGCCGGCACCGCGCTTTTCGAGGCCACCCGCGACCACGCCCGTTCCATCGGCCTCAAGGCCCTGAACGCCACCATCCGCGCCGACAACGTGGGCGGCCTCACCTATTATGGCAGGATGGGCTTCACCGACTACAAGGTCGATAAGGCGGTTCCGCTGAGTGACGGGCGGCTGGTGGATCGGATTTCGAAGCGGTATTTGCTGTCAGAGGGGTGAGGCGAACTTTGCCGCTCTGGCATCGCCTCATTCTCCCAGTTGTCATCCTCGGGTTTGACCCGAGGATCCATACACGCGCGCTCACCAAAGTTCGAAATAGAGGTCGTGCCAGTCGGGATTCATCTTCTCGATCAGTTCGACCTTCCACTGTCGGTACCAACGTTTGAGAGACTTCTCCCGCTGAATAGCCGTACCAATTTGAAGATGTTCCTCGTACCAAACGAGCTGGACGCAACCGTATTTCGATGCAAATCCCGGCGTCAGTCCCTCTCGATGCTCGAAGATACGGCGTTCGAGATCTGAGGTAACACCGATGTAGAGTGTTCCTCGCTTGTGGTTCGTGACGATGTAAACGAATCCGGCCATAACGGGCAGGTTGCTCGGGCTTGACCCGAGGATCCAAGCACGGACCCGGCAACAACGTCCTCGTCGCCGGAACGGCGCCCTTCAATGCCACCCACGATCAAGTCTGGCTGGGGCATCAAAGGCATACGCAGCTCAAGCCCAAACCAAAAAGGGCGACCCGAGGGCCGCCCTTTCAAACGTTGAAACATGCGGCGCTGCCGCTTATTCGTCGCCCATCTTGAGGGCGGCGATGAAGGCTTCCTGCGGGATCTCGACCTTGCCGAACTGGCGCATGCGCTTCTTGCCGGCCTTCTGCTTTTCGAGCAGCTTGCGCTTGCGGGTGGCGTCGCCGCCGTAGCACTTGGCGGTCACGTCCTTACGCAGTGCCGAGATGGTTTCGCGGGCAATCACGTTGCCGCCGATGGCCGCCTGGATCGGGATCTTGAACATGTGCTTCGGGATCAGCTCCTTGAGCTTTTCGCACATTTCGCGGCCGCGCTTTTCCGCCGCCATCCGGTGCACCATCATCGACAGCGCGTCGACCGGCTCGCCGTTGACGAGGATCGACATCTTCACAAGGTTGCCTTCCTTGTGCTCGGTGATCTGGTAGTCGAACGAGGCATAACCCTTGGAGATCGACTTCAGGCGGTCGTAGAAATCGAACACGACTTCGTTGAGCGGCAGGTCGTAGGTCAGCATCGCGCGGGTGCCGACATAGGTCAGCTCGATCTGGATGCCGCGGCGGTCCTGACAGAGTTTGAGGATGCCGCCGAGATAGTCGTCGGGCGTCAGGATCGTCGCGCGGATCCACGGCTCGTGGATTTCGGCGATCTTGACAACATCGGGCATGTCGGCAGGGTTGTGCAGTTCGCGCTCCGAGCCGTCGGTCATGAACAGCTTGTAGACGACCGAGGGGGCTGTGGCGATCAGGTCGAGGTCGAACTCGCGCTCCAGACGCTCCTGGATGATTTCCAGGTGCAAGAGGCCGAGGAAGCCGCAGCGGAAGCCGAAGCCGAGCGCTGCTGAGGATTCCATTTCGAACGAGAACGACGCGTCGTTGAGGCGCAGCTTGCCCATCGCCGAGCGCAGGTCTTCGAAGTCGGCGGCATCGACGGGGAAGAGGCCGCAGAACACCACCGGCTGCGCCGGCTTGAAGCCCGGCAGCGCCTTGGCGGTCGGGCGCTTGTCCTCGGTGATGGTGTCGCCGACGCGGGTGTCGGCTACTTCCTTGATCGAAGCGGTGATGAAGCCGATCTCGCCCGGGCCAAGCGCATCCATCGCGACCATCTTCGGCGTCAGCACGCCGACGCGTTCGATCGTGTACTTGGCGTCGGTGCCCATCATGCGGATGGTCATGCCCTTCTTGAGCGTGCCGTCGATGATGCGCACGAGAACCATGACGCCGAGATAGGTGTCGTACCAGCTGTCGACGAGCAGCGCCTTCAAGGGGGCCGCATCGCCGCCGTCGCTCTTCGGCGCCGGCAGCTTGGTGACGATCGCTTCGAGCACGTCGGGAATGCCGAGGCCGGTCTTCGCCGAGATCAGAACCGCGTCGGAAGCGTCGATGCCGATCACTTCCTCGATCTGTTCCTTGATGCGGTCCGGTTCGGCCGCCGGCAGGTCGATTTTGTTGAGCACGGTGACGAGCTCGTGGTTGTTGTCGATCGCCTGGTAGACGTTGGCGAGCGTCTGGGCTTCGACGCCCTGCGAAGCGTCAACGACGAGCAGCGAGCCTTCGCAGGCAGACAGCGAGCGCGAGACTTCATAGGCGAAGTCGACGTGGCCGGGCGTGTCGATGAGGTTGAGCACATAGGTTTCGCCATCATTGGCCTTGTAGTGCAGACGCACCGTCTGGGCCTTGATGGTGATGCCGCGCTCGCGCTCGATATCCATGCTGTCGAGCACCTGCTCGGACATTTCCCGCTCGGCGAGACCGCCGGTGGACTGGATCAGCCGGTCGGCAAGCGTCGACTTGCCGTGGTCGATGTGGGCCACGATCGAGAAGTTGCGGATATGCGAAAGGGGCGTCTTCGAAGATGTTGTGCTCATGGGCCGCATATAGCAGTGCCTTCAACCGCCGCAAAGCGGGAAATGAAGGCTTCGTTCACTATAAATCCGGCTATTCGGCGCTCGCTTCCGCATCGACGAGCGCGCCGGCATTCGGCACCTGTGCGCTCCTGATCTCGAAGCTTTCGCGCTCGGCTGCTGGCACCTCGTCGCGTTTCCTCAGCCGCATGAGCACGAAGAGCGCATAAAGTGCTGCGACCGCCATCGCCGCATAGATGAAAGTGCGCTGCCCGAACACCGGTGTCAGCAGTGTCACCAGCATCGGCACGACGGTCGCGGCGATCGACCAGGCGACCAGCATCGTACTGGCGAGCGGCACAAAATCGGCGGGGTCCGTGCGGTCGTTGGCGTGCGCATTGGCGATCGAATAGACGGTCTCGACCGCGCCGGCAAAAAGCGCGAAGACCAGCATCAAGAGGATCAGATTGCTGAAGGAGGCCGAGAGCGCGAAGAAACCGGCGGCGAGGATCAAGAGGCAGGTGCCGATCAGCACCAGGCGCCGGTCGATCCGGTCAGACAGCGTGCCCATCGGATACTGGATGGCGATGAGCCCAAACTGCATCACGAACATCAGGTTGGCGACGTCGCCCTGGCTGACATTGTTGGCGGCCGCATAGATCGGCGTGAAGCCCTGCACCACCATGGAGAGGCCGCCGGCGGCGAGCACGCCGATGAAGGCGACGGGGGAATTGCGCCAGACCATCGGGATATCGATGCTGACCTTGGCCGGAGCCGGCGGCGTCGGCAGCCGTGTGAGCCCGATCGGCAAGAGCGCAAGCGCGGTGAAAAAGATGGTCACGAGTGGCGGCAGGTTGCCATCGGCCGGGATCTGCCCGAACAGCCAGGCGCCGGTGCCGAGCCCGATGACATAGGCCATGTAGAACAGCGCCATCGCCTTGCCGCGCCAGTGGTTCTCGCTCGCATGGTTGAGCCAGCTCTGGGCGATAATGAAGTTGGTGTTGCCGGATGCGCCATAAAGGCCGCGGGCGAGTACCCAGAGAAGCGGGTGCATGCCGAGCGCGATCGTCAGTGCCGAGAGGATGACAAGCGCCATCGAGCAGGAGAAGGCGCGCGCATGGCCGACGCGGCGGATCATCGGCCCCGCGATGACGCAGCCGATGAGCCCGCCAAAGGCAATCATCGTCACGGCAGCACCCGGCACCCAGTCCGGTGCGTCCGAGCGCGTCAACGCAAACGGCACATAGGCGAGCATCATGCCGTTGCCGATCGCGACCGAAGTCATCGAGGCAACGATACTGGCGATCGAGGTCAGCGAAGAGGGCTGCGTTGTCATGTCCAACCTGTCGATGGAAGGCCGCGCCTTCGGGCGCGCTGGCGTGATGGATGAGGACTAACTAAAGTATTGAAGTGTAAGCTTTTCTCGTTTCTGCTCACGAAGCTGCCATGATAGCCGAAAGGCCGTCGATGCGCTGTCGCCAAAGCGGCATCGCATGCCCGTATTTTCAGTCTTTCCCAGTCTTGACTCCACTATATGAGAAATGCAATCTCAAATAATGGAAAACATCGCCGACCCCCTCGAACATGCCATCGGCGAGCGCATTCGCACCCTGCGTACTGAGCAGAATCTGACGCTCGACGAACTCGCCACCAGCTCCGGCGTCAGCCGGGCGATGATCTCGCGCATCGAGCGTGGTGAGGCGAGCCCGACGGCCCAGCTTCTCGCCAAGCTTTGCAGCGCGCTCAGCACCACGCTGTCTGCGCTCTTCGCCTTCGAGGCCAAGGAGGCATCTCCGCTTGCAAAGCGTGCAGACCAGCGCCTCTGGCGCGATCCGGAATCCGGCTATCTGCGCCGCTCCGTCTCGCCGGATGGCCTCGGTTCGCCGGTCGATATCGTCGAGGTCGAGTTTCCGCCGGGTGCGCGCGTCGTCTTCGAGCGGCAGCCGTCCGATCGCGGCATCACCCAGCATCTTTGGCTGTTCTCCGGCCGGCTCGAACTCACCACCGAATCCGGCTCCCATTTGCTGGAAGCAGGCGACTGCCTGTTCATGGGGCTGGGGGCTGGCCACATCTTTCACAATCCCCACGATGAGCCGGCTCACTATGCCGTCGTCCTCTGCCGCACCAAGGTTTGATCATGTCCGATATCCAGATCCGTCTGCTCGATGAAACCCAGGCCCGCGCCGCCATGCCGGCGCTTGCCGAGGTACTGTCCGATTGCGTCGAGGGTGGCGCCTCGGTCGGTTTCATGCAGCCCTATCCGCCGGAATGCGCGGTTGCCTATTGGCAGGGCGTCGCCGAAGCGGTTGCCGGCGGCGACACGCTGCTGATGGTGGCGGAGGAAGCGGGCCGCATCCTCGGCACCGTGCAGGTCGGCGTTGCACAGATGCCGAACCAGCCGCACCGCGGCGATCTCAAGAAGTTGCTCGTCCATCGCGCGGCCCGAGGCAAGGGCCTGGCGCGGCGGTTGATGGAGGCTGTCGAACGCGAAGCGGCGGCGCGCGGCAAGACGCTGCTGGTGCTCGACACCGCGACCGGCAGCGAGGCGGAGGCGATCTATCCGCGCCTGGGCTGGGAGCGCGTTGGCGTCATTCCCGATTATGCGATGTGGCCGGAAGGCGGGCTCTGCGCCACCACGTTCTTCTACAAGCGGATCGCGGCGTAGATGATGGACTGTCTTTTGGTTCGATATCTCCGACCGGCGTGATTGCCCCTCACCCCGCCCCTCTCGCTGCAAGCGGGGAGAGGGGGAATGCGAGCTTGCGGCACGTGTCCTTCGCCCCGCTTGCGGGGAGAAGGTGGCCGGCAGGCCGGATGAGGGGCGCGCACTGAGATAGCCAACAGCCTGAATCTTGGGTTAGGTTGCCCGCGCCCCGCCCGTTGCACCCGATCAGGACCCTCTTCATGCGCATCTTCTACACCGAAGACCACAAGCTCCGCGACGCCAGAACCGAACTCTTCGGCGGCGAACTCGTGCCGCCCTTCGAGGCGCCGTTCCGTGCCGAATGGATTCTCGCGGCGGTGAAGGAGGCGGGCTTTGACGATGTCGCAGCCCCTGAGCGCCATGATCTCGAGGTCGCCCTCAAGCTGCACGCGCCCGATTATCTCGAGTTCCTTGAGACCGCCTGGTCGCGCTGGGTCGCTGACGGCTATCGCGGCGAGGCTATCGCGACCTGCTTCCCGGCCCGGCGCATGCGCCAGCATCCGCCGAAGGATATCGATGGCGCGCTCGGCTTTTACTCCTTTGCGGCGGAAACGGCGATCACCGAGGGCACCTATGCCGCCGCGCGTGCCGCGATGGACTGCGCCCTCTCGGCGGCCGACCACATCCATGCGGGCAACCGCGCCGCCTTCGCACTCTGCCGTCCGCCCGGTCACCATGCGGCGATCGATCTCTATGGCGGCTATTCCTTCATCAACAATGCCGCCTGTGCCGCCCAGCGCCTAAGGGATCGCGGCGCTCGCAAGGTTGCCGTGCTCGACGTCGATTTCCACCACGGCAATGGCACCCAGGATATCTTCTACGAGCGTGGCGACGTCTATTTCGCCTCGCTCCACGGCGATCCCGTCGATGCCTTCCCCTATTTTCTCGGCTTTGCCGATGAGGAGGGTGCCGGCGAGGGGCTTGGCACGACGAAGAACTATCCCTTGCCGCGTCGTACCGGCTTCGACGTCTGGTCGGATGCCATGGCCGACGCGCTGTCACGCATCGCCGCCTTCGGTGCCGAGGCGCTGGTCGTTTCGCTCGGCGTCGACACCTTCGAGCGCGACCCGATCTCGTTCTTCCGGCTGACGTCTGAAGACTACATCCGCATGGGCGAGGCCCTGAAACGCTCAGGCTTGCCGGTCGTCGTCTGCATGGAGGGCGGCTACGGCGTGCCGGAAATAGGGCTCAACGTTGCCAATGTGCTGACGGGCCTCTCCGGCTGAGCACTCGTTGTTGAAAAACAGCAGTGCCCTCTATTGACCTCAACTTTACTTGAGGTCGTACGACTGCTCCTGTTCAAAAGAGATCAGAGGAAAAGAGCAATGAGCAGCCTATCGAATACGTCCGTTGTCGCGCCGCTTTACCGCATCAACAAGTACACCGTGCCGGTCGAGGCGCGGCAGCAGTTCGTCGAACTGGTGGACAAGACGCTGGCCGTCATCCGCAAGCAGGATGGCTATGTGAAGGACCTGTTCCTGGAACAGCATGCCGGCCCGGGCCAATTCGATTTCATCACCATGATCGAGTTCGCCAATGCCGACGTCGCGCCCAAGGTCGCCGCTGCACTCGGCGAGTTCGACCGCCAGCTCGGCCTCGATCGCGAGGCAATGATGAAGACGCTCGGCATCCGCACCGACTTCGCCAGCTACCGGGCCTTCGGCGGTCTGGCTGCTTGAAAAACGAATGGCCCGGCAGTCAGCCGGGCTCACCCAATGTCACGGAACGAGTTTCGTCAGGAGACGAAGAAAGACGACAGTCCCTGACCGGCGGCGAAGGCCATGTAGGCAAGCACGGTGAAATAGACAGTCGTTGCGATCAGGAATAGGTAGCCGCCGGCGACCATCAGCCCGTCGCGCTGGATGATGCCGAGCGAGAGCAGCAGGATCGCGATTCCCGGCAGTGTGTTCGACAGAGGGATGAGCCCGAGCGGGAACATCAACAGCACGCCGCCGGCCATGATCATCAGCCCGTTGAAGCGGTTCATCACCGCGCCCTGCGTCAGGAAACCCAGGCGCGGGCGGACGTAGCGATCGAGCTTGGAGACGATGCTCGCCCCCTTTTGCAGGGTCGGAACTAGCTTTTCTGTCTCGATCTTGCGGTCGAGAATGCGTTGCGGCACCCAGGGCAGGCGGTTGAGGGTGATCGATACGGAGATCAGGATGATTGCGGCGCCGAAAACGGTGCTGACGCCGGGGATCGACACCGGCAACAGGAACGGCAGCGTCAGCAGGGCGCAGAGCAACAGAAATCCCTGTTCGCCGATCTCGGTCATCAGTTCGCGCAGCGTGATCGTCTCGCCGCGAATGGAGGCAATCATGCCGTTGAGCGTGTCGCTGAGACTGCGTTGCGTGTCGCCAAACTCGATTGCCATCAAATCTGCCTCGTCTTTATCAATGAGCGGCGGCGGAAAGCCGCACACATTTATCCTGGTCGCTAGATGTCCGTCCTATCAAGGGCATGTGAAGGATCGGTTATAGTGTGGCCCGACCGGCACACCCGGTCCGAGCAAACCGGCATTTGCCGGTAAACCATGGCGTGATTGGGACGCCTCTTCATCTTCCTGCCGCAATCGCTAGTATGAAGCACCTTTGAGCACCAATGGGGACAACTGATTCCATGATCAAGAAATGCGCCATTCTGGCTGTTGCGGCCATCTATCTTTCGGGATGCACGACCACCGATCCCTATACGGGTGAGCAGAAGATGTCGAACACCGCCGGCGGCGCGCTGATCGGCGCGGGCCTCGGTGCAGCGACCGGTCTGCTCGTTGGCGGCAGTGCTGCCGGACGGCGCGACTCGGCGCTTGTGGGCGCCGCAATCGGCGGCCTCGGCGGCGGCCTGATCGGCAACTACATGGACAGCCAGGAAGCGGAACTGCGCGCCCAGCTTCAGGGCACCGGCGTTTCGGTCACCCGCGCCGGCGACCGCATCATCCTCAACATGCCGTCGAACATCACCTTTGCGACCGACCGCGACCAGGTGATCCCGGCCTTCTACGACACGCTGAACTCGGTAGCGATCGTGCTGCGCAAGTTCAACAAGACGATGATCGACGTCGACGGTCACACCGATGCGACCGGCAGCGCCTCCTACAACCAGGGCCTCTCCGAGCGCCGTGCCGCCTCGGTGGCCAACTACCTGGCAGGCCAGGGCGTCGACCAGCGCCGCATGTCGGCCATGGGCTACGGCAAGGAGCGTCCGATCGCTTCCAACGCGACCGAGTCCGGCCGCGCGCAGAACCGCCGCGTCGAAATCTCGATCGCGCCGATCAAGGCCTGATCGGCAGACATCGATTGCTTGCAAGGGGCTGCGCCGCGAGGCGCGGCCTTTTTCATGTCTGCTTGAAACGGTAGCGCAGCAGGCGCCCCATACGGCGCAGCATCGGGACCGCGCTGAAGAACTGGATCGCGATCCGCGCCATCGGTGACATGCGCGCGATCTGCGCGGCATCGTAGTTGTAAATGTCTTCGAGCAGTGTCAGCCCGGGCACGCCCCTCTCCAGCGACCGTGCGTCCTCGATCCCCCAACGAAGCTCAGCACCTGTTGCACGCAAGGACGGGTTGAAGCGCAGCAGTTCGATGCCGAGATGGCTGTAGGCGTCGAAGACGATCTCGCCGCCGGCAAGGCAGGTGACGACCCGTCGCAGGAGGTCCCGCACTTCCTGATCGCGAAGATAGGGCAGCACCCCTTCGGCGACGACGATCGTCGGCCGATTGTCGGGGATGCGGTCGATCCAGTCCCGCTCGGTAATGGAGGAGGCGATTGCAGTGCAGCCGACGCGATCGGGAAAGAGGCGCTGCCGCAAGGCGATGACATCCGGAAAGTCGACGTCGAACCAGGCGACGGAGGAAGGCGGATCGAGCCGCAGGATCCGCGTGTCGAGGCCGCAGCCGAGGTTGAGCACGATCGCATCCGGATGGCTCGCGATGAAAGCCCTGGTCCATCGGTCGAGCAGATAGGCGCGCATCGCGATGCCGATCGTCATGTCGTGACCGACATCAGGCGCTTTCGCCTTGCCGTCGAGGCGCCGCAACAGCTCGGCAGCAAAGCGATCGTGCAGAAGAGAATCGGGTAGTGCGCTCTCCGCAGCCTTCGCTCGAAGCGTGATCAGCAGCGTTTCGCGCACGCCATGAAGGCCGATGCCCTCGGCTTCCATCGTTTCCTCCTGACCGCGCTCCATCGAATGAGTCGGGACGCCGCAGTCTTTTCGTTGCGACCCGCCGTCGTTTCGGCGGGCCGCATTGCCCGATAGGCTCACGCCACCGTGCGTCTCGCGCGCCGTACGCGCCTGGCGGTCAGCACTGCCAGCACGGGCAGCAGCGCGAACAGACCGAAAAGCCAGGTCGTCGCGAGCGCCACGCCACCCTCCGACGACGCCTCGATCCCGGCGAGGTTGGCAGTCAGTCCGGCAAGCGCTGCGCCGAGTGCAGCGGCAAAGAGCTGGACAGTGGTGATCGAGCTCGATGCCTTCTCCGCTTCGCCCTCCGGCGCGAATTCGTAGACGGCGGTAACGATATGCGGCCAGGCAAAGCCCATGCCGAAGCCGACCGCGATGATGCCGACGCAGAGCGGCGCGGCGATCACCAGGAACTCTGCGCCTGCCATCGGCATGAACAGGGCGATCAGGGCCAGGCCGATAAAACCGAAGGCCGGACCGGCAAAGATTGTCTGTTTCGCCCGTTCTCCGTGCCAATGAGCACTTGTCATCGATCCCGCCGTCCAGCCGATCGACATCAGCGCAGCGATATAGCCGGCCACCAGTGGCGATAGCCCATGCAATTCCTGCAGCAGGTACGGCACATAGATCTCCGGCTGCAGGCCGACCATCAGCAGGGTGATCGTAGCATAAAGGGCGGCCAGCGGGGAGGTGAGTGTGAAGCTGCCGGAGGGCAGAAGCTTGCCCGTCACTCGACGTTCGACGAATAGAAGGCTCAGGAACAGGAGGATCGCAACGCCGACGCAGCCGATCTGCTCCGAGGCCATCGTGCGCGTGCTCGCGACCGAAAGCGCAAGCACGATGCCGACGAGGAGCAGGAGTTGCAGCAGAGGGAGCGGCGTGCGCTCCTCTTCGCCGGTGGCCTTGCGCGGCAGCGTCGAGAAGGCGAGTGCGGCAAGCAGCGCCGTCAGCGGCAGGAGAGACCAGAAGGCAACGCGCCAGGTGGAGAACTCGGCAAACATGCCGCCGATCGCGGGCCCGATCAAGGTCGCCGTTCCCCAGGTTGCCGAAATCAGCCCGATGGCGCGGGTCCAGAGTTCGGGCCGGAAGACCTGCCGGATCACGCCGTAGGCGAGCGCATAGAGCAGGCCGCCGCCGAAGCCCTGGATCGCGCGGCCGGCAAGCAGCATCGCCATCGAAGGGGCTGTGGCGCAGAAGAGCGTCCCCAGGCCGAAGACGAGCGCGCCGATCGCATAGGCGCCGCCGGCGCCGACGGCGCCGAGCAGCCGCGCCGACAATGCGGCGCCGAGGATCGAAGTCGCGACGAAGACGGTGGTGCTCCAGGCATAATATTCGAGCCCGCCGATCTCGCGCACGATCGACGGCATGATCGTCGTCACCACGTAGATGTTGAGCGCATGCAGCGCGACGCCGCCGCTGAGCACCAGCGAATGCACGGCGTTTTCGCCTGTCAGCAGCGCGCGCCAGCCGGCTTCCTGTTGGGGAGCGGGAGTTTTTTCAAGCATGTCAGTACCTCACGCGGGACATCGCAAGCGAACGCGCACCGGCTCATCCGGTATCGGAAGATCGCGTTCGCTTCGGCGGTGCCGCTATGTCAGTGGAGCGCAGCCTCGCCAAAATGCGTGAGCTTGTCCGGGTTGCGCATGATGAAGATGTCGTTGACGTTTCCGTCACGGTCATAGCCGAAGGCGACTGTCGCGGCGATCTCGTTTTTCGCCTCGTCGCGAAGCACGATGCCGCGGCCGCCATTGATGTCGCCGATTTCCCAGACGTAATGCGCCCAGTATTCGGTAAGCCGGTCGATGATGAAGGCGAGCACGGTCTCCTTGCCGGAGAGCACGCCAAGCACGGTCGCCACCTTGCCGCCGCCGTCGGCCGTCAGCTTCACGTCGGCCGAAAGAAGCGTCGTAAGTCCGGCGACGTTGCCGCCGTGGATTGCCTGGTGGAAAGCGGATAGCAGTTCATCCTGGCGCTCGCGCGGGGTCTGGTGCCGGGCTTTCTCCAGGCCGATATTCGTCTTGGCGCGCGATACCAGCTTGCGGGCGGCCGTCTCCTGCATGTCCAGGGTTTCCGCCACCTCGTCATAGGGCTGACCGAAAATCTCATGCAGCAGATAGGCGGCGCGCTCCTTCGGCGTCAGCCGTTCGAGCATCAGCAGAAACGCCGTCGTCAACGAAGAGGTCAGCGCCAGCTTTTCCTCCGCATTGTCGTCGCTTGTCGTGTGGATCGGCTCGGGCAGCCACGCGCCAACATAGTCGACGCGTTTGCGGTGCGCGGCCTTGAGCAGATCCAGGCAGCGGCGCGTGCAGGCAGTCGTCAGCCAAGCCGCCGGCGTTTCGATCGATGCGCGGTCGACGTCCTGCCATTTCAGGAACGTGTCCTGCACCGCGTCTTCCGCATCGGCGCGCGAGCCGAGGATGCGGTAGGCCAGGCCGAGAAGGCGCGGGCGCGCCTCCTCGAAGATCTGCATATGCTGCCGGTCGTTCATATCAGTGCCTCGAAATCTGGATGCGGTTCCAAAGGTTGATCATCGCCACCGTCGAGGTGATGACGCTGATCTCCTTCTCGCTGAAGTGCTGGCGCAGCTCGGCGCGGAGCGGCGCGAAATCGGTGCGCGGTTCGAGTTCGGTCAGCGCTTCGGTCCAGGCAAGTGCCGCCTTCTCGCGCGGTGTGAAATCATTCACCTGGTCCCAGACGATGATACGGTCGAGCCGTTCGTTGCTCTCGCCCTCGGCGCGGGATTCCTTGGTGTGCATCTTCACGCAGAAGCCGCACCGGTTGATCTGTGAGGCGCGAAGCTGCACCAGGTTATGAATGGTCCGATCGAGCCCGTGCAGGTCCATGGTCTTGTGCACATCGGCGAGCGCGCCGAGCACATCCGGGATTTCCTGTTCGTAGCGGACGGCTTTCGTATCGGTCATGGTCTCAACTCCATCGTTGTTGTGTTGCCTATGACCATGTGACGATTGACGTCGAAAGCCTGTGACGCGGCTCTACGATTTTTCTCGAAAATCGCCAAGAAAAATACAGGTCCGCAATATTTAGATGAAATTTCAATGTGTTGGCGAGACGCGATTTCTCGCGGCGTATCAGGCTTTCGGCGGGTAGCTGTGCTCGCCGCCGCGAAAATCGGTGACCGTGTAGCAGCCGCCGCCATCGGCCGCGATCGTCGCGGCGCTGATGACCGCCTTGCCGTGACCACCTGGAATGTCGAGGATGTAGGTCGGCTGGCAAAGGCCGGAGACCCGGCCGCGCAGGGCTGCGACCAGCGCCTGGCCTTCCTCGATCGACAGACGGAAATGGCTGGTGCCGGGGGCCAGATCCGGGTGATGAAGATAATAGGGCTTGATCCGTGTCTCGACGAAAGCGCGCATCAGGCTAGCCAATACCTCCGCGTCGTCGTTGACGCCCCTCAAGAGCACCGACTGGCTGACCATCACGATGCCGGCATCGATCAGTCGTGCCGAGGCGGCGCGCGCCTCTTCAGTCAGTTCGCGCGGGTGGTTGGCATGCAGCGCCACATAGGTCGCCTTGCGGCTGGCTTTCAGCGCCGCGATCAATTCGGCGTCGATGCGCGACGGCTCGACAACCGGCACGCGGGTGTGGAAGCGGACGATCTTCACATGCGGGATCGGTTTCAGCCGTTCCATGAGCTCGGTGAGCCGCCGCGGTGACAGCACCAGGGGATCGCCGCCGGTGAGGATCACCTCCCAGATCTCCTCGTGTTCGGAGATATAGGCGATCGCCGCATCGAGTTCGGCCGGCGTCAGTGTGCCCAGACCCTGCGGCCCGACCATCTCGCGGCGGAAGCAGAAGCGGCAATAGACCGGGCAGACATGCACGGCCTTCAAGAGCACGCGGTCCGGATAGCGATGAACGATGCCGGCAACGGGACTGTGCGGCTTGTCGCCGATCGGGTCTTCGCGCTCTTCGGGAAGCAGCGTCAGCTCGGCGGCATCGGGCACAAACTGCCGGGCGATCGGATCGGCGGGATCGGTGGGATCGATGAGGCCGGCGATGACAGGGCTGATCGCAACGGCATAACGCTCGGCGACCGCGGCAACCGCGGTTTCATTGCTGCGGTCGACGAGACCTGCCTCAACGAGCTCTCGCGCAGTCTTGATCGGGCGATGTACGTTCACGGCTGCGTCTCCGCCACCGGTGCCCAGAGCACCTGGTCGATACGCGACGCACCGGTTGCAAGCATCACCAGCCGGTCGAAGCCAAGCGCAATGCCGCTCGCTTCGGGCATGATCGCGAGTGCTGCCAGGAAATCCTCGTCGAGCGGGTAGGTCTCGCCGTAGACACGCGCCTTTTCCGCCATTTCCATCTCGAAGCGCCGGCGTTGTTCGGCGGCATCCGTCAACTCGCCGAAAGCATTGGCAAGCTCGACGCCGCAGGCATAGAGCTCGAAGCGCTCGGCGACGCGCCGGTCGTGCGCGGCCGGTCGCGCCAGCGCCGCTTCGGCCGTCGGGTATTCGTCGAGGATCGTCGCACGGCCAAAGCCGAGATGCGGCTCGACCTTTTCCACGAGCACGCGGCTGAAGAGATCGGCCCAGGTGTCGTCGGAGGCGACCCGAAGTCCGGCTGCGGTCATAGCCGCAGCGAGCCCGTCACGATCGGTGTCGCCGTTCGGAGCGATCGTGGCCAACAGGTCGATGCCGGCAAAGCGCGCGAAGGCGTCCGCGACACCAAGCCGTTCCGGCGTGGCAAAGGGATCGCAGGTCTGGCCCTGGAAGGCGAACTGTTTGGTGCCGGTTGTCTCTGCGGCGAGCGCCAGGATCTCGGCGCAGTCGCGCATCAGCGCCTCGTAGCTTTCGCCGGCTCGGTACCATTCGAGCATGGTGAATTCAGGGTGATGCAGCGGTCCACGCTCGCGGTTGCGGTAGACATGGGCGAAACAGGCGATGCGCCGTTCGCCGGCGGAAAGCAGCTTCTTGCAGGCGAACTCCGGCGAGGTATGCAGATAGAGTGGATGGCTCGATCCGTCGTGATGGAGAGCCTCCGTCGCGAAGGCGTGCAGATGCGCCTCGTTGCCGGGCGAGACCTGCAGCGTTGCTGTGTCCACCTCGATGAAATCGCGTGTCTCGAAGAACCGGCGCAACGCCGATTGGATCCGGTTGCGGCCGAGAAGAAACGGCCGCCGGTCGGCATGGACATCGGGTGTCCACCAGGGTGAGGCATGCGACATGATCGGTTCAGTCCAGGCTTTCTTCGCGCAGACAGCGGCTCAGGCTGGCTATTTGCACGAAATTAGGGTAGTTGCGGCGCGAAATCCTTCTTTCCGCGTCCTTCAGGGCCAGTGTTTCCGGCCCGCGGTGTCGCGCATACCTCTGTTACAAGGAAGACTAATGGTCAAGGTCATCGCTTCATCTGTCCGTAAGGGCAACGTTCTCGACGTCGACGGCAAGCTCTATGTCGTGCTTACCGCCCAGAACTTCCACCCGGGCAAGGGCACGCCGGTCACTCAGGTCGACATGCGCCGCATTTCCGACGGCGTGAAGGTCTCCGAACGCTACCGCACGACCGAACAGGTCGAGCGCGCCTTCGTCGAAGACCGCGAGCACACCTTCCTTTATGAAGACGCCGAAGGCTTCCACTTCATGAACCCGGAAAGCTATGACCAGCTGGTCATGACCACCGAGGACATCGGCGACCTCAAGGCCTACCTGCAGGAAGGCATGGCCGTCATTCTTTCGATCCACGAAGGCCTGGCGATCGCCATCGACCTGCCGCGCCACGTGACGCTCGAAATCACCGAGACCGAGCC
>Ga0102589_1000797_pt1 | contig 52840 bp, 41 predicted proteins | sample AraplaMF_Col_mLB_FD_76858 | JGI IMG/M metagenome (GOLD analysis project Ga0102589, IMG submission 76858) | Arabidopsis root microbial communities from the University of North Carolina, USA - plate scrape MF_Col_mLB | ecosystem: Host-associated > Plants > Roots > Endosphere | place: USA...
AACGCATACGTGTTGCACAATGTGTAACTGTTGCGATATTCTCTTTGCCACCGATATGTTGAAGTAATTGTTTTGCATCATCACTATAACGACCCATTTCAATACCCCTCCCCTTATATTTCTCTTTTATCTATACCCTGTACGTACAAGATAAGTATATTCCTGTACGTACAGGAAAGCAAGCGTTTTTTTGAAAACGCTCACAACAACTTTTATTTTTATACAAAAAAGTGCAATTTAGGTTTTTCATGTGAAAATTTATGTAAAGCGTCATTAGAAGTGATTCGTGTGAGTTCTATTACTATTTATCATTCCAAAAATATGACATACCATTAATAGCTAATCGAGTAACAAAAAAGCCCGACTCCCCATTTTCATTGAGGAACCGAGCTCTATTTCATAAAAAACCTTCTTCTGTATAAAAATCAATCACCATACATCCTGCACCTTGTGCAACGATATTGTAAGCTGTAGTTGATTTAACGATTTGAATTGGACTATTTGGGTAATGTTGCATTCTAGATCTCGCAATATCAGATGCGATATCAAAAAATAATGGCTTTGGTACTAATGTGCCCCCACAAATGACAATATCTGGTCTTAATAAAAAAATAAGATTAGCAAGACCTATTCCAAAATAATAAGCTGCTTCCTTTATGACTTCTAAACTTAAACGATCTTCTTGTTCTAATGCTTCAAGAATTTGGTGTAAACTAATATCTTCAATATCTTCAACACATTCTTGAAGGCAGGATGTTTCTCCACGCTTTATACGTTTAGTTACCTCTTCACGAATGGCAGGTAAACTACTATAAGCTTGCAGACATCCATAAGAGCCGCATGAGCAACGCTGTCCATGGACATCAATGATCATATGGCCAAATGCGTCGTCCATTTCATTCTTATGACTGAGTAATCTTCCTTGTTGAACAACACCACATCGTATACTCATATCACTTGAAACAAACATAATATTATCTGTTTCCTTACCATACTTTAATCGAAATTCAGCTAAAGCAGCTAAATTTGTTCCATTGTTAATGAAGACTGGACAATGATTCGTATTCTCTAGATACTTTATGATATTTAAATCTTCCCATCCGCCAGCAATAAATGAGTCTGAATTTATGATTGTTCCTTTTTCTGAGTCGATTGGATCGAGTAGCCCAATTCCAATTCCTAATAATTTTTCTCTACTAATATCATTTTGTCTTAATAATTGATCAACACAATTCGTTACAAAATGTAAAGTAAACTCTCCCGTACTTTCTTGATCCATTTTTAGTTTTTTCGTTTCTATTATATTTAAATGAAGATCCAATAATAAAACAGTAGTAAATAGATTTGTAATCTCTACGCCAATTATATAGCTCGACGTAGGATTAATTACGTACATAACAGGCTTTCTTCCACCACTTGATACACCTAACCCACTGTCTACAATTAGTCCGGCCTGTACTAATTCATCTAACAATCTCACACAAGTTGTATGTTTATAACCAGTTAGCTCTGTTAATGAACTTACTTTTATTGGTCCCAATTTTCGAATTAAGCTATATAAAAGCTTTAAACTTTTTAATTTTGGTGAATATACTCCTACAAATTGCCTTAGCATCATTTTCCTCCAAAGCTTTTCATTATCAATATCTTACCCGATTTATTCTGCAAGCAACACTTACACTTAATCGACTTTTTTTATTTTATGAAATAAGTATAGCGATTTTTCTCTTTTGATAATAGTATTATTTCTCAATGCACTTAACTTTTTACCAAAATGGTATTTAGTCCATTTACAATTAGCATAAAATCATTTAGACTAATATTGAAAGAAATCATTTATTATTCAATTCGTTTCTTTCATCATAATTTCTTACATTAAATTGATGAATACAAATTATTAACTCATTCAAGGAGGAAATAAAAATGCATAAAATTGAACATATTCTAGAAACAAAAGAATTTATCTTAAACAAAACAAACTACCGCCCAACAGTTGGGTTAATCTTAGGCTCTGGACTAGGTACACTTGCAGACGAAATTGAGAATTCAGTGACAATCCCTTATAGTGAAATACCCCACTTCGCTAAATCAGAAGCTGTCGGACATGCTAATGAATTAGTAATCGGAGAATTAAAAGGACAAGCTGTAGTCGCAATGAAAGGCCGTTTCCATTATTATGAAGGCTTTACTTTAGATGAAGTAACGTTCCCAGTACGTGTTATGAAAGCGCTTGGAGTTGAAAAACTAATTGTGACAAATGCATGTGGAGCAGTAAACACAAGCTTTAACCCTGGTGATTTAATGTTAATTACTGACCATATTAATCTAGTTGGAAACAACCCGTTAATCGGACCAAACAACCCTGAACTAGGTACGCGATTCCCAGATGTTTCAGAAGTTTATAATAAAGAATTACGTGCACTTGCATTAAAAGTAGCTGAAAAACAAGACGTTCAATTACAACAAGGTGTTTATGCTTGGTGGAGTGGACCTTCATATGAAACTCCTGCTGAAATTCGTATGATTCGCACATTAGGTGCTGATGCTGTTGGGATGTCTACAGTACCAGAAGCAATCGTTGCTGTTCACAGCAGTATGAAAGTTCTTGGTATCTCTTGCCTAACTAATATGGCATGCGGCATTTTAGACCAACCTCTAAACCATGAAGAAGTAATTGAAGTAGCTAGCATGGTACGTACTAAATTTGTAGGACTAGTAAAAGGTATCTTAGAAGAGCTTAATTAATAAAAGTGAAGTAAAGAGGGTCTATACCCTCTTTACTTTTTTAATTCGCAAATGAGGTGTCCGCTTGAAAGGAATATTGTATATCATCATTGGCTCTGCATGTTATGGAGTATTATCTACATTTGTAAAACTAGCATATAATGATGGTTTTATTGTGAATGATGTTGTTGGGATTCAAATGTTTGTTGGGGCTGTTTTATTATGGTCTATTGTTTTTATAAATAAGCTCCTTAAAAAGAAGTCGACAGCTCAGACATATGTAAAACCTGCTAAAAAAGATGTATTATTATTAACTGTATTAGGATCAACGACTGGATTAACAGGAATGTTTTATTATTTGTCTTTGCAATACATTTCAGCCTCGTTCGCTATCGTATTACTTTTTCAATTTACTTGGATCGGCGTTTTCTTAGAAGCTTTGCTTAACAGAAAATTTCCCGAGAAAGGAAAGGTAATCTCACTAATCCCATTAGTAATTGGAACTCTTTTTGCAACAAATGTTTTTTCGACCGGTATCCATCAATTAAACTTGTTAGGATTATTTTTTGGATTGTTATCTGCCATTTCATATTCTATATTCGTTCTCTTAAGTGGAAGAGTTGCAGTACAAACTAACCCTATTACAAAAACTGCTCTTATGATTTCAGGTGGTTTTATCATTTGTGCCCTTTTTCTCCCTCCTAACTTTTTTAGTGACGGAAAATTATTTGTTGAAATCACATTAAAATATGGCCTCATTCTTGGGTTTTTAGGTCCATTCTTTTCTACATTCATGTTTTCAAAAGGTGTGCCATTAACTGGCTCTGGCTTAGCATCTATCTTAGGAGCCGCAGAACTTCCAACAGCTGTTTTAATGTCAGCGCTTGTGTTAAAAGAATCAATTGGCACGGCTCAGTATATAGGCGTATTCTTAATATTGGCTGGTATTGCCCTTCCAGAATTATTAAAGAAAAATTCATTTCAGACATCTTAAAAAACACTTCCTTCGGGAGTGTTTTTTATTTTACTGTTGAGTATTTTTAATAAAGCTTAGCAGCACTTTTTTAATAAATTTAGTATATTTCTATCCTTTTCCCAAATAATATCTTTGTTACAGTTTAATGGAGGTGTTTTATAATGAAAGTCAGAGACGTTATGTCAAGCAATGTAGAAAGCTGCTCTAACCAAGATTCATTACAAGCAGTTGCAAGCAAAATGGAATCTTTAAATGTAGGTGCAATACCAGTTGTGGAAAACGGCCAAGTAGTTGGTATAATTACGGACCGTGACTTGGCATTACGAGGTATTGGACACAACGGAAACGGAAATGCATCCCAAGTTATGTCTAATAACATCGTAACAATTGATGCGGATGCTAATCTTCAAGAAGCTTCTAGTATAATGGCGCAACACCAAATTAGAAGATTACCTGTTATTGAAAACGGAAATCTTGTGGGCATGCTTTCTCTAGGGGACTTGGCCGTTCAAGATCAATCAGATGAAAGTGCTGGAGAAGCATTATCACAAATCTCTCAAAACGATGTGCAATAAGTTAAATTGAAAAAGCAAAAGGAACCTAGTATAAACTACTGTTGGTTCCTTTTGGATTTATTACTTATTCATTTGTGCAAGAAAGTCACCAAGAAGGTCATCCAAATCTTCTTTCTCATTTTTATGATTTGTCTGCTCTATCTCCTGCTTACTCTCCCAAGTAAAGTTTTCTAAATCGGTACTTCGAACATCTTTTGTTTCATCCAATAAATTTTCACTTGTGCTTGGCTCCCAATTTAATTCAGCAGCTGCTATTTCATCATTATTGTCATACGTATATGTCGAGCCACTATTTAATGAGGTTAGCAATGATACTGTCCTGATTGGATCTGATAATAGTTGATAGACAATACTTCCTAGTAATGCTTCAGACTGTTCGTGCTTCAACCAGTCTCTTTGAGCTTTATTTAAGCGATTCGGAAGTGGGATTGTAATTGTCTCCTTTTGTATCGAAATTTCATCATTCACTCCTCTCAAAGTGAACTCGGCAATTTTACTCGAGAAATTTCGTCTTTCACTTTCCTTTAAGCTTTGTAAATGTTTTAAAATGTGATTAGGTGTATCAGAAGGGATACGAAATGTAATGGGTTGTCCTCTCGTTAATTCTTTTTCCTTCTTCATAAACTCACCTTACTTTGTCTTTGCCATTTTTTGTTCTTCACTCTGCTTTTCCCTCTGATTTCTTCTTGAGAAATCAGCTATTAGCTTGTAATAGGCATTAACCATCATCCAAATACTTTCTTTTTCATCTTCAAAGAAATCGATTTGATAGCCATCGAGGTTATTATTTAACGCGATTAAATAATCTTTTAAAATAATTGATCCTCCACCAATAAAATAGCAAATTTCTGTTTGAGAGTTCCTTTGCCACATATTTCGCAAATGACGATATTGTTTTTTTGCCAATTCTAATAGAATGCGGTCAACAATATCATGAACGCTTGTCCTACTTCCCTTCACCATAATATGGTTCCGGTCACTTTTCTTCGTTATGATTTCGACAACATCTCTTCTACTATCTAACTCTATGCCATATTTTGAACGTATTTCTTCACGGATCTGCTCAAGTGATTCTGAAACACCTAGGTTAAAACCTTGTGCTTTATCATCATCTACTTTCCTATTTTTTATGACTGCGATATCAGTAGATAGTCCTCCGATATCTTGAATAAGGATTCTCTTATCAATTAGTTCTTTATTAATAATATTTAAATGTTGGTCCATGACTAAATTAATATAAGCTGCAAATCCTTCAGGATAGATTTTTACTTCTTCAAACTTAATATTAATTTTCAATCCTTGATACTTAGGTGTTACTAGGAACTCAACTTGGTGGACAGAGCTAAGTAAACGGGAACGATATGCAACGTCTTTCCCTTCCTTCACTTCTCTTAATGGAAGGCCAGTCCCTAACGTATAAGTAGCTTCAATTACTTGATTTGACCGTTTAAAATTTTGTTTATTCTCATCTCTAGCAGCATCCAATGCTAGTGCGGCGAATAACATGATTAAAGTTTGATCTTCTTCTGATTTATTACTCCCAGGATCTAGCTCAGTCGCATTATTGCTTTTTGTTGCTAAGTATCCAACACGATAAATTGAATTATTATCTTTTAGAGTTGGTGAATGTACTCGAATATGTATGCCATCGTTTGGATCTTGATTGTTCAATTCTTCTACTCCAATAATTGGGCGATCTTCAATATCTCTCGCAATAATATTAGGAATATTGATTTCATGTTCCATCTTTCCGAATATGCCTTTAAGTGAATCATTTCCTACATCAATTGCAGCAATACGAGCGTTTACCAAATAAATCATCCCTTTCATTATCCTTTTTTTAGATAATTATTTTGATTCTGACTAAAAGGTTATCTGAGTTTATTTTAAGGGTCAATCCTACTCTATTAACTAACATGAAAATGTAAACAAGACAATTTATTTGTCATCTTGTATACAAAACCGTAAACTCATTTAAATGAAAGTATGTATACACATTTGTAAACTTGTAAACATGCATACATATATGTGTACAAATGTTTACATTCTGTATACTTGTTTACAAAAATGTATACAAATAAAATTAGTCTCATGAATAGACCAAATTTCTTTTATGGTTACTTTTAGTTATGCCGTTTTCATATCCATTGTTGCTATTTAAAACTGCGTTAGTTGATGACAACTCCAGGACGCTCTTTTTCGGTGGGACTAAGCTCTGAGCCACCAAGAAAAAGGTAGGCATCCTTTTTAACCACTACATCCCGTCATAAAGTATGCGTGGCCTACCCCCGGTGGGCATCCAGCGTGCTCTCTAACCTTCCCGCTTAACCAACAGAAGTCTCATACCTTCCATTGAAATCAACTTCTGTCTTTATGAATCTAATTCTAAAAGCTACAATCTTACAATCTTTTAAAAAAGAGCCTTTAGTTATGTCTTGTAATTTTTTACTTTTCTAGAAAAGTTTTTGTTCTTTTCTCTTTAAACTATTATAATAGTAATTATGATTGTACTTTTTACGTACAATTGTTAATAGATAATTTAATACAAATCCATAAGTAAATTACTTATGGTAGAGGTCGCAAACTCCCCTCTACAAAAAAATAAGGCGAAAAACAATATTTGTCGTATTGTTTTTATTTTTGTTATTCGGGATGCCCTCTTCTTTTTAAACATGTAAAGGAGAGAAGAAATATGAAAAATGAAAAAGCAATCGTTGTATTTAGCGGTGGCCAGGATAGTACGACTTGTTTATTTTGGGCAATGCAGCAATTTAAAGAAGTTGAGGCTGTTACCTTCAACTATAATCAACGTCATAAATTAGAGTTAGATGTCGCTGCAGATATTTGCAAGGAATTAAACATTCCTCACCATATTCTTGATATGTCTTTATTAAATCAACTTGCACCAAATGCTTTAACAAGATCAGACATTGATATTACACATGAAGAAGGAGAATTACCTTCAACATTTGTTGATGGTCGTAATCTATTATTCTTGTCATTTGCGGGTGTGCTTGCAAAACAAAAAGGCGCAAGACATATCATCACAGGAGTTTGTGAGACTGACTTTAGCGGATATCCAGACTGCCGTGATATCTTTGTTAAGTCACTAAATGTAACGCTTAACCTATCAATGGATTATCCATTTGTGATCCATACACCTCTTATGAGGATTGATAAAGCTGAGACGTGGAAATTAGCTGATGATTTAAATGCATTCGAGTTCGTTAGAAATAAAACATTAACTTGTTATAATGGCATCATCTCTGATGGTTGTGGTGAATGTCCTGCATGCGAGCTTCGTAAAGCTGGATTAGATCGTTATTTAGAAATGAAAGGAGCCTCTAGCCATGTTTGATTTTCGCATAGTTGAGAGACTCCATAAAATAGATGAACATATAAAAAAAGAAGACTTAAAATACCATCATAAACGTGTGCTTGTAAATAAAGAATTTACTTTCGATGCTGCACATCACTTACATTGCTACGAAGGAAAATGTAAAAATTTACACGGGCACACATATAAAGTCATTTTTGGTATTAGTGGTTTTGTCGATGATATTGGATTAGTAATTGATTTTGGTGATATTAAAGAGATTTGGAAAGAAAAAATAGAAATATATTTAGATCATCGTTATTTAAATGAAATGCTTCCTCCAATGAATACAACTGCTGAAAACATGGTCGTTTGGATCTTTGAGCAAATGGAAAATGCATTAAAAGATGAAACGAATCCAGCACAAGATATTAGAGTAGAGTTTGTTCGTTTATATGAAACGCCTACAAGCTACGCAGAAGCTCGTAGGGAGTGGATGATGAATGAGTAAAATTCCTGTACTTGAAATATTTGGCCCTACTGTACAAGGTGAAGGTATGGCAATTGGACAGAAAACAATGTTTATTCGTACAGCTGGATGTGATTATTCATGTAGCTGGTGCGATTCATCCTTCACTTGGGATGGCAGTGAGAAAGAAAATATTAATTGGATGACTGCGGAGGATGTTTGGAATCGTTTAGTAGAGTTAGGTGGAGACACCTTCTCACATATTACGATTTCAGGTGGCAACCCTGCCCTACTTCCTTCTCTAGGACCTGTAGTCGATTTCTTAAAAGATAAACAGATGACATTGGCTCTAGAAACGCAAGGTAGCAAATGGCAAACATGGCTACCTTTAATAGATGAAGTGACTTTATCACCGAAACCACCAAGTAGTGGTATGAATACTGATTTTGATGTGTTAACAAGCATTATTCAACAACTTGATCAGCACCCAAAAACTTGCTTAAAAGTAGTTATTTTTGATGAAAAGGATTTAGCATTCGCAGAAACTGTTCATCAAAAGTTTCCTAAAATCCCTTTTTTCCTACAAGTAGGAAATAGCTGGTTACACGCAGATGATGAATCATTGTTACAACACATGTTAAATCGTTATGAGTGGCTTATAGATGAAACAATGAAATCAAAAGCATTTAAAAATGTAAAGGTTTTACCTCAATTACATGCATTTGTATGGGGAAATAAGAGAGGAGTTTAACAAAAATGGTAGGAAGATCAAAAGGTACACTAGAAGACGTATCGTTACTAGGAAGTAATAATACTAAATATTTATTCGAATATGATCCAGGTATTTTAGAAACATTTGATAATACTCACCCTGACCGTGATTATTTCGTTAAGTTTAATTTCCCAGAATTTACTTCACTTTGCCCAAAAACTGGTCAACCTGATTTTGCAACAATTTATATTAGCTATATTCCAGAGCAAAAAATGGTAGAAAGTAAATCATTAAAACTTTATTTCTTTAGCTTCCGTAATCATGGCGATTTCCACGAAGACTGCATGAACATCATTATGGATGACTTAATTAAATTAATGGACCCACGTTATATCGAAGTATGGGGCAAGTTCACACCTCGTGGTGGAATCTCAATTGACCCTTATTGCAACTATGGTCGTCCTGGTACAAAATATGAAAAGATGGCTGAACATCGTATGATGAACCATGATTTATACCCTGAAAAGATCGATAATCGCTAATTAGACTATTCGCTTAATAACTAGATTAATATAAAAGCTCATTTCTTATACAGAAATGAGCTTTTACTTGTATAAACTAAGTGATAATCATTAGACCTTCAGACTGATTAAACCTATTTATGCGATTTAATTGGGGAGCTACATTACATTATTTTTTACAACAATTGGAATAATGTAATGAAATCCTTCATACTCTGCCATTACGACCGCCGCACCTTCAGAAGCTGCTATGATATAATGATCATTCGAAACGTACGCAACATCGGAATTCGACATTCTCCAAGCAACTTCCGCCGTAATATCCTTTACGGAACCATCGCTATATAATGCAGTTATTTCTACTTTCTTTTTCGTTCCAACTGATCCTACAACAAAGTCCGGTGTAGCAAGTATACCTATTACTCTAGCAACATGTTTATCGACCACTTCAACACTTATTTCCCTTGTCACTCCTAAATAGGTTACGGAAATTGTCGTTTTACCAGCAGAATGAGCAACAACTCGTCCTGAATCAGAAATTGTTGCAATTGATTTATCTGCTACACTCCATTCTGCATTACCGGTTACGTCAAATATATTTCTCGGCCCAAATCCATATATTGCACTTAAAGTTACATGAGTAACTTCATTTGATTCTAAAACTAATTTTTCGTCACTTGTCTGTATTGTCGGTTTAAATGTTCTTACCCAAACTGCATCATTTAAGCCATTATGATAGCGGAAGTAAACATATGCTTCACCAGAACCCACTGCCGTAATCACTCCGTTTTGATCAACAGTAGCTACACTCTCATCTGTAGACTCCCATTCTCCTTCTTGATCGACTTCTACAACATTATCATTTGGATATTCGGCGAACGCCATGATATCTACAGGCTCATCTCCTGGCTGCATTAATAGGAAACCTTGACTTAATCTGATTCCTACTACGCCCATTGGTCCACTCTTTTCAGTTACATTAACAGGAATTTCTATTTCTGGGAATCCATCTATTTTAGCAACCATTGTTGTTTTCCCAATCTTTTTACCTATAATTTTTCCGTCTGAAACGACAGCAATTGATGGATCCTTTGTTTTCCATTTTACTAACTGCTTAATTTCTCTTTGAGCGCCATCATTATATTGTCCTGAAATTTGGAAAGGATAAAGTTTATCTTTCTGAACTTCAACATTGAAGGTATTAACTAGTATTGATTCAAGTTTTAAATCCTGATCTGGCTGTGGATTCTCAGGTAGAATTGTTACATCAAGTATTTCAATACTAGAGCCGTGGTTAATTAGAACTTGAGTAGTACCTGGTGCAACCGCAGTAAGCACACCATTTTCTACTGTAACAATATCCGGATCTAATGTTGTACATCTTCCTAATGAGGTAACATCCGCTCTTGAACCATCTTGGTATTTTGCATCAACAGTGAACGAATGAGTACGCTCACTTAATTTAAATGTAATATCTTTTTCACTTGGTTCTAAATCAATTACTCGACTGATTGTTTTTTTGTCAGAAACGACAATTTCAAATCGTTCAGTGTAGTCCATACTATACACGGTAACTTTTGCAGTCCCAGTGCCATTAGCCGTAATAAGACCATTCTTATCGATAGAAATAACATTTGGATTATTAGAAGTGTAGGTCGCATAAGAAGTTACATCCAATTCGGTTCCGTCTGTATAATCTACTTTTACATTTAGTTGTTGTTGCTCGTTTACAATCATACTCGTTACATTAGGTGTAACAGTCATCCTTTTAGAAAGTGGAGGTGCTGAATCATTTGGGCCAGATACGATTACTGGAATATTAACTGTTTGTCGTTCATAAATAGCAGTTAATACAGCTGTCCCCTTTGAATAGCTCTTCACCTTATCATAATCAACCATTGCTACAAAAGGATTACTAGACTGCCAATCTACAAAAGTTGTTACATCCTTTGTCGACCCATCACTATATATTGCCTTAATTGAAACCATTTCTTCTTCCTCATCTTTTAATATGAAGTTAGATGGTGTAGCTGCTAAGCCAATAGGTCTTGGTTCAGTTAATTTATTTGTAATGATGACATTTATTTCAACTGGTGCATGTAGCTCAGATCGATAAGAAGCTCTAATTTTAGTTTTTCCTGTCTTATTTCCTGCAATGATTAAACCACTGTTTGTTACTGTCGCAATGCTAGTATCGTCACTAGTCCACGTTGCCTTACTTTTTACATCCTCTGAATGACCATCATTAAATACTTCATTTAATGTAGCCTCGAATGATGCATGAGGTAAAATTTCAATATTAGGTGTATCCGTTACAAGTTCTTTCGGCTTAACAATGTTAACACGCACAGCATCTACGAATGTATCATATTTAAAATAAATATATGCTTCACCTACTCCAACTGGCGTAATTAAACCACTACTATTTACAGTTGCTACATTAGAATTTGTCGTTTCCCATTTTCCGATAGATGTCACATCTTTACCTTCATCCATTGTACTTTTAATATATGCCCCCACTTGAACAGGCTGATCAGTTGCCTCTAATCTTAACTGTCCAGCAGAAAGTAAAAGTGATTTCGTATCAACAAGTACCTCTTTAACAGAAACAAAGAAGTTAATCTCCGGAAATGATTTGTATTCAACTTTTAATGAAGCATCTCCTACAGAAACACCTTTTATTTCCCCATCCGTGACTTTTACAATAGATGTATCCCTCGATTTCCAAGTAGCTGATTTCGTTACATTTTTTACAGAACCATCACTATAAAGTGCTTTTAATTCAATGGATTTCTTTTCCCCTTCATTTACATAAGTAGTACGATAAGCTGATAACATTAACGTTACAATTTTTGGTCCTTTCGGAGGTTTCGGCTTTTCATTCTGTTCAGTTACTGAAACATCAATGTTTGACACTGTTGTTCCAAGCTTGAACTGTACTTGTGTAGATCCTGTTGAAACAGCCTTTAGCATTCCTTTGTTTACAGTTACAATATTTTTATCGGCTGAGGTCCATTGTCCCTCTTTTGAGACATCTTTTTTCGTGCCATCTTCATATTCTGCCTCAATTCCCAATTCATAGCTTTTTTCAGATATTGCAAACGCAACTGTTGATTCACTAGGTGTAATTTTGACAATTTTCTTTTCAGAGATTTTCTTCGTTTCTAATAATTTTGTTGACGCAAAAGCCAAATTACTAAACAGAGAGATAAATAGTGTAAAGATGACCGTTAATGTAAAAACTCGATTAATACTCTGAATCCTCATTTGTTCTCCTCCTAATTTTTTTATATTAAATCAAGCCGAAATGAAGCTTGTTAATATCAAATTACTAGTACTTTAGAGAATCATCGACCTTAAAAACAATCAGAATTAGCTTAAAATTTCTTGTTAAGTACTTGATTGACAAGTTCAACGACTTAATATTATGAGTATTCAGAAATATTAACAATACACGATTTTAGATGGGTATGATTTAATCAATAGATGGATCAGGTCATTTAGGTAGATAGGATGACATTGCTTTTTTTTACGCATGATTGTATAAGTCATTCTTTTAAAGAAGTCTTAGGAAAAATATGCTTCTAATCCATGCCATCTTAGTTAGCTACCAATTCTATTTTTTGGGAAAAACAGGAATTTATATATAAAAATGAACATATTTCTTTTCGCCTACTCAACTTGAATAACGGTAAAAATTAACTAGATTTTATTTTTCATCATCTGTTGTGGCTGAAAAATTTTCATATCAAGTAAATGAGCCATTGATGTGTCTAACCAACCATAAATACTAACACTTTATGGCAATCAAATTGGTTTTACTTTACAATTAATGGAAAAGACGTAAAAAAAGTGTGGTGAACCTTTTGTTTAAACTTTTATTAATCGAAGATGACTCGTCTCTTTTTAACGAAATAAAAGATCGGTTATCTCAGTGGTCATACGAAGTACACGGAATAACTGATTTTAGTAAAGTGTTTCAAGAGTTTATCGAAATCAAACCTGATTTAGTGATTATTGATATACAATTACCTAAATATGATGGATTCCACTGGTGTCGAATGATTCGATCTCATTCAAATATTCCAATTATCTTTTTATCCTCTCGGGATCATCCGTCTGATATGGTCATGTCTATGCAATTAGGTGCGGATGATTTTATGCAAAAACCGTTTCATTTTGATGTTTTAATTGCAAAAATACAAGCGACTCTTAGACGTGTGTATAACTATAATACAGAGAAAGTTGCATTAAAAACTTGGTGTGGTGCCACTGTTGACTATGAAAAGAATACTGTTTCAAATGAAGCAGGGTTAATTGAGCTAACAAAAAATGAGATATTTATTTTAAAGCTGCTAATTGAGCAAAAGAATAAAATTGTTAGCCGTGAAGACATTATCAATGACTTATGGGACGATAAGCGTTTTATTAGTGATAATACACTTACTGTGAATGTGAACCGATTAAGAAAAAGATTGGATGAAATTGGCTTAGGACGATTTATTGAAACCAAAGTAGGACAAGGCTATATCGCCCTTGAAGAGGACTATCAATGATTAAGAAATTTCTCTTAGAAAGAATCAGCTGGATTGCTCTATTCGTTTTTCTTCAACTTTTTTTACTATTTGTCGCATTTATTGATACAGCTATTCCATTTACTCCAATTCTTTATATTGTCTTTTTATCAATTGTCATTTTCATCTTTTTTTTGGTTTTACGATATCCAAGGGAAACAAGATTTTATAGAAGTCTTGTAGAACGCGAGGATAATCTCGATTTAACGGGGTTAGCTGAACCAGATAGCCCTTTTGAGCATTTGGTTGAGACAAGTATTACGAACCAAACGGAACACCTAAAAAAAGTTGCATTACATAATCAAACTGCATTAGAGCAAGAAAAGGATGAGCTTTTGTCCTGGATCCATGAAGTGAAAACGCCATTAACTGCAATGCATTTAATGATTGATCGATTACAAGACGAAAAATTAAAAACGCATTTAACTTATGAATGGCTACGTATTCATTTTTTACTAGATCAACAGCTTCATCAAAAAAGAATTCCCTTTATCGAAAATGACTTATATATTGAAAATATACAGTTAGAACCAGTCATATTTTCTGAGTTAAAGACATTACAGTCATGGTGTATACAAAAAGGAATCGGGTTTGATATACAACTTGAAGAAACCGAAGTGCTAAGTGATGGAAAATGGCTTTCTTTCATTATTAGACAACTATTAACGAACGCAGTTAAATATAGTAATGCATCAGATATTATAATTAGTAGCAAACTAGAAGATGATCATATGATTCTTACAATTAAAGACTTTGGTCGAGGGATTGATTCAAAAGATTTACCAAGGATATTTGATAGAGGTTTTACTTCTACTACTCAACATCAAGACAATGCCGCTACGGGAATGGGACTATATTTAGCACAGAAAGCAGCACAATCATTATTAATCCAAATTGATGTCAGTTCAGACTTGGCAAAAGGAACTGTCTTCACTTTAACGTTTCCAAAACAAAATGAATTTGTAAATATTAAAAGCATGTGACAAAATTGTCACATGCTTTTATTGATTGTTCGCTTAATCAAAGGAAACAACAAAAAAAAACTTCTATACTAGGTTTATCGATATAAAAGGAGTGTGGAGATGAATGAGTATTTTAGAAGCTAAGAAAATTCATAAAAGTTACGGAAATAAATTTAATAAACAAGAAGTATTAAAGAGTTTAGATATTACGATTGAAAAAGGTGAATTCGTAAGCATCATGGGAGCGTCTGGGTCAGGTAAAACGACTTTACTAAATGTTCTCTCTTCAATTGATAAAATAAATGGCGGAACAATCACAATTGAAGGTACAGAAATTTCTGGAATGAAAGAAAAACAATTAGCAGAATTTCGTAAAAACTATTTAGGATTTATATTTCAAGAATATAACTTACTTGATACATTAACAGTCAAGGAAAACATACTATTACCTTTAACAATTACAAAGGCAACTCCAGCCGAGGCAGATCAAAAATTTGAAGCAGTTGCAAAAGAATTAGGTATCTTTGAGTTAAAAGATAAATATCCTAATGAAATTTCTGGAGGGCAAAAACAACGTACTTCTGCTGCTAGAGCATTTATTCATGATCCAAGTATCATCTTTGCCGATGAACCAACAGGCGCATTAGATTCAAAATCCGCATCAGATTTACTGAATAAACTAAGTGAACTAAATGAAAAAAGAAAAGCAACAATCGTAATGGTTACCCATGACCCTGTAGCAGCAAGCTATTGTCACAGAGTCATCTTTATAAAAGACGGACAAATTTATACTCAATTACACAAAGGCAATGATACAAGACAAAACTTCTTCAAAGACATCATGAAAACACAAGGTGTTTTAGGCGGGGTGCAAAATGAGCATTAATCAACTCATATTCCGCAATTTAAAGAAAAACCTTAAAAACTACTACCTATATGTATTTGCACTAATCTTTAGTGCAGCACTATATTTTGCATTTGTTACTTTGCAATATGATCCTTCAATGAATGAAACAAAAGGATCAATTAAAGGTGCTGCGGCAATTAAATCAGCATCAGTTTTATTAGTAGCAATTGTATCTATTTTTCTTCTATATGCTAACAACATTTTTATTAAAAGAAGAAGTAAAGAAATTGGACTATTCCAGTTAATTGGTATGACAAAAGATAGGATTTTTCGAATTTTAACAGTTGAAAATTTTATCCTATATTTTACTTCATTAATATTAGGAATTCTTCTAGGTTTTTCAGTTTCTAAATTAATTATTATGATTTTATTTAAAGTTACAGGCATTAATGCGATCGCAACTCTTCACTTTTCAGGTCGTGCATTAATCCAAACTGTAATTGTCTTTTTGGTCATCTATTTATTTATTATGTTAATGAACTATACCTTTATTAAAAGACAAACCATCTTATCTTTATTCAGAGTGATCTCTTTAACAGAAGGTAAAGTAAAGAAAATCTCTGTTTTTGAAATTATCATTGGAATTGTTGGGATACTCTCAATCATCTCAGGCTATTTTGTGTCATCGAAGTTATTTGGCGGGGACTTTTCTTCAACATTAGAGCTATTTTTAGCAATGATTTTTATATTAGCTTCTGTTATTATCGGAACGTATTTATTCTATAAAGGTTCAGTACGATTTATTTTAAATATCATCCGAAAGAGTAAGAATGGTTATTTAACGATCAATAATGTATTGTCTCTATCGTCAATTATGTTCAGAATGAAATCAAACGCACTATTGTTAACAATCATCACGACTGTGTCTGGATTAGCAATTGGTTTATTATCTCTGAGTTATATTTCTTATTATTCAGCTGAAAAAACAGCAGAAAACTACGTACCTAACAATTTCTCTATTACTAATACAAAGGACGCTGCTCAATTCACGGACGCCTTATCAAAAAATAACATTCAATTTACTGAAAAGAAAATCGAAGTCATTCAGGTTAGTGCGAATTTAGATAGCATTTTAGAATCTAAGCTTGATGCATCTGCTATGAAAAGTTCAGATGAATTACCGATTCCTGTTATTAGTGAAAAATCAGTTAAAATGAACTTATCTGAAGATGAAACAGTTTTTACAGGCTACAATGATTTATTGCAGCGCTTTATGACCTTAAAAGAAAGTGGTCACATTAAATTTAATACTCAACATGAAGAGATACCACAATCATATATAGGATTAAAGAAAGACTATATTATCTCTAATTATTTTACAAGCGGTGGTTTCCCAACTGCAATCGTTGATGAGAAGGTTTTTAACAAATTAAAAGCAGATATGGATCCATCTATTCAAAGAGAGTCGACAATCTATATCGGTATTGATATTAAGGATGAAAAAAATCTCGTTAAAGCAAATGAAATCTTTAATGAAAATAAGATAAATGATGGATATTTAAATAGTTCTCGACTTGAAATAAGTAATGAGCAAAAACAAACAATGGGATTAATCATGTTTATCGTTGGATTTTTAGGGTTAGCATTCTTAATTACCTCTGGCTGTATTTTATACTTTAAGCAAATGGACGAAAGCGTTGATGAGAAACCAAATTATACGATTTTAAGAAAGTTAGGGTTCTCACGTTCAGACTTGGTGAAGGGAATTCGCTCAAAGCAAGTGTTTAACTTTGGTATTCCGTTAGTCGTCGGCTTACTTCATAGTTACTTTGCAGTTCAATCTGGTTGGTTCCTTTTTGGAACGGAAGTTTGGATGCCGATGATTATCGTTATGGTACTTTATACAGTGTTATACTCAATCTTCGGTATTTTATCTGTGTTTTACTATAAAAAAGTAATAAAAGATGCCCTATAAATTTAAAAGCTCCAGACATTTAAATGGTCTGGAGCTTTTACTTTTTACGCTCTTTTTGGCGCTAATTCAATTGCTTGTCGAATTGCTTCTTGTAAACTCTTTTCATCAGCGATACCTTTTCCTGCAATATCAAATGCAGTTCCATGATCAACACTAGTACGAATGATCGGTAGTCCTACTGTAATATTTACACCTGCATCTAATCCTAGTACTTTTACTGGTCCATGACCTTGATCGTGGTACATCGCTACAACGATATCAAAATCTCCTCGAACCGTACGGAAAAACAGTGTATCTGCTGGTAGTGGACCTACTACATTAATCCCTTCTAATGCTGCTTTCTCCACTCCAGGAATTACTTTTTCTTCTTCTTCACCATAGCCAAACAACCCATTTTCTCCTGCATGAGGATTAATACCACATACAGCTATTTTAGGATTCGTATAGCCTGCTTTTTTAAGTGTTTCATCAGCAAGTTTAATGACTTTATATACTCGTTCTGGGTTAATTATTTTAACTGCATCAATAATTCCGACATGAGTTGTTACATGAATAACTTTTAAATTAGGTGCTGATAGCATCATTGAGAAGTCATTTGTGTCAGTTAATTCTGCTAAAATTTCAGTATGTCCAGGATAAATATGACCACCTTTATGCAATGCCTCTTTATTTAAAGGTGCAGTACAAATCGCATCAATTTTCCCTTCATTTGCTAACTCTATTGCTTTTCTTAAGAATTCAAATGCAGCATGCCCTGCTTCTGCTGAAACTTGACCTATAGGCAAATCAGCCGGCACAAGATTCATATCTAAACAATATACCTTACCTGCTTCATATGCCGCTTCCACGATATCTTCAATCGTGATAATCTCTAAGTTCGTATTTACGAATTGTTGGGCACGATCTAAAATTTTAGCATCGCCTATGACAATTGGTCTGCACTGCTGGTAAACTGCTTTATTGTTTAAGCTCTTTAGTATAATTTCTGGCCCTACTCCTGCGGGATCGCCCATTGTAATGCCAACTACTGGTAATGTACTCATTATTGTCCTCCTTTTAATTCTCTCACTGCATTAACTAAGGAAAACTCATTTCCAAAAGCCCCTGCTTTCGTAATCGCGAACAACTCATGTTCTCCTACTAATTTCCCTAGTGGAATACCTGCTTCAACTTCCTTCAACAATTCTAAACCACTTGCTCCAATTTGAAGGCAAACATCCTTTGCGGTATCTCCACCCGTTAATACAAGTCCTGAAACAAAAGAATTATTTTTTACAAGCTCACTTGCAATTTCACCTAACCCTTTTGAAATACGATTACTAACTTCAGAAGGTGTTAAACCTAACTGCTTTCCAGCTTTAGCTGTATTTTCACGATTTTCAGTACTTGAATCTACATATAGTACCGCATTATATCCTTGTTCATACGTTGATACAAGCTGGTTAATATAGTGATTTTTATGCTTCTCCCATTGCTCACACGTTTCAAACATATCCAAAGGATTAACCTCAACTGCTTTCATTTCATCCATTTCTACTAATCTCTTTACTTGTCGTCTCGTTACGCTTGAGAGACTACCTGATACAGCCAAAATATTTTTGTTTGTTATAGTAGCCTGTTTGAGGCGATCAGTTGATTTTGTAAGTCCTAGTTCTTTTGGTAAGAATTCAGCTAAACCTGCGGAGCCAATCCAAATGACATGCTTCGTAATTTGAGAAATATTCTTCGCTATTTGTACAAGATGATCATCCGTCATTGCATCAAATACTAACCATTTAATACCTGCTTCTTGCCATTTTTGCAACTCAGCTTTCCAATCACTTATATTTGTACCTAATTTAGCAGTATTAACAAGTCCAACAGTTTCACCTGTCTGGTTTTCAATTAATTTACCAATAGATGACTCAGTGACAGGACATTTTGGATCTCTTGAAATTTCTGTTTCCGAAAGTGGCTTCCCGTTTAAATAGTGAACTCCCTTATCAGTCGTTCTTCCGATTCGTGGAAATGCTGGAGCAATAACACAAAAATCATATTCGAAATGATCCGTTACTGCCTTTATTTCTACACCAAGATTTCCTCTTAAAGTTGAATCAACTTTTTTAAAAATATGCGTATATTGATTGTCTTTTAAAAAGATTGAAGCCTTCCGAACAGCCTCATACGCTTCATTTTCACTTATTGCGCGACTATCGGTATCAATGATAATGGCATCGCTTGTAATTTGATCGGGCGCTAATGCATTTAAATCTAAGATGACAGATGAACGTAATCCTTGTTTTACTAGCTGTACACCACTATCATTTGCTCCTGTTAAATCATCTGCAATCATTCCGATTTTATTCATGATGTACCCTGTCCTTTCTTCCTATCGATACTTATCTAAAAGATCGTATTTACTCGACCGTATTTCCTTTTACTCCGATTCGTTTTGCATACCATGCAACCACAATCGGAACTAAAATAGATGTTACGATAACAGAAGAAGCAACTAGAGCTGTTGCAGATGGTACAAAAGGTGCATACACTGCGTTTGCAGAAGCAACAGCCGCCGGTACGCCTACTGCATTACCCGCTGTTGAAGCAGCAGATAATCCTGCAATACCATTTCCACCAATTAACTTATCTACGATAAATAACGCTGTACCTGTTACTGCTACTACAGCAACACCTAGTAAAATGCCTAGGATACCTGCTTTCCAAACGTTTTGTAAACTCATACCAGCACCTAAAGCGAATGCAAAGAATGGTACTAAAACTGGTACTGCTTTACTTAAATAATCTCGCATATCTTTATCAAGATTCCCTAGAACCATACCAACAATTAGTGGAATAATTGCTCCTACTAATGTTTGCCAAGGAAATGCTGCAAGCCCTGCAACCCCAAGAGTAACCATCGTTAAGAAAGGTCCAGATTCTAAACTCATAATTGAGTAAGCACCAACATCTTCTTTTTTCCCGAATTGACCCATTAAGGCCATATATAATCCACCGTTTGTGTCATTCATTGAAGCAACTACGGCTAGAACTGATAAACCTAAGAAGAATCCGCTTTCAACCATTCCGTCGCCAAATACTTTCGCTCCAATAAATCCTACTAACGCTGCAATACCTACTTTAGTTGCAAGTAAAGATCCACCTTTTTTCATAATATAAGGAGTTGCTTTGAAATCAATTGTTGATCCCATACAAACATAAAACACTGCCAAGATTGGTAATGCCCCCGTCATTAACGCTCCTGTAAATGATCCAAATGTCGCTCCTGCAGTTGGAAAAAGTGTATTAATAATAGCACCTAATAATAATGGAACAATCATCATTCCACCTGGAATACGGTCCAGTGTTGCTTTGATTTTCATAAAAATAATCCCCCTTGTACGTGTTTTATTTTGAAACATTAAATTTTAAAAGCGTTTACAATTCCGATTATACTTCTAGAAAATTTTAAACACAACACTGGTATTGTTTAAATATGAAACAATTATTGCATTTTCCTCCAAAGAGTTGCTCTACTAATACCCAATCTTTTAGCAGCCTTTGATTGGTTCATTCCTTCATCTTTTAATACTTCCTCTAAAATTTGTCTTTCTATTTCAACCCATGTTTTATTTAAATCAATTCTTTGTGCAGAAGAACTCACTTCCGTAAAGCTATATCTTTCCCAAACTAGATCCCATTCTTCTATCCCTATATAATGACCTTTTGCTAGTGCTAATAATTCACTAATGATATTTTCTAATTCCTTTAAGTTACCTGGCCAATTGTACTCCATTAATCGATTAAGAACTTCTTCTCTCATTCCTACAAACTGTTTACCGTATATTGAATTGTGATTTGCGATTAATACTCTTGCGATCTCTTCTATATCCTCAGTTCGATCACGAAGAGGCGGAATAACTAGTTGATATTCTCCAAGTAAATGAAGTAGTTCTTGATGTATATTTGGGTCTTTTAACAGATGTTTAAATGTAACTTTAGAAGAACTAATAACTCTTAAATTCGTTCCTTTTCGTAGTTCATTTGCCAATCGTTCCTGCATTTGGATTGAAAGGTTTTCAATATACTCTAGATATAAAGTGTCATTAGAAGGAATTTGAAGTAATCCTACTTTTGAATCTGTTCCAAATAGTTCAGTTGCCAATTTTGATTCATTAATTGAGTGACAAGCTACATGATAAAATCTCCCTCTATTACGTGAACTAGCTGAATGAATCGCTTCAGCAAACACAGCTTTACCAGTTCCAACTTCACCAGATAGCCATACTTGATTGTCCGTTTTTGCATACGCAATAGCCCGTTTGATTGTTTTCGTTATCTCATAGCTCGAGCCAATAATTTGAGCGAAAGAAGCAATTTGTGCGGGCATCTGAACCATATCTAACTCCGACATATATGGTGTTTTATTAGGTTCGATATAAATGAAAACATCGTCACCGTAAGGAACAGTTTTTAGATTGTATGATTTTTTCTGGATTAGTACATGTTCAAAATGAATTTTATCCGAATGAATCCCATTAACTTTCAGTAAAAATGTTAAGTCATTAGGCAATGTTGTTACTTCACCAAATAACTGCTGACATGTGTCATTTAAATAAAGAACCTTCCCTTTTGAATCACATACTAATGTACCAGTTGGGAAGTTCTGAAGTATATGCTGGAAGAACGAAGCTTTTTGGTGACTCTTTAAATAAATATCATGTACAGATTTCACTTCTGATAACATATCCTGAATAGATTCAACACCTGATGTAATAAGGATTCCATGTAGTCCCATTTCTTGGGCTGTTTTTACTGTTACCACATCACCAAGTACGATTTGGGCACCCTCTTTGACTGCCTTCTCAAGCTTTACTCTTACTTCCGCTTCATGGTTAATTGAGTAAATTGGAATTTCAAAATCTAATAGACTAGAAACAGTTAGCGCACCCTGACAAATATTAGGGAAACCGATAATTGCCAACTTACTATTTGAGTCCTTTATTAATGTTAAAACTCTTAAAATGTCATATCCTGAAACAGGTATGTCTACTACAGGTATTGAAACATGTTTCCTAATAAAAGAAGCCGTACCACCTCGACTAATAATGACATCATAATTCTGTTCTTGAGCACTTAATACAATAGGGAGAGCAGCTTCTAAATCTGCTACTTCCACATCTATTTCAAATCTATTATCTTCACCGACAACTTGTAATAATAGATCACGAAGTCCAGGATAAGGCGCAATCCCCTTCACTTTAATTTTCATTCTTGCTTCCTCCAAAAGTGTTTCTATTTGAAACAGTATGTGGAAATTATACAATAGTCGCTGTAAATTAACAAAATAACTGATAATATTTGGCTAAAATTGAACCATTTCCAATCTAATATGATTTTCTCTACAAAAAATGTAAATATACCGATACATTAAATCTAAGTGCAGCTTTATAATAGTTTTATGAAGTATGAAAATGATGCGGACGAATAAGAGGTGGATACTGATGAACAAAACAATAGTGGAAAAACTAAACTTGCAAAAATATAAAAAAATAGCTGTATTACAATTACCAAGTGGTGCAAATTACTTCGAGCAATTAGCAAATTACGACACAAGCTTATCAGAAGAATCTTATGACTTAATCTTTGCATTTGTATTTGATATGGAGTCTTTGAAGGCACTCGTAACAGAGGTTATTGAACATAATTACTTACATAAAAATAGCTATTTATACTGTGCTTATCCTAAAAAAGGTAACAAAGTATATTCAACATACATACATCGAGATAATTTATTTGAAGGTTTGGGTGCAGATGAGGATGGGTTTATAGGGACAAGTAATATCAAATTTGCCCGTATGGTAGGATTGGATGAGACCTTTACTGTTGTTGGTTTTAAAGAAGATTCTCGTAGTAAAATCCAGGCTTCTACAAAGGCAAGTCAATGTGTAGATGACTATATTGAAATGATCCCTTTAATTGAAAAAGATCTAGAAGCAAGACAAGATTTACTTACATTTTTCCAATCTCTTACTCCTGGTTATCAAAAAGATTGGGCTAGATATGTTTATAGTGCAAAACAAGAAAACACTAAAGCTAAAAGACGTGAAGAAATGAGAATGATTTTAGGATTTGGTTTCAAAAGTGTGGACTTATATAAGCGTAATAAATAAACAGGAGTATTAACTTCTTAAAACTGCTTGAAAAATAAAGGGTGTCTCTTAGTCAACATAATCGACCAAGAGACACCCTTTATTTCTGTATTAACTTTTGTACCAACAGTTCAAATTCACAATTAGACTATTCTAATGGATTTTTATTTTTTAGAGTTAAAGCTACTAATTGATGCAATTTTTGAAGTTCCTTTTCTCCAAAGAACGATTGCGCTTTATTTAAAGTTGATAGTGTACTTTCAATTAAAAATTTACGTGGATTTTTTGTATGGTTACATTCACTATGAATAAATTCCAATAACTCCTGATACTTTGCCTGCTCCTCACACTGAATGAGCTTCTTTTTCATTTCGCATATAAAATCATTTAACTCCTGTTGAATTGTAACACTTGTCTTACAAGCGGGAACCCAATTTTTTAGTACTTCTGGCTTTATTAATTGCACCCCAGACAATGAGACCTCTTCAACGATCTTCACAACACGCTCAACACTATATTTTACTACTTCGTGAACACTCAAATCTAACTCTTCAGCCAAATCATAATATTTTATATTGTGATGCAAGATCCCGATAAACATAATGGCACAATCTAATAAATAAGGCTCCTTACTTTCACCAAAAATATCTAGAAATCGAGAGTACAACCAGTTCAGCATTTTAAAATTACCTTGTTTAATAAAATGCTTTAAATCTATATCGTTAATAAAGATTACTTCTTCAAAAAGAGTAAATAATTTATTATTTCTATTTGTCTGCAGGATCAATTCCATTTGTTTAATGAAAATATTTATATTTGAAGGCTCTTGACCAATCAGCAACTCATTTCGTTCTTGTTCAAGCTTTGAGTAAATCATTTGAAAAAGCGCGATTAATAAATCACTTTTAGATGAAAAATAGTTATAAAAAGTTCCTTTTGAAATACCACTATATTCTAAAATGTCCTGTATCGATGTTGCTTGGTATCCTTTTTCAATAAATAATTCATGGGCTATTTTTACGACACGCTGCTTTCTATCGTTCATATAATCACCTATAATTCCCAATAAATTTCTGTTTAAGACACATAGTACATTATTTTTTCAAATTAAACTAGTAGAAACATTAGAGATTTTTAATTGAAACATTTGTAACAATGGTATATCATATAAACTTATATGGAAATACAGTTCAAAAAAATATACTAGAGGTATAAAGGAGGGGAATTCATGGTACAGTCCATGGAAAAACGTCCACCATACGGGATTATTACAATCTTGATGATTGGTGCTTTTATCGCATTTTTAAATAATACTTTACTGAATATCGCATTACCTTCAATTATGAAGGACTTAGATGTAGAGCCTTCGACAGTTCAATGGTTATCTACTGGTTACATGTTAGTAAACGGGATTTTAATTCCTACTACAGCATTTTTAATTCATAAATACTCTGTTAGACATTTATTTCTTGTAGCATTACTTTTATTTAATATTGGAACACTTGCGGCAGGATTTGCACATATTTTCCCTCTATTATTAACAGGTCGTATGATTCAAGCTTCAGGTTCAGCAATTTTAATGCCTTTGTTAATGAATGTTATGTTAACAAGTTTCCCTATCGAAAAAAGAGGAACGGCAATGGGATTCTTTGGGCTTGTTATGATGGGAGCACCTGCAATTGGTCCGACATTATCGGGTTGGTTGATTGAGCATTACGATTGGAGAATGTTATTCCATTTCGTTACGCCTATTGCGTTAGTCATTCTAATTATTGGCTTCTTCTTACTAAAAGATAAAAAAGATAAAGTAGTCAGTAGCTTAGATCTTATATCTGTTTTGCTATCAAGTTTAGGGTTCGGTGGATTACTGTATGGATTTAGCTCTGCTGGAAGTAAAGGCTGGGATAGCCCATATGTATATGTAACACTAATCGTCGGAACAATTTCATTAGTTTTATTTATCATTCGCCAATTAAAACTTGATAAGCCTATGCTAAACTTTAAAATTTATCGATATCCAATGTTTGCATTATCTTCAGCGATTTCAATTGTTGTTACAATGGCAATGTTTTCTGCAATGATGCTGTTACCAATTTATACTCAAACACTTCGTGGAATTAAGCCATTTGACGCTGGTTTAATGCTTCTACCAGGTGCTCTTTTAATGGCAATTATGTCACCAATTACAGGTAAATTATTTGATAAAATTGGTGGTAGAATACTTGCTGTTATTGGTTTAGCTATTATGACAGTAACAACTTACTTCTTAAGCAAATTAACACTGGATACTACTTATACGCACATAATCATTCTATACTCTTTACGTATGTTTGGTATGTCTATGGTAATGATGCCCGTTTCAACAAATGGATTAAATCAATTACCAAAACAATTTTACCCGCATGGTACTGCAATGAATAATACACTTCAGCAAGTATCCGGTGCGATTGGTACTGCTTTATTAGTTACAATCATGTCTAACCGCACAGAATCATATGCTAAGGATTTAGCAGCGGATGCAATGAAAAATGTAACAGGTAAACCTTCACCTGAAATGTTAGCTCAAATTAAACAAGAAATTACAGCGAAAGCAATGTTAGAAGGAATTAACTTCTCATTTTATGTAACAGTATTTGTTGCTCTTATCGCATTGGTTCTAGCGTTCTTTATTAAGCGAGCAACACCAGCCGAAGAAGTAGTAGAACAGCCAAATACAACATTCAATAAAAAACTAGCCGAAAATTAAAAAGAAAAAGTTCAACCAATATATGGTTGAACTTTTTTTGTTCGTTTAGCATTTTCTTTTCAAATCTTATCAGTATACTGGCATTACCTTGAATTAAATCGCAGTCCAACCACCATCAACTTTAATTGTTTCCCCCGTTACAAAATTAGCTAAGTTAGAAGCTAAATACAGAACGGCACCAGATATATCTTCTGCTTTAGGCAGCTTCCCTAATAAGATCCTACTCTCTACGTCTTTTTTAAAATCTTCGTCTTCAAACATTTTAGCTGTTAATTCCGTTTCTATAAACGTGGGTGCAACTGCATTCACATTTATTTTATGAGCGGCCCACTCTACTGCTAAAGCTTTTGTAAGCTGTACAACTCCACCTTTACTTGAGCAGTATGCTGCTCTTTTATAATAGCCCACAAAAGACATTTGGGAGGCAATATTGATGATTCTACCTCCACTTTCTTGTTTCATCATCTGTTTTGCAACAGCCTGGCTAATAAAAAATAGAGATTTCAAATTTGTATCGATTACTTGATCCCAATCCTCTTCTGTCACTTCAATTGCCGGCTTTGGAATATTGATACCAGCATTGTTTACTAGGACATCTACAGTTCCATAAAAATCTATTATCTTTGTAACTATATTTTGAACGTTTTTTAGATCATTTACATCCACTTGAAATGCTATATTATTTTTATGTATTGCTTGTAGCTCAATTTGAGCTTGATCCAGAGATTTTTGATTGCGACCTAATATAATGACATTTGCCTTTAGTCTTGCAAATGAAAGAGCAATTTCTTTTCCAATCCCTTTACTTCCACCTGTCACTATTACTGTTTTGTTTTGAAGATCTGTAAAGTATGTATTCATTTACTCCATACCTTATCTTCTCTTTTTTGGTCGAGCTTTAGAAAATGAATAAGTGTTTCTTCACGTTCTTCATTTAATTTTTTAGAATTTTCTTCATCCCAGACATAAAAGCCTTCTCCATTTTTATGTCCAAGCTTTCCCTCTTCCACTAATTCTGTTAACGTACTTCCAGATGTTTTGTCTGAACTTAAATCACCAAATAAATAATTCGAAATTGCAGAAAAGACATCAAGTCCACCCATATCCGCTGTCATTAATGGCCCTGTAACCGGTAATCTTCGACCAATACTATACGTTACCGCTGCATCAATATCTTCTTTCGTTGCAACCCCTAGATCTAACAAGGCTTGTGCTTCACGGAATAACGCATATTGTAGTCGATTACCTATAAAACCTAAAATTTCTTTATGGATCAAAATAGGTTTTTTATTCATCAGCTTAATTACGTTCATTGTACGGTTTATTGTACCTTCATTTGTTTTCGTTCCTTTTACAATCTCAACTAGTGGAATAAGATGACCTGGGTTCCAAAAATGCGTCACAATAAAACGATTAGGATGAATCGCATCCTCAGCTAATAATGTAGGGGTAAATCCTGATGTATTACTAGCAATGATGACTTCCTGACTGATTAATTGTTCAAGTTCTTGATACAGATTTCGCTTCAATTCAATGACTTCCGGAATCGCTTCTATAATAAATGTCGTATTTTCCACTACCTCTTTGATGGAAGTCACCAGTGTTATTCGCTCTCTAATTTTTCTACCTTCAGCTTTACTAATCAATTCATTCTCTATCATTACGTTTATTTTATCTTCTAAACCTTTATCTGCAATGGCAATATCACGCTCATTCATACCAGAAACTTTAACATTCAATCCTGCCCAAGCTGCTGAAAGTGCAATTGAGTGTCCCATCGTTCCACACCCAATGATTGATAGATTTTCCATTTTTTACACTCCTTAATTGAATATGTAGAAAATACCCAACAAATGATATGCTCGTTGGGTATTTTCTAATGTTATAGTCCTAATGAAAATAAAATTACCGCCAATATTGTACCGAGAGCAGGTACAATTACTGTTAACGCACCAAACATTGGATAGGCATCTTTATGTGTTTCACCGGCAATTGATCGAATAGTTGTTACAACATATCCACCCTGTGGTAAAGAGTCAAGCGAACCTGATGAAATCGAAACAACGCGGTGTAATGCCTCTGGATTTACACCTAAATCTAAATAATGTGGAGCAAGTAAAGGTAATGCAATTGCTTGACCACCAGAAGATGAACCAGTCAGTCCAGCAATAATTGCTACGGCTAATGCGCCACCTATTAAAGGGCTACCAGGGATGTCTGTCATAAAGCCCACTGCTTTTTCAAATGCTGGTGTAGCTTTTACAACACCACCAAACCCTACTACTGCCGCGGTATTTGCTATAGCAATAACAGCCCCAGTTGCCCCTTCTGTAATTGCTTTTCCGATATTCGCGAAATATTTACGGTTAATGAGATAAGTTGCAATGATTCCACTTGTTAAAGAAATAATTAACGCTGATTGTTTTAATGAATCATGGAAAATATACGAAATCACTAAAACAACAAGTAATGGTATTAAACTTGAAATTGGATTTGGTAAATTCTCTCGGTGTTCTCGTTGATCTGATTCTCTTTCAATAAATTCTTCACCATTATGAATTGCTTTTTTTATAGCTTTCATCAGCCACCAGTAACCAAAGATCATCATAAACGCTGCAACGATTAAGCTTACTTCCCAGCCTGCATAAGCATTGGTTCCTAAAAATTCAATTGGAATCCAGTTTTGAATTTCAGGTGATCCAGCTGATGTCATTGTAAAAGTCGTTGATCCAAAGCCTAGTACAGCTGGTATAAATCTCCTAGGTAAATTAGCTTCCTTAAATAGACTAATCGCCATTGGATAAACTGAGAACGCTACAACAAACAAGCTTACTCCACCATATGTTAATACAGCACATGCTAATACAACGGCTAAAGCGGCTCTCTTCATGCCAATTTTATCAACAATCCATTTTGATATACTGTCTGCTGCGCCACTATCTTCCATTACCTTACCGAAAATAGCTCCAGTCAAGAACATGAGATACCAAGAGGTTATAAATCCTGAAAATCCATTCATATAATTCGTCACAAAGTTTGCAGTACCTTCCTCAGCAAGTTGGGGAAGCAGAGGAAGACCACTTAAAATTGAAACAAATACTGCAGAAAGAGGTGCTACTATAAGCAGATTCATGCCTTTCATTGTTAGATAGATTAGTAAACCTAATCCACCAAACAAACCAACAAATCCAAGAATCATTTCATCACTTCTCCCCACCATTTCCATATCTTCGTACGCGTAATAATGCTTGCTCTGCATGACCTGCGAAGTTTTCAATCATGCATAGTCGTGCAGCATATTCTCCTATGTAAGCTGTCGCTTCAGGGCTCACCTTTTGGTAAGTTACTGTTTTAATAAATTTCCCTACCCAAAGTCCACCTGTATAACGAGCTGCGCCTTTTGTTGGAAGGGTATGATTTGTTCCAATTACTTTATCTCCATAAGCAACATTTGTTTCTGGACCTAAAAATAGACAACCATAATTCGTCATATTTTCTAAGAAGTAATTTGGATCCTCTGTTAATACCTCAACATGTTCAAAAGCAAGTTTATCTGCCTCGATTACCGCCTCTTCTATGCTATCAACTAATAAAATTTGTCCATAATCTCTCCATGAAACGCTGGCTACATCAGCAGTTGGCAGTGTTTTCAGTTGTCTTTCAATTTCTGCAAGTGTTTCATGTGCAATTCTTTCAGAAGTCGTAATTAACGCGCAAGGTGAAGTTGGACCATGCTCACCTTGACCAAGTAGATCTGTTGCAATGATCTCTCCATCTGAAGTTTCATCGGCAATGACTAATGTTTCAGTTGGACCCGCAAATAAGTCAATTCCTACACGTCCATATAATTGACGTTTAGCTTCTGCAACAAATGCATTACCTGGCCCTACGATCATATCTACTGCATTAATTGTTTCAGTACCAATTGCCATAGCTGCCATAGCCTGAATTCCACCTAGTAAATAGATTTCATCTGCACCTGCTAAATACATTGCTGCAATTGTTGCATGTGGGATTTCTCCATTTATTGGTGGGGTACATGCAATCACTCGTTTAACCCCAGCAACCTTTGCTGTTAATACGCTCATATGTGCAGATGCCACCATTGGGTAACGACCACCTGGAATATAACACCCAACACTATTAACAGGGATATTTTTATGTCCCAAAATAACGCCAGGTATATTTTCAACCTTAACATCATGAAGCGAAGCCAATTGTGCCTCAGCAAATTCACGAATATTTTTTTGTGCAAATTTTATATCTTCAATTACTTCTTTTGGTACTTCAGCGATGATTTCTTCAATTTGTTTACCCGATAAACGGAAGAATTCTGGTGACCAGTTATCAAATTTAATCGAAAACTCACGAACTGCTTCATCACCACGAGTTTCAATCTCATTAATTACTTCAGCTACTGTTTTTGAAACTTCTAAATCATTTTTTGATACTTCCTCTTTTGATTTACCAGCTTTAATTACTTTTACCACTACAAATACCCCCTTTTTCCTTTTCTGCATACGTATTCATTTTTCGATAAAAGAAAACGCATTCATTTTTGAATACGTATGCACGAATCGTATATAAAGAATATTCTAAAAATAACAAAAAGTCAACACTTTATGTTGTACCTCTTTCCACTAATTGCCCTTCAATTTCTATATTCCCAGCCATACCAGTATAATGATCAATTTCCTCCATCACATAATTTACAGTTTCTTCAACCATCTTAGATATTGGTTGTTCCCACGTTGTTAAATTATAAATTGGCCAATTCGTCATTACTATATTATCAAAACCAACTACTTTTGTTGCTAAAGGAACCTCGATAGAATGTTTACGAATCGCGTCTAATACGCCCATAGCCATGATATCGTTCGCAACGAAAAATGCTGAAGGGATCTCACCTTTTTGTACGATACTCTTCGCTGTTTGATACCCACCTTCATAAGAGTAATCAGATTCATATATTTTATATTCTACTTGGAGCTTGTCCAATGTCTCAGTAAAACCTTGCTCACGATCCCTGCTTGTTGACGTGTTTCTGTCGCCTGAAATATACACCATATTTGAGCAGCCTTTTTGTTGTAAAAAATAAGCTATTTGGCGACTTGCGTCTAAATTATTTGTACAAACAGACAAGAAATCATTTTTTTCTGCTTTTCGGTTAAACAACACTAGTGGAATTTTATTTTTCTTAATATCGTTTGTCACCGTTAAAGAAAGCATTGCATCTGTAATAATGATACCTGCAACATTATAGTTTAATAGCATATCTATATCTTCTTTTTGAATTTCTTCATTATTCGTTTGAACAAATAGAATGCTATAACCTAACTTTTTAAAAGCTGTCGTAAACTCTTTTAATACTTGTGGGTAAAAAGGATTTTCTACACCTTTCATGACAAGACCAATAATTCTAGTTTTCTTTGTGATTAAACTACGTGCAAATTCATTTGGATTATATCCTAATTCTTCTGCTGCGGATAAAACCTTTTTTCGGGTTTTCTCAGAAACCTTTGTTCCGCCAAAAAACACTCTCGAAACAGAAGACTGTGAAACACCTGCCAGTTTAGCAACATCTTTTGCATTAACCCCATTTATCATGATTCATTCCCAACCTTATCTTAAATTACATATAATTATTAATTATACTATCATACGCTGCCAAAATAATAGAGTGTTCAGACTACTTTTTATCTACTCTTTCTTCCTTTTAGTAAAGTATCTTTACTTATAGTAAAATAGTTTCAATACATATTATGTGGGGTGAATAAAATGAAAATTGGGGTCATTGGGTTAGGTGATATTTCTAAAAAAGCTTACTTACCCGTTCTATCTGAAAGAGAAGATTTAGAGTTGGTGCTTTGTACTAGAAATGTGGAAACGTTAAACCAATTAGCAAAAAAATACCGAATACAGGAAACTGCCCAGACAGTCGAAGAATTGCTTACAAAAAATATCAATGCTGCAATGATCAGTACCGCTACAGAGGCTCATTTTGAGGTAGCCCAGACATTACTTAAAAACGGAATTCATGTATACATAGATAAACCTATTTCGATGGACTATGATGAAACAACTCAAATTGTCGAGCTTTCAAAAAAAGTAGGTAAAATCGCTATGGTTGGTTTTAACAGAAGATTTATTCCTAGAGTCAAAGAACTAAAGGAACATGGAAAACCAAGCTTAGTGATTATGCAAAAAAATAGATTTGCATCACCTGACTATACTAGGAGATTTATTGTAGAGGATTTTATTCATGTTGTGGACACACTTAGATATTTGATGGATACAACAGTGAATGATATAAAAATTGAGTATCTAAAAAATGACGAAAAGCTTGACCATGTCGTACTTCAATTAATCGGAGAACAATGTACTGCTATCGGAATTATGAATAGGAATAGCGGAGTAACAGAAGAAACAATTGAGTATATGTCCAATCAACATAAATTTGTTGTAAACAGCCTTGTAGAAACAATACATTTTCATCATAAAGATGTAAATATAACGAAATTTGGTGACTGGGAACCTACTCTTTATAAGCGTGGATTTTATCAAATAGTCGACCATTTTATTGAAAGTATAAGACAAAATAAAACACCTAATCCGTCTATTGATGACTCATTGATCACACATGAGATATGCGAAAAAATTGTTGAGTATATTGAAGCTCGTATATAAGTTTTGGACAATGTGAAAGATTGATGCTTTCCACTTTAAGATAGATTCTGTGGGGCCAATTGATTGAGTCACCCTTCGCGCAATCGCGCCTGTGGGTTCTTATCTTGCCCCACAAGAATTTCAAAATTAATTAAATAGTAAAACGATATCCTGCACCCCAAACTGTTTCAATATATTGTGGATTCGCAGGCGTTATTTCGATTTTCCCACGAATCTTTCGAATGTGTACAGTAACTGTAGAGATATCTCCCGCCAAGTCGAATCCCCAAATCAGTTCAAACAGTTCTTCCTTACTAAAAACCCGATTAGGATGCTTTGCAAGAAAGGTTAATAGTTCAAACTCTTTGGCGGTTAGATTCACTTCCTTATTATTAACATAAACTCTCCGTGATGCTTCCTCTATCACTAACCCTCTAATTCGAATTTCTTTCTTTTCGACTGGCTTGTTACCGCTCAACCTTTCATAACGTGATAAATGTGCTTTTGCCCTCGCTACAAGTTCACTCGGACTAAAGGGCTTAATGACATAATCATCAGCTCCAAGACCTAGTCCTCTAATCTTATCGATGTCTTCTTTTTTAGCAGATACGATTAATATCGGAATTTCTTTTACAGCGCGAACTTGACGACAAATCTCAAAACCATCTACGTGAGGTAACATTAAATCTAAAATGATTAAATCATAATCAATCGAAAGAGCTTTGTTGAGCCCTTCCTTTCCTGATGCAACCAATTCTACGTTAAATCCATTTATCACAAGATAGTCTCTTTGAAGTTCTCCAATACTTGGATCGTCCTCAATAATTAATATCTTTTTCAATTAACTTCCCTCACTTTTTTTGGCATATTGAAGCGTGAAAAATATGCTCGTTCCTTTCCTTAATTCACTTTCTACCCAGATATCCCCGCCGTGTTCGTGAATGATTTGTTTAGAAATAGCTAACCCTAGTCCACTTCCACCTGTTAAAGCATTTCTAGCATTATCTGCTCGATAAAATCGATCAAATATGTGAGGCAGAGCAGTAGGTTCTATTCCATTACCATTATCCCTTATTTCAATTTTCATAACTTCATTTAGATTTTCTATTGAGAATTCTATAATTTTCTCATGGTTTTTCATATGCTTAATCGAATTTTGAATGATATTAATGAATACTCTCTTTAGTTTCTCTCTATCTGCTATAACAAACCCGTGGTTGTTTTCATTAACATGAAAACGTACTTCGATACCCTGTTCTTCAAAGTCCCAGCTAAGTTCATCAATAAAATAGTTAATGTAACGCACCATATCTATTTCTTCAAAATTAAATTGTATCTTTTTTAAATCTAATTTTGAAAATAAAAATAGATCATCAATTAAAGCGTCCATATCAGTCGCTCTTTTATAAATTGTTGTCAGATAACTATCCATTTTTTGAGGAGAATCAGCGACTCCATCTTTAATCCCTTCAACATATCCTTTTATAGCAGTAATAGGCGTTCTTAAATCATGAGATATATTTGAAATAAGTTCTTTTCGATTTTCCTCATATTTTAATTGTAGATCTATTGATTCTTTTAGCCTCTGACGCATTTCTTCATAAGCTACACTTAGTTGTCCAATTTCATCATTTGATCTTGCTGTCACTTTGAAATTTAGGTTTCCATCTCTAATTTTTTGTGTAGCAAGCTTTAACGCGGACAAAGGTGTTACAATGCTTCTCGTTACCAAGAAGTTTAATATGCCATTTGTCACAATTAGTAATATCAGTAAAACACCAATTAAAATCGGAAATAAATTCTTAGATAAAGCTACATATGGACTAACTTTCTTGATGACAAAAATGCTCCCTAAATCTTTGTCATTAAAATAAAAATCAAATTTCACATAAGAAAAATAATACTTACCGTAACTAATTGTATCTCTAATATGAATATTTGAAGGCTCAAATTTTGGAAGATTTTTTACGCTATGGATAGATTTTAATTTATTTGTCTTATAAATAAAGGAGTCTCCCTTACGAATAATAAGGGCTGACGATACTTCCTTTAACTGTTCATCATATTCTTTTAAAGTGTCTTCATCTAAGAGTTGTTCAGGTTGTTTCAATGCTAAATATTTCAAATCTAAAAATACACTTTCTTCTTGAGCCGTTATCGGTTTATGTGAATAATGATTTGCGAATAAGTGTTTTATACTACTCATATCTCCAGTTATAGCTAAAACCATTAATAACCCAGATATAATAAATAGTCCAATTGTTACGACTAACATCGCGGTATAGGATAATAACATTCTCAAACGGATTGACATGCATTCCCTCCTAAATAAAACTTAAAAGAAAGGTTGTCTTTAAATAAAGGACAACCTTTTTAATGCCTCATTTCATTTTGCAACAAATGAAACACTTTGTTTTGTTACTTCCCAATTATTTAAATGTTGAATTTCAATTGCTTTAAATGTTGCTGTTTTAATATCAGCCCGCTTAGAAGACACTGTATAATTCATTCTTGGCTCTAATACTTTCCCTACAGGCAATCGAAATTTAGGGGGCTTGTCTTTGATCAGCTGCTTGTGTAAATGCCACATAGTTTGCAGTCATATTTTCCCCTTTTTCAGAGTTTATTGTAACATTTAGGTCTCTTTATGAGAAAATAACCTGGTAATCGACTCCATTAGCAATATTCTTCTGATTTACTTCGAAAGTTAAACTGCCTCTGTCAGTTCGATATGCCTCAATAATGTCTACTTAACTACATAGTAACCTCGAATACTTAACTCACAGAGAACAATGTATTAACAAAGTATTAAAAGTTAATGAAATAAAAATTACAGCACTTGTCTAAGAGAAATAAAGTTATGCTTTACCAACCTCTGCTTCACTTAATTTACTTCTTAACAATTGTCTCAAACACTAGGAATAATTAGTGTAAAACGGATGTAAAATTTTATAACAATTCATATTTTTAAGATGTATTTTTATGTAAAATGATAATAATAGAAATTACTAGTTTACTAGGAGGAAAAACTCATGAAGAGTTTTACAAAGCAAGAAAATAGTTGGATGTTATATGATTGGGCCAATTCTGCTTATTCTATTATTATTACAACTGCTGTTTTCCCACTATTTTATAAGGCTGCAGCTACTAAAGCTGGAATGAGCGCTTCAGATTCTACTGCTTATTTAGGTTACACCATTGCCATTTCCACTTTCATTTTGGCCATGTTAGGACCAATTCTTGGAACCATCGCTGATTATAGGGGATTTAAAAAGAAGTTTTTCTCCTTCTTTTTAGTACTTGGTGTATCCTTTACAGCTCTTCTTGCATTTATTCCTAGTGATAAATGGTTATTATTATTAATCTGCTACACGATTGCAGCTATAGGATCCGCTGGAGCAAATGTTTTCTATGATGCCTTTTTAGTAGATGTCACTTCAGAGAAACGTATGAACAGAATATCCGCTCGAGGTTTTGGTTTAGGATATATTGGGAGTACAATTCCATTTCTGATTAGCATTGCGATCATCATTTTAGCCCAACAAGAAATTCTTCCAATTACGACAACAACCGCAAGTCAAATAGCATTTTTGATCACCGCTATTTGGTGGGGGCTATTTTCAATCCCTATTTTACGAAATGTCCATCAAAACTATTTTATAGAACCCGAACAAAATCCAATTATGAATAGCTTTAAAAGGCTTGGAAAGACCTTTAAAAACATTCGCCAATACCGTGCTTTATTTTTATTCTTACTTGCTTATTTCTTTTATATTGATGGTGTTGGGACCATTATTACAATGTCTACTGCTTATGGATCTGACCTTGGAATTAGCTCAACAAACCTATTGATTATCTTATTTGTTACGCAAGTTGTCGCTGCCCCATTTTCCATCCTTTTTGGAAGATTATCTGAAAAATTTTCTGGTAAAAAAATGCTTTATGTTGGGATCAGCATTTATATTATTATTTGTATTTATGCATTTTTCTTAAAAACAGCTGTAGACTTTTGGATTTTAGCAATGCTTGTTGCAACTTCACAAGGTGGCATTCAATCATTAAGTCGCTCATTTTATGCAAAGCTTGTACCAAAAGAAAAATCAAATGAGTTTTTTGGTTTTTACAATATTTTTGGTAAATTCGCTTCGATTATGGGACCTTTATTAGTTGGTTTAACTGCACAAATGACGGGACGTTCTAATATGGGCGTGTTTAGTTTGATCATATTATTTGTCATCGGTATCGTTATATTAACTAGAGTTTCAGAACCCCAAATTGAAGTAAGCTCTTCTGAAACAATTGATCACGTTTAATAAAAAACTCTGTTAATATAAATTGTTGTCTGTGACGTTCAAAAGAATATTTAGATATCTAATAAACAGGAATAAAACCAACAAAAAAGTCTCCCAATTCTCATCATACTTTTTGGGAGACTTTTTATTTATGCCTGTTCTGGCTTTATTTTTTTGCTTCATGCACCTTTAATAACTTACCTTTTATCGTGGTATTCTTCATCTTTTTCAATACAATTGGGCCTTTATCATTTAATATTTCAACATAAGAAACAGTATCCAGTATCGTGATAATACCAATATCTTGCACCGTTACTCCTTCAATTTTTGCAATTGTCCCAACAAAGTCAACCGCTCTAAGCTTCTTCTTCTTACCACCATTAAAATACAATTTCATAATTTGCTTATTTAACTTTTCATTTTTAGCTTGTTTAATAGTCGGTTCGACATTCATTTTCGTTTCAAAGGCAGTGATTTTATTTGCTACTTCTTCTTTTGAAGGTGCCGTCATCCTTGGAATTTCAAAACCGATATATTCTTCAACTGTGTTTAAGAATCGATCCTCAAAAGGTGTAACAAATGTGATTGCTTTACCTTTTTGACCTGCTCGTCCAGTTCGGCCAGTTCGGTGGACATAGCTTTCTTTTTCTAAAGGCAGGTCATAGTTTATGACATGAGTAATATTATCAATGTCGATTCCTCTTGCAGCAACATCAGTCGCTACTAGATAACGGAAATCTCCACGTTTAAAATCATTCATTACATGCAGTCTGTCATCTTGTTCCATACCGCCATGAATTTTATCACAGCTATAACCTGAATCTGCTAGTTGATCATACAAATGATCTACTCTATCTTTTGTTCTACAAAAGATGATACAACTATCTGGATTTTGTACAATCGTTATATCCTTTAGTAAGGATAGTTTTTGATCTTCTTCAACTTCAAATAACGAATGTTCAATCTTATCTGTTGTAAGTCCAGTAGCTTTTATTTCAATGTTAGTAGGAGCTTTCATATACTGGTTTGCGAGTTTTTTTACCTCATCAGGTATAGTGGCTGAAAATAACATCGTTACCCTATTTCTAGGCATCTCGTCGATAATCGCTTCAACTTGGTCAATAAAACCCATGTTTAACATTTCATCTGCTTCATCTATTACAAGATATTTAATTTGGTCTAAGCTCAAAGTGCCTCTTTCAATATGATCTAACACTCGACCTGGCGTCCCTACAACAACATGAGTTTTTTGCTTTAATTCTGTTTTTTGGATAGCAATCGGTTGTTTACCATAAACTGCGACAGCTTTAATTCTCTTAAATCGACCGATATTAATAAAATCATCTTTTACTTGAACAGCAAGTTCTCTCGTTGGTGTTAATATTAGTGCTTGAGGTTTATTTTCTTCCCAATTAATTAGTTCACAAATTGGTATACCGTATGACGCTGTCTTACCACTTCCTGTTTGCGATTTTACGACTAGGTCCATTTTGTTTAATACAAGAGGTATGACCTTACTCTGAACTTCCGTAGAATTTTCAAAACCTAATTGTTCCAGAGCATTTACAATTTCACTACTTAGTTGATAATCTTTAAAGCTATTTTTCCCCATAACGTGGCCTCATTTATTTTAGAATATGTTCTTATTATTTCTGTTTAATTAGTTTATAGTCTATTTTCTTTTAGCTTTGATTTATTTTTAAAACAACAACTTCTTTTGAAAAGAACCGTAAGAAAGTTTTATCATACCATACTTCATTCTATAAAATTCTAATGAATGGGGAGACTTCAAAAAAATAAGGTTTCCCATAAAGTTCGTAAACTCATGGAAAACCTATTATTTTATTAACTAGTTGATCATTAATTGCGTTGAGCTTAAAAGTTCTACTATGTTCGTCGCATATAAGCACTAACTGTAAGAGGGGCAAAGATGATGACGATAATAGCGGCCCCTATAAGTGAGATTGATAAATCCCAACCGGCAGTCCCAGTATTAGCAAGTTCTCTCACTGCTGTCACTAGATGAGAGATTGGGTTTATTTTTACAAACCATTGAAGCCAGTTTGGCATTGTATCAACTGGTACAAATGCATTGGAAAGAAAAGTCATTGGAAAAAGAACCAGCATCGAAATCCCTTGAACGCTTGAAGCAGTTCTAGCAATCACGCCAAAGAAAGCAAAAATCCAGCTAATAGCCCAAGAACATATAATGACAATAAGTCCAGCAATCATAACAGAACCTAGACCACCCTCTGGACGATAGCCCATGATGTATCCCATAGTAAACGTTAGGACAGTTGCTATTGTATAACGGATAGTATCCGCCAACAAAGCTCCTGCTAAAGGAGCAATTCGTGCAATTGGAAGTGATTTAAATCGATCAAACACGCCTTTATCCATGTCTTCCCGCAGCTGTACACCAGTTACAATAGAGGTAGTAATGACTGTTTGAACAAGTATTCCGGGGATGATGACTGGTAAGTAGCTTTTTACATCACCAGATATTGCTCCACCAAAAATATAAGTAAACATAAGAGTGAAGATGATTGGTTGAAGTGTAACATCGAATAATTGCTCGGGTGTACGTTTAATCTTTAGCAGTCCACGGTATGCCATCGTAAATGAGTTCCTAACTGACTGACGAAAGCTAGTTCTATTCTTTAGTTGACGATTGTTAACAGTACGTTGATATGTTTGATTCATACTCATACCTCCCCCACCTTGATTGATTCGAGAGGCGCCTCAGAATTGTCGTTCTCAATATCGCTTCCAGTAATCGTTAAAAAGACCTCATCCAGTGTTGGTTTCTGAACACTCAATTCAGCTAGTTGAATTTCTGTTTCGCGAAGAGCGATCAGTAAGTCAGTTACTTTATCAGCGTCTGCCATAGGCGCAGTAATTTTCCCATCTTCTCGGGATATTTTAGACTGGACATTCAGCAGTCTTTCTACCGTCAGACGTGCTGTTTCGATTTCTCCAGGATTTTGTATTGTTAAATGTAATGAAGAACTTCCAACCGACGCTTTTAGCTCATCAACAGTTCCTTCTGCAACAACTCGGCCATGATCGATAACTGCAATTCGGTCAGCAAGTTCATCAGCCTCTTGTAGGTATTGTGTTGTTAATAACACAGTTGACCCGTTCTTTACCAATCTACGGATGGTATCCCACATTTGATTACGAGTTCGAGGATCTAACCCTGTTGTTGGTTCATCAAGAAAAATGAGCGGTGGTTGCGCGATAAGACTGGCCGCTAAATCTAGCCTGCGACGCATCCCACCCGAGAAGTTTTTTAATGGTCGCTTAGCAGCTTCAGTGAGCCCAAATTCCTCTAATAATTCGGCAGCCTTATTCTTTGCCTCTGAACGACCTAACCCAAGTAGTCGTGAAAAAATAACTAAATTTTCAGTAGCACTAAGTGACTCATCAACCGAAGCATACTGACCCGTTACCCCAATCAGTTGCCTTACGATTTGAGCCTCCTTGACGACATCGTGTCCAAATATTTCTGCTGAGCCTGCGTCGGCCCGTAATAAAGTTGCCAACATCCTAATTGTTGTTGTTTTACCAGCCCCATTTGGACCAAGCACACCATAGATCGAGCCAGCACGCACATTTAGATCTACACCGTCTACCGCACGATTATCACCAAATACTTTAACGAGTCCACGTGCCTCAACAGCCCAATCACCATTGTCTGGTGCGACTATTTTTCTGTTTAAATATTCCATTTTATACCTCCTCTACTTTTAAATACATAGTGATGGTATCAATGATTTATGAATAAATTATGAACTTCAAAGTGTCTTAACAATAATAAAAATGTACAGATAAATTATGTTGTTTTATAAAAAAGATTAGCTCATTCACTTTAAAAAATAAAGAGAACTCATTACTTATATAGTGAGTTCTCTTTTGAATATATACTGTATTACATTTTTCTAGTTTAAGACTAAGCTTTTCGTTGAACTTGGTTTTAAAATTTGGCTTGGTTCTCCCATACTGTATAGCTGTAAATGGTGCATAGCTCGGGTACACGCAGTGTAAAACAGTCTACGTAAGCTTTCATCACCATATACATCCTTAGAAGCATCATAAATGATGACAGCGTCAAATTCGATACCTTTGGCTAAATATGCAGGTATGACCACGATACCTTGCTCATATTCAACAGACCCGCTTTTAACAAGTTTAATTCCCTCGATATCTTTTAAAGCTTCGAAGGCGTTAGCACTTTCTGCAGCGGATTTACATATAACTGCTATTGTATTGTAATTTCGTTGCTTCAATTCTTCGATTTTAGAAGTAATTTGGCGATGCAGTTCTTCTCTATTTAACACTTGTGTTAATACAGGCACTTCTCCGTCTCGTTCAAAAGCCGTAATCTGTTCGCCACCAGGAACAAGATTTCTTGTAAATTCAACGATTGGTTTAGTTGATCTATAACTGCGAGTCAAGTTTATCGCATGTGTTTCTTCCGGTCCATATAAGCCTTTAAGTATGTGGAAATTAACCATTTCACTAGCATGAGCAAATATTGCTTGATTAAAATCACCAAGTACTGTCATCCTTGCAGCAGGAAACAGACGCTTCAAAAATTCAAATTGAAACGGTGAATAATCTTGTGCTTCATCCACTAGCACCTGTTTAATTGAAGCATTTGTCTGAAAGCCTTGAATTAGTTCTTTTAAAAGTAGAAATGGCGTAGCATCTTCATAATACAATTTACCTTCATCTAGCATGTTGAACGTCAGTTGACATATATCATTCCAACGCTTAGGTATTTCTCCTTCTATTAACTGTTCAATCTTAGTCGAGTTTGCAAATAACTGCTTATAGACACCCTTCATGTCCACAAAATGTAGCATTTGAACCCATTTACGTAATGGTTTTAATTTTCTTCGGACAACCATTTTGCCAAGAACCTTAATTTCCTTCTCATAATCGTCAAATGAAGCATCTTTAAAGCCTTCTTTTTTCTGTAAGAACTTATAAGCCTTTTGGTAATCATCTTTACTAAGAAGCTCAATTTCTTCTTCGACCCATGGCTTTTTCAGTTCTATTTTCTCTGTTTCATCAATTCGTTTATTCAACCATTCTGTCAACTTCTCAATTCTGTTATAAAAGCGAAGCGAAGTGTCAGTACTATAAAACCTTTCCTTTATTTCTTTTGAAGAGACAAGCGTCTTTCCTCTGAATTTAATACCTTTAAAAATCATTCCAGATGTTTCTAGTGACTGTCTGTAAGCTTTAATCACCTCAAAAAAGCGTGTTGAAGCTTTAAACTGTATATTTGCAGCCCTTGCTTGATAGGAAGGTTCGCTTGTTTGTGTTAAAACATATTCTAATTGGTCATAATTATCCTCAACTTGAAATTGATCGCTTAATCGATGGCTTAAGTATTCTTGGAATGTAACTTGCTGCATATTTTCTTCACCTAGCTCAGGTAGCACTCTTGATACATAACTGTTAAACATTGCATTTGGTGAAAATAATATGATTTGATCGGCTTTTAACCATTCTCTATATTTGTAGAGTAGGTACGCAATTCGTTGCAAGGCAGCCGATGTCTTGCCACTGCCCGCCGCTCCTTGAACGATAAGTAATCTTCCTTGATCATGTCTAATAATCTGATTTTGTTCTTGTTGAATGCTGGCAACTATACTGTGTAAATGTTTATCAGTGCCCTTACCAAGCACATGCTGCAATATCTCATCGCCAATTGTAAGGCTCGTATCAAACATGGATTCAATTACTCCATCACGGATGATATACTGCCATTTTTGGTCCAACTTACCACGAATAGTCCCACCTGGCGTAACATACTCTGCTGGCCCTGGCGGATAATCATAGTAAACACTAGAGATTGGTGCGCGCCAATCATAGATTAAAAAGTTTTCTCCACTTTCATCCGTTAGCGTAGAGACGCCAATATAGACCCGTTCTAATTCAGAAGTGCCTTCTTCAGTAAAGTCAATTCGGCCGAAATACGGTACATCCTTCATTCTTCTCAGAGCTGATAATCGCTTAGATGCTTGCTTATGAGTGCTTTGGCTAACGGACAAAACTTGTGCCTGTTGTCTTAGACTAAGAATTGTCTCCAAATAATCATCAAAATTATCCGTATTAACCTTAACTTCATCCCAAAAGTTTTTGCGAATACCAATTACTTCATTTTGACGCTGGTTAGTCTCTCCTTCCATCTTGACGATTTGATCTGCTATTATATCCATGATTGTGTCGACACGATTTTGTTCCTGACGAAGTTCTTTGTTCATTCCATGCACTCCTTTAAAAAATTGAAAATGGGGGTTGACTGAAGCGTAATTTTGTTGTAAACTTATAATAGGGAAACTTTACCCTATAAATAATTATTAAAGTGTAATCTATATTACTCTACCACGTTTCTTCTTTTTAATCAATGTATTTCCAACCTTCGATTTTATACCGACCTTTTAACTCTTCTGACACCAAATTTTATGATGAGCCCCTTTTTCATTCTTTATGTAGATAGATTCTTTTAACTTCTCACAAAAAAAGTCCAACTATATAAGTCAGACTTTCACTTATAACTACTTTAAAAACTTCATACTTACTGCTATCAATGTCACAGCTCTTCTTTCATTCAAAAACATCTTAATCAAATTTTAAGTTTCTATACTCTATTCTGGACAATTCGCGTCGTCGATCACGTAATTGACGCACCGATTCAGCGTTTCTTGAACGTCTTAACTTCTCAATATCAACGTCACCTACAACAACTGTATCAATATTCGCATCACATTCTCCGACGATTCCATCTTTTGCTAAACCTATATCAGATGGTGAAAAAATCCCCGATTGAGCATATTGAATGTCTACGTTTTCTACGTGTGTTAAATTACCTACTGTACCTGCAATACAGGTATACACCTGATTCTCAATAGCGCGTGCTTGCGCACAGTAACGAACCCGGAGATATCCTTGACGATCCTCCGTACAAAATGGGACAAAAATGATATTTGCACCTTTATCTACCGCAATACGTGCTAGCTCTGGAAATTCGATATCGTAACTAATTTGAATCGCAATTTTTCCACAGTCCGTATCAAACACTTGGATTTCGTTCCCCTCTGCAATCCCCCACCACTTACGCTCATTAGGAGTTGCATGAAGCTTCGACTGTTTCTCAATCGTGCCATCGCGTCGAAACAGATACGCTACATTATAAATATTTTCATTTTCTTCTACGAAATGTGAACCCCCGACAATATTTACGTTATACCTTACAGCAAGTTCGGTAAAAAGTTCAATGTATTGTTCGGTGTAGGTTGCAAGCCGCCGAACTGCTTGATCAGGTCGTTTTTCTTCAAGAAAAGACATCAATTGGGTTGTAAATAGTTCAGGAAACACTGCAAAGTCTGAACCAAAATCCGCTGCAACGTCTACATAGTACTCTATCTGTCGAGTAAAATCATTAAACGAATCAATTTTTTTCATCATGTATTGTATGGCACAAATTCTTACGGGGAAGGATGCTCGATAAACTCTTCTAGATTTAGGTAAGTAATCAATGTTATTCCATTCCATCAAAGTAGCGAAAGAATCGGATGCCTTATCGTCTGGAAGATAGCTTGTGTTAATTCGTTTCGTTGTAAATCCCTCTAATAATTGGAAGGATAAGACTGGATCATATATGCTATGTTTCTCTACCGCTGCAACATATTCACGTGGTGTCATCTCCTTCTTATGCTTATGATAATTAGGGATTCGACCACCAATGATGATGCTCTGGAGATTTAATTGGCGTGCAAGCTCCTTCCGAGCTTCGTAAAGACGATGACCAATTTTCATGCGGCGGTATTCTGGGTCTACCATTACTTCAATTCCATATAAATTAGATCCATGTGGATCATGATTCGTAATATAGCCGTTGTCTGTAATTACATTCCATGTATGCTGATCATTATATTCGTCAAATTCAACCATGAGACTTGAGCAAGAACCTACAATTTTATCTTCATATTCAACACAGAATTGTCCTTCTGGAAAGATTCGTATATGACTTTCTAACTGTTCCCGTTTCCATCCCTCCATGCCAGGAAAGCAACGGCTTGATAACGTCATAATATCTGGAATGTCTTCCATACGTATGTTACGTACAATGATTTTCTTCTCATATTTCGATATATCTGTCTCAGACATAGTTTCACGTCCCTCAAAATAGAAGTCTCTCGAATTTATTGATACAACCGTTATGATACCCATAAATTCCCTTTTAACATGCAACAAATCATCTTTTAACACAAAACAACCATTTACTTTTTGAGTAGGAAATTATTTCTCGAACCCTACAGTTAATATAGTGTTATCTTTCACATACCCATTTATGGCTAATCTGTCGAAAGAATTTTAAGGATAACCTAAGTAAAGACAAGATTAAACAAAATCCCCCCGTTGTAGAATGTATTTTAAAATTTTATAATCTAATTGTTAGAAAATTCTTAACAAAGAAACCGGAGGGTTTACTATGAAAAAAAATTTTATTGCAGGTACTTTAACAGCTGCTTTGAGTGCTGTTACCATCTTTAGTAGTCTAAACGTTGGACAAGCTCAAGAGGTGGATAAGAACTACGTAGTTGTCTTTAAATCAGATACGAACCTACCTTCTAACTATTTAGAAGTAGTTAAAAATGCTGGTGGTAAAGTAACAAAGTCATTAACAAAACTAGGGGTTATTAAAGTCAAATCAGATAATCCAAGTTTCTTGGCTGAAATTCAAAAAAGCTCATCTGTTTTAGATGCTGGCGTTGAAAATACTATATATCCTGAAGCACCTGTAGATGTTGATGTTATTAACGAAGACTTTACTTCCAGTGCTTCAAACGATTTATATAACAAATATCAATGGGACATTAAACAAGTAACAAATAACGGTGCCTCCTGGAATATGGCAGGCGGAACAGGAAAATCTACAAATGGTAAGGATGTTGTAGTAGCCATAGTTGATACCGGTATCGACTATACTCATCCTGATATCAAAAATAACTACGCTTATGGAAAATCTTTCGTTCCAGGTATAACAAGTGCAATGGATGAAGATGGACACGGAACACATGTTGCAGGATCTATCGCCGGCAATGGAAGAGTACTGGGCATCGGACCACAATTAAAGGTCGCTGCTTATCGTGTATTTGGTCCAGATGGTGGAGCAGCTACATCTGATATTGCTAATGCCTTAATGACAGCAGCAGATGACAATGTTGATGTTGTGAACATGTCACTTGGAGGATACGATTGGTTCCAAAATCCTGAATATGCAACAAAAGACGTCGTTGCCGATGTTCGTCTTTTCAACCGTGCTATTCAATATGCAATTAAGAATGGCGTAACAGTAGTTGGTTCTGCAGGAAATGCCGGTGTGGATATTTCTAGCCCTGGTAAGCTTTCTGGAACTGATAATGGAGCTACACATAGAAGCCCTAGTAGTCAAACGTTAATTCGTGTTGCTGCTGGTGGACAAGAGAAGAACTTAACTTATTATTCGAATTATGGAGTAGGAAAAATTGATGTTATTGCTCCAGGTGGTGATTATGGTACGGCTTGGTTAGCTACTGGCGACCCATCGCTTAGAGATACGACTAAATTGTGTTTATCAACTGTTCCTGGAGGCTATGCATTTTATGCAGGTACATCCATGGCTGCCCCTAAAACTGCTGGTCTTGCTGGGGTAATCATCGCAAAATATGGTAAGGATGTTCTCTCTCCTTCTCAAGTAAAACATATCATTCAAAGCTCAGCAGATGACTGGTTCAAACCGGGGTATGATGGTGAATCAGGATTTGGATCGATTAATGCTGTAAGTGCTTTAAAATAGTTCAGCTGTTTCTTTTGCAATTAACTCATTCAATATGAAAAATTACGTTCTCGTAATCTGTTGTTAAGTTAATCCAATTAAATAGTAAAAAGGATCTGAGCTCAGATCCTTTTTACTTAATTTATTAATGAAAACTGTTATTTGATCTTATTGATTTGGACACTTGTCCTTATATCCTAGAATTAAAATTAACTATATGCTAACTCTTTTTCAGTTAGACCAAGCGTCTCAGCAGTTGTCTTATGAATTTCTTGTATTAGCTCTGGATGATCCATTAATGAAATTCCATAAGAAGGAATCATTTCTTTTATTTTAGCTTCCCACTCTTTTATTTGCTCTGGGAAACATTTTTCTAATACCTCAAGCATTACATGAACGGCAGTAGAAGCCCCTGGCGAAGCACCAAGTAATGCAGCTATTGATCCATCAGCAGCGCTTATCACTTCCGTACCAAATTGAAGTGTTCCTTTACCGCCCACCTCAGTATCCTTAATAACCTGCACGCGTTGACCTGCTACTACTATATCCCAATCTTCAAGTTGAGCATTTGGAATAAACTCTCGTAATTCTTCCAAACGTTTTTCATTTGATAACAAAACTTGCTGAATTAAATATTTCGTCAATGACATTTCTTTAACTCCAGCTGCTAACATGGTGAAAAGATTATTTGGTTTTACTGAACCGATTAAATCTAAATTTGAACCTGTTTTTAAAAACTTTGGCGAGAAGCCTGCAAAAGGACCAAACAGCAATGTTTTCTTATTATCGATGTATCTTGTATCAAGGTGCGGAACAGACATTGGAGGTGCGCCAACTTTAGCTTTACCGTACACTTTTGCATGGTGTTGCTCTACAACCTCCGGATTGTTACATACCATAAATAGTCCGCTTACCGGGAAGCCTCCAACATGTTTTGACTCAGGAATACCAGTTTTTTGAAGTAAAGGTAGACTTCCGCCACCGCCACCGATAAAGACGAATTTAGCAGTATGGTATACTGTCTTACCAGTTTCCATATCATGCACTTTTAATTCCCATGAACCATCCTTAGTTTGTTTCAGATCTCTAACTTCATGCTGATAGTTTATCTCGACGTTTTTACTTTCTAAGTGCTCGAATAACATACGAGTTAATGCCCCAAAGTTAACATCCGTACCAGAGTCTATTTTTGTTGCAGCGATCGGTTCATTTGTTATGCGCCCTTCCATAATCAATGGAATCCATTCCTTTAGCTTTTCAGGATCATCAGAAAATTCCATTCCTTGAAATAAAGGATTGTTTGATAGCGCTTTAAAACGTTTTTTCAAAAACGAAACATTTTCTTCTCCATGAACTAGACTCATGTGAGGTATTGGCATGATAAAGTCCTGTGGATTACGAATTAGATTACTGTTTACTAGATAAGACCAAAATTGTCTTGAAAGTTGAAACTGTTCATTTATTTGTAAGGCTTTGCTAATATCTATAGACCCGTCAGGTTTCTCGGATGTATAGTTAAGCTCGCACAATGCTGCATGGCCCGTCCCCGCATTATTCCATTCGTTAGAGCTTTCTTCTCCAGCGTTTGCCAATTTCTCAAACACTTTGATTTCCCATTCCGGTACTAGCTCCTTCAGTAATGAACCTAATGTCGCGCTCATAACTCCTGCACCAATTAAGATAACGTCAGTCTTTTCCTGTCTGTTTATCATTTTACCCACCCTTATCCCCCTATATTTGAAATAAAGAGTAGATGCACCTACCATGATGTCACAAAAAATCAAGATGCCATCAATGAACGCACCATTTCCTATTTCAATTATAACTTATTAAATAGTATAACACTATTAAAATAAAACTCATAATAGTATAACACTATTAATTTTTATACTTACTAACCATTTATTTCTATTATCCTTATACTAAAATATCTACTATTATCAGATAATTATATACTATTTACGGCCGGTAAAAAAGTGAGAATCTTCTAATAAGCCCTTAGAATAAACAAAAATATCCTAAATTTAGGATTTTTCAAGGTAATACGGGTTTAATTGTCATTTATCATTTTTTTAGCACCTTATTTTTTCGCTATTATTTTTTGTACATTTACTCACTTGTTAATCTACTGAAATTATTTTTACTAAAAAAACCATATCAAAATGATATGGTTTACATTTATATATTTAATCCTAGTTTTGAATACACTGGATTGTCTTCATTACCAATTAATCTTACTATCTAATATTAGAAATGGCGAGCAAAATGAAAAATGAAGAACTTCGGTCGTTCCTTTTACCCTTCCATTCTAATATTCATTATTCATTACCTCGATATTTAGGCATACAAATCATAGCCTTAAATAGATCTCCATCAACTTGTATGATAAATTGCCCTTTTTGTATATCAATCAGACTTTTAGCAATGGAGAGACCTAGTCCACTTCCCTGACTATTTCTTGATTCATCGCCTCTTTTAAAACGTTCCATTAATTCATCCGCCGAAATATTTAACTCATAGGCAGAGATATTCTTAAAGATTAGTAGTATTTCATTCCCCTTATCTTCTATATCAATATAAACCCTTGATCCTCTAAGGGCATATTTGAATATGTTTGATAATAAGTTCTCAACGGATCTCCATAATAATTTTCCATCCGCTGAAATATATAGTCTTTCGTCAGGGTGATTAATCTTAAACGTTAAATCTAAAGCTTCAATTTTGGCATTCACTTCCCCTAGTCCTTGGGTTAGTAATGATAAAATATCTATACGCTCTAAATTGACCGGAATCGTTCCGCTAGTAGCCTTTGCCGCTTCAAATAAATCATCTGTTAGGACCTTCAACCTTTTTGATTTTTGATCCAAAACCTCTACATATTCTTCTATTTTTGATGGGTCCTTTTCCTTTTTCAATAGATCCACATAAGTAATGATTGATGTAAGTGGAGTTCTTATGTCGTGAGATACATTTGTAATTAGTTCTGTTTTCAACCGCTCATTCTTTAATTCGCTATCTACTGCTTTTTTTAGACCATCAGTAATGCTGTTTATATCATCAGAAAGACTTGCAAAATCTCCCTTTCCATCAACGGCGATCCGATGTTGAATGTCACCTTCTTTAATTCGCTCGACCCCTTCTTTAATCGCATTAAATTTTTTGATTCGCTTATATGCAAACCAAGCTGCAAATCCCAAAGTTATTGGAAAGATAAAAAATGTTAGTGCCACTACAATTGGGTAACCTATTACAATTAGTACAGTCTTTACGCCAGTGCTTCCACTATTATAGACATTTCGTATAAATGTACATAGCTTACTTATTAATAGGTAAATGACTGTATGCTTTATAAAGGTCCTGTTTTTAATATGCTTTACAATTGATAGAATTAACAATAGTCCTAATATAGAAAACGGAATCGTAAATAAAACTGTCATTTTGTTCATGATTTCAATGGTTAGATCATCCATTAAAGCAATCCAAGATATTGTCAGACCAACAAATAGTACTAATTTTACATCATTAAATAGTTGATCTAATTTATTGAAGTGCAGTTTATTATTCTCAAATGATTCTCTACCAATCACAAGTACTAGATACGTAAATGAAACTATAAAGCCGATTAAGCACCCAATAAAAATATAGAACTCTTTCGTTGCAATTGCCTTATTTTCTTCCCATTCATATATTTTAAGGTTTAAAACCTCACGCGGGAATGCAACATAAACTTTCGTATTTTTTGGGTTTAACTGATCTATACTGCTTGTAATCCATTGAAAATGCTCGTTCTTTTTAACTTGTTCAGGAATAACAGTACTTTTATAACCATCAAATAGTAAAAATGAAGGGTAATTTCGTAAATCTGCTGTTTTAGAGCTGTTTTTATACTCATTAACACCGTCACCACCGTAATATAATAATTCATTATTCTGCTCTAAATTTTGAATCAATAAATGAAATTTCTCCATATCTTGCACTATTAGCTTATTCTTCGCATGACTGATTTCTTCTGCGTACTCTTCTTGAAATGTTTGGAGATTTTTCTCATGGCTTAGGCTTGGGTCATATCTTTTGGATCGTTCCACAAATTCAGGATATAAATCGTCTTCGATGTTTCTAATATCCTCCTTGCTAATCGTTCCACCCTTTAAGATATGTTCCTCATTTTTGTACTCGTCGACTAATTGAGTTAGGCTACTGACAACCGTGTCGACTTTTTGTATATAGGATTGACTAAGAAAGTAGTCCTCTTCAAAAACAATTCCAAAATCATCATCAACTTTAACTGCTACAACTGAAATTGACTTCACGATACCCGAAAAAAATAGAACGGTTATCATAAAAACAATGATTTTTGTTGTTAATAAGTGGCTATATTTTTTCAACTTTATATCCAACTCCCCACACCACCTTCAAATATTTAGGTTCTTTCGGATTGATTTCTATCTTCTCTCTAATTTTGCGTATATGTACCGTTACTGTATTTTCCGGATTAAACGCAGCTTCGTTCCAAACTCTTTCATAAATTTCTTCAATTGAAAATACTCTACCAGCATTTTCAGTCAAAAGCTTCACAATCTTATACTGTACAGGAGTAAGGTGAACGATTTCCCCATCAACCGTGATTGTTTTACTTTCATCATCGATCACAAGCCCACCACTTTGATACACATTACTTTTAGCCTCAAGGCTACCAAAAGTCGTATATCTTCTTAGCTGTGATTTAACCCTTGCTATCAGCTCTAATGGATTAAAAGGTTTTGTTATATAATCATCTGCCCCTAAATTTAAACCTAATATTTTATCCGAATCCTCAGACTTAGCAGAAAGCATAATGACAGGGACTTTATTATTCTCTCTAATCTTCATAGTGGCTCTTATTCCATCTAGCTTTGGCATCATAATATCCATAATGATTAAATGGATCTCCTGATTTTCAATAACCTCTAAAGCTTCTACTCCGTTATAAGCCTTGAATAGGCTGTATCCTTCATTTTCTAAATAAATGCAAATCGCTTCTACTATTGATGTATCATCATCACAAACTAAAATGTTCATGTAAATTCTCTCCTATGTATGTATTTCAACATGAAACCACCCCTTTATTTTTGATGTTAACAGGATGATATCAAGAAAATATTAAAAACCACCTAACACAAATCTTAAGATTTTCTTAGGATTAATAAAAATAGCCAGCTTATTAGGCTGGCTTGTTTAAAGTCATTTTATTTTATTGGTATGGGAGATGCAATACGATATTACTTACAATAAGTATTTACATTTTGGTTTCATTAATTTTAGGAATGTCGATATTATTTGTGATACGGTTCATTCCGATTAATTCGATAAGCTCTATAAACTTGTTCCACCAAAATCAACTTCATTAATTGATGCGGAAATGTCATTTTTGAAAACGAAAGTGTATCATCCGCTCTTTTCATAACTGCGTCGCTTAAGCCTAGTGATCCTCCAATGACAAATGCTACCTTGCTGTTTCCGTATGTCGCTAATTGATCTATTTT
>Ga0102589_1000800_pt1 | contig 52628 bp, 41 predicted proteins | sample AraplaMF_Col_mLB_FD_76858 | JGI IMG/M metagenome (GOLD analysis project Ga0102589, IMG submission 76858) | Arabidopsis root microbial communities from the University of North Carolina, USA - plate scrape MF_Col_mLB | ecosystem: Host-associated > Plants > Roots > Endosphere | place: USA...
GTGCCAGCGCGACGGCGACACGGCCCCCGTCAGCGCTGCTCACCGTGGCGGCCTTGCCGACGCCGGTGTACAGGACATCCGTGGTGCCATGGAAGACGCTCGCGCGGCCACGCAGCTCATGGTCCTGGCCGTCCACGGTCACCGTGAAGGATCCCTCCAGAGGCACGACGATCCGCTCTTCGGCGGCGGCATCGAGCGACACCGAAGCCCCGGGGGCCAGCGTGGCCACCTTGAGGCCGGTGTGGGCCCAGCCCTCCAGCTGTGTGCTGCTGTCGTGCGCGCCGAGCGAGACCTGCCAGTCGCCGTCGGCTGCCTTTCCGTAGGGGTAGACCCATTCGGCCATGGGGGAGCGTCCTTTCATTCGGGGTGCCGGCCCCGCGCCTCAGCGCTGGACCAACGTCATTTCAAAGCTGTAGGAATCGGCCCGGTACACGTGATGCCCTGTCTCGATGTTCCGGCCAGTGTCATCCACCGCGGTGCGCTCCATGGTCACCAGCGCCGCACCCGGCTCGCAGCCAAGCATCTCGGCCTGGTACTCATCTGCGACGGCGGCGCCGATCCTTTGCTGCGCCAGCCGGAAGTTGACCCCGGCGGTGCGCAGGAGGTCGTACATGCCGCGCTCGTTGAGGGTTTCCTCGCTCAACTGCGCGACGTCGTCGCGCACCCAGTTCTCCATGAGCGCCAGCGGCTTGTTACCGACGCTGCGCAGCCGGGTGAAGTGGTAGATGCCGACGCCGGCCGGCAGCTGCAGCGTGGTGCGCTGCTCTTCCAGCCCGGGGCCGTGGCTGAAGGACAGTACGCGCGTGCTGGGCTTCTGGCCGGTGCGCACGAGGTCGTCGTTCAGGCTGGAGAGTTCCAAGGGGCGGCGTACCTGGCTTGCCACCACCTGGGTGCCGACGCCGCGCTTGCGGACCAGCAGCCCGGCCCGCACCAGTTCGTCCATCGCCTTGCGCATGGTGGGGCGGGACAGGTTGAGCCTACTGGCGAGCTCGATTTCGTTTTCCAGCCTGGAGCCGGGTTCCAGGGCGCCGGAACGGATCATGCCCTCAATGCCCTGGACCACCTGGTGGTACAGCGGCACGGGTGAGGAGCGGTCGATCGGGATGTTCAGGAGTTGCGGCATCTCTACTTCTCCCTTGGGGTCGGGTGGACGTGGCATGTCCGGTTGCATGGACAAATGCCTTGCCTGAAGTGTAGGCCCGGAATCCGCGCCACGGCAGCGACACGCACCACCCGGAAGCCGTGGTGCATTTGTCAGCAGTAGCTGACATACGCCGGTTTCCAAGTCCCATTATTTATCGTGACGTAAATATGTCAAGACAAACTATTGACTATTGTGATGCCGATCACCCATGATCGGTTGCAGCCCCCCACGCCGTTCCGTGGGAAAGGATCGAAGGAGATTCGGATGAAGAAATACACCTGGCGCCGTGTCGCCGCCGTCGCGCTCATGGCGCCCCTGCTGGCCGTTGCGGCCTGTTCCGCGCAGGGAGGCAAGCCCGCCGACAGTGGCAGCGGCAACGGTGCAGGCCAGGCGGCCGTGAGCACGCCACGCCTGAAGATCGCGATGATCACGCACGCGGCCCCCGGCGATACGTTCTGGGACATCGTCCGCAAGGGCGCCGAGGAGGCTGCCAAGAAGGACAACGTCGACCTGCTCTACACCAACGACCAGGAAGCAGGCCGCCAGGCCCAGCTGGTCCAGCAGGCCATCGACCAGAAGGTGGACGGCATCGCCGTCACCCTGGCCACCCCGGACGCACTGAAGGACGTCGTCAAGAAAGCCGTCGACGCCGGTATTCCGGTGGTGAGCTTCAACGGCGGCGAGGACGCCTTCGCCAAGCTCGGCGCCTTCACCCACTTCGGCTCGAACGAGAAGCTCGCCGGCGAGGCCGTCGGCACCAAGCTCGCCGCCGAAGGCTACAAGCACCCCATCTGCGTCATCCAGCAGCAGGGCCACGTAGGCCTCGAAGCACGCTGCGCCGGCGTCAAGGAGAAGGTGCCCGCAACCGAGGTCCTGTACGTCAATGGCCAGGACATGACCAGTGTGCAGTCCACGGCCACCGCGAAGCTGCAGGCCACCAAGGACGCCGACGCCATCATCGGCCTGGGCGCCCCCATCACCCTGACCCTGCTGAAGTCCATCAAGGACGCCGGGAGCTCCGCCAAGGCGGCCAGCTTCGACCTCAACGCCGAGCTGGCGCAGCAGATCGTGGACGGCAATGTCCTCTTCACCGTGGACCAGCAGCCGTACCTGCAGGGTTACATGTCCGTGGACTCGCTGTGGCAGAACAAGCGCGGCGGCTTCAAGATCGGCGGCGGCCAGGCAGTCCTGACCGGCCCGGCCATCATCGACAAGGAGAACGGCGCAGAGACCCTCAAGTACGCCAAGGAAGGCGTCCGCTAAACGGCCGTTCCCGGGGGTGCCGTCCGGTTCAGGCCGGGCGGCACCCCGCAACCCAGGAGTATCCCCATGTCATCAACTGTCACTGCTCCGCAAGCTCCCTTGGCGGATGAGCGTGTTGCGAAGCGAAATCCCTTCCAGAAGCTGCTGGCCCGGCCCGAGGTCGGCGCCCTCGTGGGCGCCGTCGCCCTGTTCATTTTCTTCGCCTCGGTGGCCCCCACCTTCACCCAGCCCAACGCGCTGGCCACGGTCCTGTACGGATCTTCGACCATCGGCATCATGGCGGTGGGCGTTTCGCTGCTGATGATCGGCGGCGAGTTCGACCTTTCCACCGGCGTCGCCGTGATCTCCTCGGCCCTTACGGCGGCCCTGTTTTCCTGGTATTTCTCGATGAATGCCTGGGTGGGCGTGGGCGTGGCCCTGGTGGTTTCGCTGGCCATCGGCTTCATCAACGGCTGGATCCTGATCAAGACCAAGCTGCCGTCCTTCATCGTCACCCTGGCATCGTTCCTGATGCTTACCGGCCTGAACCTGGCCCTGACCCGCGCGGTCGGCGGCAGCGTCTCCTCGCCGTCGATCGCAAAGCTGGACGGCTTCGAATCGGCCCGCGCCATCTTCGCCTCCTCCGTCTCGATCGGCGGGGTGGAAGTGAAGATCACCGTGTTCTACTGGATCATCCTCGTGGCGATCGCCTCCTGGATCCTGCTGCGGACCAAGGTGGGCAACTGGATCTTCGCGGTCGGCGGGGACGACAACGCCGCGCTCGCCGTCGGCGTGCCTGTCACCAAGACCAAGATCGGCCTGTTCATGGCCGTGGGTTTCTGCGGCTGGCTGCTGGGCATGCACAACCTCTTCGCCTTCGACGCCGTCCAGTCCGGTGAGGGCGTGGGGAACGAGTTCCTCTACATCATCGCGGCCGTGATCGGCGGCTGCCTGCTGACCGGCGGCTACGGTTCCGCGGTGGGCGGCGCGATCGGCGCGTTCATCTTCGGCATGGCCAACAAGGGCATTGTCTACGCCCAGTGGAACCCGGACTGGTTCAAGTTCTTCCTCGGCCTGATGCTGCTGCTGGCCACCATCGTGAACCTGATCGTCAAACGCCGCGCGGACGCGAGCAAGTAAAGGGGCCCGACCATGCCTGACAACAAACACATCTCCAACCAGACCCTGCTGGCCGACGAGACGGATCCGCTGACCGACCGTCCCGTGCACCTGCTCAAACTGGACAAGGTGGCCAAGCACTATGGCAACATCATCGCCCTGACGGATGTGACCATGGCCGTGGACAACGGCCGCGTCACCTGTGTGCTGGGCGACAACGGTGCCGGCAAGTCCACCCTGATCAAGATCATCGCCGGCCGCCACCAGCACACCCACGGCACGTTCACCATCATGGGCGAGGAGCGGAAGCTCTCCAGCCCGCGCGAGGCCCTGGATTCGGGCATCGCCGCGGTGTACCAGGACCTGGCCGTGGTCTCTCTCATGCCGATCTGGCGCAACTTCTTCCTGGGCTCCGAGCTGACCACCGGCTTCGGTCCCTTCAAGCGCCTGGACGTGGCGCGGATGAAGGAGATCACCAAGAAGGAACTGGCGGACATGGGCATCGACCTGCGCGATGTGGAACAGCCCATCGGCCAGCTCTCCGGCGGTGAACGGCAGTGTGTGGCGATCGCCCGCGCCGTGTACTTCGGCGCCAAGGTCCTCATCCTGGACGAGCCGACGGCGGCCCTGGGCGTGAAGCAGTCCGGCGTGGTGCTGCGGTACATCCTGCAGGCCCGCGACCGCGGCCTGGGCGTCATCTTCATCACCCACAACCCGCACCACGCCTTCCCGGTCGGTGACCGCTTCCTGCTGCTCAAGCGCGGCAAGTCGATCGGTTACTACGACAAGAAGGACATCACCCTGGAAGAGCTCACCGCCCAGATGGCCGGCGGCGCCGAACTTGCCGAACTCGCCCACGAGCTCGAACAAATCGGCGGCCACCCGGAACAACTCAGGGAAGTCCGGGCGGAGGCCGCTGCCGTCCAGGCGGACGCCCCCAGCGCCTGAAACGGCTGAGCCAGCGCCTGACGACGGCCAGCACCGACGACGGCAAGCACCCGACGACGGCGCGGCGGGCCACCCAGCCCGCCGCGCCGTCGTCGTGCCCGTGCGTGAGCACCGACAAGCAAATGCATCACCAGCAGAAACAAGCGACAGCAAGCAGGAGGAACACATGACCATCAGGGTCGGAGTGATCGGCGCCGGCATCATGGGAGCCGACCATGTCAGGACTCTCAGCCGTTCGGTCCGGGGCGTGGAGGTGGCCCTCGTGGCTGACCTCGACGGCGGACGGGCGGCGGAGGCGGCAGGCCTCGCCGGGGCGCGCAGCAGCACCGATCCGGAAGCGGTCATCGCGGATCCGGGGATCGACGCCGTCATCATCGCCTCGCACGACTCGACCCATGCCGCCTTGGTCACCGCCTGCCTGGCCGCCGGGAAGCCGGTGCTGTGCGAGAAGCCCCTGGCCCCGACCGTGGAGGAGTGCCGGGCCCTCGTGGAGCTGGAAGGGGACCGGGGCCTGGTGTCCCTGGGCTTCATGCGGCGCTTCGACCCGGGCCACATGGAGCTCAAGCGCCGCATCGAGGACGGCGAACTGGGGGAGATCCTGACGGTGCACAACGTGAGCCGGGGCGTCCGCGGCGCACCGGATGCGAGCAACGCCTTCGCCATCACGGGATCGGCTATCCATGAGCTGGACTCCATGCCTTGGTTGCTGGGACAGCCCATCGCCGAGGTGGCCTGGCTGTCCGGTCGCAAGAGCACCTCGCTCGCCCCGGCCGCCCTGCAGGACCCCTCCTTCATGCTCCTACGCATGGCGGATGGCATCTTGGTCACGCTGGAGCTCTTCCTCAACGCGGGCTATGGCTACGTGACCCGCTGCGAGGCGGTGGGCGAGAAGGGCACGGCAAGCTTCACCGAGTCGCCGCTGCTGGAGATCAGCAGCGCACGCCGCCGCTCCACGGAATATCCGGCCGACTGGCGGCCCCGTTTCGCCGACGCCTACCGCCTGGAGCTCCAGGCATGGGTGGACGCGCTCACGGACGGCACGCCGACGCCGCTCGCCACCGCCTCGGACGGTTTGGCGGCGGCCGTAGTGGCCACAGCCCTGATCGAGTCCGAACGGAGCGGCGGCGCCTTCGTGCCGGTCGTCCACCAGCGTGCAGGAGTAGGCGCATGAGCTGCTTCGTTTTCCCGGAACCAAGCATCCCGGACGCCCTGGAAGCCCCCAGCCTGCGCTGGGGCATTGCAGGGCCCGGCTGGATCGCTGAGCGCTTCGTCGAATCCCTGCTGCGGTACGGCAGCCAACGAGTCACCGCCGTGGGCTCCCGCAGCTTCGAACGCGCCGCGGCCTTCGGCATGCCCCGCGGGTTGCGCGCCCACGGCTCCTACGAGGAACTCGCCGCAGACCCCGAGGTGGACGTGGTCTATGTGGCCACCCCGCACACCGCCCACCTGGACGTGGCCCTGGCCGCCCTGGAGGCCGGGAAGCACGTGCTGGTGGAGAAACCCATGGGCATCAACGCCGCCCAGGCGGAGACCATCCGCGCCGCAGCCGCCGACCGCGGGCTCTTCGCAGCGGAAGCGCTGTGGACGGTCTTCCTGCCCAGGTACGACGTCGTCCGGCAGCTCGTGCGGGACGGCCGGCTGGGTGCGGTGACGCAGATCGTGGCGGACTACGGCGAGTACCTGCCGCCGTCGCACCGCGCCTACGATCCCGCCCTGGCGGGCGGCCCGTTGCTGGACCTGGGCGTCTACCTCTTCGCGCTGGCCACGGACCTGGCCGGCGAGGCCACGGGAGTCACCGCCCGCGGAGCAACCGTCCCGGGCCGCGACGGTGAGCCGGTCAACGGCCGGCTCTCCGCACTGTTGGACTTCGACGGCGGCGCCCAGGCCGCACTCGCCACCACCATGGGCGGATTCACCCCCGCCGCCTTCACCGTGGTAGGCACCGAGGCGACCCTGGTGATGGACGGCCCTTTCAACAGTCCCGGCGGCCTGTCCGTCCGGACAAAGGACGGCACGGAGCACCGCTGGGATGGAAAACCCGGTAGCCACGTGGACGGACTGCACTTCCAGGCGGCCGCCGTGGCGCGAGCCATCGCCGCGGGCAGGACCGAGGTGGCGGAACGCCCGCTCGAAGCCTCCCTGCGCACCCTGCGCGCGATGGATGAGGCCCGCAGCCAGCTGGGCATCGTGTATCCGGGGGAGTAGCTCAGGCTGCCTGCACGGCCAGCCACACGAATTCCTGGGCCTCCAGCGTCACACCTTCCGCCAGGGACACCTCGCGGCCGCCCAGGAGTTCGGTGGCGCCGGGCGCGAAGCCGGAGAGGGTGGTGGCGGAGACGTGCTGCGCGGTGTCCGCGAAGTTCGCCAGGACCAGCACCGTGCGGCCGTCCCCGGGGCGCTGGTAGCCCAGGACATGCCGGTTGTTGGCGTTGAACCCGATGAGCGGGTTCCCCGCGAGCTCCGGTGTCGCGGACCGGACCGCGAGCATCCGCTTGAGGCCCGCGAAGATGGCGCCCTCCGGCGTCGACGGATCGTTGCGGTGCGCGTAGCGTTCGGCGGGGTAGTGCGGGCGGTGGACCCAGCGGCTGTCGGCCTCATGGCCCGGTTCCCCGGCGTAGCCGTAGTCGTTGAGCTGGCCCACCTCGTCGCCGAGGTAGATGAGCGGAATGCCGCCGGTGCTGATCGCGATCGAGTGCAGCAGGAGCACCCGGCGCACTGCCTCCGGCGAACCGTCCTCGAGGCCGCACAGGGACGCCGTCGTGCCCGAAATACGGCAGTCCCCGGTACGCGGATTGTCCTGGAACGCGACCCCGCGCGCGAAGCTTCCCGGGAAGCGGTTGACGTAGAACGAGTTGAGGAAGCGGCGGTGGTCGAAACCGTTGATCCCGAGCTCCGCGGCGTCCTCATCGGCGAAGGTCCAACCGATGTCGTCGTGGCTGCGCACGTAGTTGACCCAGGCCGTCCCCTCCGGGAGGTTGTGCCGCCGTTCCAGGGCCTGGGAAAGCAGCGAAGCGTCGCGGGTGGCGAGGGCTTCCCAGCCAAGGGCCATCTCCAGCGGGTTGTAGGAGATCTGGCATTCGGCGGGGTCGATGTACTGCACCACCTCGTCCGGGTGGACGATCGCCTCGGACTTGAACAGCAGCGACGGCGCGGCGAGGCGGCACACCGCGTTGAATCCGCGCAGCAGCTCGTGCGCCTGGGGCAGGCTTTCGCAGGCCGTGCCGAGCTGCTTCCAGATGAACGCGACCGCGTCCATGCGCAGGATCTCCACGCCCTGGTTCGCGAGGAACAGCATTTCCCCGGCCATCGCGCGGAACACGGCCGGGTTGGCGTAGTTGAGGTCCCACTGGAAGGTATGGAAGGTACACCACACCCACCGGCCGTCCGGCTGCTGCACGAAGCTGCCCGGGTGGTCGTCGGGGAAGATCTCGCGCACCGTGCGCTCGTAGGCGTCCGGCATGGTGCGGTCCGGGAAGATCCAGTAGTAGTCGGAGAATTCCTGTTCGCCCGCGGCAGCGCGCCGCGCCCATTCGTGCTCGTCCGAGGTGTGGTTGAAGATGAAGTCCACCACCAGGCTGATGCCGTTGGCCCGCAGTTCCGCGGCCACCTCCCGCAGCCCGGCCATGGTGCCCAGCTTCGGATTGACGTCCCGGTAGCTGGACACGGCGTAGCCGCCGTCCGAGTTCGGTTCCGGGGCAAGGAAGAGCGGCATGAGGTGCAGGTAGCCCAGCCCGAGCTCCCGGAAATAGGGGATGCGCTCCCGCAGGCCGTCAAGGTTTTCCGCGTAGCGGTCCACGTAGCAGACCCCGCCGAGCATGCTCCCGGATTGGAACCACTGCGGCTCGGATTCGCGCCGGGCGTCGAGTTCCTTCAGGTCCGTGGGACGGTCCTGCCAGGACTTGGCGCACTCCACCACAAGGGCGGCCAGGTGGTCCGTCCAGTCCGGGCGGGAGCCGTAGAGCGAGGCGAACAGTTCTTCCAGCACGGGCACGTACCGGTCCACGCGGCCGAGGAATGACTTCCAGTTCGGTCCCTTGCGGCGGAGCCCCGGTTCTGCCTCAAGAGCCGAGAGGACTTGCGTGATCGTCCCCTTCCCGTCGCCGGTCGTTACGCCCATCGGACCTCCTTGTGCACAATGCGTGGCCGCAGCCGCAGCGAACCGCGTGCGCTGCATCACATACTGTAACGGTCGGCGGGTGGCAGGTGAAAGCGCTTACGCAACCGTTTCGCGCACGGAAGACCGCTCCACTACTGCCGGCTCCAGCAGGAGCCGCCGCGGAGGTGCCGCCGGGGCTGCCATCCGGTCCAACGCCATCTGTGCGGCCTCGGACCCGAGCCTCCTGCTGTGGCCGTCAACGGTGGTCAGCCGGATGTAGCCGTAGGCGGCGAGCGGGGAGTCGTCGTAGCCGAGCACGGAGACGTCCTCGGGCACCCGCAGGCCGGCGTCGCGCAGTGCGGCCATGGCACCCAAGGCCATGACGTCATTGGCGGCGAACACGGCAGTGGGCGGTTCGCCGGCCAGTCCACCGGCTTCCAGGGCCTGCCGCATCGCCCGGAAGCCGCTGGCCTCGTCCGTGCCGCCGTCGACGCCGTACACCAGGGGCGCGGCCCCGGCAGCAGCCATGGCGCGGACATAGCCCCGCCTGCGGTGTTCGGCCGGGGCGCCCTGCCCGCTCAGGTGCGCGATGCGGCGGTGACCCAGCGCCAGGAGGTGGCGGGCGGCAAGCTGCCCGCCGGCGTCGTCGTCCCCGGCCACAACGTCCGCCGCCCTGCCGTCCCCGAGCAAGGGGGTCAGGCTGCGCGTGCCGGCGATGACCAGCGGGACGCGGACGTCCTTCACCATGTCCAAGGGTGCCTCGGCGGCCACGAGCAGCGCGTCGACGTGCTGGGCCAAGAAGCCGTCCACCGGGTCGCGGCCGCTGGCCTCCTCGAGCCGCAGGTCCGCGACGCTGACCGTGAAGCCCGCAGGGTCCAGCACCGAGCGGACCCCGGCCAGCAGCTCCACGAACCAGGGGTTGCGGAAGTCGTCGATCAGCAGCCCCACAGAGCGCGTGCGCTGGCTGGCCAGGGCGCTGGCAGCGCGGCTGGGCCGGTAGCCCAGCTCCCGGATCGCCTTCTTCACGGCCTCGCGCTTGGCCTCCGCCACGTGCGGGGCGTCCCGCAGCACCAGCGAGACCAGCGACTTGGAGACGCCCGCGCGCTGGGCAACATCGTAAATAGTGGGGCGGGCGCTCATGCCTTCACCGTACCTGGAGAGCGCCCGCTCACCGAGGTGCCCGCGTGCCGGGGTAGGAAGAGACAATCCACCACGCTGATTACCATGAGTGCGGCCACCGCGAGCAGGGCGGCCCGGTAGGGATCCGCCGAACCCTGCGTGGCCGGGAGGAGCGCGGTGCCCGCCCGGATGAAGAGCGCCCCGACGGCGACGCCGAGCGCGTGCGCCAGCTGCACCAGGGTGTTCGCGACGGCGTTGGCGCTGGCCAGCTGCCTGGCCGAGACGTCCGCGTACTGGACATTCATGTATGCCGAGAATCCGAGGGAGCGCAGCGCCCCGGAAAGGGCCAGGAGCGCGACGATGACGGCATCCGGTGTCGCGGGCCCGAGGGCGGCGCACGCCATGAACGTGAGCGCCGATCCGGTGCCGGCGAGCACCAGCAGAGGCTTGAACCCGAAGCGGCGGATCAGCGGAGTGGTGGCCGGTTTGATGGCGATGTTCCCGATGAACACTGCGGTCACCAGGGCGCCGGCATGGACCGGATCCCAGCCGAAGCCGACCTGGAACAGCAGGGGCAGCAGGAACGGGATTGCCGAGACGGCTACCCGGTACGCCAGGCCGCCGGTCTGCGTGGCGCGGAAGGTGCGGACCCTGAAGACGCCGAGGTCGAACAGGGCGCCGTGTCCGCGTCGGCGCATCCATTGTGCCGCGGCCACCAGGAGCGCCGCGCTCAGCAGCAGGAGCACGACGGCGACGGCGGCCTGGGTGCCCGAGCCGAGCAGTTCCAGCCCGGTCACCAGTGCGCCGACGCCTAGGGTGGTGAGGGCGACGCCGGGCCAGTCCAGGCGCGCCGCGTGGTCCGGCGTCGTGCGGGGGACCAGGCGCAGGGCGGCGAGGAAGGCTGCGGCACCCAGGGGCAGGTTCACCAGGAAGATCCAGTGCCAGGACAGGAACTCGGTGAGCAGCCCGCCCACCAGGGGCGCCAGGACCGGGGCCATCAGGCCTGGCCACACCAGGAAGGCCGTCATGCGCAGCAGTTGGTCCTTGGGGGTGTCCCTCAGCACCAGGAGCGAACCGACGGGCACCATCAGGGCCCCGCCCAGGCCCTGCAGGGCGCGGAAAGCCGTCAGGGCCCACAGGGTGGAACTCAAGGCGCAGAGCAGCGAGGCGATGGTGAAAACCGCGATAGCCAGGCAGAAGATCCGCCGGAAGCCGAAGCGGCCGGCAAGCCAGGAGCTGGCCGGGATCCCCATGGCCACCGCCAGGAGGTAGGCCGTCATAGCCACGTTCGCGTCCGCGGCGGTCACCTGGAAGTCCCTTGCGATGGCGGGCAAAGCAGTGGCCAGCGCCGTGCCATCGAGGAACTCGAGGAAGAAGGTGCCCGCGACCAGGAGCGCCAGCGCGGTTCGGTTGGTGTATTGACAGGACAAATTACTCAGCCTTACTCTCGTTTGGAGCGCTCCAAATGTTACCCAACCCACACTTCAATTCCAAGGAGGACCCATGAGCAAGCCGCTGGGTGTCGCCGTCATTGGTGCCGGCATGGCCGGCAAGTCCCACGCTGCAGGCTACCGTGTGGCCAGCAGCCTCTTCGCCCCCACGCTGCCGGAGGTCAAACTGGTCTCCATCGGGGACGTCAATGCCGAATTCGGCCAGGCCGCCGCGCGCCGCTTCGGCTACGAACGCCATGACTCCTCATGGCAGGCCATCGCCGAGGCGGACGACATCGATGTCGTCTCGGTCGTGATCGCCAATTCCCTGCACCGCGAAGTGGTGGAAGGCCTGCTCGCCGCCGGCAAGCACGTGCTGTGCGAGAAGCCCCTCTCCGATTCCATCGCCGACGCCGAGGCGATGCTCACCGCAGCCCGCGCCGCCGAGGAGCGCGGGGTGCTGGCCCGCATCGGCTACACCTACCTGCGTTCCCCTGCCATCGCTGCCATCCGCAGGCTGATCGACGACGGCACCCTGGGCCGGCCGCTGCACTTCTCCTCCCGCTACTGGACCGACTACTCCTGCGACCCGCACGCTCCGATGAGCTGGCGCTACAAGGGTGCGCCGGGCTCCGGCGCACTGGCGGACCTCGGCAGTCACACCACCTATGTCTCCGAGTTCCTCTGCGGCAGGACGCTGGCCGTCTCCGGCGGGCAGTTCCACACCGCGATCGAGAAGCGCCCGCTGCCACTGGGCGCCGTCATGGGCCACGACCACGCGGCTGTGAGCGACGTCTACGAACCCGTGGAGAATGACGACTACGCCTCCTACTCGGCCGAGTTCGAAAACTGCAAGGGCAGCCTGGAGGTCTCCCGCATCGCCGCCGGCCACCCCAACTCGCTGACGTTCGAGGTCTTCTGCGAGAACGGCGCCGCGCGCTACGACCAGGACCGTCCTGCCGAGTTCGGCCTCTACCTGAACGAGGGCCCCTATTCTGCGAACGGCTACCGCCAGGTCCTCATCGGCCCCGAGCTGCCGTACGTGGCCAACGGCATGGCCATGGACGCGCCCGGTGTCGGCTACAACCACAACGACTCTTTTGCCTACCAGTCCCGGGCCTTCCTCGAAGAGGTGGCCGGCCTGTCCGCGGAGGAATCCCTGCCCCGTTGTGCCACCTTCGAAGACGGCCTGCGCAGCATGAAGATCCTCGACGCCGTGGCCCGTTCCGCGGCCGGCAGCGGCTCCCGCGTGCAACTCTAGGAAGGCAACAATGAAACTCGGCGTCTACAACGCAATCCTGCACGACCGCCCCCTGCCGGAGGCGCTGAAGGTCATAGCGGACCTCGGCCTCAGCGGGATCGAACTGAACACGGGCGGCTTCCTGCCCGCCGTCCATGTGCCCACCATGGACGACATCCTGGTCTCCGACGCGGCGCGGGACGACTTCCTGGGCCTCTTCGAGGGGACCGGGGTCTCCATTGCGGGCCTGAACTGCAACGGCAACCCGCTGCACCCCAAGCCGGAGATCGGAGAGAAGCACGCGGAGGACATCCGGCGCTCCATCCGGCTCGCCGAACGCCTGGGCCAGCACCGCGTGGTCACCATGTCCGGCCTGCCCGGCGGCGAACCCGGAGCCACGGTGACCAACTGGGTGGTCAACGCCTGGAACTCCGCTGCCCTGGACGTCCTGGACTACCAGTGGGGCGTGGCCGTGCCGTTCTGGAAGGACATGGATCTCCTGGCCCGGGACCACGACGTCAAGGTGGCATTGGAACTGCATCCGCAGAACCTGGTGTTCAACACCGCCGATGTCCGCAAGCTCGTGGAGCTGACCGGCGCCACCAACGTTGGCGTCGAGTTGGACGCCTCGCACTTGTTCTGGCAGCAGATGGACCCGGTGGCCGTGGTCCGCGAACTCGGCCCGCTCGTGTTCCACGCCGCGGCCAAGGATGTGCGCGTCAACCCTGAGCACGCCCGCCTCAACGGCGTGCTGGACAACAGCTTCCGCCGCCTCTCCCCGGAGGAGCCCCGCACCAACCTGGGCGGCGATGAATGGGCCAACGAATGGCCGAAGGACTCCGCCTGGGACTTCGTGGCCCTGGGCCGCGGCCATGACACCGCCTACTGGGCCGAATTCCTGCGCGCCCTGCGCGAACTGGATCCGGACATGCTGGTCAACATCGAGCACGAGGACGTCTCCCTCGGCCGCATCGAGGGCCTTGAGGTTGCTGCCACGGTCCTGAAGGATGCGGCAGCGATGCTGGGCGCCTAAGTAGTCGACGGCGGCACCGGTCCGGGTGCCGCCGTCGACGATTAAGAACTATTGACAGGACAAACTGGCATTCATATCATCGACTGGCGTCCTGCGTGGGGCCCGTCACAACGCCGTGGCCGCACCTCCCTCCCACAGCTGAAAGGCAAGTCCCATGTCCACTGAAATCCGTAGTGTCGGTGTCGGCCTGATCAGCGTCGGCTGGATGGGGAAGCTGCACGCGAAGGCGTACGCGCAGCTGCCCCTGGTGTATCCCGAGCTGGGGATCCGGCCCCGCCTGGTGATCGCCGCGGACACCGAGCCGAGCCGCATCGAGTACGCCAAGGAGGTCCTCGGTTTCGCGGAGGGAACCACCGACTACCGCGAGGTCCTCGCGCATCCGGAGGTCGACGTCGTCTCGATCTGCGCGCCGAACTTCCTGCACGCGGAGATCGGCATCGCGGCGGCAAAGGCCGGCAAGCACTTCTGGATCGAAAAGCCCGTGGGTCGGGGCATCGAGGAAACCACAGCGGTGCGGAACGCCGCGATCGAGGCCGGGGTGCTGAGCACGATCGGTTTCAACTACCGGCACGCCCCCGCCGTCGAACACGCCCGCGAACTGGTGGCGAAGGGCAAGCTGGGCCGCGTCACCAACGTCCGGGCCGAGTTCATGGCCGGCTATTCGGCCGAGCCCAACGGAGCCCTGTCCTGGCGCTTCGACCGGAAGCTGGCTGGCAGTGGTGTTCTGGGTGACCTGTTCAGCCACGCCGCGGACCTGTGCCAGTACGTGGTGGGCCCTATTTCGGACATTACCGCCCTGACCAGCACGGTCCACACGGAGCGGCCGAAGTTGGCCATGGGCCAGGGGACACACTTCGCGGTGATCGAAGACGGCGAAATGGGGCCGGTGGAGAACGAAGATTACGCGGCGGCACTGGTCCGGTTCGGAGGCGGTGCCCGCGCGGGCGCGGTGGGCACCATTGAATCCTCGCGGGTGGCGGTGGGCCGGGACTGCGGCTACCGCCTCGAGGTCTACGGAACCGAGGGCTCCCTGAAATGGGACTTCGAACGGATGAACGAACTCCAGGTAGTGCTGGGCCGGAATAACGACGAGCAGGGCTACACCACAGTGATCGGCAGCCCCCGGCACGGGGACTACTCCCGCTTCCAACCCGGACCCGGCTGCGCGATGGGCTTCGACGACCTGAAAGTCATCGAGGCGAAGAAGTTCCTCGTGGCCGTCACCGGCGGGGAACAACTGAACTCCAACATCCACGATGCCGCCTCCGCGGCCGCGATCGTTTCCGCCGCCGAGGCCTCCGCGGCGGACGGGCAGTGGAAGGCGGTCCCGCTGCTGGACGGCACCACGGCCGCGACCGCCTGAGCGGTCTCTTGGGCCCGGGCTTACGCAACGACAATTTCGACGAAGGAGTCACCCATGGACATCGGCCTGCTCACCGACGGCGTCGGCCACCTGACGCGGGAGGCCGCCCTCGACTTTGCCGCGGGCTTGGGGCTGCGGAAGGTGGAGCTGGCGGCAGGCAACTGGTCCGCCGCTCCGCACCTGGACCTCGACGCCGTGCTGGGCGATGGCGGTGAGCTCCGGCGCCTGCGGGGCGAACTGGAGTCGCGCGGCCTGGTCCTCTCCGCCCTCCTGGCCGCCCGAGGTTCTCGAGGTCCTGCGCTACCAGTGGGAGGACGTGGCCTTTCCGTACTGGCACGGCCTGGTGGACTTCGCTGAGCGCCACGGGGTCAGCAAGCTCGCGGTTGAGATGCATGCCAACCAACTCGTCTATAGCGTCCCCTCCCTGCTGAAGCTGCGCAGCGAAGTCGGGCCCACCGTCGGCGCCAACTTCGATCCCAGCCACCTGTTCTGGATGGGCGCGGATGTGCTGGCCGCGGTGGAAGCGCTCGCGGGGGCCATCCACCACGTCCACGCGAAGGACACCCGCCTCGAGAAGCGTGCCGCCGTGCGCTCACTGATCGAGACCCTGCCCGCGCCGGATGCGGCCGCGCGGGCCTGGAACTACGTCGCCGTCGGCCGCGGCCACGACGCCGGATTCTGGTCGCGCCTGGCAGCCACCCTGCGGGTCTGCGGCTACGACGGTACCCTCAGCATCGAGCACGAGGACTACTCGATCGACCCGGAAGAAGGCATCACCCGGGCGGCGAAACTGCTCAGGGAGGTCGTCAGGAAGGAGACCGTTCAGGCGTGAGCCGCCGCCGTGCTGGAACGCACCGTCAGGGAGGGCGCCACGAGCACTTGTTCGTGGCGCCCCTCGAGGGCACCCATGGCGACCCTGACGGCGGCCGCCGCCAGCGCGTCGGGGTCTTGGCGCACGCTCGTCAGGTCGGCATAGGCCAGGGCTGCCAGGTGTGAGTCGTCGTAGCCGACCACCGAGAGGTCCCGTGGCACCTCGACGCCTAGCGTGCGCAGCCCGTGTAGGAGTCCCAGCGCCTGTGCGTCGTTGAAGGCCAGGAGGGCGGTTGCCACGGCTTCCCCCCTGAGCAGCGTGCCAAGCGACGGCGCCGCGCGGATGCCGGCCGCCTCATTGTCCCCGCCCGGGAGGACCACGGGCTCCTGTCCCCTTGAGTGCATGAAGTCTGTGTAGGCGGATTCCCGGGCTTCCGCGCCGGCGGCTTTCCCGCCGCCTGTGTGGACGATGCGCCGGTGTCCGAGCTGCCACAGGTGCTCCAGGGCGAGCCGGACGCCCTCGGTTTCATCGGTCATGACGGCGGAAAGGCCGGCCGCGGGCGAGGGATCCAGGACCGGGACTGCCGGCACCGGCAGGCCGTTCAGTTGCGCACTGCCTTCGGCGGGACCGAGGACCAGCAGGGCTTCGACATTCAGGTCCAGGAGCGTCTGGAGTGCTTGCGTCTCTGTGCGGCGGGGGCCGCGGGCGCTCAGCGCGACGCTGTATCCGGCTTGCTCGGCCGCGGGATAGATGGCGTCCACCAGGTCGCTGTGGAAGTCGCCGTCGAGCGCGAAGACGACGCCGAGCAGGCCGCTGCGTGAACTGCGCAGCAAGCGGGCCCGCGCGTCCGGGCGGTAGCCCAGGCTGGACGCGATGGCCAGGACGCGCTCGCGGGTCGCATCGCTGGCGCCCGGGGCGCCGCGCAAGACGATCGAGGCCAGGGCTCGCGAGATTCCAGCCTCCGCTGCCACGTCAGCCAGGGTGGGGCGCTTGGCCATGGGTCCTCCTGCGTGTTCCGGGCGCTTTGCGTTGGGGCGGGCTCTGTGGGGGAGCCGTTCCCAGAGTCTACTAGATCGATCTAGACGGGAGACACCAAGGCATGCCACACTGTCTGCATCGCCAGGACTAGAACGATCTAGTTTTTCTCGAGAGGACCTACATGAGCTACCTTCCCGTTCCCTCCGCCCGGCCCGCGCCGGTTCGCATCGGACTTGTCGGCGCCGGCTGGATGGGTGCCTACCACGCCCGCAGCCTCGCCCTCCGCATCCCCGGCGCCGAACTCGTCGCCATCGCCGATCCGGCCACCGAGAACGCCGCCGCGCTGGCCGCCGAACTGGGCGTCGCCAAGGTGACCCCCGAACCTGCCGACCTGTTCGCCGATCCGGAGATCGACGCCGTCGTGATCGCCGGACCGGCACGGTTCCACGCCCAGCTGTCCATCGACGCCGCCAATGCCGGCAAGGACGTGTTCTGCGAGAAGCCCGGCGCCGTCAGCCTGGAGGAACTCGCCCGGGTGGAGGAGGCTGTGGCCGCCGCCGGCGTGCACTGGCAGATCGGCTTCAACCGCCGCTACGCCGCCGACTTCCTGGCCGCCCGCCGCGACATCGAAAGCGGCGTCGTCGGTACTCCGCAGCTCCTGCGCTCCCTCACCCGCGACCCGGGCAACGGCAGCATTCCGCACGCCGCGCGCATCCCGCAGTGGACCATCTTCCTCGAGACTCTGATCCACGACTTCGACGCCCTCAACTGGATGAATTCCGGCGCCGAACCCACCAGTGTGCACGTCACGGCCGACGCCCTCGTGGAACCGTCCTTGAAGGAGCAGGGTTTCCTGGACACGGCGGTGGTCACGGTGCGCTACAGCAACGGCGCCATCGCTGTGGCCGAGGCCAACTTCTCCGCGCTCTACGGCTACGACGTGCGCGGCGAGGTCTTCGGCTCGGCCGGCATGGTCCAGGCCGGCCGCTCGACGGATACCGGCGCCCTGCGCTACGGTGCCGGGGGCTTGTCCGCCGAGACTCCGCGACTGAACATCGAGCTCTTCGCCGATGCCTACACCCAGGAACTCCTCGACTTCGCCCACACCGTGCGGGCCCGCCGTGCAGGCGAGGCCGCACCGGACCACGGCGTGCCCCTGACGCCGGGCCTGCCCGACGCCCGCCGCGCGCTCGCCGTCGCGCTTGCCTGCATCGAGTCCGCCACCTCCGGTGCCGCTGCCGCCGTCGCCGGTGTGGAGGCGCTGGCATGAGGCTCGCCGTCTGTGCCGAGATGGTTTACCAGGAGCTGCCGTTCGTGGAGCGCGTGGAGCGCATCCACGACGCCGGCTTCGACGTCGAACTCTGGGACTCGCGGCCGAAGGACATCGCCGCCCTCAAGGCCACTGGGGCACGTTTCTCTTCCATGACCGGCTACTTCGCCGGCTCGCTGGTCGAGGCCGGCACCGCCGATGAGGTGGTGCGTACCGCCGAGGCGCTGATCCCGACGGCCCTGGACCTCGGCGTCGAGCGCCTGGTGGTGCATCCGGCCGAACTGGTCGACGGACGGGCGGCCCGGCCGCACTGGCGAGCGACCGGTGACATGTGGTCCACCGCCGCGAAGACGCTGGAGAAGCTCGGGGCGCTGGGGGAGAAGCACGGCCTGACCGTCGCCGTGGAGAACCTGAACACCATCCTGGACCACCCGGGCATCCCGCTCGGCCGGGCAAAGGACACCCTGTCCCTGGTCAAGGCCGTGGATCACCCGAACGTGAAACTGATGCTGGACCTCTACCACGCCCAGATCGGCGAGGGGAACCTCGTGGACCTGGTGCGCCGGGCGCAGCCTTGGATCGGCGAGATCCAGGTGGCGGACGTTCCGGGCCGTTGCGAACCGGGCACGGGGGAGATCAACTACTCCGCCGTGCACCGGGCCCTCGTGGACCTCGAGTACGACGGGACCGTGGGCATGGAAGCGTGGGCTTCCGGCGATTCCGGCGAAGCCCTGCGCGCGTTCGGGGAAGCCTTCGGCCGCTAGGACCGCCGCTGAGCACTCAACCGGGCCGGTGGCCGTTGCGGCACACCTCCACGAAGGCCCGGAACGGCGCGAGCCGCTGACTATCGGGCAACTTTTCGGCCTCCGGATGCCACTGCATGGACACCACCCAGCGCAGCGGATCCTCCAGGCCCTCGATGGTGCCGTCGTCGGCCACCGCCGTGACTACCAGGCCGTCGCCTACCCGGGCGACGGCCTGGTGGTGGCCCGAAGCGATCCGCACCGTGGTGGCCGGGCGTCCCGCAGCGCCCTCTGCCGTTGCGTCGCCTCCGCCAGCGCGGTCCGCCGCGTACAGGCCGGCCAGCCGGGAACCTGCCGTCAGGTCGACGTCGTGCCATGCCCAGGAATCTTCGGGCCAGGTGTCCGCAACCTCTGCCGCTGGACGGGTGCCCGCCGCGATCCGGTGCGCCACGTAGGACGGATGCATGTCCTGGATGAGCGTGCCGCCGTAGAGCACGTTCAGGAGCTGGTGGCCCCGGCAGATTCCCAGTACCGGCAGGCCAGCCGCGATCCCCGCCTTGGCAACCGCGATGTCCAGCTCGTCCTGGGCGGGGTTGACGTCGTACAGGGCCGGGCCAGGCTCCTCACCGTAGAGGCCGGGGTCGACGTCCCCGCCGCCGGGCAGCAGGACACCGTCGACTTCGCGGATTGCCGCGGGAACCCCGTCGGCGGAATCCAGCAGCACTGCCTCCGCCCCGGCACGGCCGAGGAGCTCCACTATGAGGCCGAAGAGGCTGTTCGCCTTGCCGACGCGGGGATCGGCGCCCTCGGAACTGCTGAGCCGGACGGGGATGCCGATGCGCGGGGAACCGTGTGAAGGCTGCATGGCCCCATTCTGCTACGGTCCTCCCCGGAAAAGGCACCCCGTGCCTAAGCTGATCGGATGATACCCTCCGGCCGACTGAACCGAGGCACTTTAAAAGCCAGCCCGCGCACCCTCGACGTTGAAAGCGTGGCGCACTTCGACAGGCTGGTCAGCGCCGGTGCCGGAACGATGCACGGCTGGCACGCCCAGTCACTGGACCTGCGCGGCCGCAGCCGCGAACTCACTGCCCTCGATGCCCAGGGCGCGATCTTCCTCGGCTGCACCTTCGACGACGGTGTGGAGGAGAGCCTGCGCAGCCGAGGCGCCCTGATCTTCCCGAAACTGCGCGGCATCCCCTTCAACCCGTACCGCGGCAGCCTGTACACCGCGGGCGAACTCTACGAGGACATCGCCGGGCACGAATACGAAGCCACCCCGGACGCCAGGATCTACCAATGGAGCATCCTGCCCGGCCAGCGCACCAGCCTCGATGCAACCCTCGCCGCGGCCCTGCACGACCACGCCATCGGCGACGCCCTCGAGGAAGCACTGGCCAACGGGGACTTCGCCGGCACGCGGCTGGTGGGCGTGATGGGCGGCCATGCGGCCCGGCGCGGCACCGCAGACTACACCGACGCCGCGCGGCTCGGCCGGCTGCTCGCCCGCTCCGGTTTCACTGTGGCCACCGGCGGCGGACCCGGTGCGATGGAGGCCGCCAACTGCGGCGCCTACCTCAGCGGACTGCCCGACGGCGACTTCACCGCCGCGCTCGGAACCCTCGCCGCCGCGCCGGGCTTCCGGCCCTCGGTGACGGACTGGGCGCGGACCGCGGCCGCCGTCGTCGGGCAACACCCGGAAGGGACCGCGACACTGGGCATTCCCACCTGGTTCTACGGCCACGAACCGCCCAACCTGTTCGCCACCCACATCGCCAAATACTTCGCGAACTCGGTGCGCGAGGCGATCCTGCTGCAACTGTGCACGGGCGGAATCGTGTTCCTGCCCGGCTCGGCCGGCACGGTGCAGGAAATCTTCCAGGACGCCTGCGAAAACTACTACGGGGCGCCGGAAACCATCACCCCGATGGTGCTGGTGGGGCGCGCATACTGGCAGGAAACGTACCCGGCCTGGCCCATGCTGCAGGCGATCGCCGCTGGAAAACCCATGGCCCGCCGCATCCACCTGGTGGACACCGTGGAGGAGGCGCTCGCGGTCCTCGCCTGAGCTCATTCCGGGGTACGGACTTATCCCCTTACGGCCGCGGCCAGTGGACATATTGCGTATATGTCCACTGGCCGTGGTGAAGGAGGGGCATGTTCCCCGTGCCGGATCAGGCTCCGATGATGTTGTGTTCCGGGCCGAAGCCGAACTTGGTGATGTTCTCCACCGAGTCCTGGCCGATGACCAGGATGTCGTGCTCGCGGTAGCCGCCGGCACCCGGGAGGCCGTCGGCCACAGTGATCATCGGTTCCATGGAGACCACCATGCCCGGCTCGAGGACGGTCTCGATGTCTTCGCGCAGCTCGAGGCCCGCCTCGCGGCCGTAGTAGTGGCTGAGGACGCCGAAGGAGTGGCCGTAGCCGAAGGTGCGGTTGGGGAGCAGTCCGTAGCCGATGTAGATCTCGTTGAGCTCGGCCGCGATGTCCTTGCAGACGGCGCCGGGCTTGATGAGCTCGAGGCCGCGGCGGTGCACCTCCACATTGATGTTCCAGAGTTCGAGGGAGCGCTCGTCCGGCTGGCCGAGGAACAGGGTGCGCTCCAGGGCGGTGTAGTAGCCGGAGGTCATCGGGAAGCAGTTGAGCGAGAGGATGTCGCCCTTCTCAAGCTTGCGGGTGGTGGCCCAGTTGTGGGCGCCGTCGGTGTTGATGCCGGACTGGAACCACACCCAGGTGTCGCGGACTTCGCGGTCCGGGAACGTGGCGGCGATCTCGTGGACCATGGCCTCGGTGCCGATGAGGGCCACCTCGTACTCGGTGATGCCCTCGCGGATGGCGTTGCGGATGGCTTCGCCGCCGAGGTCGCCGATGCGGGCACCGTGCTTGATGACCTCGATCTCCTCGGCGGACTTGATCATGCGCTGGCGCATGGCGTCCTGGGAGACGTCGAGGAGCTGTGCGCCCGGGAACGCGGCGGCGAGCTTCTCGCGGGTCAGGGTGGGGAGTGCGTCGTCCTCGACGCCGAGGCGGGTGGCCTTGACGCCGCGCTGGCGCAGGGCTTCCTGGATGCCGAAGTAGAAGTTGTCGCGGCGCCAGTCGGTGTAGACGATGTTTTCGCCGTACGAGGTGCGCCACGGCATGCCGGCGTCGATGTTTGCCGTGATGGTGACCGAGTCCTCGGCGGTGACTACCAGGGCGTAGTTGCGGCCGAAGGTCGTGTAGAGGAAGTCCGAGTAGTACTTGATGCCGTGGTAGGAGGTCAGTACGACGGCGTCCAGCTGCTTCGCTGCCATGATGCTGCGCAGGCCGGCCAGGCGGCGCTCGAATTCGGCGTCGGAGAAGGTCAGCTTGCCTTTGGTGCCGTTGTGGAGGACCTTGAGGCGCTCGAGTTCGGTGACGTTCGTGACGGTGGTGTCGACGGACATGGGTGTCTCCTTTTCAGGGATGGGTGTTTGCGTGGAAGGGAAGATGGCTTGAGTGGCTGCGCTCAGGGCAGCCGGGGGCGCTAACGCGCGGCGAGTTCGGTGCTGACCGCCTCGGCGAGGGCCTTGGAGGTCCGCTCGAGCAGGAGTTGCCCGGCGGCTTCCGAGGCGGCCTTGGCCGAAGACAGGCAGCCGGATTCGGGGGTGAGTTCGGCGCGGACCGGCAGCACGTCGTAGCGGGGGAGCTGCGCGGCGGGCAGGTCCATGACCCGGTCCAGGCGCACGAACTCCGGGTGCAGGTGCAGCATCAGGGAAGTCTCGAGGACGCCGCCGTGCTCCACGTCCCAGCCGGGGAAGGAACCGCGGTAGATCTCCTCGATGGTGTCTTCGTCCACGAAGTCCCAGTAGGAGAGCAGGACGGCGGACACATCCTGGCCGCGAAGGGCGAGCTCGGCTGTGGCTTGTTCCAGCCCCTCGTAGAGGAACTGGTAGTTCTCGAAGTGCCCGTTGAGGAACACCAGCCGGCGGGCGCCGTGCCGGGCGAACTCGAGGGTGAGGGTCCGGGCGATCGAGATCAGCGTGGTCGCGTCCAGGCTGGTGGTGCCGCCCAGGTGGTTGCCGCCGCCGGACCGCTGCTGCGACTTGTACCCGTACACGATCGGCGCGGCGACGAGGCCCCCAATGGCCCCGGCGAGGCGGGCGCCCATGGCCTTGGACAGGACGATATCCGTGTTGAGCGGAAGGTGGGGCCCGTGCTGCTCGATCGAGCCGACCGGAACGATGATCGGCGCGCCGTCCGCGATCGCCTCACGGTAAGTGAAGGCGTCGAGCTCTTCCATGTAGACGTTGCTGGGCATGGCTCTCCTAGGGAATGTGGGTGGCGGCAGGTTTCGACCCGCCGCCACCGGGGGTGTGGTGAAGGACTTACGGGGCGGTGGCGTTGCTCGCCTCGGGCGAGGCGACCCCGCTGGCAGGCGGATTGGCGGACGACGCCGGGTGGCCGCCGTCGGGCGCTGTGTCACCAAGCGCTGTGTCACCAAGCGCTGCGTCACGGAGCTCCGGGTCACCAGGCTCCGGGTCGCCGTGCGCGGTGTCGCCGCTCGCGGCGAGGTACGCCTCGTCGCTGACGCCCTCCTTGAGGCCCAGCGGCACTCCGTGGTGGACCCGGCTGCGGAAACGGGGGTACATCAGGGCGAAGTACAGGGCGCCCGAAGTGAGTGAGCCGGCCAGCCAGGAGAGGTCCACCCCGCCCATGGCGGCGGCGATGGGGCCCTGGAAGATCGGCAGCGCGCCGTACATGAACAGCCACGTCATCACCAGACCGACCGCAAACGCGATGAGGGCGCGCGGGTTGACGGCCTTGAGCCGGCTGGCGCTCGGGCTCGGGAACAGGTACCCGAAGTCCTTGTGACGGCGTTCGAAGACGAAGTAGTGGACCGCCATGATGCCGCCCCACGTAGCCACCCAGGCTGCGATCGCGATGACCCAGCTGTCCAAGAGGGTCGCGAAGTCCTCGGCGAAGAGGAAGAGGATCACGGCGCACATCGAGAAGATGCCCACCACGATCGAGATCTTCTTGCGGGAGATCTTGATGTCGAGTGCCTGCGTGGCCACGCCGAAGGTATAGAGGTTGATGATGTTGGTGGCGATCGGGCCATGGATGACCAACAGGATGACCGGGATGGCCATGGCGCCGAAGCTCTTGACGATCAGCTCGCCCGGGTCCGCGGTGCCGTTCATGGTGGCCAGGCTGGCACCCAGCAGGCCAAGCCAGACGACCGGAAGGAACTGGCCGAGGACCGAGGTGAGGTAGAGCTTGCGCGGCGGGATGCCTTTGGACACAAAGCGGGAGTAGTCCGGGGCGTAGGTGAACCAGCCGATGCCCCAGCCGATGCCGATCGCGGTCATGATGCCGGACATTGCGGCGAAGCGCTCGCCGCCGCTGAGGACGGCGCCGGCCGGGCCCGCGTAGCTCCAGTCGATGGGCAGCTGGGTCCAGGCGATGATGGACATCGCCACGAGCACCAGGAGGGTGGGCGGCATGGTGATGCGTTCGAACTTGGCGATCGCGCCGTAGCCGCGGTAGCAGATGGCCACCTGGACGCCCATGATGATGGCTGCGACGCCGATCTTCCAGGCCAGGTTTTCCTGGGCCGGGTCCACCCAGCCGATCATGCCGAAGAGAGCCATGACCAGGTCGAGGATGACCCAGGTGTTCACCGCGGACCAGCCGACGGCGACAATCGCCTGGATGGCGGCCGGGATGTACGCGCCGCGGCGGCCGAAGGCGCCCCGGGCGAGCAGCATGCCCGTCGCCCCGGTCTTCTGCCCGAGGAGGACGAAGAAGCCGAATCCGACCATGCCGATGATGTTGCCGAGGACGAGTACCGTCATGGTGTCGGCGAGGCCGAGGCCCATGTTGATGCCCAGGGCGCCGAGGATCCAGTTGATGGGGGCAACGTTGGCCCCAGCCCAGATCCAGAACTGTCCGGAGACTTTGGTGGTACGGGCCGACTCCGGAACGGGCTGCAGCACATCCTCGACGACGTGCGTGGCGTTCTCAGAATGGCTCTGAGTGCGAAGGCTCATGTGAGACTACTTTCTCTATATGTTCGCTGGGGGGAGCGAGTAGCCGGCTCCTTCAACTGTATGGCCGGAATCTCGCGTCCAGTAGACTCACCCTGTCGCCAGTGAAACCCTGGCGAGGGGACAGACTGTCACCCGAGAGAGATGTGCGTTACACGCCCAACCAACTGGAAAGAAGAATTTCCGCATGGCCGTTCCCCTCAGTGAAGTCCTCGAGAGCGAAGCCCTCCTGCCGGGCCACCCCGTGGTCCTCGCGGGGCAAGAGGCGGTTGCCCAGCGGTCGGTGCGCTGGGTGCATTCGAGCGAGGTGGTGCAGATCGCGCCGCTGCTTCGGGGCGGCGAGCTCCTGCTGGTGGGTGGCCAGAATTTCCTGGCCCTGCGCGAAGGCGCGCAGCTGGAGTACATCCGGAGCCTCTCCGAGCGCGGGGTCGCCTGCGTCGCCTTTGAGACCGCCGGCGGCCGCGACATTCCGGCCGAGGTGCTGGCCGCAGCCGAGGAAGCCGGGCTGCCGCTCGTGGAGCTGCGGAACGTGGTGCCTTTCGTCGAGGTGGCCGAGTGGGTGAACCGGCGCATCGTCTCCCGGCAGGTTGAGGCCCTCCAGATGGCAGACGCCCTTTCGCAGCAGCTCGCCGAACAGATGGCGGCGGGCGGGTCCCCGCTGCTGCCGATCCTCGAGCTCACGGCACGCGCGCTGGACGCCTCGGTGGCCGTGATCGATCCGCGCGGCATCGTGATCGAATCGGCCGGGGCCGAACCGCCCGGCGACCGCCCGCCGTCGCTCAGTGTCGAGCTGAACGTCGGCGGCATCGACATCGCCCGGCTCGAAATCTCCTCCGCGTCCGAGGACCCCGACCTCCTTGAGACCGTGGCCCAGCGGATCCGCGGCATCGTGGCGCTTGCGCTGTCCCAGCATCATCGGCCCAGCCTCGCCCGGATGGCCGACGACGCGCTGCTGCGGATGATCGTGGCCGGGGGAGGGGGCGACCAGCTCCTCGAACTGGCCGAAGCGGCGGGCCTGCCGCCCGACGTGCCCGTCGCCGTCGCGCTCTTCCGCTCCCGGGACTCCGGGCGACCAGCGCCCGACGCCGAACGGGCACTCCGCGCGAAAGGTACCCATATCCGCCTCCACGCCGACGGCGACGCCCTGATCGCGCTTGTCGCGTTCGACCGCGGGGGCAGCGTCTCCGCGCGGCAGGAGCTGATCCGTTCGCTGCGCGAATCGCTCTCCCGCAGCGGCACCCTCGGCGCGGTCGGGCCCACCGAACCGTCCATCCGCGGGGCCTCCCGGTCGCTCGCGGAGGCGCGCACCACCCTGCGGCTCGGGCGCGCTTCCAAATGGGAGCACGCCGTCTACGACAGCGCCGACTTCGTTGTCGAACGCTTCGCCGAGCGGGAGCTGCCGCGGCACGCCGTCGAACTTTTCATCGAAGAAACCCTCGGGCCGCTGCTGGAACTCGAGCGCCGGCGCGGCGGCGAACTGGTGCGCACCCTGGACGTGTGGATCACCGAGGGCTGCAACACGGCAGAGGCCGCCCGCGTCCTCTTCCTCGAACGGCAGAGCCTGCACAAGCGGCTCGCCCGGATCTTCGAGGTCCTCGGCGGCGATCCGCGCGGAACAGGCCGGCTCGGTGCGCTTGCATTCGCCGTCAAGCTCGTGCGCGGAAACGCCCGGCTCCGTGACGGCGCCCGCGGCTGAGCGACTGCGCTGAAACGCACGACGCCGGGCACCATGTGGTGCCCGGCGTCGTGCTACTGCGTTGTGTTATTGAGAAACGGCTACTTAAGCCAGGCGGCAACCTGCTCGGGGTGCGCGTCCACCCACTTCTTGGCGGCAGCCTCCGGCTTCATGCCCTTCTGGATGTCCGTGGCCACGGAGTCCTGGTCCGCGTTGGTCCAGCTGAAAGCCTTGGCCAGCTTCGCCGCGGGGGAACCGCTGTCCGCGAACTTCTTGGAGATGATCTTGTTCAGGGTGTAGTCCGGGTAGTCGCAGGCGATCTTTTCGGGATCCGCGTCGCAACCCTTGGTCCACGCAGGAAGATTGACCTTGGCCAGGGGAACTTCGGCGAGGAACCATTGGGGCTCGTAGAAGTAGCCAAGCAGCGGGGTCTTGTTCTTCTCGGCGGCGCGGAAGGACTGGATCAGGGACGCTTCCGAGCCCGAATAGACCACCTTGTAGTCCAGGTTGAGGTTCTTGACGAGGGCCTCGTCATTGGTCACGAACGCCGGATCGCCGTCCAGGACCTGGCCCTTGTCGCCGGACTCGGAGGTCTTCAGGAGGGACGCGTACTTGTTCAGGTTCTTGCTGTCCAGGATGTCCGGGTGGGCCTTTGCAAGCCATGGCGGAACGTACCAGCCGATCCGGCCTTTGTTCCCGGTAGGCCCGGCATCGACTGCCACGCCCTGATCGGTGATGTATTGCTTGGCCAGGTCTGCATGGCCCCAGTTTTCGATGATGACGTCGACTTCACCCGAGCCGAAGCCTTGCCAGGCGATCTGCTCGTTGAGGTCCTTCTGCACCACCGTGCAGCCCAGCTTGTCCTTGGCTACGTAGCTGTACACGGCGGCGTTTGCCGTGTAGCCGACCCAGGCGTTGAGGGCTACATTGACGGTGCCGCAGCTTGCTTTGGAGCTGTCGCCTGCCGCTGCCTGGTTGAGGGATGAGCCTCCACAGCCGGCAAGAAGCAGGGCAGTTGCGGCAGCTCCGGCCAGGGCCGGGACAACCCGTTTTATGACGCTGGTTTTTCTCATGGTCAAGCCTCCTTGGTGTTGGGAACGGAGTTGTTGGGGGTGGGTTTTGCGGTGCGGGGGGATTTTGGCGGCGCCGAGAATGCGGCTGCCTGGGTGATGCGGTCAAGCAGGATGCCCAGGAAGACGATGGCCAGGCCGGCGGCCAGGCCCTTGCCGAAGAGCGAGCTCTGGACGAAGCCTCCGACGACGTCGTATCCGAGGCCGCCGGCGCCGACCAGCGCTCCCACAACAACCATCGCCAGGACGTAGATGAGTCCTTGGTTGGCAGCCAGTCCCAGGGACTTCCTGGCCATGGGGAGCTGGACCTTTGTGATGACCTGCCACGGGGTTGAACCGCTGGACACCGCTGCCTCGACCACAGTTGGGGAGACTCCTGTGATGCCGTCGGCCATGATCTTGATCGCGGCCGGCGCGGCATAGATCACGCCGGCCACGATCGCGGTGAAGCGGGTTGCGCCGAAAAGACCGAGGAAGGGAACGAGGTAGACAAAGGAGGGCAAGGTTTGCCCGGCGTCGAGGATCGGCCGCAGGAAATTGTCCAGCCGCTTGGAGCGGCCCATCGCGACGCCGAACACAACTCCCAGCACCATGACGATCACCGTCGCCACCAGCGTGCTCGCGAGGGTCACCATCGCATCGCCCCACAGGCCCAGGTACGCGATTGCGGTGAGGCAGGCGAGCACCAGCGCGGTCAGCTTCCAACCCCCGAAGGCATAGGCAGCGAGGGCCAGGGCGGCGAACAGGATGAAGAACGGTGTATCCGTCAGGAAGGTCTGGAAGGGGTTGAGCAACGAAACGGTCATGCCTTCGCGGAACGTCTCGGTCAGGAGGGAAAAGTGCGTCTGAATCCATCCGCTGGCCTCGGCTACCCCGCTGACGATTGCCGGACCGAAGTTGACGTCCTTGGGGAATTGGGCCGCCCAGAGAACGGTCCTGGAAAGTTGGACGAGAACCACAACGACGGCGAAGCCGACTGCCAGCAGGATGGTGCGGAGGCGGCGCGGGAGTTTGCTTTGGCGGCGTTGGGTTTTGGGTTTTGCGCGTTCGCTTGCCGCCGTGGTCACGCGGTCCAGGGTGATCGCCATCAGCACGATGGACAGGCCCGCGTTCACGGCCGTGCCGACGTCGAGCGATTGCAGGGCGCGCACCACCACCTGGCCGAGGCCGGGGGCGGCGATCAGCGCGGCAATGGTAACCATGGACAGCGCGGCCATGGTGCCTTGGTTGATGCCCATGACGATCGTCCGCCGCGCCATGGGGATCTGGAGCGTGAACAAGCGCTGCAGTGCAGTGGTTCCCAGGGAATCGGATGCCTCCCGGGTGTTCTCCGGGATGCCCCGGATGCCGTGGGCAGTCAATCGGATGATTGGCGGAGCTGCATAAATCACGGTGGCGATGACCGCAGAGGCGGGGCCAATAAGGAAGACCAAGGCCAGCGGCGCGAGGTAGACGAAGGACGGCAGGATCTGCATGAAGTCCAGCACCGGAGTGACGGCCTTCTCGAAGCGGCTGCTGATTCCTGCCAATACGCCCAGCGGAATGCCCACGCACAGTGAGAGCAACACCGCCGTCAGGACGAGGGCAAAGGTGTAGGCGGCCTCGACGAAGAGTCCCTGCAAGCCGAAGAAGGTGAACACAGCGACGGTCAACAGGGCCACCCTCGCATTGCCGACGGCCCAAGCAATCCAGCCAAGCAGGGCGACCGTTCCCAGCCAGCCGATTTCGGGCAGCCGCAGGCCGGTGGGGCTGGCCGCGAAGATGGCCATGAACGTGTTGGCAACAGCGTCGACGCCGGTGCGGAGCGGGGACAGCAGGTAAAGGAAAACCGGGTTGTCGCTGCGGTTCGAGGCCACCCAGGAGTTGAAGTGGTTCAGTGTGCGGTGCAGATCGGTCAATTCCGAGGTGGGAAGCGCCAAGGTGGCGGTTCCGTGGAGGAAAAGGAATCCCAGAAGCCAGGTCAACGCCGCGCTGCCAAGAAGCACAAGCCGGCGGCTGGGCCGGCGGCGGCGAAGTTCAGGACTAGGGGAAAGTTCGGTGTGTACCGATTCTTTCGCTTCGGTCAGGGTGGCACTCATGCTGCTGCTTTCACTCCGCGAAGCACAGAGAGGATGCTGTCGCGATCGATCTGGCCGGTGATGGCACCTGCTTCTTCGACAAGGACCGGGCTGGACGAATGCATGACCGTGTGGATGGCGTCGCGGATGATAGTGCTGGAGCTCAACACCGGCGCGTCGCTTGGTGTTCCCGGGGCCACCGGTTCGGCGATCCACTTGAGGGTAAGGACGTCCGAACGGGGAACCTCGGAGACGAAGTCGGCGATGTAGTCGTTGGCCGGCGAGCCGACAAGCTCATCACCGGTACCGCACTGGACCGCTTCTCCATGCCGCATGATCAGGATCCGGTCGCCCAGCTTGAGGGCTTCGGAAAGGTCGTGGGTCACGAAGACCATGGTTTTACCCATGTCCTTGTGCAGGCGGATGACTTCGGCCTGCATGTCGCGGCGGATCAGCGGATCCAGAGCGGAGAACGGCTCGTCGAACAGGATGGTGTCTGGATCGCCAGCCAAGGCACGGCCAAGTCCTACGCGTTGCTGCATGCCGCCGGAGAGCTGTTCCGGAAAGTGCTGTTCGTAGCCTTTGAGGCCTACCAGTTCGATGACTTCCCTGGAGCGGGCGTAGCGTTCGCTCTTTGAGGCGCCACGGATCTGCAGCCCATATGCGACGTTGTCCAGCACGGTGCGGTGCGGCAGGAGGCCAAAGTGCTGGAACACCATGGACATCTTCTGCCTGCGCAACTCGCGCAGTTCGGCAGAGTTGGCTTCCAGGATGTTCTTGTTGCCGACCGTTACCCGGCCTGAGGTGGGCTCGATCAGCCGGGTCAGGCAGCGGATCAAGGTGGACTTTCCGGATCCGGAGAGGCCCATGATGACGAAGACTTCGCCCTTGGCGACATCAAAATTCATATCCCGGACGGCTGTCACGCACCCGGTGCGTGCCAGCAGCTCGGAGGAAGACAAGGATGTCAGTTCCGGGTTGGTGGGGATCTTCGCGCCGCCTGGTCCGAAGACTTTCCAAAGGTTGCGTACTGATATGTCGGAACTGGTCATTCCTGTACTCCTGCTGGGGGCTCTGCTCGTTGGGGAGGGCATCACGTGGGGAAAAGCATGGGAGAAGTTCGAACTGCGTAGGTTGTTCAATGTGCAACTTGCACCGCTATACGCAACACGGTGACGTAGCTCACATGCTGTTGTCAAGCATTTTTTCCACCTCACGCCTTTCATGACTTGCGATGGCGAGTAGGGCGTGCTCCGGCCAAATTGCGCAATGCGAAATCTGTTGCGCATTGCGCAACTGCGGGAGTCGACGTCGGGGTCTCGTGTCGGCACAACCGCCCTCTTGCCGGTGTCGTGGAATGGCCGGCCTCCCGCCAATGTGTCGCCCGGGCGGTATGCGGCGCCTCAGCTTTGGCCCTAGTCTGGCGGAGTGGATACAAAGACCGTGAACTCCGGAGAGCAGGTCGACAGGCAGTCCCGCATCTTGGATGCGGTGCTGGAATTGCTGTCCCTCCATGGCATCTCCGGCGTCAATATGCGGGCCGTGGCCCGCGAAGCCGGCGTCGCGCTCGGGCTCGTCAATTACTACTACGCAGACAAGCCGAGCCTGATCCGTGCGGCCTTGGACCGGATCGGCGAGAGCGACATGAGGCTCGTGGCCCCGGATCCGGAGACGCTCCCGGACGAGCAGCTCCGCGAGGCCCTGAAGCGGGTGGCTGCACCGGAAATCCTGACCACGCAATATCTGTCCCTGCGCCTCCACCTGTGGGCCCTCGCCCAGGCTCATGAAGAGTTTGCGGCGATCAACGCCGAAGCGTTCGACCAGTATCTCGACGGGCTTGCTGCGCTGATAGGTAATGCCAAGCCGGGGCTATCGCACGAAGAATGCAAGGACCGGGCGAATGACATTGTCGTCGTACAGAACGGGATGTGGCTGACGTCCCTCCTGGGCATCGACCATGCGGCCATTGAGCGGAGCATCGCCCGCACTGAACAGATCGCCTTCGCCGACTAGCGAAAAACACCGCTGCTGCGCCTCCTGGCGGATTGTGACCGGCGGCGCTCCGCTGTGCCAGGAAACCGGTCGAGGCGCGCCGTGAGCCAATTGACCGGCTTGCGCCAAGGCTCCATGAAGCCGAGAGTGCGCTCACTCTTGAACAAATGTCCAACCGGGGTCTTGAACATATGTTCAAGGTCGGTTAACCTCGAATGTATGACCTGCGCCACACCGGCGAGGTCCCGCGGAGATTGGCCGCAGGGGTCAATGGCGCCCACATGCCGCGCCATGGCCTTCGGTGTTGGCACCCGGCCGCATCCGCGTCGAGGCATAAGGAGACTTGCAAAATGACCGAGACTAGCTACGACTACGTCATCGTAGGTGGAGGAAGCGCCGGCTCCGTGCTGGCCAACCGACTGAGTGAAGGGGGCACGCGCAGCGTCCTGGTCCTTGAGGCCGGCCGCAGCGACTACCCCTGGGACCTGTTCATCCAGATGCCGGCGGCCCTGACCTTCCCCAGCGGCAACCCCCTCTACGACTGGCGCTACGAATCCGATCCGGAACCGCACATGGGTGGCCGCCGTGTCGCCCACGCCCGCGGCAAGGTGCTGGGCGGTTCCAGCTCCATCAACGGCATGATCTTCCAGCGCGGCAACCCGATGGACTACGAACGCTGGGGCGCCGACGCGGGCATGGAAAGCTGGGATTTCGCCCACTGCCTCCCGTACTTCCGACGCATGGAGAACACCCTCGCGGCCGACCCGGACGATGAGTTCCGCGGCCACTCCGGCCCGCTCGTCCTCGAGCGCGGTCCGGCCACCAACCCGCTCTTCCAGTCCTTCTTCCAGGCCGCCCAGCAGGCAGGCTTCCCGCTGACGGACGACGTCAACGGTTACCGGCAGGAAGGCTTCGCGGCTTTCGACCGCAACGTCCACAAGGGCCAGCGGCTCTCGGCATCCCGCGCCTACCTGCGGCCCAACAAGGGGCGCAGCAACCTCACGGTCCTCACCCGGGCGTTGGTCACCAAGGTCAACTTCTCGGGCAACGTGGCCACCGGCGTAACGTACCGCCGCAACGGCAAGCTGCACACCGTCAACGCCGGCGAAGTGATTCTCTCGGGTGGCGCCATCAACACCCCGCAGCTGCTGCAGCTCTCGGGCGTCGGCGACTCGAAGCACCTGAAGTCCCTCGGCATCAACCCCGTGGTCAACCTGCCCGGCGTCGGCGAAAACCTGCAGGACCACCTGGAGGTCTACATCCAGCACGCCTGCACCCAGCCCGTCTCGATGCAGCCGGCCCTGGACGTCTGGCGCATGCCGTGGATCGGCATGCAGTGGCTCTTCGGCCGCAAGGGCCCGGCAGCCACCAACCACTTCGAAGGCGGCGGCTTCGTCCGCTCCAACGAGGACGTGGCCTACCCGAACCTGATGTTCCACTTCCTGCCTGTTGCCGTCCGCTACGACGGCCAGAAGGCCGACGCGAAGCACGGTTACCAGGTCCACATCGGCCCCATGTACTCGGACGCCCGCGGCAGCCTGAAGATCAAGTCCACGGACCCCACCGTCCACCCCTCCATGGTCTTCAACTACCTCTCCACCGACCAGGACCGCCGCGAATGGGTCGAAGCCGTCCGCATTTCCCGCGACATCCTGGGCCAGTCCGCCATGGCCCCATTCAACGGCGGCGAGATCTCGCCCGGCCGGAGCGTCCAGACGGACAAGGAAATCCTGGACTGGGTGGCCGCCGATGCCGAAACCGCCCTGCACCCGTCCTGCACCGCCAAGATGGGACCGGCATCGGATCCGATGGCCGTGGTCGACCCGCTGGACATGTCCGTCCACGGCACCAAGGGCCTGCGCGTCGTGGACGCCTCCGCGATGCCGTACGTCACCAACGGCAACATCTACGCCCCGGTGATGATGCTGGCCGAACGCGCCTCCGACCTCATCCTCGGCAAGGCCCCGCTGGCGGCCCAGCACACCGAGTTCTACCGCCATGGGATCTCTCCGCTTGAGCGCCCCAAGTCCGCAAACGACCAGGCAGTGAGGGGCTAAGACGATGACCGTTACGGAAACCGAAACCAAGACCATCCGGGGCATCTTCATCGACGGCGGCTGGCACCAGGCGTCCGACGGCGGAACAACGGTGGTTCGCTGTCCGGCGGACGGAAGCGAGGTGGCTGTTGTCGCCTCGTCCACCGTCGAGGACGCCGAGCAGGCCATCGCCAGTGCCCGGGCGGCGTTCGACGGCGGCGCATGGCGCCGCTTGACGGACCTTGAGCGCGGGGCGGTCATGCTGCGGGTCGCGGAGCTCCTCGAGCGGGACAAGGCGGCCTATGCCCGGGCCGAGTCGCTCGACACCGGCAAGCGCCTGGTCGAGGCCGAATACGACATCGACGACATCGCCGCATGTTTCCGCTACTACGGCAAGGTCGCAGGCCTCGATGCGGGACGCGTGATCGACACGGGGCGTCCGAACGCCATCAGCCGCGTGGTCTACGAGCCGCTCGGAGTGTGCACCCTCATCGCACCGTGGAACTACCCGCTCCTGCAGGCGGCCTGGAAGGTGGCGCCGGCACTCGTCGCGGGGAACTCCTTCGTGCTCAAGCCCAGCGAGCTGACGCCGTCGACGTCCATCCTGCTCATGGAAACGCTGGCCGAGGCCGGAGTTCCGGCCGGCGTCGCGAACCTGGTCACGGGACGCGGATCGCGGGTGGGACCGGTCCTGAGTGCGGACCCGCGGGTGGATCTGGTCTCCATGACCGGAAGCCTGGCCACGGGACAGACGATCATGGCGGCGGCCGCGGATACCGTGAAGCGCGTCGCCTTCGAGCTCGGCGGAAAGAACCCGAACGTCGTCTTCGCGGACGCGGACTGGGACTCCGCCGTCGACAACGCCCTGACTGCCGTGTTCCTGCACTCCGGCCAGGTCTGCTCGGCCGGGGCCCGGCTCGTCGTCGAGGAGACCATTGCGGAGCGTTTCGTCGCCGAGGTGGTGGAGCGGGCGAAGAAGATCCGGATGGGTGGACCCTTCGACGCCGAGGCGGAAACGGGCCCGCTCATCTCTGCGAAGCACCGCGAGCAGGTCCACGCCTACGTCCAGGCCGGCATCGCGGAGGGCGCCGAGCTGCTGTGCGGCGGCTACATCCCCGACGACGGGCCGCTCGCGGACGGCTTCTTCTACCCGCCCACCGTGCTCGGCAACTGCCGCTCCGGCATGAGCGTGCTGCGCGAGGAGTCCTTCGGGCCGGTGCTGACCGTGGAGACGTTCCGGACCGAAGCCGAGGCCGTTGCCATTGCCAACGACACGGAATACGGCCTGGCCGGGGCGGTCTGGACGTCGGACGCGTCGAAGGCGCAGCGCGTCGCCGGCGAGCTCCGGCACGGCACTGTCTGGATCAACGACTACCACCCCTACGTCCCGCAGGCGGAGTGGGGCGGTTTCGGCAAGTCCGGCATCGGCCGTGAACTTGGCAGCGCGGGCCTCAACGAATACCGCGAAGCAAAACACATCTGGCAGAACATCCAGCCCGCTCCCAGCGGCTGGTTCGGCCAGCCCGCCTAGGGCCTGCCCACCGAAGCGTGGGCGGGTACAGCAGGTAAGCACCACTCAAGGGGACACGGGCCGGGCGTGTAATGAGGCACGCCCGGCCGGTCCCGCCGGCGCCCAGGCGCGGCGGGAAACATCGTCCCATTCGACTTAGGAGCCCAGATGTCAGAAACGCGCAGCACTGGCACTAGCAAGACCGCTGACAGCAGCGGAATGGACGAGTTCGGCTACGCCCAGACACTCGACCGCAGCATCGGAAAGTTCGCAAGTTTCGCCGCCGGCGTCAGCTATATCTCCATCCTGACCGGCGTTTTCCAACTGTTCTACTTTGGCTTTTCCACCGCCGGACCGGCGTACGCCTGGTCCTGGCCCATCGTTTTCGTCGGCCAGTTGATGGTCGCACTCTGTTTCGCCGAACTGGCCGGGCGCTATCCCGTGGCCGGTTCCGTCTACAACTGGGCCAAGCGGCTCAGCAGCGGAACCTGGGCCTGGCTTTCGGGCTGGCTCCTGCTCATTTCATCGATCGTGGCGCTCGGCTCCGTGGCCCTCGCCCTGCAGATCACCCTGCCGCAGCTCTGGAGCGGATTCCAGATCGTCGGCGACGGCACCGGCCCCTACGATTTCGCCATCAACGGCGTGCTGTTGGCTACGATCATGATTACCATCTCCACCCTCATCAACGCCTTCGGCGTGAAGCTCATGACCAAGATCAACAGCATCGGCGTCTTTGTGGAACTGATCGCCGCAGCATTGCTCGTCGTGGCCCTGTTCTGGCACATGGTCAACGGCCCCGGCGTCCTCTTCGACACCCGCGGCTTCGGGCATGACCACCCCATGGGCTTCTTCGGCGTGTTCCTGATCGCGGCCATGGCCTCCGGCTACGTCATGTACGGCTTCGATACCGCTTCCTCGCTTGGCGAAGAAACCAAGGACCCCAAGAAGACCGCCCCGAAGGCCATCATCCGGGCCGTCACCGCATCCTTCCTGCTGGGCGGACTGCTGCTCTTCGGCGGCATCCTCGCCGCACCGGACCTCAACGACCCCAAGATCGGCGAGGCTGACGGCGGCCTGCAGTACATCGTCCTGTCCGTGTTGGGCGGACCTTTCGGCAAGGCCTTCCTCGCCTGCATCGTGGTGGCCGTGGTGGTCTGCACCTTGGCCGTGCACGCCGCCGCGATCCGGATGATGTTCGCCATGGCCCGGGACAACAACCTCCCGTTCAGCCGCCAGCTCAGCAAGGTGGACCCGGTCCGCAAGACCCCCGCCGTTGCCGCGATCGTCATCGGCGTCCTCGCCGTCATCCCGCTCATCGTCAACGTCATGCAGCCGGCCATCTTCACCATCCTCTCGAGCATCAGCATCGTGCTCATCTACCTGTCCTACCTGCTGGTCACAGTGCCGATGCTGCGCCGCCGCTTCCTGAAGAAGTGGCCCCTGCGTGACGAAGGAACAGGGCGCCACAGCGAGGCCGGCTTCAGCCTCGGCAAATGGGGCTTCGTGGTGAACCTCCTGGCCGTGCTGTGGGGTGCCGCGATGACCTTGAACCTCATCTGGCCGCGGCAGGAGATCTACAACTCGGTGGCGCCGTTCGAGTGGTACCTGCAGTGGGGCGGTGTCTTCTTCGTCGGGGCCGTGGCAATCGCCGGGGTGCTCCTGTACCGCCTGAAGATCCGCCACCAGACCGGAGTCCTTGCCGAGCACGCGGCCGCCGTGGCCGCACACCCCGCGTCCGGCGAAGGGCAGCCGGAGTCCGGTACTACACGGAAGGACATGGCCCCGGAACCGATCGGGATTGACAGCCGAGTGTGACGCCTGCCATATTTCATGGACGCGCTATGTGCATCGCGTTGTGTAATACGCAATTGGCGATGTTTAGGGAAGCTACCCTTTCGAGCATTCCGGCTATCCCTTCGGGTAGCCGTGTGCGGGACGCTTCACTCGTAACATGGGTACGTCGTATCGGCGATATTCGTCCGATCAACGGAAGGAAACTAAGCAATCGTGGTTCACAAGGTACAAGCGGTCGTCGTCAGGGAAAAAAACGCTCCCGCCACCATCGAGACCATCCTGGTCCCCGAGCCGGGCCCGGGAGAGGCGCTGGTCGACGTCCTGAGCTGCGGTGTCTGCCACACCGACCTGCACTATAAGCTCGGCGGCATCGGCAACGACTTCCCCTACCTGCTGGGCCACGAGTCCACTGCAGTGGTGAGCCAGGTGGGCCCCGACGTCACCGACGTGAAGCCAGGTGACCGTGTCATCCTGAACTGGCGCGCCGTCTGCGGAAACTGCCGTGCCTGTGCCAAGGGCCAGCCCCAGTACTGCTTCGCCACGCACAACGCCACCCAGAAAATGACGCTCGAAGACGGCACTCCGCTGTCCCCGGCGTTGGGCATCGGCTCCTTCGCGGAGAAGACCCTCGTGGCTGCCGGACAGTGCACCAAGATTGACGACGACGTGGATCCGGCGGCCGTCGGCCTGCTCGGCTGCGGCATCATGGCCGGCATCGGTGCCGCGATGAACACCGGTGAGGTCAAGCGCGGCGAGTCGGTCGCCGTCATCGGCTGCGGCGGCGTCGGCATTGCCGCCATCGCCGGAGCGAAGCTGGCAGGCGCGACGACGATCATCGCCGTCGACCTTGACCCGGCCAAGGTCGAAATCGCGAAGACCCTCGGTGCCACGCACGGCGTGGTCTCCAGCGAGATGGACGCCGTCGAGGCGATCCGCGACCTCACCGGCGGAAACGGCGCCGACGTCGTGATCGACGCCGTGGGCCGCCCGGAGACGTACAAGCAGGCCTTCTACGCGCGCGACCTCGCGGGCCGGGTGGTCCTGGTGGGTGTCCCGACGCCGGACATGACGCTTGAGCTTCCGCTGCTGGACGTCTTCGGCCGCGGCGGTTCGCTGAAGTCCTCCTGGTACGGCGACTGCCTGCCGTCCCGTGACTTCCCGATGCTGGTGGACCAGTACCGGCTCGGCCGCCTGCCGCTGGACGCCTTCGTGTCCGAGCGCATCGGCCTGGGCGATGTGGAAGCCGCGTTCGAGAAGATGCACCGTGGCGAAGTCCTGCGTTCGGTGGTTGAACTCTGATGGCCGTCGCCATTGAGAACCGGGTCACCTCGGGCACGTTTTCGCTCGACGGCGGCACCTGGGACGTGGACAACAACGTCTGGATCGTCGGCAATGACGAGGAATGCGTGATCATCGACTCCCCGCACGACGCCGCCGCGATCGTCGAGCAGGTCCGCGGACGCAAGGTCCTGGCCATCCTGATGACCCACGCCCACAACGACCACATCGGCGCCGCGCGCGAGGTGGCTGCCGCCGTCGGCGCGCCCATCCACCTGCACCCGGAAGACATGGTGCTGTGGAATCAGGTCTACCCGGACGTGCAGCCGGACAAGTTCCTTTCCGACGGCGAAGAATTCGCGGTGGGCGGCGCCACGCTGAAGGCAATCCACACGCCCGGCCACTCGCCGGGATCCACCTGCTTCTACCTGGAGAGCGAAGGAACCGTCTTCACGGGAGACACTTTGTTCAACGGCGGACCCGGCGCCACCGGCCGCTCGTTCAGCGATTACCCGACCATCCTCGCCTCGATCCGGAAGCGCCTCCTGACGCTGCCGGGGGAGACCGTGGTACGGACCGGGCACGGTGACAACACCACCATCGCGGCCGAGCGGGAGACCCTCTCGCAACTGGCCAAGTAACGCACCTTCAGCGACAAATCCACAGTAAGGCACGCCCCAGAATGAAGTTCACCAAGCAGCCTGCGCCCATCGCGGACATCGACGAATCACAGCTTGAGGTCCACAAGCCCAAGAAGGAAGCCGCCGGCGTCAAGGCCGTCATGGTCGCCCTTGAACGCGCCGTGGCGCAGGCTGGTGTCCAGCGCTCCGTACAGTCCCTGCTCCGCCTGAACCAGAAGGGCGGGTTCGACTGCCCCGGGTGTGCGTGGCCGGAGACCGACGGCAAGCGCAAGGCCGCGGAGTTCTGCGAAAACGGGGCGAAGGCCGTGGCGGAGGAGAACACCCTGCGCACCGTCGGCGCCGAATTCTGGGCAAAGCACTCCATTGCGGAACTGTCGCAGAAGACCGAGTACTGGCTGGGCAACCAGGGCAGGCTCAGCGAACCGGTGGTGATCCGACCGGGAGACACGCACTACTCGCCGATCTCCTGGGCCGACGCCTTCGACCTCATCGGCGAACGCATCCGAAACTCGACGCCGGAACGCTGCGTGTTCTACACCTCGGGCCGCACGGCCAACGAGACCGCCTTCATGTACCAATTGTTCGCCCGCTCCATCGGAACGAACAACCTGCCGGACTGCTCGAACATGTGCCACGAGTCCTCGGGCTCCGCACTGAATCCGACCATCGGCATCGGCAAGGGCACTGTCTCGCTGGAAGACATCCACGAGGCCGAGCTGATCTTCGTGGTCGGGCAGAACCCGGGCACCAACCACCCGCGCATGCTGGGCGCCTTGCAGGAATGTAAGGAGAACGGCGGCAAGGTGGTGGCCGTGAACCCGCTGCCCGAGGCTGGGCTGTTCAACTTCAAGGATCCGCAGACCGTTGCCGGCGTGGTGGGCAAGGGCACCCCCATTGCCGATGAGTTCCTGCAGATCAAGGTGGGTGGCGACCTCGCCCTCTTCCAGGCCTTGGGCCACCTGCTCCTGGAAGAGGAGAAGCGTAACCCGGGCACCGTGGTGGACCGGGCGTTCATCGAAGCGCAGACTGACGGCTTCGAGGCCTACGCCGAGGCCCGCTCAACCCTCGACTGGGAGCTCACCGAGGAGGCCACGGGCCTGGATCGCGCGCAGATCGAGACCGTGGCCGGCATGCTGCTGAAATCGAAGGGCACCATCTTCTGCTGGGCCCTGGGCGTCACTCAGCAGCCGCACTCGGTGGACACCATCAAGGAAATGATCAACGTCCTGCTGCTGCAGGGCAACTTCGGCAAGCCCGGCGCGGGCGCCTGCCCGGTGCGCGGCCACTCCAACGTGCAGGGCGACCGCACGATGGGCGTCTGGGAAAAGCCCACTGAGCCGCTCTTGGCGGCGCTGGACAAGGAATTCGGTATCCAGTCGCCGCGGCACCACGGCCACGATTCCGTGGAGACCCAGCACGCCCTGGAAAGCGGTGACGTGGACGTCTTCGTCTGCATGGGCGGAAACTTCGCCGCAGCCGGTTCGGACACCGAGGGCCTGGAAGCCGGCATGCAGCGCGCGGGCCTCACTGTCCACGTGTCCACCAAGCCCAACCGCTCCCACATCGTGCACGGCAAGACCTCCCTGATCCTGCCCACGCTGGGCCGCACGGACCGGGACGACAAGCACGCCAAGGGCATCCAGTTCCTCTCCGTGGAGAACTCCATGTCGGTGGTGCACTCCACCCAGGGCAGGCTCAAGCCGGTCTCCGAGCACCTGCTCGCCGAGCCCGTCATCATTGCCCGCATGGCCGAGGCCACCTTCGGCCCGGACCACTCGGTGGACTGGCGTGCCATGGCCGAAGATTATGACGTCGTCCGCGACCACATCTCCCGCGTCATTCCCGGCTTCGAGGACTTCAACACCCGGGTACGGAACAAGAGCGGCTTCGTGCTGCCCAACCCGCCGCGCGACACTCGTTCCTTCGCCACGGACATCGGCCGCGGCCGCTTCACCGTCAGCCCGCTGGAATTCCTGACGCCGCCGGCCGGGCACTTGGTGCTCCAGACCCTCCGCAGCCACGACCAGTACAACACCACGTTCTACGGCCTGGACGACCGCTACCGCGGTATCTCCGACGGCCGCCGCGTGATCCTCATCCACCCGAAGGACCTGGCCGCCCAGGGCTTCCAGGACCGCGACCTCGTGGACGTGATCAGCGTCTTCGCCGGATCGGAACGCCGCGCCGACAAGTTCCGCCTGGTGGCGTACCCCACGGCACAGGGCTGCGCTGCAGCGTACTTCCCCGAAGCCAACGCGCTGGTGCACAAGGAGAACGTGGCCCGCGTTTCCAACACGCCCGGCTTCAAGGCCATGTTCGTGCGGTTCGTGCCGCACGTGGAGGGCTGAGTTCCAAGCATCCGACGGCGACACCCGGCACCTTGCCGCGTGTCGCCGTCGTGCGTTAACAGCTGTGTCGCTAATGCCCCAGCCGCAGCACCACCGCGTTGGCGCCCACGATCACCAGGATGCCCGCCCACTGCAGCGCGTTCAGGGACTGGCCCAGCGCCAGTCCGATGAACGCCGCGAACACCGGGTTGATGCTCATCAGGATGCCGAACAGGCCTGCGGGTACGTGGCGCAGCGCCAGCAGGTCCGCAATGTACGGAACCACCGTGGCCAGCACTCCGGCTGCCACGGCGCAGAGCAATGCAAGCGGGGTCACCTGGCGGCTCAGCAGGATCACGACGGCGACCGGAAGGAACGCCGCGGCAGAGACTCCCATGGCGGCGGCCGTGCCCTGGATGCCCGGGATCCGCCGGCCGATTGTCCGGTTCAGCAGGATGTAGGAGGCCCAGCTGACGGCCCCCACCAGGCCCATGCCGATGCCCAGGTAATCCGTGGACGGGCCGGGCTGCGTGATCGCCACGACGCCGGCCGCTGCCGCGAGGGCACAGGCGGCTCCGATCTTGCTGCGCGCCGCGAACAGGGCGATGGCCAGCGGCCCCAGGAATTCCAGGGTGACCGCCAGCCCCAGGCCGATCCGTTCAATGGCGGAGTACAGGCCCAGGTTCATGATGCCGAACACCAGGGCCAGCAGGAACACCGGCCACAGCTGCTGGCGGGTAAAGCTGCGGAAACGCGGGCGGGCGATGGGCAGCAACACCGCTGCTCCGATCAATTGCCGCACGGCCACGACGCCGAGCGGGCCGATCGCCGGGAACGCCAGCGACCCGCTGGCGGCGCCCAGTTGGTTCGACAGGGAGCTGGCCATCAGTGTGGCCACGCCGCGGGCCGTGCTGTTCCCTTTGCCTTCATCCATGGGGAAATCCTGCGCCCGTTGTGCGGTCTCCGCATAATGCGTGAGACGAGCTATTCATACGCTTCCTGCATGAATAGAATCGCGGTGTGGATATCGAATTGCGGCAGCTGAGATGCTTGGTGGCCGTTGCCGAGGAAGGCACCTTCACGGACGCCGGAATCAGCCTGGGCGTCTCCCAGGCGGCGGTTTCCCGGAACATCGCAGCGTTGGAGTCTTTACTCGGGAGCCGGCTGATCCACCGCACCACCCGCAGCGTCTCCCTGACGGAGACGGGGGAGCGCGCCCTGGCACACGCCCGCCGGGTGCTGGCCGCCGTCGTCGGCTTGGAACAGGCGGCCCGCGGCGGCGGGACGCTGCGGCTCGGCTACGCATGGTCCGCCCTGGGCCGGCACACCACGGAACTGCAGCGCCGTTGGGTGGCCGAGTGTCCGGAGACCGAACTTGAGCTGGTGATGAGCAACAGCCCGACGGCGGGACTGCTTGAGGGCGCCAGCGACCTCGCGATCTTGCGCCGCGTGCCCGTGGCCCGGAGGCTGGAGCTGCAGCGGATCGGCGCCGAGAAGCGCTTCTGCGCGATGGCTGCGGACGATCCCCTCGCGGCGAAGCGCAGTGTGGGCCTGGCCCAGATCGCGGACAAACCGCTGGCCATCGATGCCCGGACCGGCAGCACCACCCTGGAACTCTGGCCGGAGGAGATCCGGCCGGCCAAAACCGTGGAGATCCACAGCGTGGACGACTGGTTGACGGTGATCGGCAGCGGCAAGGCCCGGGGCGTGACGGCAGAATCGACGGCGCACCAGTACCGGCGCAGCGGAGTTGTGTACCGGCCCGTGCGGGATGCTCCGCTGGTGCCGGTGCACGCGGCGTGGTTGAAGGGGGAACTGCCCTCGGCCGGAAAGCGGCTGATTGGATTGCTGGAGGAACTTTACGGTTCAGGGGAACGCGGAGAAGGGCGTCATGGGGATGATTGATGGGGGAGTAGGGAAAGCCGGATTCAGGGATCTTCCGCGGCTTGCCTGGTTGATAGCGGGAGCGTCCACGGACGGCCCCACAGCCCGCCCGGTCCAACGGCGTATCAGCTTTATCGCCGGACTGTTGGCTGTTGCAGCCGGACCGGCCTTCCTGTGGACGGACGCTTCCGGGAGGATGGTCCTCGGTGTGCAGTCCAAGGAAGAAAGTACCGCGCAGATGGTGCGGGGCCTCGCTGTGTCAGGGCTTGGGACCTTGATCTGCCTGGCTGTGCCGGTGCTTGGTTTCATCTTGATGATGCAGCACTTTCCCGCCTACGCCGGCTTGGTCCTGCTTGCGGTGCTTGGAGTGCTCATCTTCCTGCTGGCTATGCTCGGTCCGCTGGGGCGTGATGAGTTCGCCGCAATGCGCGCACTGAAACCATGGGAGGGATCGCCGGCCGGGTTCCGGTATGTCACGGTCCTGGCTGCCGACCCTTCCGTCACGCCGCAAGAGCTGGAAAGATTCGTCAACCAAGTCCTGGTGGGACTGCTTCCGTCCGGAACGTGCCTCGGGATTATTGCGACGGCAGCGGGCCAGCTCGGCTTCTTCCAAAGAATGGGGTTCTCGCGGATCGGAACCTCTCTCGCACTTCTTGGCCACGTTCCGGCAGACGCCGCCAACGCTCCTGACCTCCTTTGACCCAAGCACGACGGCGACACGCGGCAAAGAGCCGCGTGTCGCCGTCGTGGGGGCCTCAAAAGAGGTCAGGAAGGTCGCCGGGCCGGAGCCGGCTTGGAGTGCCTACAGAGTGGCCGTGTCGATCACGAAGCGGTAGCGCACGTCCGAGGCGAGGACGCGTTCGTAGGCTTCGTTGATCTTCTCGGCCGGGATGACCTCGATCTCGGCCCCGATGCCGTGTTCGGCACAGAAATCGAGCATCTCCTGGGTCTCGGCGATGCCGCCGATGTTGGAGCCGGCCAGCGTCTTGCCACCGCCGATCAGGCTGAAGATGCGCAGCTCGAGGGGTTCTCCCGGGGCGCCCACGCATACCAGGGCACCGTGCGGCTTGACCAGTCGCATGTAGTCGTCCAGCGAGATGACGGCGCTGACGGTGTTGATGATGAGGTCGAACGTGCCGGCCAGGTCCTCGAACGTGGAGGAATCGCTCGTGGCGTAGTAGTGGTCGGCGCCCAGGCGGAGGCCGTCCTCCTGCTTCTTGAGCGACTGGGACAGCACTGTGACCTCGGCGCCCATGGCGTGGGCCAGCTTGACGGCCATGTGGCCGAGCCCGCCGAGGCCGATCACGGCCACCTTCTTGCCCGGGCCGGCACCCCAGCGGCGCAGCGGCGAGTAGGTGGTGATGCCGGCGCAGAGCAGCGGCGCGGCGATGTCGAGGTCCAGGCCTTCCGGGATCCGGACGGCGAATGCTTCGTTCACCACTACGTGGCTGGAGTAGCCGCCTTGGGTGATGGTGCCGTCGCGGTCGGTGGCGGCGTAGGTGCCCACGTTGCCGTTCAGGCAGTCCTGCTCCTGGCCGGCCAGGCACTGCTCGCACTCGCGGCAGGAGTTGACCATGCAGCCGACGCCCACCCGGTCGCCGGCCTTGTAGCGGGTCACATCGCTTCCGACCTCGGAAACGATGCCGGCGATTTCGTGGCCGGGCGTGAGCGGGTAGGCGACGGGGCCCCAGTCGCCGCGGACGGTGTGGATATCGGAGTGGCAGATACCGGCGAACTTGATGTCGATCAGGACATCGTGCGGCCCAAGCGCACGGCGTTCAATGGTGGTCGGGACAAGGGGTTCCGTAGCGGATGTAGCAGCGTAGGCCTTGGCAATAGTCATGTTTAAAAGCCTAGGGGGTACAGACAGGGCCGAGGGAGGTCCTGTCGGTACCCCCTAATGCGGGAATAAGCCCTACGCGGGACAGAGGCGTCAGCCGCGGATGCGCTCCATGGCCGGGTCGTACAGCGGTTCGGCGGTCACAGTTGCAGGGATGCGCTCACCGAAGTACTCGATTTCCACGGAATCCCCGACACCGACGGCGGTGGGCAGCCAGGCGTAAGCGATCGGCTTGTGGATCGTGAAACCGTAGGCGGCACTGGTGACGTAGCCGGCAGCCTCGCCACCGACGTACACCGGCTCCTTGCCCAGCACGATCGACGTGCCGTCGTCGATGGTCAGGCAGCGCAGCGTCTTGGCGGCGGGCTCGGCCTTGCGGGCGAGCAATGCCTCGGCACCAACGAAGCCCGTCTTGTCCTTTGCCACGGAGAAGCCCAGGCCGGACTGGTAGGGATCGTGCTCGGTGTGCATGTCCGTGCCCCAGAGCCGGTAACCCTTCTCCAGGCGCATGCTGTTGAACGCGCCGCGGCCGGCCGCAACAATGCCGAACTCCTGGCCCGCTTCGAAGAGCAGGTCCCAGAGCTTCAGGCCGTACTCGGCGGTGGTGTAGAGCTCCCAGCCGAGTTCACCCACGTAGGACAGCCGCCAGGCGCTCACGGGGATGCCGCCCACGGAAATTTCCTTGGTGCGGAAGTACTTCAGGCCGTCGTTGCTCAGGTCATCGCTGCTGAGCTTGCCGATGACCTCACGGGCCAGCGGGCCCCACAGGCCGATGCAGCAGGTGCTGCCGGTGATGTCGCTGACGTGCGCCCACTGGGACGGATCCGCGGCGGACTGCTTGCGGGCTTCCACGCGCAGGTAGTCGAAGTCCACGTTGCTGTTGACGCCCAGCTGGAACTTCTCCTCCTCGAGGCGCGCAACCGTCACGTCACTGCGGATCCCGCCGTCGTGCTCCAGCAGGAGGCAGTACGTGACCGCGCCGGGCTTCTTGGTGATGTTTCCGGTGCTGAGGCGGTGCAGCAGCGCTTCGGCGCCGGGGCCCACAACCTGCAGCCGCTTGAGCGGCGTCATGTCATAGAGACCGACGGCGGTACGCGTCCGCCATGCCTCCGCTGCGGAAATGGGGGAGTGGAACATGTTGGCCCAGGACTCGCGCTCCGGCGCCTGCCATTCGGCGGGCAGTTCCTCAAGCAGGCCGCGGTTGGCCTCGAACCAGTGCGGGCGCTCCCAGCCGGCGGACTCCAGGAAGAAAGCGCCCAGCTCCTTCTGGCGGACGTTGAAGGGGCTTACACGCAGATCACGCGGGAATTCCCTGGGCTGCAGCGGGTGCAGGATGTCGTAGATTTCCACGAAGTTCTGCTGGGAGGTCTCGGAGACGTAGGAATCCGAGGTCTGGACCTTTTCGAAACGGGTCAGTTCGGTGCCGTGCAGGTCGGTGCGCGAGCGGCCCTCGACGAGGAGCTCGGCCACGGCCTTGGCCACACCGGAGGAGTGCGTCACCCATACCGCCTCGGCTACCCAGAAGCCGGACAAGTCCGGGTGCTCGCCGATCAGCGGGCCGCCGTCCGGGGTGAAGGAGAAGATGCCGTTGAAGCCGTCCTCGATCGCGGTGCTGCGCAGGGCCGGAAGGAGGTCCTGGCTGTCCTCCCAGGCCGGCAGGAAGTCTTCCAGCGTGAAGTCCAGGCGGGACGGCATTTGGTGGTCCGACATTTCCTCAGCGGAAACCTTCGGCAGCGCGGACATGTCCACCGGCATGGGCCGGTGCGCGTAGCTGCCGATGCCGATCTTGTTGCCCCATTCGCGGTAATACAGGTCCTTGTCCTGGTAGCGCAGGATCGGCTTGGTGGCGCCCTTGGGAAGCTCGTTGACACCCTCGAGTTCGGCCAAGGGGGTGGTGACGACGTACTGGTGGGCCAACGGCAGCAGCGGCACTTCCAAGTCCACCATCTTGCCGAGTTCACGGCCCCAGAAGCCTGCACAGGAGACCACGATGTCCGCCGGGATCACGCCGTCGGCGGTTTCGACGCCGGTCACCTTGCCGCCCTCCCGGGCGATCCCGGTGACGGCGGTGTTGCCCCTGTAGGTCACGCCCCGCTCACTGGAGCGCTCGATCAGCAGCTGCACGGCGCGGGCGGCCAAGGCCAAGCCGTCGGTGGGGATGAGCAGGCCACCGAGGACCTCGCGGCCGCCGCTGAGCTTGCCGGTGTTCAGGAGGGGGTAGATCTTTTCGCACTCATCGGCGTCGATGATCCGGCTTTCGACGCCCCACGAGGTCATCACACCCATCTTGCGCTTGAGGTCGGCCAGGCGCTCCGGGGTGGTTGCCAGCTCCAGGCCGCCCACCTGGTTGAAGCAGGACTGGCCGTCCTTGCTCAGGGAGAGCAGCTTGTTGACCGTGTACGTGGCGAACTCGGTCATGGTCCTGGATCCGTTGTTTTGGAACACCAGGCCCGGCGCGTGCGAGGTGGAGCCGCCGGCGAGTTCCAGCGGGCCCTGCTCGACGACGGTGATGTTGTTCCAGCCGCGGCTGGACAATTCATCCGCAAGGTTGGTGCCGACGATGCCGGCGCCGATGATGACGACGCGTGGTGATGCGCTCATGGGTGTGATTTCTCCTGTTGGCTAGGTGTCCGCGTTAGCGGAAGACGACGGTGCGGGTGTTGTTGAGCAGAACCCGGTGCTGGCAGTGCCACTTCACTGCCCGGGACAGTGCCTGGGATTCGGCGTCCCTGCCGACGGTGACCAGGGCATTCGCGTCCAGGCTGTGGTCCACCCGGAATACTTCCTGCTCGATGATCGGGCCCTCGTCTAGGTCCGCGGTGACGTAGTGGGCGGTGGCTCCGATGAGCTTCACGCCGCGGTCGTAGGCCTGGTGGTAAGGCTTTGCGCCCTTGAACCCGGGCAGGAAGGAGTGGTGGATGTTGATGGCGCGGCCCCGGAGGCTCGTGCTGAGCTCGTCCGAGAGTACCTGCATGTAGCGGGCCAGGACCACCAGGTCGGCCTGGTATTCCTCAACCAGTTCCAGCAGTCGCGCCTCGGCCTGCGGCTTGGTGTCCGCGGTGATCGGGACGTGGATGAACGGCAGGCCCGCGGCTTCCGCCATGGGGCGCAGGTCCTCGTGATTGGAAACCACGACGGCGATCTCCGCACCCAGGCTGCCGGCCCGCCACCGGAAGATGAGGTCATTGAGGCAGTGGCCGAACTTCGAGACCATCACCAGCAGGCGCTGGGGGCGGCCGTCGTGGATGGCGAACTCCATGTCGAACTCTTCGGCGATGGCTGCGAACTCCGCGTTGAGGCTTTCCGCGGAGACTTCCTTGTCTCCTGCCTCGGGGGTGCCGCCCGCCGTGAACGCCGTGCGGAGGTAGAGCTTGCCGCTGACGTGGTCATCGAACTGCTGGTGCTCGACGATGTCGAAGCCGCGGTCGGCGAGGAAGCCGGTGATGGCGCGGACGATCCCGGGACGCTCCGGGCAGGCGAGGGTGAGGACGTACTGGACGGTGCCGGTGGTGCCGGCCGTCGCGACGGCTTCGGCTGTTGCGCCCCCGGTGGGGCGGCCTTCGAGGACTGTGGTCATTGGATTACTCCTGGTTCTTTGCTGGGCTGTCGGTTTTGTTGCCGGTGCAGTGTTCGTCGCATTCGTGCTTGGTGACGAGGTCGAACTGGACGCCGCCGTGTTGTTCGACGCCCGCGCGGATGGCGCGTTCGACGACGGAGTCAGCCAGCCGTCGTCGCAGCGACAAAGGGTCACGGCGGAGATCGCGGGTGAGGGCGACGCAGAGGAGGAACATCACCAGCACGAAGGGCAGGGCAACCACGATGGTGAGTCGCTGCAGGCCGGATAGGGCTTCGGAGGGTTGGTCTCCGCCGGCCAAGAGCATGACGGCAGCCACTGCGCCGGTGAGGGTCCCCCAGAAGATGACGATTCCCCGCCGTGGTTCCTCGGCGCCGTTGGAGCTGAGGGATCCCATCACGATGGAGGCGGCGTCGGCGCCGGTGATGAAGAAGATTGCCACGAGCACCATCGCCAGGACGATCACCGCGGAGATGGCCCACCCGGGCATCGCGAGGTTCTTGACGAGGTCGAAAAGGGCACCGTCGAAGTTGATGGTGGAGACGCCGTCGACCATTTTTGCGATGCCGTCCGTAGCGTCGGCGGTCTTGTCGGCTGCCTGCTGGATGTGGAAGGCGGTTCCGCCGAAGATGCCGAACCAGATCACGGAGACGATGCTCGGCACCAAGAGGACGCCGGTGACGAACTGGCGGATGGTGCGGCCACGGCTGATCCGGGCGATGAAGAGGCCCACGAAGGGCGTCCAGGAGATCCACCAGGCCCAGTAGAAGATGGTCCAGCCGGACATCCATTTGCGCAGGGCTTCGTCTCCGACTGCTTCGGTGCGGGAGGACATGGTGGCGAGGTCGCGGATGTAGTCGCCCACGGCCGACGGAATGAGGTTGAGGATGAACAAGGTGGGGCCGGCAACGAACACAACGAGGGCCAGGACGACGGCCAGGACCATGTTGATGTTGGACAGCCACTGGATGCCGCGGCTGATGCCGGACACGGCGGAGGCCACGAAACAGAAGGTCAGGATGGCCACGATCACCACGAGGACCGGGGTGCCGATCTCGCCGGCCCAGCCATTGGAGGTGATACCGCTGCCGATCTGGAGGGCTCCCAGGCCCAGGGATGCGGCGGTTCCGAAGAGCGTGGCGAAGATGGCGAGGATGTTGATGAACTTGCCGACCGGTCCTTCGACGGCGCGCACGCCGAAGATGGAGGTGAAGGCCACGGAGATGAGCTGCCTGCGGCCCAGGCGGTAGGTTCCGTAGGCCATGGCAATGCCCACGACGGCATACATGGCCCAGGGGTGCAGGGTCCAGTGGAAGATCGAGGTTGCCATGGCGGTCTGGATGGCTTCGGGGGTGTGGCCGTTCACCGTACCCGGCGGAGGCGAGATGAAGTGGTAGAGCGGTTCGGCCACGCCGTAGAACATCAGGCCGATGCCCATGCCCGCGGCGAACATCATGGAGACCCAGGAGACCGTACGGTACTCGGGTTTTTCACCGTCCTTGCCGAGCGGGATGTTGCCGAACTTGCCAAGGGCGAGCCAGAGGATGAACACGACGAACAAAGATGCCAGGACCATGAAGAGCCAGCCGGTGTATTCCATGACCCAGTCCAGGACGTCCTGGGAGGTGGTGGCCAGGCTGTCCCGGCCGAGGAAACCCCAGAGGACGAACGCGATGGCGATCGCACCGGTGATGCCGAACGTCACCTTGTCAAGGACAAGCTTCCGGTTACGGCGCTCAGTGACGGCCTGCTCGGTTCTGGACAGGCGCAGTTCCTGCAGGATCTGCCGGTTCAGCTCGCCGTCGTTGTATTCACCGGGCTCGCGTTCGTGCTTGCCCTGGTCGGATTCGATTTTTTCGGCCACGAGGTTCTCGGCGTTCTCTTCGAATTCGCTGCCTTTGTCTGCAGTACTGCTTTGGTCTATCTCGCTGTTCAAGGTCATTGAGGGGAGTCCTTTACCGGCGGGTGGTGAGGGGTTGTTGTGTGCGGTGTTGGATGTGGCCGTTCAGGGTCAGTCCGGGAGCGAGGTTGGGGACGTCCTCGGAATCCGTGACCATGTTGATGCCGTCGATCACTGAGACTTCATGGGTCCGTACATGAGGCTTGGCCGGCGGGGCATCAACCGTGCTTCGCTGAGCGGGCATGCCTTGTGCATCGGGGACCTTTTCTGGCTTGGGGCTGGTGGAGACGAAGAGTCCGGTCCATTCGGCTAGTTCCGCAGGAATCAACACGCTTCGTAATATGCAACAGCGTGCGCCAGCTCACAGTAGTTGTCAAGAACTTTCTGCTCTGTTTCCTGTTCGCCTTCCATGCCTTGACAGCAGACGTGTCATGGATCACGCTGTTTCACATAGTGCGTGCTGTTGCGCATTAAGCGATATCGACGCATTGCGGATACGAGCAACGGCAAAGAACCCAGCGAGTATTGAAAGAAGGTGTTGAGAATGCAGACGCTTGCGATTGTCGGAGCCTCCCTGGCCGGTCTTTCAGCCGCCAGGGCAGCCCGCGCCCAGGGTTACGCCGGACGCCTGGTCATCATCGGCGATGAACCGCACCGGCCGTACGACCGTCCGCCTCTTTCCAAGGAATTCCTGCTCGGCACGGTCGCCGCAGAAGACCTGCTGTTGGAATCGCCGGACGACGACCTCCAGGCCGAATGGCTCCTGGGATCCGACGCCGTCTTCCTCGACTCCGATTCACGCACTGTTCTGCTCCGCAACGGTGAATCCGTGCAGGCCGATGGCATCGTCATCGCCACCGGTGCCCGGGCCCGCTCGTTGCCGGCTCTCGCCGGCCTGAGCAACGTCTTCACCCTGCGCACCATCGACGACGCACAGCGCCTGGCGCCGGAACTGGTCGAGGGCAGCCGGATCGTGGTCATCGGTGCCGGCTTCGTCGGCGCGGAAGTTGCCTCCTCCGCGCTTTCCCGTGGCATGGAAGTAACGATGATCGACACCGCCGAGGTGCCCTTCGCTCTGCAGCTCGGGACTGAGATGGGCGGCGTCATCGCCGGACTGCACCTCGAGAAGGGTGTGGACCTTATTTCTTCCGCCACCATCGAAGACTTCTACAGCTCCGAAGGCAACGTCACAGGCCTGCGCCTTTCCAATGGGCGCTACGTCGGCGCCGACGTCGTGGTGGTGGGCATCGGAGCCCAAGCAAACATTGAATGGCTGGTAGGTTCCGGCCTCAAGGTCGACGGCGGGGTGGTGTGCGATGCGATGGGCCGCACCAACGTGCCGGGCATTGTCGCCGTCGGTGACTGTGCCGCTTGGTTCGACGACGCGGCAGGGACGCACCGCCGGATTGAACACTGGACGGGCGCCTTTGAGCGCCCGGCGCTGGCTGTCGCGGCCCTGTTGGACGAAGACACCCCGCAGCGGCCGGTCAAGGCTCCCTACTTCTGGTCCGATCAGCACGGGGTCAAAATGCAGTTCGCCGGCTACTCGGGAGGCCACGACCGTATGGAGATCGAGGCCGGGGATCCCTCCGAACACAGCCTCCTTGCGGTCTACTACCGCGGCGACGAAGCCGTGGCAGTGCTGGGCCTCAACCAACCCCGGCTCTTCACGAAATGGCGGCGTGGCCTGGCCGCACAGCAGCCGGCGCCTGCGGCGGCCGGTTCCGCGGCCCAGGCAGTCCTGGCTGGTGCCGGCGGCTGACAAGACGCACGGACGAGGATGTTCTCCGTGCCGAGCAGGAGCGCATTTTCGAGCAGATGTGGTTATGCATCCGCTCCGCCGACCTCGAGAAGACAGTGAACACCGCATCGGCGCATTCCACGACTGGGTCAGGGAAATGGTCGGCGACGTCGTCAAAGCCCGCTGATCCGGCAAAACCAACCTCCCGCAACACGAAGCCCCGGGACCTGCGTTCATCACGCGGGGCCCGGGTTCTTTCGTGTCTGAGGCCGGGCGGCTGAACTCGCCCCCGAGCATGTGGATGGCTTCGAACGGGCCGTATCGTCCGCTATCCGCCGGCGAAGGGTGGGAGGACGTCGATGATGTCGTTGGTTCCGAGTGCCATGGTGTGGTCTCGGGCGGCGGTTTCGTTGCGGAGGAAGCTGCTGCGGGTGATGATGCGTGCGAGTGGTGGTGTGCCGGGCGGGGGTGTGGGGCGTTCGACGGCGAGCAGTGTGGTGAGCAGTTCGGCCAGGGTGGTGCCTGCGGGCAGGTGGTGGTGTTCTTCGTCGGTGCCTGCGGCGGAGCGTGCGGCGGCGAAGTAGCGTACGAGCAAGGGTGTTCAGCCTCCGATGGCGCTCATGCTGCGGTCGGGTTGGACGAAGTCCGGGGCGCCGAGTCCGGTGTGGTCCATGCCGTGGGCTTTGGGTTTGATCCACATGGCGTCTTGCCAGCGGGTGGCGAGTTCGTCGTCGTTTGCGCCGTGGCGGAGGAGGCCGAGGAGGT
>Ga0102589_1000802_pt1 | contig 52539 bp, 50 predicted proteins | sample AraplaMF_Col_mLB_FD_76858 | JGI IMG/M metagenome (GOLD analysis project Ga0102589, IMG submission 76858) | Arabidopsis root microbial communities from the University of North Carolina, USA - plate scrape MF_Col_mLB | ecosystem: Host-associated > Plants > Roots > Endosphere | place: USA...
GTTCAATTTCCAGGCCGGCGCGGGGCCGCGCGGCAACCTCACGTTCGAAGGCCTGGCGCTGTCACCGGACGGCGGCACGGCCTGGATCGCCATGGAAAACGCCTTGCTGCAGGACGGTCCCATACCCACCGTGCAGGCGCCGGGCGGACCCTGCCGCTTCACCCAGATAGACCTGGCCAGCGGCAAGGCCCTGCGGCAGATTGCCTATCTGCCCGACGCCATCCCGCGCGCGCCCGTGCCGCCCACCGCCTTCGCCGACAACGGTGTGGCGGAAATCCTGATGCTGAACGCCGAGCGCATGCTGGTGCTGGAGCGGGCCTATGTGACGGGCTCGGGCAATTCGCTGCGCCTTTACCTCATCGACACCGGCCAGGCCAGCGACACGCTGGAGCTTCCCGCGCTGCGGCCAGGTGCTTACCGACCTGCCGGCAAAACCCTGCTGGCGGATTTTTCGGCCTTTACCGGTCCGGGCACCGGTCCACGGCTCAAACAGCTGGACAATACCGAAGGCATGAGCTGGGGCCCGGTGCTTCCCAACGGGCGCCGCAGCCTGATGTTCATCAGCGACGACAATTTCAGCCCCCGGCAGATCACCCAGTGGCTGGCCTTTGAATTTTTGGACTGACAACACATGACTTCCACTTCCCGCGCAAGCAACGAACACATCGCTTTCATAGGCGGCGGCAACATGGCCAGCGCCATCCTGGGCGGCCTGCTCAAGCAGGGGCTGCCGGCCGGCCAGATCCAGGTGGTGGAACCTTTCGCCGAGCAGCGCGCCAAACTCACGCAACAATTCGGCGTGCAGGTCCACGAGGGCCCAGGCGCGTGGCTGGCCGCTGCCGGCCTGGTCGTCTGGGCCGTCAAGCCGCAGGTTTTCAAGGATGCGGCCCTGCAAACGCGCTTTCACACCAAAACGGCCCTTCACCTGAGCGTGGCGGCAGGCGTGCGCTCGGGCAGCATCGCCCATTGGCTGGGCACCGAGCGCGTGGTGCGGGCCATGCCCAACACGCCGGCGTTGGTCGGCAAGGGCATGACAGCCCTGTACGCCCGCGAGGCCGCCACCGGCGCCGACAGGCTGGCGATTGAAAAAGTGCTCAAGCCCACGGGCGACTTCCTGTGGCTGGCCGAAGAGGCCCAGCTCGATGCGGTGACCGCACTGTCGGGCTCGGGCCCGGCTTACGTGTTCTATTTCATTGAAGCCATGATTGAGGCCGGCACCGACATGGGCCTGCCCCTCGCCCAGGCACGCCAGCTCGCAATCGGCACTTTTGTGGGCGCCTCGGCCCTGGCGCAGGCTTCGGACGAACCGCCGCAGGAATTACGCGCGCGGGTCACCTCCAAAGGGGGAACCACTTACGCTGCGCTGACATCGATGGAGCAGGACCACGTCAAGATGCAGTTCATGCGCGCCATCCACGCCGCCCGCCAGCGTGCCGCCGAGCTGGGCAACGAGTTCGGCGGCGCCTGAAAGACGCGTCAACCGACCGGTTGCGGCAAACGTTGAACGAGGGCGTACGTGCAGCTTGTCTTGGTCCACGCACTGTGGGACACTCCCGGCGGCATTCGCTTTACAACTTTTCCAACATCCGGAGCTTCACATGAACAAACTTCTGTCTACCCTCATCAGCGCAGCCGTCCTCGCCATGCCCCTGGCCGTGATTTCCACGTCCGCATCGGCCCAGGCCGCTGCTCCCGCCGCCGCACCAGCAGCAGCACCCGCACCTGCAGCAGCACCTGAGAAAAAGGCCACCGCTCCCGCCAAGGCAAAGGCCAAGAAGGCCAAGCGCAAGGCAAAGGCCAAAAAGGCCGCCGTCTAATCAGCCCACGCTGACGCAAAAAAGCCCGCTTGAAGCGGGCTTTTTTGTGGGCGCCTCACGGGTCCTGACAGCTTTGCGCGTCAACTTCCCAGGTAAGACAGGGCAATTCCCGCAAAAACCGCAAAACCCAGCCAGTGATTGAGGCGAAAAGCCTTGAAGCAGTCCTCGCGCTCACGCTTGCGGATCAGCCAGCCATGCCACAAGGCCTGGAGCGCGGCTACCGCCATGGCGATCCAATAAAGCGGCGATTGCCCCACCGCATCGGCCAGGGCCCACGCCCAGACGACCAGGTAGGCGGCATAGCAAAGCATCACCGCGGCCACGTCAAAACGGCCCAGCGTGATGGCCGAGGTTTTCATGCCTATCTTGAGGTCGTCATCGCGGTCCACCATGGCGTATTCGGTGTCGTAAGCCACTACCCAAAACAGGTTGCCCAGCAGCAGCACCCAGGCCAGCACAGGCACGCGCGACTGCACGGCTGCAAACGCCATCGGAATGCCGAAACTGAAGGCCACGCCCAGCACAGCCTGTGGCATGGACACATAACGCTTGGCAAAAGGGTAGGCCAGCGTGATCGCCAGCGCGGCAAACGACCAGACGATGGTGGCGGCGTTGGTCGTCAGCACCAGGCCAAAGGCCAGCAAAGCCAGTACTGCGCCCACAATGAGCGCCTCCCGTACCGACATTGCGCCGCTGGTGACCGGGCGCTGTGCCGTGCGCTTGACGTGGCGGTCAAAGTCCCGGTCGGCCACGTCGTTGACGCAGCAGCCCGCGCTGCGCATCAGGATGGTGCCAAGGGTAAACACCGCCATCAGGTGCCAGCCCGGAAAACCGTGCGAAGCCACCCACAGCGCCGACAGCGTGGGCCACAGCAGCAGCAGCCAGCCCGCCGGACGGTTCCAGCGGATCAGCTGAAGGTAGAGGGCGAGCTTATTCTTCAAGCAGCGAACGCAGCATCCAGGCGGTCTGCTCATGCACGGTCAGGCGCTGCGTCAGCAAATCGGCCGTCGGCTCGTCACCGGCCTTGTCGGCCACCGGGAACAGCTCACGCGCGGTGCGTGCCACGGCTTCATGGCCTTGCACCAGGATGCGCACCATTTCGAGCGCCTTGGGCGGCACCACCGGCACATCGGGAATCGAGGCCAGCTTGCTGAACTGCGCATAAGAGCCCGGCGCAGGATGGCCCAGCGAGCGAATGCGTTCGGCGACCGGGTCGACCGCGGCCCAGAGCTCGGTGTACTGCGTCATGAACATCAGGTGCAGCGTGTTGAACATGGGTCCCGTGACGTTCCAGTGGAAGTTGTGGGTGGTGAGGTAGAGCGTATAGGTGTCGGCCAGCAGGCGGCTCAGGCCCTTGGCAATCGCCGCGCGGTCTTTTTCACTGATGCCGATATTGATGGACGGTGCAGGCTTTCCAGCAGGTTTGCCGGTGGGCTTGACGGAAGACTTGGCCATGGTTGTTCCTTCTTTGGATCTTTGGATTCAGGGATAACTTTAACGAAATCAGGACAAGGGTCGCAACAGCCGCCCTCAATACGCGTCATAGACGGAATTCAAGACAGGCGCATAACGCCGGGCAGCTCGCAGGCGTAAATGGCATTGCGCAGCGCGGCGATGGCTTCATAGCGTGTGAAGCTGCGCCGCCAGGCCAGTACCACGCGCCGGCTCGGAACATCGCCTTCAAAAGGCAGGTATTTGATGAAAGAGGGCTGTTCGGCCGGCGTGCCGTTGCGGGCCGTAGAGGCCTTCCCCTTGGCAGGTTTTTTGGCGGATGCCTGTTCCAGCAGCGCCTCCCGGGGCACACCCAGGCGCGGCACCAGTGTGATGCCCATGCCCGCGGCCACCATGTGCTTGATGGTTTCCAGCGAGGAGCCTTCAAAGCTCTTGCGTATGCCTTCGGTGCTGCTGGAAAAGCGCGCGAACTCAGGGCAGACCTCCAGCACGTGGTCGCGAAAACAGTGGCCTGTGCCCAGCAGCAGCATGGTTTCCTTTTTGAGCTCCTCGGCCGTCACGCCATCGCGCGCGGCCAGCGCATGCCCGCTGGGAACGGCCGCCATGAAGGGCTCGTCATAGAGCGGCGCGATCGCCAGGTTGGCGTCCGGGAAAGGCTCGGCCAGGATGGCGCAGTCGATTTCGCCAGTGCGCAGTTCCTCGAGCAGCTTGACGGTGAAATTCTCCTGCAGCATCAGCGGCATTTGCGGCGTCATGGCAATCGCCTGACGCACCAGGTCTGGCAGCAGGTAGGGGCCGATCGTGTAAATGACACCCAGGCGCAGCGCGCCGGCCAGCGGGTCTTTGCCGCGCTTGGCGATCTCGCGGATGTTGTCGGCCTGCTCGAGCACGCTCTGGGCCTGACGCACGATCTCCTCGCCCAGCGGGGTGACCGTGATTTCATTGGCATTGCGCTCAAACAGCTTGACCTGCAGCTCTTCTTCCAGCTTCTTGATGGCCACGCTAAGCGTGGGCTGGGAAACATGGCAGGCATCGGCGCCCTTGCCGAAATGCTTTTCCCGGGCAACGGCGACGATGTATTTGAGTTCGGTCAGCGTCATGGGCTTATTGTGCTGCTTTTCAATCGCCGTGCCACAGGAATGGCTCTCAAGCCTTCAAGTATTCGGCCTTGCCGCCCAGCCAGCGCAGAACGTGCCGGTGCGCGAGTTCGGTATGCCGGTCCAGCATGGTGGGCGCCAGGCCGCGCGCCCAGGCCAGCAATTCCGTGTCGGTGGCCAGGTCGGCAAAACGCAGCAAGGGCGCGCCCGACTGTCGCGCGCCCAGGAATTCACCCGGGCCGCGGATTTCCAGGTCGCGCCGGGCGATTTCGAAGCCGTCGTTGGTCTGTGCCATGGCCTTGAGGCGCTCGCGCGCCATTTCGCCGAGCCGGGGCGCGTCGCCGGTGGAATACAGCAGCACGCAGGCCGAAGCCGCCGCCCCGCGCCCGACCCGGCCGCGCAGCTGGTGCAGCTGGCTCAGGCCAAAACGCTCGGCATGCTCTATCACCATCAGCGAGGCATTGGGCACGTCAACGCCGACCTCAATCACCGTGGTGCTAACCAGCACGCCCATCTGCCCGCCGGTGAACAGCGACATGACGGCCTTTTTTTCGGCCAACGGCATGCGCGAATGCAGCAGGCCCACCATCACGCCGGGAAGGGCCACGCTCAGGGCTTCGTGGGTTTCGGTCGCATTGACCAGGTCGATGGACTCGCTTTCTTCGATCAGCGGGCACACCCAGTAAATCTGCCGCCCCTCGGCAAGCTGGCCGCGTATGCGGGCTATCACCTCGTCGCGCCGCGCGTCGCTGACCAGCTTGGTGACGATGGGTGTGCGGCCGGGCGGCAATTCGTCGATGGTGGAGACGTCGAGGTCGGCGTAATAGCTCATGGCCAGGGTGCGCGGAATGGGCGTGGCGGTCATCATGAGCAGGTGTGGTTCCTCGCCGCCTTCGGTCATCTTGCTGCGCAAGGCCAGGCGCTGCGCCACGCCGAAGCGGTGCTGCTCGTCGATGATGGCCAACGCCAGGTTCTTGAACTTCACCTTGTCCTGGATCACCGCGTGCGTGCCCACCACCAGGCCGGCCTCCCCGCTTTCAATCATGGCCAGCATCTCGCGCCGCTCCTTGGCCTTCTGGCTGCCGGTCAGCCAGGCGGTCTTGATGCCCAGGGGCTCCAGCCAGCCAATCAGCTTGCGGAAATGCTGTTCGGCCAGGATTTCGGTGGGCGCCATCAGCGCGCATTGCCAGCCCGCGTCGATGCAGCGAGCCGCGGCCAGCGCCGCCACCACGGTCTTGCCGGCGCCCACGTCGCCCTGCAGCAGGCGGTGCATGGGGACGTTTTTCTTCAAGTCCGCCTCGATTTCGCCGCAAACACGCCGCTGGGCCGCGGTGAGCCGGAAGGGCAGGCGCTCCAGCAATTGTTCTTCCAGCGTGCATTGCGGGCCGCGCATGGCCGGGCCCACCAGTGCCGGTGCGCGCATGGCCGCGCGTATGCGTCTGGCCTGCAGCTGCGACAGCTGCTGGGCCAGAAGCTCCTCGGCCTTGAGGCGCTGCCAGGCCGGGTGGCTGCGGTCTTCCAGCGTGGCCAGAGAGGTATCCGGCGTCGGATGGTGCAAAAACCGCAGCGCCTCGCGCAAGCTCCACTGAAGCTGGGGCAGGCTCTGGTCCAGTGTTTCCGGGGGAATCGTCTCGCGCAGGTCGGCGCGGGCCAAGCCACTGAGGACCGCCTTGCGCAGATAGTTTTGCGGCAGCGCCGCTACCGTGGGGTAGACCGGCGTCAGCGCACCGGGCAATTCGCCCTCGGCCAGCCTGAAGCTCGGGTGAATCATCTCGCGGCTGACAAAACCGCCGCGCACCTCACCGCGCACACGCACGCGCGCTCCCACGCTCAGCGTCTTCTGATGCGCGGGGTAAAAATTGAGGAAGCGCAGCGTGCAGGTGCCGCTGCCGTCGTCCACAACGACACGCAGCTGGCGGCGCGGGCGAAAAGCGATGTCGCTGTGCGTCACCACGCCCTCGATCTGCACCAGGTCGCCGTCGCGCGCGTCGGCCAGGCGCACGATGCGGGTTTCGTCCTCGTAGCGCAGGGGCAAATGCAGCGCCAGATCGATGTCGCGGCGCAGGCCGAGCTTTTCCAGGGCTTTTTGCGCCGGCGACTTGGCCGGGGCTTTTTCAGCTTTGGCCTGCGGCGCGGCCCGCTCCCCGGCCATAGCCTCGGGCGGGATGGTTTTGCGGGCAGAGGCTCCAGGTGGCGGCATGGGACAATTGTGCCTTCATGAACATGAAGATAAAGACGCATTTCACCCTTGGCGATTTTGATTTCACGCTGCCCGAAGAACTCATAGCCCAGCACCCCGCCGCCCAGCGCAGCGCCTCGCGCCTGCTTGACGGGCGCGAACACCCGCCGGTGGACCGGCGTTTCACCGAGCTTCCCGGCCTGCTGCTCCCGGGGGACCTGCTGGTCTTCAACGATACAAAAGTCGTCAAGGCCCGCCTCTTCGGCCAGAAGGCCAGCGGCGGCAGGCTGGAGCTGCTGATCGAGCGGGTGCTGTCGCCGCACGCGGACGCCGGCCATGAGGTTGCCGCCCACATGAAGGTCAGCAAAAAGCCCCTGCCGGGCGCGGTGCTGCAGATGGACGGCGGCTTCACCGCCACCTTGCTGGGCCGCTGGCCCGAGGAAAGCGGGCCGCTGTACCGCTTTCGCCTGAGCAGCGACCCCTATGCGCTAATGGCGCAGCACGGCCACGTGCCACTGCCGCCCTACATCACCCACACCGATTCCGCCGAGGACGAGCAGCGCTACCAGACCGTGTTCGCCAAAAACCCGGGCGCCGTGGCGGCGCCCACGGCTGCGCTGCATTTTGACGAGGCCGTGCTGGCCGAGCTGGAGGCGCGCGGCATCCGGCGCGCCAGCGTGACCCTGCATGTGGGCGCGGGCACCTTCCAGCCCGTCAAGGCCGAGAACATCGCCGAGCACACCATGCACTTTGAGCGCTTCGAGGTCCCGCAGGCCACGCGAGAAGCCGTCGCTGCCTGCAAGGCGCGCGGCGGCCGCGTGGTGGCCGTGGGCACCACCACGGTCCGGGCGCTGGAGTCGCATGCCAAATTCGGCCCCGAGTGCAACGACACCAACATCTTCATCACGCCGGGCTTTGAGTTCGCCGTGGTCGACCTGCTGCTGACCAACTTTCATCTGCCCAAAAGCACGCTGATGATGCTGGTCAGCGCGTTTTCGGGCTACGAGCACATCATGGCGTTGTACCGGCATGCGATAGAGCAGCGATACCGCTTTTTCAGCTATGGCGATGCCATGCTGCTGGCACGGCAACTCTGAGGTCCCCATGCACTTATTCATGCACCCGCGGCGGTCGGCAATTTTTGCCGCCTTCATCTGCACTGCTCTGGCGTCTGTTGCCCATGCGGCCGGCTACCAGGCCAGCGGCACCTGCGAAGGTTTCCCAAAGGTACAGGTCACAGCACCGGCAGGCTATTGCGTCGGCCTGGTCGCCGATGAGCGGCAAGGGTTGAAATTCCCCCGCCGCATGCTGGAAGTCAGCGCCGGCCGTTTCTGGCTGGTTGACATGGGCGGCTGGGACGCGGGCCGGGGCCGCTTGCTGGAGATGACACTGGCGCCCGGCGCGGTCACGGTCAAGGTGCTGGCCGACAAGCTCGACCGTCCTCACGGCCTGGCCCTGGGGCCGGACGGCAAAGCCTATGTGGGCGAAGCCACTCGCATCTGGCGCAGTCCGGTCGCCAGGTTTGCCCAGGAGGTACTGATTGACAAGCTGCCGGGCGATGGCGCCCATCCGCTCAAGGAGATCGCCTTCGGCGGCGACGGCAGCCTCTACGTCAACATGGGTTCGTCCACCGACAGTTGCCGCAACGATGCGCAGCAACAGCCCGTCCCATGCCCCGACCTTGTGGGCAACCAGCCGCGGGCGGCCGTGTATGAAGCAAAACTCTCCGCCGACGGCAAGCTGACCTCCTTCAAGCCTTACGCCATCGGCCTGCGTAACTCGATGGCGCTGACCGTCCTGCGGCAGGCGGGCCGGCCGGACATCGTGTTGCAAGGCGAGAACTCCATCGATTACCCGGACATCGGCTCGCCCCGGGAAGAATTCAACATCCTCACAGCCGGCGCCCACTATGGCTGGCCCTATTGCGTAGAGGCCGGCCAGCCCGCACGCGGCTATGATGGCCGTTTCGACTGCGGGGCAACGCGCTCACCTTCCAGCCTTTGGCCGGCACATGCCGCGCCGCTGCACATGCTGATAGCGCCGGCGACGCCCGCCAGTCCCTGGGCCGGGCAATTGCTGGTGGCGTGGCATGGCCACAGACCGGCCGGCCGGCGCGTCATGGCCTTTCACCTGGATACTGCTGGCAAAATCAAGGGCAAGGGTGTGGAAATCCTGGGTGAATGGGCAGCCAAAACCGGTATTCGCCCACAGGGTGCGCCTACAGGCTTGACGCTCGACGCCGCCGGCCGCCTGTTCGTGATCGAGGACCGCAACCATACCGTGCTCATCGTGGGCCGCGAAAACTAAAACCATCGCGCCTCAAGCGCTGCTTATCCCGCCAAACCATGTTGAATTTTGAAGTCCTGACCACCGATGCGCCCCAAGGCGCCAATGCCGGCTCCTACGCCCGGCGCGGCAAACTGACGCTCAACCACGGCGTGGTGCAAACCCCCATCTTCATGCCCGTGGGCACCTATGGCACGGTCAAGGGCGTGATGCCGCAGTCGCTGCACGACATGGGCGCGCAAATCATCCTGGGCAACACTTTTCACCTCTGGATGCGGCCCGGCCTGGACGTGATGCAGCAGTTCGGCGGCCTGCACAAGTTTGAAAGCTGGAACAAACCCATCCTGACCGACAGCGGCGGCTTCCAGGTCTGGTCGCTGGGCGAGATGCGCAAGATTTCCGAGGAGGGCGTGAAGTTCGCCTCGCCCGTCAACGGCGACAAGCTGTTTCTGACACCCGAAATCTCCATGCAGATCCAGACGGTGCTCAACAGCGACATCGTGATGCAATTCGACGAGTGCACGCCCTACGACACCAAGGGCCACATCACCACCGAAAGCGAAGCGCGCAGCTCGATGGAACTGAGCCTGCGCTGGGCCAAACGCTGCATCGCCGAGTTCAACAAGCTGGAGAACCCGAACGCGCTTTTCGGCATCGTGCAGGGCGGCATGTTTGAAAACCTGCGCCAGGAATCGCTGGACGCGCTGGTCGAACTGGACCTGCCGGGTTACGCCATAGGCGGCGTGAGCGTGGGCGAGCCCAAGGAAGAGATGCAGCGCATCATGGCGCACACGCCGCACCGCCTGCCTGCCAACAAGCCGCGCTACCTCATGGGTGTGGGCACGCCCGAAGACCTGGTCGAGGGCGTCGCCGCCGGCGTCGACATGTTCGATTGCGTGATGCCGACCCGCAATGCGCGCAACGGCCATATGTTCACGCGCTTCGGCGACCTGAAGATTCGCAATGCGCGCTACAAGACCGAAGACCAGCCGGTGGATGCGACCTGCAGCTGCTACACCTGCAAAAATTTCTCGCGCGCCTATATGCACCACCTGGACCGCTGCGGCGAAATGCTGGGGCCCATGCTGTCCAGCATCCACAACCTGCATTACTACCTCAACCTCATGCAGGAAGTGCGCGACGCGCTGGACGCCGGCCGTTTTGGCGAGTTCAGCGCACAATTTCGCGCCGACCGGCAGCGAGGAGTCTGACGCGTGAACATCAACCTGCAACGCTGGATAGACCGCTGGGCCGGCATTCCGCTGTGCGCGGCGGTCTCGGGCATTGACGCGATAGCGCGCAAGTTCCGCAAAAATTCGGACGCCGACAAGGCGCCGCGCGCCATCGTGGTGATCTTGCTGTCGGAAATGGGCAGCCTGGTGCTGGCCCACGAAATGTTTGCGCAGCTCAAGCAGCGCTACCCCGACGCGCCGCTGCATGCCCTGCTGTTCGGCAAGAACCGCGAAATCCTGGACCTGATGAAGGTGGTAGACCCGGCTAATGTGCACACGGTGAACGACAAGTCACTGGGCGGCCTGCTCTCCAGCCTGTGGAAGGCAATTGGCGAGTTGCGCCGCGCGCATGTAGACGTGGCCATCGACTGCGAGCTGTTCTCGCGCATCAGCAGCCTGCTGTCTTATGCCAGCGGCGCGCGCATCCGCGTGGGCTTTCATCGCCACACGCAGGAAGGTTTGTACCGCGGCTCGCACATCAACCGGCCCGTTCCCTACAACCCTTACCACCACATCAGTGCGCAGTTCCTGACGCTGGCGCGCGCGATTGATTCGACCGCCGTGCCCAAATCCAAGCTACCGGCCAACCTGGCGATAACAGGCGCCACCAGGCCGCCGCCACATGTGCAGCTGGACCCGGCCTTGGTGCCGGGCATACAGGCCCGCCTCTCGCAGGACTACCCGGCGATTGCCGGCAAGCCGCTGGTGCTGGTCTATCCCGGCGGCGGTATTTTGCCGATACGCGCCTGGCCGCTGGACTCGTATACCGCGCTGTGCCGCGGCCTGGTGGCCGACGGCTGCGCCGTGGCGGTGATCGGCCTGAAGGACGACCAGGCGCTGGCGCGGCAGCTGGTGGCCGATGTGCAGGCCGCTTTCCCGGCCAGCCCGACCAGCTCGGTGATTGACCTGACCGGCTACACGCGCTCCATCTCCGAGCTGCTGGCGCTGTTTCATGTGGCGCGCCTGCTGGTCACCAACGACGGCGGGCCGGGCCAGTTCGCGGCGCTCACGCCCATCTGGACGCTGATGCTGTTCGGCCCCGAAACGCCGGGCCTCTACGCACCGCTCACGCCGCAATGCCATTCCTTCTACAGCCAGTGGCCCTGCTCGCCCTGCCTGACGGCTTACAACCATCGCTCGTCCTACTGCGACGGCGACAACCAGTGCCTGAAAGTCATCGCGCCGGACACCGTACTGGCCAAGGCGCGCGAGTGCCTGGCGGCGCCCTGAGCCACACACCCTGATGTCTACACTCCGATCCTTCGCCGAGGCCGTGATCCGGCGCCTGCCCGAACGCCTGCAGCCCATGGTGCGCTGGCGCTTCATCAAGTTCGGCTTGGTGGGCGCCAGTGGCACGGTGGTGAACGTCGCTGTGCTCTACCTCGCGCAGGAGTTTCTGTTCAGCCACATCGCGGATTTCCATGACCGGCTTAACTACTCCATCGCACTGGCGATCACCGTCGCCACCATCAGCAACTTTTACTGGAACCGGCGCCTGACCTGGCGCGACCGCAAGCACGAGGTCCACCATTCGGCGCTGTTCCTGTTTGCCAAGTACGTGATGGCCGCCGGCCTGGCCATCGTGCTGCAGTCGCTGCTGACCAAATGGCTGGCGCTGTACATGCACTACCTGCTGGCCAACATCGTGGCCATCGTACTGTCCAGCGTCTGCAATTTTGTGGCCAATGACCGCATGACTTTCCGCCGCCGTCGCGCCAAAATTGCAGCCGATGCCGCCGCGCACCAACCGCCTGCCGATGTCCATGACAAGCCCTGACTCCCCGACACAACGCATCCCCGCCCATCGCATCTGGATTGGCCTGGCCATTCTTGTCGCATTGGGCTACCTGTTCGGCTTGGGCGGCGACCACATCCCGCGCAACGGCGACGAACTGGTCTACGCCCACATCGCGCGGCTGACGGCGGAAAGCGGCAACTGGCTGCCGCTGGTGAGCTCCTACGACTTCATGCGCAACACCAAGCCGCCGGTGCTGTTCTGGCAAGCCATGGTGGTCGGCGGCTGGGGCGAGCACTGGACGCTGCTGAACCTGCGCCTGCCCAGCATTGCCTACACCTGGGGCATCACCCTGATGACGGCCTTGCTGACCTGGAAGATCATCGGCGGCGAGACCGCGCCGGCCGACCGCCGCCGCCATGCGCTGGCCATGGGCGCTATCGCGGCCATCGTCTACCTGTCCTTCTTCAGCACCTACCGCTACGGCCGGCCTTACCTGACCAGCGCGCCGGAAACCTTCTGGCTGTTCGGCATCTTTTTTGCGCTTGCCTGGTCGCCGGCCAAGCTGCTGGCCTCGCGCTGGAAGTTCCCCTTGCTGGCGGGCATTGCCATCGGCATAGGCTGCCTTTACAAGTCCTTTGTCATGGTGGTGCCGGTCGGCTTCGCGCTGGCGCTGTGCTACCAACTGCTGGGCGCGCGCAGGCCGGCCTGGGAAGTTTTCCGGCCCGGCATCGTCGCCGACGGACTCAAGGTGGCGGCCATCTGCGCGCTGGCCCTGGCGATTTTCGGCCTGTGGTTTGCCATCGACCCGCAGCCGGGCGAGGTCTGGCGTGAATTCGTCGTCGGCGAAAACGCCGGCAAGATGAACTCCTCAAAAGGCTACTTCGCCATTGCCTTCAGCGGCAGCAGCGGCATCCTGACCATCCTGACGGGCTACTACTCCAACGCGCTGTTTCTGCTGCCCGTCGCGGTCGGTTGCACCGTGGCCGCATGGAAGGCGTGGCGCCAGCGCCGGGGCACGGCGCAAACCATCAGCGACACCGAAAAAGCCCTGTGGATTTGGCTGCTGGCCTTCGCGCTGGTGTTCATGGTGCCCACACAGCGCTCCACGCGCTACCTGATTCCCGCCATGCCGGCGCTGGCCGTGCTGATCGCGCTCTATTGGGAGCGCATCGCACGCATCTGGTTCAGCCTGACGCTGGTGATCTGCCTCATAGGCGCGCTGGCCATGGGCCTGATCGGCTACGGCGGCGTGCGCGCCACGCAGGACGCCTGGCTGTACTCGCCGCTGTACTGGCTCTTCCTGGGTGTGGTGGCAGTGGCCTGCGTCGCGGGGATGTTCAAGCCTGCATGGACCCGCCCGATCACCGCACTCAGCAGCTTTGCCGTGCTGTTCGCGCTGGCCTGGGTGACCGCGCCATTCAATGGCGACATGGGCCGCTTCCGCCCCGAGACCAACGCGCTGCTCAAGGGCCTGGCCCTGTCGGTGCCCAGCAACTTCAACGGCCATTTCGAGCGCTACGAGTTCATCATCCCCGGCGCCAAGATCGTTCCCTACTTCGCCGCGCAGCCGGTGGACTACCAGGATATGGACGCGCTCTTCAAGAACGCGCGGTATGCGCTGGTGCAGCGCCGCCCGGGGGAAAAGCCCTGCGAGCAGTGCCGCGTCATCGACGAGCGCTGGGACCTGCGCTCGCGCCAGGACGAAAAAGAAGGTACGCTGGGCGCCTTCAAATCACCCGAAACCTACTGGTACGCCAAAGAGTACCTGGTCGAGCGGGCGGCGCCGTAATCCGTTTCTGCTCCACCCTGCAAGCAAACAGCAACGAGGAAGCACCATGCCCCGATTCACACGATTTGCAGGGATGTTGGCCCTGGCGGCCATGCTGGCGCTGGGCGGCTGCGCCACCGCCATCAAGCCGCATGAAACCAGCGGCGCGCCAACATTGGGCTTCCAGAGCATGGCGCTCAACCCGGGCAACGGCGGGGAATTGATCAACGCCGACGCACTGAGTCCGGGCGACATCATCCTCACGGCCGAAAATGGGCTGAACTCGGTCGGCATACGGCTGATCACGCTGTCGCCGGTAAGCCATGCCGCAGTCTACATGGGCAACCGGCAGATCGCCGAAGCCGTGGGTTCGGGCATACGCATCCGCAGCGTGGACGCGATGCTGGAAGACGAAGCGACGGTGGTGGCCTTTCGCCACCCCGACCTCACGGCGGGGCAGGCCGTGAAAATCAACAGCTTTGTGGCCGGCCACGAAGGCCAGAAATACAACTACGTGGGTGTGATGCTGCAGGCCCCGTTCGCGCTGGAGCGGCGCATGTGCGAACTGCCGCTGGTGCCGTCCATGGTGCGCGACTTCTGCATACGCGGCATCGCGGCTGTGCAGCTGGGCCTGGGGCGCAACGATCAGTTCTTCTGCTCGCAGTTCATCCTGGAGGCCTACCGCAGCGCGGGCCTGCCGCTCACCGACGCCGACCCGCGCCTGATCAACCCCGGCGACCTGCTGCACATGAGGGAGGGCGACGTGCCCTCCATCCGGATTCACAAGCCGCTGCAGTATGTGGGCCACCTCAAGGCGGCCCCACAGGTCGCGGCGGCGGAGCAGTTCGGTCAATAAACCCGCTCCACGGCAGGTTCAGCCGCCCACGTGCATGGTGAACTCGGCGCCGTTGGACAGCCTGCACTGCCCGGTGCCCAGGGTGGACGAGTTCATCTGGTAACGGCAGCTGATGTAATTGCCCCGGCTGCCCGAGCCATTGGCCACGCCCTCGCGCGTCGATGAGCCCGCGATGCGCGTGGCCTCCCCGGTAAAGCTCTCGCCGTTGATGTTGGTGGTGAAAGTCCCGCGCCCGTTCATGTCATTGGTCACCACCGCGCCCACCATGCCATAGGCACGGGCCAGGTCGTTGGCCGGGTACAGCCGCGCCGCAAATGTCGTGCTGGCCGGGACGGCCGGCGTGACGTAGACCGTGGAAGTGACCGGCGGATGATTTGGCTGAACCGGCACAACGTAGCAGCCCGTCAGGGCCGTGGCGCCCAGCACCGCGGCGGCCAGGGCCGAGCGGCGGGACAACCGTGAGAGGCGTGACTGAGAGAACAAGGAAGAAACGATCTTCATACATAACCCGAAGGCCCAAGCACATGCTTGTGGCCGCAGTGTGCGGCGGGGCGCCCAAAAGGTTGCATTTAAAGATACAAGATCATGTTATGTATACGACAAGCATCAAAATCCGATACTTCACCGAAATTCCGGATGCCGGCCACCCGCGAAATAGCCGACCCACAGCGCAATACAGGCAGCTGAGGCAATATCGGCCCCTTCCCCTCTCTTCTTTTTTGCCGCAAAGATGACCATGCACTACCGCCGCCTTGGAAACAGCAACCTCAAAGTCTCCGTCCTGTGCCTGGGCACCATGATGTTCGGCAAGCAGACGCCTTTTGAGGAAGCGGCACGCATCGTGGCCTCGGCCCGCGAGCACGGGCTCAACTTCATAGACACCGCCGATGTGTACAACCAGGGCCAGTCCGAGAAAGATGTGGGCGAGCTGCTGGCCGGCCAGCGGCAGCACTGGGTGCTGGCCAGCAAGCTGGGCAATGCGGTCAGCGACAACATCAATGAAAGCCATTACTCGCGCCGCTGGCTGGTGCAGCAGACCGACGCCATCCTGGCGCGCTTGCAAACCGACTACCTGGACATCCTCTACCTGCACCGCGACTACCACGAGGAAAACCTTGAGGAAGCGGTGCGCGCGCTGGGCGATTTGATACGCGCAGGCAAGCTGCGCAGCTTTGGCCTGTCCAACTTCCGCGGCTGGCGCATCGCCGAAGTGGTGAGGCTGTGCAAAGAGCTGGGCGTGCCGCAACCCGCCGTGTGCCAGCCTTATTACAACCTGCTCAATCGCGGCCCGGAAGTTGAAATCCTGCCGGCCTGCGGCCACTACGGCCTGGGCGTGGTGCCCTACAGCCCGCTGGCGCGCGGTGTGCTCACCGGCAAATACCCGCCCGGCCAGCCGCCTGCCGAAGGCACGCGCGCCGGCAGCGGCGACAAACGCATCCTGGAAACCGAGTTCCGTGAAGAATCATTGGTGATCGCGCAGAAGATCAAGGCCCGCTGCGAAGGCAAAGGCCAGGTGCCGGGCCAGTTCGCTGCGGCCTGGGTGCTGGCCAATCCGCTGGTCAGCTCGGTCATCGTGGGCCCGCGCACCCTGCCCCACCTGGAGGATGTTTACGGCGCGGTGGACCTGGTGCTGGACAAGGACGACGAAGCCTTTGTCAACGAGTTGGTGGTGCCAGGCCATGCGTCCAGCCACGGCTACAACGACCCGGGCTATCCCTTCTTCGGCCGTCCAGTCTGACTGGCGATATGCCCTTTCCACGGCCTTCGGTATGTCATCAATAGCAACTTGCGCCCGCAAGACGAGGGCAACCCGCGCAATAGACCCGGAATGCCTAGTTCTGTTTCTGGAACAGCTCCAGCCGGGACTCGGTGGCGAGCTCCGCTTTACGCGCTGTCATGGCAATTTCATAGCGAGTACCAGGCAGGGGCAGGCGCGGTGAAAAGCTGAAGGAGAAGTTTCCTGCGCCGTCCGCCTGGACCCGCTCGGAAAGCACATCCTGCGCCACACCGAACAGACCGGCAATCGGTGCAATGGCATGGACCTTGACGTCGACCGTGGCGCCTGGCGCAGTCTTTCCGCGCACTGTGGTGGAATTGCCCTCCACAGCGGTATTGTTGGCATGGCTGGTGACCTGCAGCGGCACCGTGGTGAAGACGGCGGCAGCAGCAGCCCCGGCCACGTCAAAGACCCAGACCTTGTTCATCGTATTGCCCACCAGGTCTTTGGCTGACACGTCCACCGTATAGCGTCCGGGCGGCAGGGCGCCGCGGTAACTGAAGAACTGCGCTGTGATGTTGCTCTCGGCAGTCACGTTGCGGCCGGACAGCAGGATGCGAACACTCCTCGGGTCTACACCAACACCACCCGCATCGTCAAAAGATGCCGACACTGAAGTGGCGGCGTTGCTCGCCACGACTTCGCCTTCACGAGGGGACAGGTTGCGCAGCACGGGCGCCTTGGCATCAGTCGTCAAGGGCTGGGCCAGGGTGGAAGTGACAACCTTGTCGCCCATGCGCAGCCGGGCCACGATAGGCCGGGACGGCGCCAGGTTGTCGAGCCGCCGGATGGTGTAGCTGCCTTCATAGACACCGGGGCGGGTTTCGCGCATGGCAACGTTGTCCATGACGCCGGGGATGTCAAAAGTAGCGGTCGCGCCGGGCATGCCATTGAGCATAAATCGTAGTTCGGCGCCTGGCTCTATCTTCTCGACAGGCGCCACGGCAAAGCGATCAATTTTCAGCACTGCGGGTGGCGGTCCGGCCACTGCGGGCGGTGCTACAGCGACCGGACTACCCGAAAATCCGGCGGGAAAACTGTAGTCGGCAGCAGCGCTACGGTTGCGTACCTTGATGGTCGCACGGATCAGGCTGGTCTCGGCAATTCGGTCCTGGCGCCTGACGGTGTATTCGCCGCGGTAGACGCCCCGCGAAACTTCCTTGAGCGGAATGTTGCGCTGGACCCCGCGAATACGCAAGCTGGCTTGTCCGCGCGGTGTCGCTTCAACGGTGAATTCAAGGTCGGCACCCGAGCTCAAACCTCCATCGGAATTAACCTGCAGGGAGCGGACTTCGGGCATGGCCGTCTGCGCCATCACCATCGCTGGCATCAGCGCGCCGACAGCGGCAACAACCGGCAAGAGAAAAAACAGGGATGCCACCTGATGACGAATATGTGCTTTCACGATGGAACCCTTTGTAAGTTAGATGACTGAATGTGCGCGCATCCACAGACTTCGTCTGTAGGCAAAGGGAGGCGCCCCCAGTAGTCATAGAACGTCCTGCGCCAGTCATGTTCTGCCCAAACTCAGGGTATGGCGGCGTCCTGCTGCGCACCAGCTGCGGTTGCACCGCAGGCATGGCAAAACTTGGCGAAGGCGCTCTTGCGCGTCGTGCACTTGAAGCAGTGGTCAAACAAGCCTATGCCGCAATGCGGGCAGAAATCAATTTCCGTGTTTTTGAGGTCCACCGCCCGCTCGCAGCCGGGGCAGACGCTTTTTGACAGGCGCGTGAGGGCCGTGTCATAGCTCAGCTCCTCGCGGCGTTGCGCATCGGGCAGTTGCTCAGCGAGTTTCTGTTTTTCCAGGTAGCGGTTCAGCGAGATGATGGCCTGCCGGCCCACCAGCGCCGTGACGACAATGCCCACGATGTAGCGCACATAACCGCCGTAGCTCGGCAGGTAGGGCACCAGCTCGACGAAAAAAGCAAACAGGGCGAAGAAGATAAAGCCCCAGACAAAAGGCCAATAGGTGCTCTTGCGCTTTTTGGCGAACAGCCAACCGGCCGCCACCAGCAGCGGCAGTGTCAGGGCCAGGCGGTACAAAAAGACGCGCAGCTCCACGCGCCGGTATTCGGCATTGAGCTGCACCTGCGCGGCCTCTTCCATCTCGCTGAGCTTGCGGCGTTCGCGCGCGGCGCCCTGGCGCGCGTCGAGCGCGGCCTGCTGCTGGGCCTCGACGGCTACGCCGGCCGCGCGCTCGCGCTCCTTGAGCGCATCCAGCGCCCGTGTGCGCGAGACCAGTTCCGGGTCCTGGTCAGACAACTGCGTCGCGTGCCGCGTGGACAGCCAATTGTTGAAGGTCTCGCGTGCGGCGGCGGAGTCGGCCTGGGCCGCACGGCGCTTGAGCTGAGCCTGCTCCAGCGCGGCTTGGGCATCCTGTTCGGCGCGTCCGGCGGCCTTGATGGCGTTGCGTAGCGCGGTGGCGGCATTCGCATCCATGTAGTCGTCGAGCGAAAGCTGCTTTTCGACCTTGGGCAGGTCTCCGACGACCGTGCCGCCCAGCCCGATCAGGAAGCCGGCGAACACAAAGGCCACCAGCCAGAGGCCGCGGCGAAACCATTTCTCGGACAGTCGCAAGGATTTGCTCATGGAGGAGGCCTCTTCGGGTGGTTGAACACGGCACGAGTCTGCTGCGCGATGCAGACTACCCGCATCGGGTTTCCGCACAGTTGCATGCAAGGTGGCCGGTGAGTATCTTTTTTCGATACTATCAGCCCGGCGATACTACAAACTGATCAAACAAAACGAGGAGACGGGAAATGAACAGAGAACCTGTAATGCGCGCAATGCAACGCCCCACCGGGGCCTTCGTCGGGGCGTCCTGGACGGCCCTGCTCGTCGGCTCCATCACCTACCTGAGCGGCCTGTGGAATTCAAACATGCAGCTCAATGAGAAGGGTTACTACTTCACGCTGCTCATGTACGGCCTGTTCTCGGCCGTCTCGCTGCAAAAGTCGGTGCGCGACCGGCTGGAGAACATCCCCGTCACCGGCATTTACTTCGGCCTGTGCTGGGTATCGCTCGGCCTGACCGTGCTGCTGCTGACCATCGGCCTGTGGAACTCTTCGCTCTCGTCCAGCGAGACCGGCTTCTTCGCCATGTCATTCCTGCTCAGCCTGTTTGCTGCCGTGGCGGTGCAAAAAAATGTGCGCGACATCGCGCTGTTTGATGCCGCACCGCATGACGCAGCCGATACGGCGCCGGGCCAGCCCTGATCACAGCCTGACCACCGCCACCGGCTTGCCGTCCGTCATGCGGGCGCGCTGCAGCCAGCCAAAAACCGAGTCCACCGTGACGGTTTCGATGCGGTCGGAAAAGCGCTTGTCGTTCGGATGGTCGTCAAAGGCCACGTTGGCGGCCGTCATGCGTCCACCCAGCCGGGTCAAGGGGCCCAGCTTGAGGGCCGTAGGCTCGTAGCCCTTGAACTGCAGCCAGGCCTGCGCTTTCTCACGCGTCGTCACGCCGGGCTCCACGGCCGCCGCCAGAGTTTCAATCGCCCACTGGTTGGACTGCTGGTATTTGCGGCCCCAGGCATAACTCACGATGCTGTAGGGCTTGTGGTGCATGGCTGTGAGCCGGGCCGGGTCCTGCAGCAGTGCCAGCAACTGCGCCTGGGCTTGCGGCGAAGGCGCGACCCAGGCTGCTTCGAAACGCCACAAATCGTCAAGAAAGAATTCACCCAGCCCCTGCCGGTAGATAGCCGAATCGCTGGTGCCGCAGCTGTTGAGCTTGTGCACCACGCGCCAGGTCATGCCGCCCTGCCCATCGGGCAACTGGTAGGCCAGGCCCAGGTGCGAATAGCGCACACCGTATTTGCTGAGGTCCTGGCCGGCCCGCGCCAGCAGCACGACTTTCTCACCGCTGGCGTTCAGCGCGGACAGTGTCTTCTCAGCCAGAACCATGGCCCGCTCGACGGTTTGGGGTGTGGCCTTGCGCGCTTCACATGAGCGCCCGGCGTGGGCCGGAGCTGCCATAGCCAGCGCAGCGGCCACCAGCAGCGCGGACCAAAGGGCTTTCAGGGTTTTCATGATGGGATGGGCTCCGGCTGGTTGTTTGTTGGCCTTATTGGGTCAGGCGCTCGTTGTGCAGCAGGGCACGGCCCAGCGCATTGGGGATGAAGGCGATGGCCTCCCCCGCCGCCGACAGCACCACGCCGGCACCGACCACGCTGACCACCACCACCGTCCCAACGCCCATGGAAACGTCGGCAACCCCTCTTCCCACCACCTCGATGCTGGCGCGGGCGCCGTCGGAGGCGCGCCCCAGTACATACAACGTGCCGCGGGCCGTGCTTTCCACGGTTTTAACTACCAGCACGGCGCCCGCGGTGGACAACACCACCGGAACGGCCACAACGGAACCCGCAGTGGCGCTGGCCCCGACCACCACGGAAGCCACTGGCAGCGTCGACACGGCGCTCAAGGCCGATGCCTCGGATTGGGCCTGCGCATTGAACGAGACGGCTCCCGCCAGGATGCAAGCGGCCATCAAACAGGTATTTAGCCGGTTTTTCATGATCAGTCCTCTTTTCGTGTGAGTGTTATTCGCTCGCCGTGTGGCTGCGCGCGGCACGGCCCATGCGTGCTTCGAGGAGGTCAGCCTCATGGCGGTCGCGCAGGGTTTTGGCGAGGGTGAAGCTGCAGGTAATCAGGTAGAGCCAGCTCACGCCCAGGAAAGCCTTGTAGGTTTCGTTGATCTCCATGCGCCACAGACCCCAGCCGGTCAGCGACATGGCCAGGAAGAAGCCGCCCCAGACCACCAGCCTGAACATGGGCGTATCGGCCAGCTTGCCATCGGCCTTCCTGCTTTGCTCCTGGTCGCGCACATACTTGGCCAACACAAAAGCCGCCGAGAGGCAGAAGAAATAGCCCATGACCATGAAGGCGCGGTCCAGGTCCTTGCCGGGCAGATAAGACAGGCCCACGGCGCAGAGGAAAACGGCAATCAGAAAAGAAACCCAGACCTGCAATTGCCAGGGTTTGGAGTCACGGTGTATCAGCGTCTGCATAAAAACCTTGCGGTTGTTGAGGTGCCGCCACTGTGCGGGCCGGCCCCCGAAAATCATGCAAATGACAATACAGTTCTCAAAAAATGGCCGATGAGTATTGAATTTTGATACTCAATACCGGACTAAGGTTGCTTCAACACCTCTGCCAGGCGCAGATTGAACAGGGTCGGATCCTCGATTTGCGGGATATGTCCGACGCCCGGCAGAACCACCAGCGTTGCCCCGGGAGCCAGCCGCTGCAGGGTCTGGGCCTGGGACAGCGGTGTGATGCTGTCCTCCTGCCCCCAGACCAGCGTGAGCGGCACGGACAGCTTGAGAAAGGCCTCAGGCCTTTCGCTCAGGGACTTGCCGCTTTCGCCGGCAAACTGCACGGCCCAGTCGCCCAGGCTTGCCGTGAAACCGTCCAGCACAAAAGGCCGGCGATAGATCGCCGTGCGCGAATGCGTGACGACTTCCTTGCGGGCCACGAACTTGCGCAGCCAGAACTCGCTGAACAGCGGCTGGGTGCCCACCGTGGCAATGAGCGCCGTGCGCAGCGGGCGAATGCCGAAGAGGCCGGCCGCCACGCCGCCGCTTTCCGCCGGCGCGGGACTTTCCCTCAGGCCGGTCGCCGCATCGACGAGTATCAGGCGCCGCACGCGATCGGGCTGCAGCATGGCGGCTTCGGCAGCAGGGCCACCGCCATAGGAATGGCCCAGCAGCGTCACCGGGCCGAGCTTCAGCGCATCGATCAGGCCTGTGATGCGGCGCGCCTGCGCGCCGCGGCTGTAGTCGCGTGAAGCGGGACGCGTGCTGAAGCCGAAAGGCGGCAGGTCGACCGCGATGACCCGGTAGCCGGCGGCGGCCATGGCCTGCACATTCTGGTCCCAGGTGCCGCTCCAGGCGCCGGTGCCATGGGTCAAGACCAGCGGCGGCGCGGCCGGGTCGCCGAACTCCTGCACGTAGAGCTCAACATCGTGCGCATGCAGCCAACGCCCTTGCGCGGGCGCTGCCTGGCGCGGGCTGCGGTCCTCGACCCACAGCATGCGCGCCCATGACAGCCCCAGCAGCAACAGCAGGCACAGCAGGGCAGTACCCACCAGCCGCAGCGCCACAGACGGCCACCCACGCGCGGGACGCCGGGGCACCGGTGCCGGCACTCGCTTTGCCCCGGGCTTAGTAGTCAAAGACATGCTCGACTTGCAGCTTCGCCGTCTTCCACTGCCGCAGGGCCTCGGCCAGGTGAGCCACAGGCAGCGTCATCACCACGCGCTGGGTACCCGGCTGCGTGAGTATGGGCTGCACCAACAGCGCCGCGGCGGGGCTTTTGGGTTTCCATGCGCCCGGCGCGAGCACACTGACCAGGATGAAGGAATCGTTGCCGGCGATTTCGCTGAAGTTGACACCCTGCCCGGCCAGCGCCTGGGCATAGGTCATAAAGGCTTCGTAGCGCGGAATGGTGACCAGCGCGGCGCCGTCCGGCAGGGGCTGCAGCAGCTTGAGTTCAGGCAGGGCCGCATCCGCCACGGGGGCGGGCTTGGCCACCACGGCCGTCACCGGCAGGGGCGCATCGTAAATCGATTTGGTGCCCAGCTTGATCAGCTTGGCGTAGCCCATCTTGACGGCGTATTCAGTCGTCAGCGCAAATCGCCGCTCCCACTTGCGAAGCATATCGGGGCCGGTGGCAGGAACGCCCTGCCAGAGGCCGACCATCGCCTTGCCGAAGTCGTACTCATACCAGGGCTGCACACGAATAAACCGCACGTAGTCTTGCGCGACGGCCGCGGCATGGCGGTCTTCCGGTGTCGGTCGGCCGGCCGTTGACTCGGCAAGGCGGCCGATCAGGGTCTCATAGGCGGACTTCAGGGCGTATTCGACACTGGTGCTGGTGCCTATCACCATGATCATGAGGTGGTAGCCCGCGTTGAGGTCCAGGCCGCGCCGCCGCGTCTCATCAAACACGGCCTTGTAGCTTTCCCAGAACTGCGCGGTATGCCCATAGTAAGGAAAACGGCTGGGCGCGCTCGTGCCAATGAACTCACCATACTCATACGGGCTGAACACCAGGAACCATTCCGGGTAGGTCAGCAGTGTTTGCTCCACACCGCGCACATGCTCCGCACCCGCCACGGGCTTGGCGGGCGCCGCGGCGATGCCGGACGCCAAAAAAAACCCGATGACAAGCGCACCCACCGCGCCCAGCGCACGCAGGCCCCGCATCATGCAGCCACCCGTGTACCGGCTTTGGTGAAGGCCAACAGTACATTGTCGGAGGGGTCATGGGCCTGCAGTTCCCGCCGGCCCGTGTCGCTGAGCCCGCGCTCGCCCAGGTAAGCCACCCAATGCGCGACAGGCCTGAAATGGCGCAACTCGCGGTGGTTGGTTTCCCAGGGCACGTTGAGGCCGGCATTGAAGACGGCGTGCACCAGCGACACAAAGGTGTGCATTTCAGGCGTCGTGACGTCGTGGTCGCGCAGGATGAAGATGCCGCCCGGCTTGAGGACCCTCACGATGGAAGCGACAAAACTGTCGAGCTTGTCCAGCGGGCAGTGGTGCAGGCCGATGTAGCAGGTCACGAGGTCCACGCTGGCATCGGGCATGGAATCAGGCAGGGGGTCGTAGTCGCCCATGGGCGCGAAGCCGCCTATTTTCCGCAAGCCGCCGCGCTCCGCGATATCGACAGGAGAATTCGTCGGCGCAAGATCATTGACGAGCGTGATGGGGCCGCCAACGTCCACGCGCTTGCGCAGTTCGCTGATGTAGCGGCCCGTGGAGCCTATCTCGACATAGCCGTCGATGCGTCTTCGGCCGTCCAGCAGGCGCAGGGTCTGGTCCGCCATCTCCTTCTTTTGCTTGAACAGCGCGGGCAGCGCATGCGTCAGGTCGGCGAGCACGGGCTTGATCCTCGGCAGCTCGCGTTGCAGCCGGCGGTAAACGGCCTCGTCGTCCTCGAGCTCGGCCGAAGTAGTTTTGATCAAAGTATGGAAGCGATCCTCAGGATAGAGGCGGTAGATGTTTTGCAGGAACTTGTAGAAGCCGTCACGCCAGCGGGCATCTGAAAAAACGGCCCTGAATTCCGAGGCGGGTTTGGTGTTGCTCATGGTGTCACTCGAAGTGCCCGGTGTATCAGGCGTGCTGGCTGTGTGGGGGGCGGCAAGGGTGGGTGCGTAATAGGTGTCCCACAACACGTTGCGAAACCTGAATTGCGGATCGAGCCGCCGCTTCATGGCGAACAGTTCCGCAGCTCTCGGGTAGGCCGCGTGGAACTGCCGGGCCGTGGCATGCGGTTGGTAAGGAAGGTAATAACTGCCGCCCACGCTGATGGCCGCGTCTATCAGTTCGCGCGTCCAGACCGACACCCGGTTGATCGCGTTGTCACGTGTGCGCTGCTTGTAATACAGCACAAAGGCGAAGGTTTCGCCCCTGGCCCAGGCCAGCATCGTGCCCGGGTCCTGTTGCGCGTGGCGCACCGACACGTTGAGCGCGTTGACCTTGTGGCGCTGCAGCACGTCCGCCATTTTTGGCACAAAGTCGTCGAAGCACTCCACCGGGATGAAGTACTCCTGCAGCACATAGGTGGTGTGCTTGCGAGAAGCGGGCTCGAGCTCGGCCACGTCGTAGCCCGCTTCGAAATTACGCCAATGCACCTTGCGGAACATATAGAGCAATGGGTCGATCAGGTACTCGCGGCGCCATTTTCCGAAGGGGGTCTCCGTAACGGCCCAGACGAAATAGCGGTTCAAGGGATAGCTCTGTCCGCCCTGCTGCAAGCGCCGCGGCTCGGTGGCCGCCTCATCGGTGCGTGCCCAGGTGACCGAGCGGACCTTGCGGTAATGCGGCGGGTACAGGTCGGCATTGTGGAACACGGCGTCCTGGAAATACCGGACCTTGGCCTTGAAGTGGCTGATGTATTCAGCAGCGCTCATCTTGCGCGCCAGGCGCTTGACCTTGACGTTGTCCGCCAGGCTCAGTTCAGCCTCGACAATCACCGCCACGCCGCCATAGCCGCCGATCACCGCGTAAAACAGCTCCGTATTGTCGGCCGGCGAAGCTTCCTGTTGGCTGCCGTCGGCCAGCACCACCTTGATCGCGCGCACCGACAGCACCACCGGCCCCAGCCCCATGTAGCGGCCGTGGCAATTGACGCTCAGTGCACCGCCCACCGTGAAGTTGGCGTAGGTCTGCATGATCTTGACCGCCAGGCCATGCGGATCGACGAAACGCTGGATGTCGCACCAGCGAATGCCGGCCTGCACGCGAATGATTTTTTCCTGCGGAAAGAACGCGATCACCTGGTTCATATCCCGCATATCAAGGTGCAGGCTGCCTGGGCTGGCTGTCTGGCCACCCATGCTGAAATGTCCCCCACCCACGGAAATCGGCCCGTCAGTGCGGCGGATCGCATCGGCCACATCAGCCGCTGTTTTCGGCCTGCTGATGGCCCAGACCGCCACCGGGTTCAAGCCGGTGACGTCGTTGACGATCATGGTGTTTTGTTGCATCCCTCTCCCCCTTTTTTTTCTGAAACCTAGCCCACTACGAGGTAGTCACCCTGCGCCTGCAGCGGGTCTTCCCCCCAGCGGTTGCCGTCTGCAACACCGCGCCTGAACGCCAGCTGCCAGATCAGCCACAACGCGCCCAGCACAGGCACAGCGACCAGCAACAGCCACCAGCCGGAGTAATTCCGGTCATGCAGCCGGCGGATACAGATCAACACCAGCGCCGCCAGCGCCGGCAGGTTGATCACCCAGGTCAGGACGCCGGACGAGGCATTGCCGAGCGCGGCCCAGACCAGGTAAAACAACCCCCAGACGATGAGGCCGTGAAGCCAGAAGCCCCCGCGCGACAAACGCCCCCCGGCCTTGAAGAATTGAAGTGATTTCATGTGTTTCCCTGTTGCAGGAGTTGTGCCACGCGGACCTGCAGGTCCGCGGGCGCGACTTTTTCGGCCGCCAGGGGGGCGCCTACGTTAAGCCCCACCCGGTTGAAGAATCCGCGGCGAAAAGGCTTGCTCATCGCGGTTCCGCTTTCGACGCGGCTGAAGAATGAACCCCAGAGGTTGGTCAGCGCCATGGGCACTACAGGCACTTGCAGGCCGTCACGCTCGGCGTTTTCCAGAATCTTCATGATGCCGCCCTTGAAGGCCTGGAGCTCGCCGTTCTTGGTGATGCCGCCTTCCGGGAAGATGGCCAGCAGGTCGCCGTCGCGCAGCACCTTGGCAGCCGCCTCGAAGGCTGCTTCGTAGAGCGCCGGGTCTTCGGTGCGCGGTGCGATAGGAATGGCCTTGGCCAGGCGGAACAGCCAGCCCAGCACCGGCATTTTGAAGATGCGGTGGTCCATCACGAAGTAGATGGGGCGCGGGCTGGCGGCCATCAGCAGCACCGGGTCGACAAAACTCACATGGTTGCAGGTCAGCACGGCCGCGCCCTGCGCGGGAATGTTGTCGTCGCCGCTGATCTTGAAGCGGTAGACCAGGCGCGAGGCGATCAGCGCGATGAAGCGCAGCAGGTACTCGGGCACCAACATGAAGATGTAGAAGGCCACCACCGCATTGGCCAGGCCCACGAACAGGAAGATCTGCGGAATGCTGAAGCCGGCCTTGAGCAGGCCGCCGGCCAGGATGGCGCTGACGATCATGAACAGCGCGTTCAGGATGTTGTTGGCCGCGATGATGCGGGCACGGTGCGTGGGCTGGCTGCGCAACTGGATGAGGGCGTACATGGGCACGCTGTAGAGGCCCGCGAACAGGCTCAGCAGCGCCAGGTCAGCCATCACGCGCCAATGCGCATGCTGCGCCATGAACTCGCCCACGCTCATGATGGGCACGGCGGGCAGGCCGCGCGAGGCGAAATACAGGTCCACCGCGAACACGCTCATACCGATGGCGCCCACCGGCACCAGGCCGATTTCCACGTGGCGCTTGCTGAGCACTTCGCACAGCAGCGAGCCGGTGGCGATGCCGATGGAGAACACCACCAGCAGCAGCGACGCGACCTGCTCATTGCCGTGCAGCACTTCCTTGGCGAAACTCGGGAACTGGCTCAGGAACACCGCACCGAAGAACCACATCCAGCTGATGCCCAGCATGGAGCGAAACACCACCAGGTTGCCGTTGGCAAGCTTGAGGTTGCGCCAGGTTTCCGTCACCGGGTTCCAGTTGATCTTCAGGCCCGGGTCAGTGGCCGGCGTAAGCGGGATGAACTGCGAGACAAGCCGGCCGATGAGCGCAAGGCCTATGCAGGCGATCGCCACATAGTCGGGCCCGACCTGCGGCACGGCCACCATCAGTCCACCGACGACCTGGCCCAGCAGGATGGCCACAAAAGTGCCCATCTCGACCATGCCGTTGCCGCCCGTGAGCTCGCGCTCGTTGAGCGCTTGCGGCAGGTAGGCGAACTTGACGGGGCCAAAGAGGGTGGAATGCAAGCCCATCAAAAAGGTGCAGCCCAGCAGTACCGGCACCTGTACGTTGGGGTTGCGACTCATGAAGCCGACGGCGGCGATCAGCATGATCACCACTTCGAGGTTCTTGACGAAGCGGATCACGCGGGTTTTTTCGAACTTGTCGGTTAGTTGCCCGCTGGTGGCCGAAAACAGCAGAAACGGCAGGATGAACAGTGCACCTATGGCCAGCCCGGCCAGCGCCGGTGGCAACCAGCTCACGCTAAGCTGGTAGGTCACCATCACGGTGAAGGCGAACTTGAAGAGGTTGTCGTTGGCCGCGCCGGAAAACTGCGTCCAGAAAAAAGGCGCGAAGCGGCGTTGCTTGAGCAGCGCGAACTGGTTCGGATGCCCCTGGACAGGCGGTGGCGACACCGGTGTGGCCGTATCAACACTCATGCGTGACTCCTCGTTTCGGTTGTTGTGCGGCTGGCTCCGCGCCCCGGCGACTGGCCTGCTCTGTTTTTGGATGGTGCATGGGATTCTGCCCTGATTTCCCGCGCTGTCAGCAGCGCCGATACCACAGGCCAGGCGGCGCAGGCAGCCACTGCATGTTTGAGGCTGTGGCCGGAAACCAGGTGGCCGGTCCATTCGTAGACCGCATGGTCGCCGAGCTCCAGCAGCTTGGCGAGCGTGTAGATCGCAATCACCAGGCCCCAACGGACCGGAAGTTCCCAAGCCTGGGCTGGGCGCAGGCAGGCAAAGCCGAGGATGAGCACCATGCCGCCTCCCTGCAAGACCGCCCACGGCAGCAGATTGCCGCCCAGCGCCCAGGCATAGACCGAAAGCGGGCCCAGCACCAGCACGACCGTGGCCAGCGCCATCCCGGCGCGCGTACTCACGGCCCGCATGGCCGCCAGGCCCAGCAGGCCGGCAAAGGCCAACACCATGCCGCCGCGGTCCCACACGAGGCCAGCATCGCCGGGTTGCAGGTGGTAGGCAGCAGACACCGCCGTCGTCACCCACAGGCCACCGAAGAAGAGCCCCGCCATCGCCGCCGCCGGGGCGCTGACGGCCTGCTCACGCACAGCCCGCAGCAGCGCCCAGATACCCACCATGCCCCACAGCGCAAAGGGCAGGTTGCTGAGAACATCCATCGCGTGCGGCAACCAGCCCCAGCTGCGCTGGTCGGCAAAGTCGTGATAGTGCGCGGGTTGCGCGATCGGAGGCCCGAGCAAAGCAGCCGCCAGCAGCAGAAGGAAGACGGCGGCCAGCGCGCATTCGCGGCGCCACGCCAGGGCGGCAGGGCGCACGTGCCACGGCAGTGGCTGGACCCGGCGGTGAAGAATGGATCGGATGGGCTGCATGCTGAAAGCTCCTCTGTCTGTATATACGAGTGAGCGCACTGTGCCGGGACCGATGGGCAGCAAGCATCAATATTCAGCGCAGTGGAGCCGATTCAAACCAAAAGTACTGATAATCGATACCCATGAGCACCACCGCCGACCTCGTCACCGTCCTTAAAAAGGAACTGAAAGCCGCGCGCATGACCTATGCCGACCTGGCCGCCAAGCTGGGCATGGCCGAATCCAGCGTCAAGCGCATGCTGGCCAAGGGGGACATGCCGCTGTCGCGCATCGACGCGATCTGCCGCGCGCTCAAGCTGGACTTTGCCGATCTCGCCAGGCGCATCGCCGACACCCAGCCGCTGCTGGCCGAACTGACCGAGGCGCAGGAAAAAGCCGTGGTGGCCGACAAAAAACTGCTGCTCACCGCGATTTGCGTGCTGTCGCAATGGACGCTGGAGCAGATCACCAGCAGCTACCGGCTCTCGGAGGCCGAATGCATCAAATACCTGGCGCAACTGGACCGCATCGGCATCATTGAACTCAAGCCCCTGAACCGTTACAGGCTCAAGCTCGCCAAGACCTTTCGCTGGCGCCCGCACGGGCCGGTGATGGATTACTTCCGCGAGAACGCCTTGCTTGACTATTTTTCAGGCGGCTTCGATGGCGAGGGCGAAGGCCTGCTGCTGGTGCACGGCTCCATCAGCCGCGGCCTGGCGCCCTCCTTCCTGGAGCGCATGCAGCGCGTGGCCCAGGATTTCGCCCAACAGCACCAGACGGACCAGAAGCTGGGCGAGAAGGACCGCGAGGGGTTCACGCTGCTGCTGGCGATGCGCAGCTGGGAGTTTGAGGCTTTCGCCGCATTGAGGAGGTAACACCCCCGTCCAGGCTCACTGCGTGTAGCCTGTTCCCCCCTCAAGGGGGCGGCGCCTGCGGTCTGGCAAAGCCAGTCCCGCGGCCCCCACTGGTTTATTGGGACGGCGCGGCAGAAGATTGCATGCAATTACATTAGTCAACTAAGAAAATATCGCACTTGCTGGTAATATTCAGCCGTTCCAAGTCGAAAACACGAATTTTGTGCATGCAATCCTTAACGGAACCGCGATGAATCCAAGCTCCACTTACGTCGGCCTGCCCATCCCCGTGGCGGCCAACCTGACCGACACCAAGTATTTTTTTCAGGCGCTGGACAATTTTTCGCGGGTGATGGCGATACGTCCTGGGGACCGGGTATTGATGCTGGCCGACCCTCTGTTGGACCCGCGGGTGATCGATGCGGTGATCGGCATCGCGAAGTCGCGCGGGGCAGAGGTGCGCGTTTACATGGAGCCCAGCACGCAGGTAACGGCCGTGCCCGAAGAAGTGCACGCCATGCTCAAAAAGGCCACTTTTGTGGTCTCGACCTGGTTCTGCTCCATCCTCGACCCTTTGTGCATCAGCCTTCGCCGAGCCGGCCAGCGCTGGGTCAAGATCACCTACTTTCGCAACCTCGATTTGCTGCACACGCCGCAGGCGCGTTTTCCCGTCGACCTCATCGGCGAGATCATCCGCGGTACGGCGGCACGCTATCCGAGCGAGGGGAACTTCGACCTGCGCTTTACCGACCCGCGCGGCAGCGACTTCCGCATCAGCTTCACGCAGGAAATGCGCGCCAACCAGTTGGCCACCAACCGCTGGCGCGGACAGATGACGGCCGAGGAAGACGGTTGTTATGTGCACTACCTGCCGACGCACGGCCCCAACCTCTGGGACCACAACTCGGTCAAAAACGATTTCAAGGTCGTCGTGCCCATGGCCGGCGTGCTGTATCCGCAGTGGGCGGTCGGTTTTGCAAAGCCTTTTGAGGAAAAAATCGCCGTGCGTTTTGAGGGCGACACGATTGCCTCGGTCGAAGGCATCTCGGAAGAAGCCGTGATCCTGCGCGAAATGCTGGTGGGCGGCCGCATGATTGAAGGCGGCGGCTGCGGCTTCAACCCCAAGGCGCCGCGCCACACGGTCTACCCGGCCGGCTCCAACGCGCCCGGCGCGCTGCATTTCGGCATAGACCTGGCCCAGCCCAGCGACTACATACGCCGCGTGATGCCCGACTGGGAAGAGCCGCCGGTACATATGGACCTGATCACGCTGGACGGCACGGTGACCGCCGGCGACAACACGCTGATCAAGGACGGCTTTTTGTGCGCGCTGCGCGACCCGGCCGTGGTGGCGCTGGCCGCGCGTTATGGCGACCCTGTAGAGCTGCTGGAAGCGCAGGTTTTGTAGCGCCTCACGGTCACTTCAAGCGGGGAGTGGGGTTTTGCTCCTTCCCCCGCTGGGGGAAGGCTGGGATGGGGGCTTGCGGCGCTTGGTATTGCGCTGTGTTTATTCGAAGGCCGTCGGCCCCCACCCCTGCCCTCCCCCAGCGGGGGAGGGAGTATGGCTAGGCCGGTGCGGTGAACACCGTCAGCACGCCGGTGTACCCATAGAGGTGGTGGCGCGCGATCTCGCCACCGGCAAAAAAACCGACCAGCGGCACGTCACCCAGCGCGCGCCGCACGATCTGCATCTCGGCGCTGGGCGCGCCGAAGTGCGGCCCGCCCCGGCCTGAGCAGCTCACATACACCGCGCCGGCGATGCGCCTGGCCGCATGCGGCGCCGCTTCGGCCTCAGGCGCGCTCAGGGCGCTGGCGACTTCCAGCGTGACTTCCTCGGGCTCCAGCTCTTCACGGATTTCAGCGCACACGCGGATCAGGTCGGCGCGCGCGGCTTCCATATTGCGTTCGCAAAAGGCCAGCTTCATGCCCACGGCCGGCACCTCGGCGATGGCGATGCCGCGGCGCGCCGGGTCCAGCCCTATCAAGTGGCGCACCCGCACCTCGGCGCCGAACTGGCCGGCGCGACGGCTGGCACCATCAGCGGAAATGTCAGCCGGCCGACTCAGGCCGACCAGTGTGGTGCGCACTTTGGCCAGCGCCTCGCGCGGCTGGTCCAGCGATACGGCCAGGTCGGCCAGCATGACGTCGAGCGCGGGCTTGCCGTCGAGTTCAGTCACCACATTGGTTTCACAGGCGGTGATTTCATGGTCCGCCGAGACCGGCCGGCATCCTTGGGTGATGCGCGACATCAACGCCGCGCCCTGGCCGAAAGCCACGCCGCTCAGGCCACCGCTGAAAACACCGCCAGCCGCGCCCTGCCCCTTGACGTTGCCATGCCCGCTGAGCGCGAACTGCACGGTACCGGATCGGCTGGAAGCCAGGCCGCCAAACACATAACCGCTGTGGGTGCGCTCAGCCATTTCGGCGATCAGTTCGGCCACGTCGGGCGTGGAGGCATCGGCATGCACCAGCGCGGTATGCGCCTTGAAGCGGCCGCTGCTGGCGGGCGGCAGCGGCGACACGCCGGAAAACACCCGGTACTGGTCGTGCGGCAGCTCGCACAGCATCACCGTGAGAGCGGGCTCATCGAAGTACTCGACATTGTTGGAGGCGATGCCCACACCCACCGTGCCGCTCCAGTCGGTGATGTCGGGCAGCTCGGCGCTCAGGTGGTCGAGGATGTCCTGCGCATGCGCCGCGTAGTGGTCGGTGATGTAGAGCAGCGCCAGCGTGGGCGACTTGGCATAGCCGGGCAGCGCCTGGTGGGCGCGCAGCTGCGCCAGCACCAGGCCGGCCGCCATCTGCCATTGCGGATGGGTGGCGTGGCCGTAGGGGAAAAGCTTCATGGGGTCCTGGTGAAATGCGGTGGAAGTCCGGTTTGGGGTCAGCTCAGCGAGAGGTTTTGCGTGCGGCCTTACGCGCCGGCGCCTTGGGTTTGGTCTTGGCGGCGGGTTTGGCAGCGGCGTTTGCTGCAGTTTTTCCGGCGGCCGGTGTTGGCCATCCCTGGCTGCTGCGCAGTGCCGTGTTCATGGCCGCGCGCGCGCCGCCGGCCATGGTCTTGCCCGCCGTTTCAGCCATGTTGCGGGCCATGCCCGTCGCCATGCCGGTAGCGGTTTTTACCGCGTCCTTGGCCAGGCCGGTGGCCAGGTTTTTGGTGGTGTCCATTGCGGCTTTCTTGGCCGCGTCCTTCATGGCGTCGGTCGCGATCGCCTGGAATTGCTGGGTCAGCGCGCCCCACCATTGCATGGGGTCGACCACGCCGGCCGGCGCGGCGGCGGCCTTGCTCGCGGCGGGCGCTTTGGCCTTGGCGGTCCCGGGCTTGGCTGCGGGCTTGCCCGTGCCAAAGCTGGAGAGCGGCACCTCCAGCCCCGAAAACGTCCTGGCCTTGTCGGCCACGCGCTGCACACCGCCGGCCACGCTGTCGGCGACCTTGAGCTTGAAGGCATTGGCCACGTCGCCCATGTTGAAGTTCATGCCCTTGAGCGTGGCCAGGGTCATCTTCTGCACTTCCAGCGCCTGGATGGTGGCCTTGAGCGCGGTGGCGTTCTGGTCCAGCCAGAACTGCACGGCCTTGAGCTCCTCGATGCGCTTGTCCAGCTCTTCGACGTTGAGGGTGGGCGCCACCCAGTTCCCGAGGTTGGGCAGCTGCGGGATGCTTTGCGTGGCGCTGCCGGCCGCCTGCTTGGCCAGGTTCTGCAGGAAATCGAAACCGGGCACCAGCTTGCCGAAACCGGGGAAGGATGGGTTGTCTGCGTCACTCATGAATGTCTCCTGGCATGTTGTGCATGATGGCATTGGAAGGCGGGGCGGCAGGGCAGCCCGGCTCGCGTCTTCATTGTGCAACGCTGGGACGGCACGTCAACCGCTTTTTGTTTCCGCATGCAGGGCAAGGCGCGCGGCCAGAGCCCGCAGCGGCGCAAACAGCCTGATAAGCTTGCGGCCATGGCCTACACCTTTGCCTCCGCCACGGTGCTCCTGCTGCTGATCACCGACCCTTTCGGCAACATCCCGATTTTCGTCAATGCCCTGAAGGGTGTCGCACCCGAGCGGCGCATGTTCGTCATCCTGCGCGAGGTGCTGATCGCCTTTTTGCTGCTGCTGGCATTCATGTTCGTCGGCGACGGTTTTCTGCGCCTCATGAACCTCAGCGACCTGTCGCTGCAGATCGCCGGCGCCGTCGTGATGTTTTTGATCGCACTGCGCATGATCTTCCCTTCGGACCAGCCCGAAGCCGCGCCGCTGCTGGGCGAGCCGCTGATCGTGCCGCTGGCCATTCCCGCGCTGGCCGGCCCGTCGGCATTGGCCACGGTGATGCTGCTGGTGTCGCAGGCGCCGGAGCGCCGGCTTGAATGGATTGCCGCGCTGTGCGTCACCATGGCGGTCTGCGCCGTGGTGCTGGTGCTGTCCGAGCGCATACAGCGTGTGGCCGGCGACCGCGTCATGATGGCCTTTGAGCGCCTCATGGGCCTGATCCTGGTGGCGATTTCGGTCGAGATGTTGCTGCGCGGCATACGGCTGTTCATCACCCAGACCGGGGCCGCCGCATGAAAAAGTCCGCGCAACGGCTGCTCCTTCTTGCCGCCTGCGCGCTGGCCTCGCCCTGGGCGCATGCCGTGCAGGATTGCGAAGTCAACGGCGAAAGCGTCAACCCCAACAATGGAAACACCACCGCCGGCAAGACCGGCATCATGCGCTGCAAGGACCGGGACTCAGGCCAGCTGATGCGTGAGCAGGAACTGCAGGGCGGCAAGTTCATGGGCCTGGTTCGCTCCTACCAGAATGGCAAGCTGCAGCGTGAATACAGCGAAAACGAGCGCGGCAACCGCCACGGCCGCGCGCGGGAATTCGCAGCTGACGGCCAGGTGCTGCGCGACACCGTGTACGACAACGGCACCGAGGCCGGCCTGGCGCGCAGCTTTCACGCCAATGGGCAGCTGCGGCGCATCGTGTTTTACGGGCCGCGCGCGGGCGGCAGCCTCGAGCAGGCCTATGCCGAATTCAACGATCGCGGCCAGCTCCAGGCTTTGCGCTGCGGCGACAAGCCCTTGCTGGCAGCGCCGGCCGACGACGCCCGCTGGTGCGGCTTTTCGGGTGGCGCCTCCAAGGTCGAACTCTTCAGCAGCAAGGGTGCGCTGAACGGCAGCAGCAGCTACCTGGCGGGAAAACGCATCCGCCATGAAACGCTGGGCGAGAACGGCAAGCCGGACTACCTGGATGAAGTATCGGGCAGCACCCGCATAGAGCGCCATTTCAACAACTCCGGCGTCAAGCGGCGGGAAATCCAGTGGAAGCTGGACGCTGAAACGCCCCTCAAGGAGCGGGAGCAGGAATTCGCCGACAGCGGCACCCTGACGCGCGACCGGAAATGGTCTGAAGGCAAACTGGTGAGCGACCAGTCCTATTACCTCAACGGCCAGCCGCGCAGCAAAACCGAGTTCGGCGGCGAGGGCGACGGCGCCTGGCTGCAAGCCACCGATTTTTTCGACAACGGAACAGTCGCCAGGACCGGCCGCTACAGCAATTCCAGCCGCTACCGGCAACTGCCCCTGGGCACCCACCAGCGCTTCAACGAAGCCGGAAAACTGGTGGCCGAATCAAGCTACGACGACCGCGGCCGCATCACGCGCGAGAAAACCTGGGACAACGAGGGCAAGCTGCTGAGCGACGACGCGGTGTTCGAAGACGGCTCAAGAAAAGCCTATACAAGATAGCCCCCACGGTCGCTCACTGCGTGTAGCTCCCCTGCCCCCCGAGAGGGCCGCTGCGCCTGCGGTCTGGCAAAGCCAGTCCCGCGGCCCCTGCTGGCAGGGAACGCTCGATTAATGCGGCTTAGGCGGCTTCCACCACCTTTTGGTCAATCGCCCCAAACACCGATTGCCCATCCTTGCCCTTGGCTTCGATGCGAATCGTGTCGCCGTATTTCATGAACTCGGTTTTGGGCTTCCCGTCCTCTATGGTTTCGATCGCGCGTTTTTCGGCGATGCAGCTGTAGCCATGGCTCCAGTCCTTGTTGCTGACGGTGCCCGAACCCACGATGCTGCCGGCGCGCACATTGCGGGTCTTGCAGATGTGGGCGATCAGCTGGCCGAAATGGAATGTCATTTCGGGGCCGGCCTCGCACATGCCGACCTTGCGGCCGTTCCAGGTGCTTTGCAACGTGAGATGCAAACGGCCCTTGTCCCAGGCATCGCCCACTTCGTCGGGCGTCACCGCCACGGGGCTGAAGGCCGTGGCCGGCTTGCTCTGGAAGAAACCAAAGCCCTTGGCCAACTCGTTGGGAATCAGGTTGCGCAGCGAGACGTCGTTGGCCAGCATCAGCAGGCGCACACCCTCCAGTGCCTGGGCCGGCGTGGCGCCCATGGGTACATCACCCGTGATCACGGCGACCTCGGCTTCGAAGTCGATGCCGAAATCCTCGCTGGCCACGACCACGTCGTCGCAAGGGCCCAGGAAGTCGTCGCTGCCGCCCTGGTATATCAGCGGGTCGCTGTAAAAGCTTTCCGGCACTTCGGCGTTGCGGGCCTTGCGCACCAGCTCCACATGGTTGATGTAGGCCGAGCCGTCGGCCCACTGGTAGGCGCGCGGCAAGGGTGCCATGCAGCGCGAGGGCTCAAAAGGGAAGGCATGTCGCGCCTTGCCGCTGTTCAGGGTTTCATACAGGTCCTGCAATTGCGGCGACATGAAGTTCCAGTCGTCCAGCACCTGCTGCAGTTTGCCGGCGATGCCGGTCGCATAATGGGCCGTGGAGAGGTCGCGCGACACCACGACGAGCTGGCCGTCGCGTGAAGAGTCTTTGTAAGTGGCGAGTTTCATCAATATCCTGGTGGGTGGCTGCCGGTTTGCGGCGCAGGCCTGATTGTGCCGTGCGCGCCATGGCCGCCGGCGGCTTGGGGACCCCGCATTACGATCCATGCATTTTCAGCCCGACGGGGCACCCGAAATTTTAGTCAAGCCCATGAAAGCCAAGCCCGGCGCCACTGCTTCCGCACATCGCAACCCAGCGCCGCAGCGCGCCGGCATACAGTCGCTCGAAGTCGGCTTTGGCCTGCTGGAGGTGCTCTCCATCTCCCCCGGCCCGCTGATGCTGCGCGACCTGGCGGCGGCGGCCGGCATGAGCGCGGCCAAGGCCCATCGCTACCTGGTGAGCTTCCAGCGGCTGGAACTGGTAGTTCAGGACCCTGCCACCACCTTGTACGACCTGGGTCCGGCGGCCCTCAAGTTAGGGCTTGCTTCCCTTTCCAGGCTGGACAGCGTTAAGCTGGCGCGGCAACGCCTGCCGCCGCTGATGGCGCAGACCGGCCAGACCCTGGCATTGGCGGTCTGGGGCAACCAGGGGCCCACGCTGGTGCACTGGGAAGAATCACCGCGGGCATTGACGGTCAACCTGCGGCTGGGCGACGTGATGCCCCTGCTGTCTTCCGCCACCGGGCTCTGCTTCGCCGCGTTTTCATCGCCGCGACTGCTGGCCCCCGGTGCCAAGCCGCAGGGCCGGCTGGCACTGCTGCTCAAGGACGAGCTGGCGCGCAACCAGAAGCTGGCGCGCCAGGATGTACCCACCACCCTGGCCGGCCTGGCTGAGGTGCTGGAGGAAGTACGCCGCCGGGGCATGGCACGCGCCGTCAACACGCTGCTGCCCGGGGTGGCCGGCTTTTGCGCGCCGGTTTTCGATGCCGACGGCCACCTGGCCCTGGGCATGGTGGCGCTGGGCTCGCTGGCCACCTTTGACGCCGCCTGGGACGGCGCGGTGGCGCGTCCCCTGGCTGCAGCGGCCCAGCAACTTTCGCGCGACCTGGGGTTCGAAACAGCATGAGCACACCGGCACTCGCCCTTTCCCACGCCGCGCCGTCCCGGCGCGCGCTGGCTTTGCTGGCCGCGCTGGTGCTGGCCGCCCACACGATGGTGCTCACCTCCGTGCCGATGCACTTCGCTCCCGAACGCCTCGCTCCGTCGGAGGCCATCCAGATTTTTGTGACGCGTAGCGTACCGCCGCAGCCGGCCGGGCCCCCAAAGGCCACGCCGCAACCAAAGCCCAAGTCCCCCAGGAAAAAAAACGAGCCGGTTGCTGTCGACGCCAAGCCGGTCCGCGTGCCCGAGCCGCAGCCGGCCGAACCCGTGCCCGATACACCGAGCCCCGCGGACCTGCTCACTGAAGCGGGCGCCAAACCCGAGACCGCTGCCGCTAGCGCGCCCGAGGCCGCACCCGCGAGTCCCGCCGCCGCACCAGTGTCGGCCGTGGCCCTGCCTGCAAGCGTGGCGCTTGAATACAAAATGACCGGCAACTCCAAGGGCATGAACTACTTTGCGGATGCCGAGCTGCTCTGGAAGAACAGCGGTGACGCCTATAACGCCTTGATGCGTGTCAGCGCCCTGTTTCTCGGTTCTCGCAGCATGAGCAGCACCGGGCAACTCGGGCCCGAAGGCCTGGCTCCCACGCGCTTTTCGGACAAGTCCCGAACCGAAGTGGCCGCGCATTTTCAACCCGACAAGAACCAGATCAGCTTCAGTGCCAACACCCCCACGCTGGCCTGGGTCAAAGGTGCGCAGGACCGGGTCAGTGTGTTCATGCAACTGGGCGGCATGCTGGCGGCCAACCCGGCCGGCTTTCCTGCGGGTGCGACCATCTCGATCTACACCGTCGGGCCACGCGATGCGGACACCTGGACCTTTCTGGTGGAAGCGGAAGAAAAACTGGCCCTGCCTTTCGGCGAACTGGCTACCGTCAAGCTCACGCGCCAGCCGCGGCGCGAGTTCGACCAGAAAGTCGAGATCTGGTACGCGCCTTCGCTGGGCTACCTGCCGGTGCGAAACAAGATCACCCAGTCCAACGGCGACTTCATCGACCAGCAGCTCACCGCTCTCGGTAAAGGTTGAGGGATTGAAGGGTCGAGAATCTGCGGCCCGCGTTGTGATTGCCGCACAGTGATACGTGCCTTATGTGTGGTTTTACACGCTGTGGCGCGTCTTTACCGAACACTTGCATGCAATGGGGTGACAGCTCTTGAACTTGGCCTCATCGTTGCTATCTGACGAGAAAGGACCTCATCATGCAAATGCTCTACGACTCCGACTCTTTTGCCGTCGTTCAAATCCAGGCGAATGCGCCGGAAGAATCCGCACCCGCTCCGGCCGTTCCGCAGCTGGCTCGCCACGGCTTTGAAATCGTGGACAAGCGCTCGGGCAAAGAGGTCTACCTGGACGGTTCCTGGGCCGAGATGTTCCAGCAGCGTTTGAGCGCATGGGCACAGAACACGCCCACGCAAGAGGAAATTGAGGACACGCTGGAAGGGTATAGCGGGCTCGCCAATACCCCGATGTCGTTGCACTGAGCCCCCACGGTCGCTCACTTCGTGTAGGTCCCCGCCCCCCCCATTTCCTTGTCACTCAGCTGGCGGGCTTTCGGCTCGCGTCACCCCGCGTTTCTCGTAGACCCAGCGGTACGCAGGTTCCACCAGCAACAATACTGCCGCAAGCCTTGTGACATGAAAGGCCGTGACCACCGGCACACCGAGCTGCAGCACTTTGGCCGTGATGGCCATTTCGGCGATGCCGCCCGGTGAGGTTCCCAGCAGCAGCGTGGCCCAGTGCAGGCTGGTGAACCGGGCCAGCGACCACGCAAACCCCGCGCACAGCGCGATCATTCCCACCGTGGCCAGCGCCACCGAACCCAGCCAGCGCGGCGCCATGTGCACAAAACCGCTGGTAAAGCGCACGCCCAGGCTGACGCCTATGACCAGCTGCGCGGCGTTGGTCATCCATTGCGGCAGGGCCGAGAGCGTCACACCAAAGGCCGTCAGCAGCAGCGAGACCACCAGGGCGCCGATGAACCAGGGGTTGGTGCGCCTCAGCTTGAGCATGACCCAGCAGCCTGTGCCCGTCAGCACGGCCAGTAGAGCCAGGCCGGGCCACTGCACTACGCGTGCGCCGGGCAAGGTGGTGTCCAGCCCGTGGAGGCCCGCCCATTGGAAGCCGAATGGAATGACCAGCGTGACCAGCAGCACTCGAAGGCTGTGGGCGGAAGCAACAAGATCAGTCTGCGCGCCGTGGCGTTCGGCCATCAGCGTCATTTCGGACGCGGCGCCTATAGGCGCGGCGAAGTAGGTCGTGATGCGCGACAGGCCTTTAACCTGAAAAGGCCCCGGTCCATGATGCAACCGGTAGAGCCACGCCCCGAATGCCAGGCCCAAGGCCAGCGCCCAGGCGATGTTCAACGCAATCGCCCACCACAGCCCAGCAAGCAAGGCCACCACCTGGGGCGTGAAATACAGCCCCAGCGCGCATCCTATGACCCATTGCCCGGTGTTGCGCAGCGGCGTCCAGCTGGCCGTGGGGCCGCCCAGCATGGAAACCACGGCCGTCGCCAGCAAGGGGCCGATCATCCAGGGCAGGGGCGTGCGCAGCCAGACGCACAAGGAGGCGGCCGCCCAGGCGAGCAGCAGCGTCAGGAGGACGCGCGGCGCAAAAGCGCGGGTGGCGCGAACAGGCAGAGAAGGAAATGGCATGGCTTAAGGCGGCGCCAACAAAAACCGGCAGGAGGCAGTAGTATCCATTGATGCCCTATTTTGCCGCCCCTCGTTCTTTGGCATGGCTGCTGTGCGCCGCAGCGATGGCCTTTACCGCCGGCTGCGCGGGCCGGCCCGAGGCGCCCATCCTGCAAGCGCCGGGCAGCGAGGATGCAAAAACGTCGGCGCGCCTGGATGCCGTACTTCCGGCGGAAATTCTCATCCTCGGCGAGCAGCACGACGCGGCCGAACATCAGCAAATCCAGCAGCAGGTTGTCGCCCTGCTCGCCGCGCGCGGCACGCTGGCCGCGCTGGCGCTGGAAATGGCCGATACCGGGACCAGCACATCATCGTTCAAGCCCAGCGCCACCGAGCAGCAGGTGCGCAACGCGCTGAACTGGAACGACAAGGGCTGGCCGTGGGCCGCCTACGGTCCTGCTGTGATGACGGCGGTGCGAGCCGGCGTGCCCGTCCTGGGCGCCAACCTGCCCCGCGCGCTGATGCCGTCGCGCATGGCCGACAGCCGGCTCGACCAGCAGTTGCCGGGGCCGGCCCTGAAGGCGCAGCAGCAGCTGATACGCTCGGGCCATTGCAACCTGCTGCCCGAGAGCCAGATCTCACCCATGGCACGCATACAGATTGCCAAGGACATCACCATGGCCAACACGCTGGCCCAGGCTGCCTTGCCGGGGAAAACCGTGGTGCTGTTAGCCGGCAGCGGCCATGCGGACCGCCAGCTGGGCGTGCCGCGGCACCTGCCGTCGGATGTGAAAGCCAAGGCCGTTCGCTTGCGCGCCGGAAGCGCTTTGCCGAACGAGCAGGCGGAGGCCTTCGATGCTGTGTGGGAAACGCCCGCGCTGCCTGAAAAAGACTACTGCGCGGGCCTGGATAAACAACTCGCACCTAAACCCTGAGCGGCCTCCCGGAGCGCCGCTGCAACCGCAGCAGTCACCTCAGGCGTGCTTGCGGATCGCGTCGGCCACCACATTCACGATGCGGTCTATCTGCTCTTTCTCGACGATGTAAGGCGGGCAGACCACGATGTTGTCGGCCGCAGGCCGCACCAGCACGCCGTTGTGGAAGCACTCCATGAAGACGTCGTAAGCACGCTTACCGGGCGCACCGGCCACGGGCGCCAGTTCCACCGCGCCGGCCAGTCCCAGGGCGCGTATGCCGATCACATTGGGCAGGCCCTTGAGGCCGCTGTGCATCGCATCGCCCAGCACCTTGCCCATTTGCCCGGCACGTTCGTAGAGCTTTTCGTCCTTGAGCAGCTGGAGCGTCGCAATCGCCGCCGCGCAGGCGACCGGATGCCCCGAATAGGTGTAGCCGTGGAAGAACTCGATGGCATGCTCGGGCGCGGCGCTGTTGGCATTCATCATGCCGTCGTAGATGCGGTCCGAGCAGATCACGCCACCCATCGGAATCACGCCGTTGGTCACGCACTTGGCGAAGTTGAGCATGTCGGGCACCACGCCGTAGTAGTCGGCGCCAAAGCCCGTGCCCAGGCGGCCGAAGCCGGTGATGACCTCGTCGAAAATCAGCAGGATGCCGTGCTTGTCGCAGATCTCGCGCAGGCGCTTGAGGTAGCCCTTGGGCGGCAGATACCAGCCTGCGCTGCCGGCGACGGGCTCGACGATGACGGCCGCCACGTTGCTCGGGTCGTGCAGCGGCAGGATGCGGTTTTCGAGCTCCAGCAGCAGGTCTTCCTGCCACACCGGCTCGGCGCCGTTGATATAGGCGTGGTTGACCGGGTCATGGATGAAACGCATATGGTCCACGCGCGGCAGCAGCGCCGCGCCGTAGACTTTGCGGTTGGCCGGAATGCCGCCCACGCTCATGCCGCCGAAACCGACGCCGTGGTAGCCCTTCTCACGGCCTATGAAAATGTTGCGGTGGCCTTCGCCGCGCGCGCGGTGGTAGGCCAGTGCGACCTTGAGCGAGGTGTCGGCCGCCTCCGAGCCCGAGTTGCAGAACAGCACCTTGTTGAGGTCGCCGGGCGCCATGCCCGCGATGACTTCGGCGGCCTTGAAGGCCTGGTCGTTGCTGGCCTGGAAGGCCGTCGCGTAGTCCAGCGTGTCCAGCTGCTTCTTGATGGCGTCGTTGATGGGCTTGCGGTTGTGGCCCGCGCCCACGCACCACAGGCTGGAAATACCGTCGATGACCTGGCGGCCGTCGTGCGTGGTGAAGTGCATGCCGTCGGCGGCCACGAACACGCGCGGATCCTTCTTGAAGCTGCGGTTGGGCGTGAAAGGGAGCCAGTGGTGCTCCATGTTGAAATTCTGGTAAGCCATGCGTGTCTCCTGCGTGTGGTTCCGGCCCTGGATGTAGGTAAGGGGTAGCGAGGGGCTGTTTCTGCATTCTGGCACTTCCGGGCGAAGGCCGGCCCCACCTGCGACAATTCATCCCCTATGAATCACGCTTATATCCTCACCCTGTCCTGCCCGGACCGTATGGGCATTGTTCATGCCGTATCCGGCTTCCTGCTGGACAACGGCGGCAATATCGAAGAAGCCGCGCAGTACAACGACCACGACACGGGCCTGTTTTTCATGCGGGTGCAGTTCGCCTGCGACACGCTGGGCCATGAGGAGCTTTCCAGCCGGCTCAAGGCCTTCGCCGAGCCCTTCGGCATGCGCTGGAAGCTGCACGCCACCACCCAGCCCATGCGCACCGTCATCATGGTCAGCAAGGAAGGCCACTGCCTCAACGACCTGCTGTTTCGCTGCCGGTCGGGCCTGCTGCCGGTCGACGTGCGCGCCATCATCTCCAACCACCGCGAGTTCTACCAGCTGGCGGCCAGCTACAACATTCCCTTCCACCACATCCCGGTCACCGCGGCCACCAAGGCCCAGGCCGAGGCGAAGCAACTGGAGATCATCGAATCTGAAGGCGCCGAGCTCGTGGTGCTGGCGCGCTACATGCAGGTGCTTTCCAACGAGCTGTGCCAGAAGCTCTCGGGCCGCGCCATCAACATCCACCACTCCTTCCTGCCCAGCTTCAAGGGCGCCAAACCCTATTACCAGGCGCATGACCGCGGCGTGAAACTCATAGGCGCAACCGCGCACTACGTGACGGCCGACCTCGACGAAGGCCCCATCATCGAGCAGGACGTAGCGCGCGCCGACCACAGCAAGACCGTGGAAGACCTGACCGCCATGGGCCGCGACACCGAAAGCCAGGTGCTGGCCCGCGCCGTCAAATGGCACAGCGAGCATCGCGTGCTTTTGAACGGCCACAAGACGGTGATTTTCAAGTAGCCCTGCCCTCGTCCGCCCATGACAATCCGACTGCAGCGCATCCTGACGGGCAGCGTGTTGCTGTGCCTTTTCCTCGGTTCGGCGCATGCCGACAAGCTGGACGACAACCTGCAAACCGTCTGGGAAAGCCTGTGGGATGAGCGCGGGACTCCCACGCAGGTCCTGCGCTGGGGAAAAACCATTCGCTATCGCCTCCATGGTGCCGACGTCTCCCGCCACCAGGAGCACGTCGAAAACGGATTGAGGGCAGCAGCAGATATCGTTGGCGTCCAGCTCGTAGACGTTTCTGGGCGAGCCGGCGCCGAAACAGCTGCCATGCTGGATATTGAAGTGGTCAGTGACACCGCATTGCAGGACAATGCGCCTTGTATTACCACTTATGTCCGGGCGAGCCGCTTCATTTACGAGAAGGTCCAGATAAAGATGCGCTCCAGGAGCGCATGGCGCTGCACGTTTCATGAAATCATGCACGCGATGGGTATCCCGGGCCATCCTTCTGGAAAGACCGTACTCAGCTATTTCCCCTATCGAAGCGACGTGCTGATGGACCTTGATCGCCTGATGCTTGGCGCCTGGTATTCGCCCGAAATGCGGCCCGGTGCCACGCCGCTGGAGGCTCTGGCCGTGTTAAGCGAGGCAGTGGCCCGGCAAGCCGATCTCGGCGTACCCGCTGAAGAGGCCGCTGAACGCACAAAGGCGTTCAACCAACGCAAGTTTGCGCAGATGGAGGCTTTCGCCAACGGCCAGGGCGAGGTGCCCGACATCGTGCTGCGCTCAGGCAAGGCCAGCCAGGAATACATACACAACGCCCAGCGTAACGCCGAATACCATCTCGGTATGGCCTACTTGCACGGAAGTGTCGTGAGCAAGGACCTGGCCGCCTCCGCTGCCTGGTTCAGGCGCTCGGCCCAGAAAGGGTTCATACCCGCGCAAGTTGAGTGGTCCATCGCATTGACCACAGGCAGGGGGGTTGAGACTGACCGATTGGCCGGGCATGCCTGGCTGGCGCTGGCCGCAAAATCCGGCTCCCCCGTTGTGATCAGCATGCTGGCCCGCCTGGAGAAGGGCCTGAGTACCGAAGAATTCGAGAAAGCACGCACCCAAGCCGGCCCCACACTGGACGCACCATGAGCAGAATCCCGCCCATCCAATGCCTGCTGACCTTCGAGGCGCTGGCGCGGCTGCGCAGCGTGACGCAGGCGGCCGAGGAGTTGTGCGTCACGCCCAGCGCGGTCAGCCACCGCGTCAAGCAGCTGGAGCAGATCATCGGCACCAAGCTGTTCGGGCGCGCCGATTTTTCGCTGACGACCGAGGGCAGCGAATACCTGGCCCATGTGCGCGAAGGCCTGGCCACGCTGCAGAAGTTTCCGGGCGCGGCCGGGCAAAGCGCCACGCCCGGCAAGCGCAAGCTGCGCCTGGCCGTCACGCCGACCTTTGCGCGCTCCATCCTGATTCCGCGCCTGCGCCAGTTCACCGATGCCTATCCCGAGATCGACCTCACGTTGCAGGTGTCGATTCCATTGCTTGACGTGGTGGCCGAAGATGCCGACCTCATCGTGCGCTTCGGCACCGGCCGCTATGCGGATCTTGAACACGTCTGCCTGAGCAGGGACGAGGTCGCGCCACTGGCCTCACCCGCCTTTGTGCGCGAGCACGGCCCCTTTGAGGCGGCCGAAGACCTGGAAGGCGAAAGCCTGCTGCGCTCGCCGCTGGAGCCCTGGCGCACCTGGTTTGCCGCCCACAAACTCGATTGGCCCGAGCCCGCCGACGGCTCCCAGTTCAACGACATAGGCCTGATGTGCGATGCCGCCGCGGCCGGCATGGGCATTGCGCTGATACGCCTCAAGCTTGGCGCGCCCTGGCTGGAAAACGGCTCGCTGGTGCGCCTGGGCAGCAATGCCGTTTTCGCCGGCAATGTGCCCAGCCCCCATGCGCACTACCTGTGCTGGCGCACCGGCACCATGGACCGCTGGGAGTGCGCCGCCTTTGCCGACTGGCTGCGCAAAAGCCTGGGCTAGGGCCTGTTAACGCTATTGATGCAATGCGAATGGGGTGAAAACAGCCCCAATCGAGGCGCGCGACGACGCCCAGACCGGGCGTCTGCGCTAGGAGCGCAACGCGGAGTGGGGCTGTTTTCACCCCATTTCCTTCGGGTTGCGATCAAAAAGGCCCTGTGCGGCGTTGCAAAGCCTTGACGGGGTCTACCCCGCCTGCGTTTTGCGCCTTGCTCAAGGCCTTTTTGACTCGCAACGCATCTTGCGTCAATAGCGTTAACAGGCCCTAGAGCCCCCGGGGCCCGTGAATGAGAATGCCCCTACCCGGCGCTGCAAAGCCTTGCCGAGAGCCCGCCCTGTCTGGGTTTTGCACCTTGCCCAAGGCCTTTTGAGTTTGACCTGTAGCGCATTTTGCGTACGTCAATAGCATTAACGAGCCCTCATGCGCCCGACAAATGGTTGTGCGCCCCCGCCGGCTCATGCCTATGATGGACTGGCCGTGGCACCGGGTGAAGGCCGGGCCAGGGCACATAGTCAAAAACCTGTTTAACGAGGGAAATTCCTATGAGAAAAAATCAATTGGCCGCCGGTGTGGCCGCCATCCTGTTGTCCATGCTGGCCATTGGCCCCCTGGCCCACGCCGAAGGCAAGGCGGCAGCCAAGGCCGTCAAGCCCGGCACCTTCTGCACCATCCAGGACGCCAAGGCATGCCAGGACGCCGTCACGCCCGCGCAAATCCTGTCGCGCTTCAAGGCCGGCAACGCGCGCTTTGTCGCCGGCAAACCGCGCCACCAGAACTACCTCAAGGAAATGAAGGCCACGGCAGACGGGCAGTTCCCGCTGGCCAGCGTGGTGTCCTGCATCGATTCGCGTGCGCCCGCCGAAATCGTTTTCGACCAGGGCATTGGTGACCTCTTCAATGCACGTGTGGCCGGCAACATCGTCAATGAAGACATCCTGGGCAGCCTGGAGTTCGCGCACAAGGTCGTGGGCGCCAAGCTGCTGGTGGTCATGGGCCACACCAGCTGCGGCGCCATCAAGGGTGCTTGCGACGACGCCCAGCTGGGCAACCTGACCGGCCTCATCGGCAAGATCAAGCCCGCCGCGAACCTGATCACCGCCGACATCAAGGACCGCACGTCCAAGAACTATGCCTTTGTCGAGATGGTGGCCGAGAGCAATGTGCACCTCACGGTAGAGACGATTCGCGAGAAGAGCCCCATCCTGCGTGAGATGGAACAAAAAGGCGAGATCATGATCGTGGGCGCCATGTATGACGTGAAGACCGGCAAGGTCAAGTTCTACGACATGCCCGGCGCCAGCAAGGCCCCGGGAACGAAGTCTTGATTCTGATCCTGCTCCCGTCCTAACGGACCGTGGCGGCCGGCATTTCACGCCCGGCATTCAATTTTTTCAACCCGGCCGCCGCCGCTTGCCCTACAGTCTGGTCTGGCATCAACCCCGGGACCAGACAGACCATGAACGCCCCCGCCTCGCATGAACAGCAAAGCCAGCTTGAACGCTCCGAGCGGCAGTCGCTAGTCGTGCGTGCACTGCAGGCCGTGTTGCCGGCACACGCGCTGCTCTGGAACAACGAAGACACCACGCCTTACGAATGCGACGGCCTGACGGCCTACCGCCAGCGCCCGCTGGTGGTAGCCCTGCCCGAAACCTACACACAGGTGCAGGCCGTGCTCAAAACCTGCCATGCGCTGGACGTGCCGGTGGTGGCGCGCGGCGCCGGCACCGGGCTTTCGGGCGGTGCCATGCCGCACAAGCTGGGCGTCACGCTGTCGCTGGCCAAGTTCAACAAAATCCTCAAGCTCGACGCCGCCAGCCGCACGGCCGTGGTGCAGGGCGGTGTGCGCAACCTGGCGATCTCCGAGGCGGCCGCGCCGCTGGGCCTGTATTACGCGCCCGATCCTTCCAGCCAGATCGCCTGCACCATAGGCGGCAACGTCGCGGAAAACTCGGGCGGTGTGCACTGCCTGAAGTACGGGCTGACGGTGCACAACGTGCTCAAGGTCAGGGGTTTCACGATTGAGGGCGAGGAGGTCGAGTTCGGCGGCGACGCGCTCGACGCCCCCGGCTACGACTTGCTGAGCGTCATCATCGGCAGCGAAGGCATGCTGGCCGTAACCACCGAGGTCACCGTGAAGCTGGTGCCCAAGCCGCGCCAGGCGCGCTGCATCATGGCCAGCTTTCACGACCTGCGCAAAGCCGGCGACGCCGTGGCCGCCGTGATTGCCGCCGGCATCATTCCGGCCGGGCTGGAGATGATGGACAAGCCCATGACGGCCGCTGTGGAAGATTTTGTGCACGCCGGCTACGACCTCAGCGCCGAAGCGATCCTGCTGTGCGAAAGTGACGGCACACCTGAAGAAGTTGAGGAGGAAATCGGCCGCATGAGTGAGGTGCTGCGCCGCTGCGGCGCCACCGCCATCGCGGTGAGCCGCGACGAGGCCGAACGCCTGCGCTTCTGGAGCGGCCGCAAAAACGCCTTCCCGGCATCGGGGCGCATCAGCCCCGACTACATGTGCATGGACTCCACGATTCCGCGCAAGCGCCTGGCCGACATCCTGCTCGCCATCGCCGAGATGGAAAAGAAATACCAGCTGCGCTGCGCCAATGTATTCCACGCGGGCGACGGCAACCTGCACCCGCTGATTTTGTTCGATGCCAACGACCCCGACCAGTTGCATCGCTGCGAACTCTTCGGCGCCGACATCCTGGAGACCAGCGTCGCCATGGGCGGCACCGTGACGGGCGAGCATGGCGTGGGCGTGGAAAAACTCAACTCCATGTGCGTGCAGTTTTCCGCCGAGGAGAACGAGCAGATGTTCGGCCTCAAGCGTGCCTTCGACGGCAAGGGCCTGCTCAACCCCGGCAAGGTGATCCCCACGCTGAACCGCTGCGCCGAATACGGGAAGATGCTGGTGCGTGCCGGGCAGATCAAGCATCCCGACTTGCCGCGTTTCTAGCCGGCCGGAACAGCCGCGCGGCAAGCGCTTAGACTGTGCACGGGCAACCCACCGGCACCGCAACCATGCACATGACAAAGTCCAACAGCTTCAGCGCCTCTGTCACCTTTCCGTCTCCTGCTCCTCGCGCTTTTCGCGCCATGCACCGCCGGCTGCTTTGCGGTGTGGCCGGCGCCTTGCTGGCCTGGCTGCCTCAATCAGGGCTGTGCCTGGAACAGGGCTCTGCGCTGCCTCATCTCGAGCCCTTCGACAAGGCCGTGCTGGAGATCATGGAGAAACACAATATTCCCGGCGCCAGCCTGGCCGTGGCCAAGGACGGCAGGCTGCTGCTCGCCAAAGGATATGGCTATGCGGACAAGGACAAGCAGCAGGCCATGACGCCGCAAACCCTCAGCCGCATAGGCAGCATCAACAAGACCTTGACGGCGGTCATGGTGCTCAAGCTGGCCGAGGACGGGAAACTGAAACTGGACGATCCGGTGCTTCCCCTGCTCGAAAAAGCCGGAATCGTCTCTTCACCGCCCGCCGACCCGCGCGCCAGGGATATCCGCATCCGGCACCTGCTCCAGCATTCAGGCGGATTTGACCGTGAGCGATCCGGCGACCCTTTTTTCCAGCCGAGGCTCAGGGACGTTGCGCGCCGGCAAGGCGTGTCACCCGTCAGCTGCGATGCCATCATCCGCGATTCGCTGCAGGACAAGCTGGACTTCGCGCCCGGCGAGCGCTTCGCCTACTCCAACACCGGCTATTGCATGCTGGGGCGGGTGGTGGAGATCGTCACCGGCGAGTCCTACCGGGCCTTCAGCAGCAGAGAGTTTTTGCAGCCCACCATCGGCAAGGGTTTCCAGGCCGCTAGCAGCACCGAAAGCCGGCCCGGCGAGACCCAGTACTACCCCCATCCCGGAGAACCCATGCAGCGCGGCGCGCCTGGCGTCACCAATGCCAATGTGCCCAGCCCCTATGGCAGCTATTCCATCGAGAACATGGATGCATTGGGCGCGTGGATCGCAACGCCGACGGAGGTCCTGAAATTTTTTCTCGCGATTGACGGTGCGCGGGGCAAGCGACTGCTGAGCGAGGAATCGGTGCGCACCATGCGCACCGAGCCCGTGCTGGCGAAAGAAGGCAACCCGCGCAGCTTCTATGCGGCGGGCATCCATGTCGTCAGAAGCGACAAGGGCGACAACTGGTGGCACACCGGCAGCCAGCCCGGCCTGCAAGCCCTGGCGCTTAGAACCCGGCAGGGCTATGCATGGGTGGTGGTTTTCAATTCCAGGCCGGAGCATGCGGAGCGCCGCAACTTCTTCAAGGACATCGACCAGGCATTGTGGGGCGCAGCCAATGCCATCAAGGAATGGCCGCAGGGAGACCTCTTTGCCAACCCGTAAAGGCTTCACACAATGACAGCGCTGCGCGGACTGGCCTGGTTACTGCTTTTTCAATCGGCAGGGGAACTGCTTTCGCGCGGCCTGTCCCTGCCCTTTCCGGGACCGGTCATCGGCATGGTTTTGCTGCTGATCGGCCTGCGCTCAGAGCTGGTGCGAGACCCTGTGTCAGTGTGCGCAGACTTCCTGCTCGCGCACCTTTCGTTACTCTTTGTGCCTGTCGGCGTGGGCGTCATGACCCATCTTTCGCTCGTGAGCCAGTACGGCGTGCGCATTTTGCTGGCCGTCGTGGTCTCCACCCTGGCGGGTTTGCTTGTCACCGTGCTGGCCCTGCACCTGCTGCGCGACCGCGATGGCCCGGCTTCGAAGGAGCCTCCGCATGCCTAAATTCGTCGAGCTCTGGGTCTACCTGTCGGCCACGCCGCTGTTCGGGCTGACGGCCACGCTGGTGGTTTACGTGCTGGCGCAAGCCGTTTATGCCCGCCTCGGGCAAGCGCCCTGGGCCAACCCGGTGTTGTGGACGGTGGTGTGCCTGGCCGGCGGGCTGCTGGCCACCGGCGTGCCCTATCCCACGTATTTCGCGGGTGCGCAGTTCATCCATTTCCTGCTCGGTCCTGCCGTGGTGGCGCTGGCCTGGCCCCTGTGGCTGCGGCGCGAAGAACTGCGGAGGCGCTGGGGCCGGCTGCTGCTGGCCGCGATGGCCGGCGGCATCGCCGCCAGCGGATCGGCGCTGCTGATGGGCTGGGCGCTGGGCCTTCCGTCGGAAGTGACTTTGTCGCTGGTGCCCAAATCGGTCACCGCGCCGGTGGCCATGGGCATTGCTGAAAAGATAGGCGGCATACCGGCGCTGGCGGCCGTGTTCGCGGTCATCACCGGCCTAGTGGGCGCGCTCAGCGGCAAATACCTGTTTGACGCCCTGCGCATCCCGCGCGACGCCGAAGGCTGGGCCGCGCGCGGCTTCGCGCTGGGTACGAGTTCACATGGCCTGGGCGCGGCCCGTGCATTGCAGGTCAATGCCGACGCCGGCGCCTATGCCGGGCTGGCGCTGGGCCTGCAGGTGGTGCTGGCCTCCGCGCTGATACCACTGGCCTTCCGTTTCCTGTAAAGCGAAAGAGCGGGGCAAACGCGAAAACGCCACACCATCCTCCCGCCGCGTGCGATGGGAAGATGATGAGGCTTGTTCGCCGGCGCGGTTGGGCCGCGCCTGGTTGTTGCTCTAAAAGCTCTAAAGTCTCCTACACCGCCTGTAAACCCGGCTTCACCGCCGTGGCGGACTTGGCCGCGGCCAAGGCGCCAAACAGGATTTCGCCCGAAAGCTGGCCGCCTTCTTCAATCACCAGCTTGCCGTAGCGGATGATGCCCGTGACCTTGCCGGTCGAATAGATCACCAGCTTCTGGCGCACCGTGAGGTTGCCGTTGAACTCGCCGCGGATTTCCGCCACGTCAATTTCCGCGGAGCCCTTGAAGGCGCCCTGCTCCGAGATCTGGATCACGCGCGAATCCATGGTGGCTTCCACCAGGCCTTCGACGACCAGCGTGTCGCAATCGGTGATCTCCACGCCCTTGAGCTTGATGTTGGGGCCCACCGTGAGCTTGCTGCCGCCTTCCTTGGCGGTGCTGGCGGAGGGCGCGGCTTCGTTCAGGGGTTTGGCGCCGCTGTTCTGCTGGCTGGACAGCGGCGCCGAATGCAGCGTGCTGGCCGAGCCGGAGTTGCTGTAACCGTTTCCGGGGCTGTTGCGCAGGCCCGTCGGTGTCTCGTTTTCTCGCTTGCCAAAGAACGGTGTTGCCATGTGAGTTCCTTCAAAAAAGAAGGCATGGTACGTCTGCGAAAAATTAAAAGCTGGAGCAGCATGCAAGAGAGGTAACGAAATTAATTCTTACATTCCACGCGGATGTCCACTCGCGTGTAGCATGTGGCGAACCATGAGCACCGGCAGCGAACCTCATCACTTCATGCTTTTTGCCACCGCCATCGGCCGCTGCGCGCTGGTGTGGAATGCGCATGGCATCGCCGCCGTGCGCCTGCCCGAGCAGACCGAGGGCCGCATGCTGTCGCGCCTGCGCGGGCGCTTCCCGCTGCTGGAGGCCGGCACACCGCCGCCCGCCGAGCAGCAGGCCATAGACGCCATGGCGGCCTTGCTCGAAGGCGAGGCCCGCGACCTGCGCTTCTGTGCGCTGGACCTGCGCCACGAGACGCCCTTCCACCAGCGCGTGTACCAAGCCGCGCAGGACATCCCGCCCGGCAAGACCAAGACCTATGGCGAGATCGCTGCCCTGCTGGGCGATCCGGGCGCGTCGCGCGCCGTCGGCCAGGCGCTGGGGCACAACCCCTTCCCCATCATCGTGCCCTGCCACCGCGTGCTGGCATCGGGCGCGCGCTCGGGCGGCTTCTCGGCGCCCGGCGGCGTCTCGACCAAGCTGCGCATGCTGCTGATCGAGGGCGCGGAGATAGGCGGCGCGCCTGGCCTGTTTGACCGCGAACCGCCGCTTTCAGCACATTGAAAAATTGCCTGCTCACGCCAACTCACGACATACCAACACCCATGACATCCACACCCAATGCCACATCGCCATCCATCCGCCTGTACTCGGCGGCCCTCAGCATGTTCGGCGCCAAGGTGCAGATCGCCGCATTTGAAAAAGGCATCCC
>Ga0102589_1000803_pt1 | contig 52519 bp, 46 predicted proteins | sample AraplaMF_Col_mLB_FD_76858 | JGI IMG/M metagenome (GOLD analysis project Ga0102589, IMG submission 76858) | Arabidopsis root microbial communities from the University of North Carolina, USA - plate scrape MF_Col_mLB | ecosystem: Host-associated > Plants > Roots > Endosphere | place: USA...
GCGAGGAGAATTTCGGGTCCGGCACCTTGACCGAGACGATCGCGGTCAGGCCCTCGCGGCAATCGTCGCCGGTCAGCGAGACCTTCTCCTTCTTGGCGATGCCCGAACTCTCGGCATAGCCGGTGACCTGGCGCGTCAGCGCGGCGCGGAAGCCGGCGAGATGGGTGCCGCCGTCACGCTGGGGGATGTTGTTGGTGAAGCAGAGCACGTTCTCGTGGTAGCTGTCGTTCCACCACAGCGCGACGTCGACGGTGATGCCGTCCTTCTCGGCGGAGAGCATGATCGGCTTCTCGATGACGGGGCTCTTGGCCCGGTCGAGATAGCGCACGAAGGCCTCGACGCCGCCCTCGTACATCAGCTCCTCGCGGACGACTTCCGCATGGCGCGCATCGGTCAGGACGATGCGCACGCCGGAGTTCAGGAAGGCGAGCTCGCGCAGCCGGTGCTCCAGCGTCTTGTAGTCGAACTCGACCATGGTGAAGGTCTCGGCCGACGGCGTGAAGGTGACCTCGGTGCCGCGCCGGTCGCCGGCCGGCCCCACGACCGACAGCGGCGCGACCGCCTCGCCATGCCGGAACTCCATGAAATGCTCATGGCCGGAGCGCCAGATGCGCAGCTTCAGCGAAACCGACAGCGCGTTGACCACCGAGACGCCGACGCCGTGCAAACCGCCGGAGACCTTGTAGGAATTCTGGTCGAACTTACCGCCGGCATGGAGCTGGGTCATGATGACCTCGGCCGCCGAGATGCCCTCTTCGCTGTGGATATCGGTCGGGATGCCACGGCCGTTGTCGGACACCGTGACCGAGCCCTCCGCGTTCAGCGTCACCGTGACGAGATCGGCATGGCCGGCGAGCGCTTCGTCGATGGCGTTGTCGACCACCTCGTAGACCATGTGGTGCAGGCCGGAGCCGTCATCGGTGTCGCCGATATACATGCCCGGGCGCTTGCGGACCGCATCGAGGCCCTTGAGCACCTTGATCGAGTCGGCGCCGTAGTCTTCGGCGCCGTTGGTGACGTCTGTCATGAACGAGGGTCCTTCGGCGGGCGAGCGTGACGCCCGCTGATCAACTTGATTCGGCTTACGAATATAGGCGCTCAGCATGGCTTTTTCACGTGCGCACGCCCGCGTACGCGAGAGCGGCGGATTTAGCCAGAGAATGTCGCGATCGCATCGAGGAAAACCTCGCCATATTGCGCGAGCTTGCGTTCGCCGACGCCCTCGATGGCGCGCATCTGGTCGAGGCCGAGCGGCCGCTCGCGCGCCATGGCGATCAGGGTCCGGTCGGTGAAGATGATATAGGCGGCGACGCCTTCCTCGCGGGCGATGCTCAGCCTGAGCTGGCGCAGATGCTCGAACAAAGCGGCGGTGTCGCCGTCGAGCCCGTCGGCGCGTGCCGCCTCGCGCTGGCCGCGGCGCGAGCGCCGCTCGGCCAGGGGATCGACGCGCAGCGCGATCGGCTCGCGGCCGAACAGGATGTCCTCGCCCTTTTCCGTCAGGCAGAAGCCGCCATGCTCGACGCTGGCCTCGGCGAGCGCGCCGGCGGCGAAGAGCTTGCGCGCCATCGCCATCCAGGCGCCCTTGGGCTTGTCGTTGCCGACGCCGAAGGTCTTCAGGCCATCATGGTTCTGGCGCCGGATCGCCTCGGTCGCCGTGCCGGTCAGGATGTCGGCGAGATGGCCGGCGCCATAGCGCTGGCCGGAGCGGATCACCGCCGAGAGCAGTTTGCGGGCGTCGAGTGTGGCATCGCTGAGTTCCGGTGCAGCCGGGCCGCAGAGATCGCAGCGAAATGGCGCCTCGCCATGCCGGCAGGGCGGTACCTGCTCGCCGAAATAAGACAGGAGCGCCGAGCGTCGGCACAGTGCCGATTCGCACAGGTCGATCATCGCGTTGAGGCGCTTGTGCTCGATCTTGCGGCGCTCGTCGTCGATCTGCTTTTCGTCGATCTGGCGCCGGCGCAGCGCCATGTCGTCGACGCCGTAGAGGGTCAGCGTATCCGCCGGCAGCCCGTCGCGGCCGGCGCGGCCGATCTCCTGATAATAGCTCTCGATCGAGCCGGGCATGTCGGCATGGACGACGAAGCGGACGTCGGGCTTGTTGATGCCCATGCCGAAGGCGATGGTGGCGCAGACGACGACGCCGTCCTCCTGCAGGAAGATGTCCTGGTTGCGGTTGCGCTCGGCCTGCTCCAGCCCGGCATGGTAGGGATAGGCCTTCCAGCCCTTCTCGCTGAGACCGGCGGCCAGTCGCTCGGTGCGGCCGCGCGAGGAGCAGTAGACGATGCCCGAACCGCCGCGATGAACCTTCAGGAAATCGTCGATCTGCCGGCGCGGCTGCTCCTTGGGCGCGAAGGAGAGCTTGAGGTTCGGCCTGTCGAAGGAATGGATCACCAGCTTCGGCGGCTGCGGGAAGAGCTGCTGGGCGATGTCGGCCTGCGTCTGCCGATCGGCGGTCGCGGTCAGCGCCGTCACCGGCACGTTGCCGAGCGCCTCGCGCACCTTGGAGAGCAGGCGGTACTCCGGGCGAAAATCATGGCCCCATTGCGAGACGCAATGCGCCTCGTCGATGGCGAGCCGGGTGACGCCGAGCCGGCGCAGTCGGGCGACGAGCCCCTCGCCTGCCAGCCGTTCCGGCGAGACGAAGAGCAGGCGCAACTCCCCGGCATTGAGCCTGTCCCAGGCTTGAGCCGCCTCGGCTTCGCTGTTCATCGAATTGAGCGAGGCGGCCGAGACGCCGGCGCGCACCAATTGGCCGACCTGGTCGCGCATCAAGGCGATCAGGGGCGAAACGACCAGCGTCAGCCCGCCGGCGACGAGCGCCGGCAGCTGGTAGCACATCGACTTGCCCGAGCCGGTCGGCATCACCGCGAAAACGTCGCGGCCAGCCAGCGCAGCCTCGATCACCTCCCATTGCCCGGGGCGGAAATCGTCATAGCCGAAGACCGACTTCAGGATCGCGCGGGCTTCTGATTCGCGGGGCGACGACATGCGGAGGATGTGCCGGATTCGGCGGGCGATGGCCAGCCGTCGCGCGATTCCGTCCCCGGTTCCCGCAAGCCGGGTTGATCGGCTGCCCTTGCTGCCTCACGCTACGGCAACTGCCGGGAGGGTTCGATGCGATTGCTTCTGACGGGCGTCATCTGCTGTCTTGCCACGACGGTCCAGGCGCACCCGCTCGAGCGCGAATTGCCGCCGAAGACAAACGCCTGCTGGGAGCGCAGCTACGATGCCGCGCATCTCGCCAGCCATCCCCGGCAGAAGGTGGCGAGGATCCGCCTGCTGCACAGCCCGCGGAACTGGCAGCCGGGCGAGGGCGGCAGCCTCTATGTCATGCTCTACTTCAATCTGCGCGGGCGCGTGAATCCCGGCAAGAACTTCGACTACCAGCTCAGCGGATTCTGCAAGGCGGCCGGGCAGGGCCTGCGCTGCGTGCCGGAATGGGATGCCGGCAGCTGGCGGATCGAGCGCGGCCCGAACGGCGCGCTCGACATTCGCAATGCCGGCATCACGGCCAATCCCAATCCCTACGACGCCGAGGAGATCGCCGACGATGCAGTCAGCATCCCGGCCAAGCCCGATGACGGGCTCTGGCGGCTGTCGCCCGCGAGCGGGCGTTGCGAGATCGAGTGACCATGCTCAGGGGTGGAGCGCCGCCACCTTCACCAGTCGCGCCACCATCTTGTCGCGCATCCCCTTGAGGCGCTTGTCGGTGAAGTCGCCATCTTCGCCATAGGCCTTGTCGGCACCGTTGACCGCCAGCATCTCCGGCACGAGCAGCGCGCCGAAGCCGAGCTCGAGCACGGTCCGCAACTGGGTCAGGCAGCGATAGGTGCCGAGATTGCCGGCCGAGGCGCCGCCGATGGCGACCACCTTCTCGCGCAGGCCCGGCCCGCCGGAGCGGACGATGCTGATCCAGTCGAGCGCGTTCTTCAGCGCCGGCGGATAGCCGGAATTATATTCGGGGCTGGCGATGAAGAGCCCGTCATGGGCATCGACCAGCGCCGCCAGCGCCTTCGCCTCGCCGGGCGGGTCGTTGTCATAGGCGCGGGCATCGATCAGCGGCAGCGGATAGTCGCCGAGCGAGATCTGCGTCACCTCGGCGCCGGCAGCTTTCAGATTCTCCGCGATCAGGGTCGCGAGCCGGGTGTTCATCGAACCCGGGCGCCAGGAGCCGGCGAAGACGAGGATTTTGGGCATGGTCACTCCGACGGGCGGCCGGGCTGACGGCCCGGCTTCTCAGCCTGCGATGTCAGCGATGCGGGGCTTCCGTCAAGCCTCTGCCGTCACGGCTTGGCGCGGCGATAGACCCAGACGCGTGCCGGCGGGATGTTGCGCAGTACCCAGTCGGAGACCTGCGCCTTGAGGCCGGAGCCCTTGCGCGGCACCGGCGAGATCACCGCATAGGTGAACTGGATGAAGGGCGCGCCGGGCTCGAGCACATTGGCGAAGGCGTCCTGCACCAGCGCAGTCCGCTCCGCCGGAGGCTTGTTGAACAGCGGCAGCGAGGACACCACCGCGCTCGCCTTCTCGGTCAGGTGCCCGCCAAGCGTGGTCGAGAGCGCATAAGCATCGCCCTCGATGACGGTCGCCTGCGGGAAGCGACGACGCAGCAGCTCGCAGAATTCCGGGCTGTATTCGACCAGAACCAGCCGGGATTCGTCGATGCCACGTGCGATCAGCGCCTCGGTGACCGGCCCGGTGCCGGGGCCGATCTCGACCACCGGCCCTTCAGCCTGCGGGTCGACATAGGACGCCATGCGCTTGGCCAGGAACGGGCTCGACGGCGCGACTGCGCCGGTACGCCCCGGCGAATCGATCCAGGATCTGAGAAAGCGGGCATCGTCGCCGAAGCGCGCCTTGGCCTCGTCCGCCGCCTTGCGCACATGCGACTTCAGCTTGCCGGCGGTGTTGCGGACCTCGTCCTCGACCTTGTAGCGCGCGGCGGCGACCCGAAGTCTCGCTTCGGCGACGCTGTCGGCGAAATCCGCCGCGGTCAGCCGCACCTCATGCTCCAGTCGGGCTGCGACGGACGAGCGTCCGAAGCGGATGGCGCGCAGGCGCTGACCGGAAGCGGGATGGGCCATTCAGAACCTCAATACGGCCAGGCGATGGCCCAGGCCGGAGCGACATGACAATGCTGTGACGTTACGCCGCTGTCATATGGGGTCAAGAGCGGGCCGAATCCAGCGATTTCTTGGCCGGCTGCGCAGTGCCTGCGATCAGATCAGCGGGCGTGGGTGCAGTTCGCTGTCGAACAGCAGCGCCATGCGCTCGGTCAGGCGCGGATTGTGGATGGTGAGGCGCCCGCGTTCCAGCGAGAACATCCCGGCCTTGCGCAGGCGGGCCCAGGTCTTGCTGGTGTGGACCAGCGACAGGCCGAGCGCGTCCGCGAGCTGCTGCTGCGTCAGCGGAAAGGCGAAGCTGTTCTGCGCGACGAGGCCGAGCGCCTCGGCCCGGCGGTAGAGCGAGATCAGCAGCGCCGCGATCCGTTCCTGCGCGCTGCGCTGGCCGACCGAGGTCAGGTTCTCGTCGATCAGGCTCTCCTCGCGCGAACCGAGCCAGGCGAGCTCATAGGCCAGTGCCGGCATGCGCCCGAACAATTCATAGGTGCGCCGGCGCGGGAAGACGCAGAGCTCGACCTCGGTCAGCGCTTCGATGCCGTGCTGGGCGGCGCTGAGCAGCGAGGCCTGCAGGCCGACGAGATCGCCCGGCAGCAGGAAGTTCAGGATCTGGCGACGCCCGTCCGGCAGCGACTTGTAGCGGAAGGCCCAGCCCGAGAAGAGCGTGTAGAGCTCGGCATCCTCCTGGCCGGGATGGATGATGTCGCTGCCGGCCGGCAGGGTCCGGTGATCGAGCTTCATGTCCTGGATGAAGCGGATTTCCTCGTCGGACTTGTCCTTGAAGGCCGGCTTCAGCCGCAACGGACAGGCAAGGCAGGCCGGGACGCGGTGATTGCGATGATTACTCGATGAAACGATCACGCCCCGGCTCCTTCATCCGCCGGAACTCGCGGCGAATGCTTGCGTTTTCTGTGTGGCGCGAAACCTGCCGCTTAGCAATCGCGCTCCGTCTCGGCATAGCAGATCGGCTCTGGAGGCCGCTTCATGAAATCACATGCCTCCGGGCTCCGGCGCTCGCGCTTGCGCCAGTTCTTTCGCGTGGCCTTGCGCTTTTGGGCCGGGGAAGGCCGACTGCGCGCCTGGGGCCTCACCGTCGTGGTGCTGGTCTTCGTCGCGGCCCAGCTCGGCGCCGCCGTCGGCGTCAACAGCTGGAACCGGCTGTTCTTCGACGCGCTGGAGAAGCGTGATGTCCCCCAGGTCTGGGCCGCGATCGGCTGGCTGCCGCTGATCGTCGCCGCCTCCGCTTTGTCGCTGTCCTGCCTTGTGATCAGCCGGATGCTGCTGCAGGTGCGCTGGCGGGAATGGCTGACGCATCGCCTCGCCGGCTGGTGGATCGCCGATCAGCGCTATTATCGCCTGCAATTCGTCGTGCCGGACCAGAGCGCGCCGGAATACCGCATCGCCGATGACGTCCGCCTCGCCATCGAGCCGCTGGTCGAGTTCGCGATTGGCCTGCTCACCGCCTTCGTCACGGCGGTGACCTTCGCAGCGATCCTCTGGCAGGTCGCCGGCTCCGCGCATTTCACCCTCGGCGGAACTGAGATCGTCATCCCCAGCTATATGGCGCTTGCCGCGATCGTCTATGCAGTCATCGCCTCGCTCGCCGCCTACTTTGCCGGCCGGCCCCTGGTGCCGCGCATCGCCGCCAAGAACGAGGCCGAGGCGCAGTTCCGCGCCGAGATGACGCGCCTGCGCGAGAATGCCGAGAGCGTCGCCCTGATCAAGGGCGACGCCGACGAGCGCCTCTCGGTCGGCGAGAACTATGGTCGTGTCGTCGCGGCCTGGCTGCAGGTGATCCGCCAGCAGGGCGTCATCGCCATCGTCCTCAACACCAACGGCGCCCTGTTCCCGATCGTGCCGCTGCTCCTGGTCGCGCCGAAATACCTGTCGGGCGAAATCACGCTCGGGGCCGTCATGCAGGTCGTCGCCGCCTTCAGTGCGGTGCAGGCCGCCCTGATCTGGTTCGTCGACAATTTCGTCAGGCTGGCTGAGTGGTTCGCCTCGGTGACGCGCGTCGACGAGCTCGCCGAGGCGCTGGAAGCGGTCGATATCGGCACGATCATGGAAGGCGAGACCCAGATCGAGCTCGGCGAAAGCGAGGATGGTGCGATCCACATCGCCGACCTCTCGGTCGCGCACAGCAATGGCCGCATCGTCATCGCCGACGCCTCCGTCGTGATCGCTCCCGGCGAGAAAGTGCTGGTCGCCGGCGAGAGCGGCTCCGGCAAGAGTACGTTGATCCGGGCGCTCGCCGGGCTTTGGCCCTGGGGGTCCGGCACGATCGAAATGCCGCGCGGCAAGCGCGTCGCCTTCGTGCCGCAGAAGCCCTATCTGCCGCTCGGCACCCTGCGCGACACGCTGCTCTATCCGGAGGCCGAGAGCCGCGTCGATGACGAGACGGTGCGGCAGGCGCTCGAGCGCTGCGGCCTGACCTATATGGGCCATCGCCTCGACGAGGAGGAGCGCTGGGACCAGATCCTCTCCGGCGGGGAACGCCAGCGCGTCGCCTTTGCCCGGCTGCTGATCCAGAAGCCCGACATCATCATCATGGACGAGGCGACCTCGGCGCTCGACGAGGGCAGCCAGGATTCGTTGCTCGGCCTGATCGAGACCGATCTTACCGATGCGACCGTCATCAGCGTCGGTCACCGGCCGGGTCTGGAGGATTTCCACGAGCGCAAGATCACGCTGGAGAAGCGCGAGGCCGGCGCGCATCTGACCTCGAAGAGCCTGACCCGGTCGCTCTGGCGGCTGTTCCGCCGTCGCGAGGCCGCCAATGATCGCTCTGCCGCCTGAAAAAGAATCGGTATGGCGGCGAATTCCCCGCAAACCGGAACAATTCCTGGCCAGACAGGTTGAGAAGCCGTTCCGCTTTTCAAGAGCGACCACACGAACCGGGAGAGCGAAGATGCCGACCGCCAGCCTTGCCCCCATCAAGCGCGCTGCCACCTTCTTCGGCGGCATGGCGCTGGTCGTGACGGCCCTGACCATGGGCGCCCCGTTCCAGAACGGCTTCGGTGAGAGCTCGGAAGCCGTCGCCCAGGCCAAGCTCCAGCGTGGCGCCCCGGCTGATGTCCAGTTCGCCGCGGTCAACCCGTCCGAGGTGCGCCGTGACCTCGCCCATCGCGTGGTGCCGACCTCGCAGCGCGAAGCCAGCCTGAAGGGCAATACCGTCCTGCGCTGAGCTTAGCTCCTTGTTTTAGCGCATTTTCTTCACGCGAACCGGTACCCACTTCGCTTGAAGATGCTTTCGGTGGAACCGATACGCCGCTCATGCGTAGTTCACCTGCCTGACCAGCAAAGCCGCCGCGAGGCGGCTTTTTGCCGTCACGGCAGGTATAGGGATTGCCGGGGACGAGCATGTATCTGCGCATTCGCCACGCGACGACCTATCGCTATGCCGAGCCGGTTCAGTTGGGACCGCACCGGCTGATGCTGCGCCCGCGCGATTCCTTCGATCTGCGCGTGATCGATACCGCGATCACACTGTCGCCGGCGGCCCGCCTGCGCTGGATGCACGACGCCTATGGCAATCCGGTCGCGATGGCGACCTTCGCCACCTCTGCGGACACGCTCGACATCGTCAGCGAGCTTCTCGTCCAGCGCTTCGGCTCGGCCTTGCCGCGCACGGAGCTGGAACCCGACCTCGAGAGTTCCGAGATCAGCTACACCCCGGCCGAGCGTGCCGTGCTTCAGCCCTATCTCGATCTGGCCGCCGCCGATCCGGACGGCGCGCTCGATGCCTGGCTGCAGGAGTTCCGGGCCAGGCTCAATGGCGGCCATCTGCTGCGCGCCTTGGCCCATGAGATCAATGTCGGCCTGGGCTATGCCGTGCGCTATGACGAGGGCACCCAGCACCCGGTCGACACGCTGCGGCTGGGGACGGGCTCCTGCCGTGACTATGCCTGGCTGTTTATCGAGCTGGCGCGCCGGCTCGGCTTCGCCGCTCGCTTCGTCACCGGCTATATCCACGACCGCTCGCCGGAGGGTGGGGCGATGACCTCCGTCGCCGGGCTGACCCATGCCTGGGCCGATGTTTTCATCCCCAATGACGGCTGGGTCGAGTTCGATCCGACCAATGACCTCGTCGCCGACCGGCAATTGCTGCGGGTCGCGGTGGCGCGGGTGCCGGAGGATGCCTCACCGATCTCCGGCAGCTATGTCGGGCCGACTGGTGCCTTTCTGGGGCTCAGCGTCGGCGTCGAGATCGCGCCGGCGGACGGGCTGGGCTGAGCCTCGTCCGCCTGGCTTGGCACGCCATGGCCGAGGCGCCAGACACCGAGGCTGCGGCCTTGCGGCGGGCTGATCTCGACCGCCTCGATCTGCGTCAACAGCCCCGCGAACAGGCGCGGCGGCGCGATCTGGGGAATCTCGCGATCCGTGCTGATGGCGATGTCGAGGATGCCGTCGCCGGCATTGGCCACGGCGAGCTCGAGGCCGATGCCTGGTGCCGCGCGTAGCGCCCGGCTGACGACGTCGACGACCAGGAAGCCGAGCGGAATGATCCGGTCGATCGGCAGGACGGACTGCGTCTCGATCCGGCTCTCCAGCCGCTGGGTGCGGGCGAGGATCAGGCTCGAGATCATCGCGACGACATCGTCGAGGAAGAGGTCGATGCGCACCGGCTGCATCTCGCCATCGGCGAGGGTGAAGCGATAGGCGGCCGAGAGCACATGGACGCGGCATTCCGCATCGGAGAGCGCCATCCGGGCCTCGCCCTGGCGATCACGCTTGGCGAGGCCGATATAGCTCTGCACCACCTGCAGGCTGTTCTTGACCCGGTGATGCAGCTCGCGGACCAGGAAACGGTTGTCGTCGAGGGCCAGCCTGAGCTTGCTCTGGCGCACCTCCTGCTCGTCGACCATTGCGTTGAAGGCCTCGGCGACGCTGCGGATGTCGCGCGGCATCTCCTCGGATAGCGGGACGCGGGCGCTGGCCGAGCTGGAGCGTGCCCGGGCGGTTGCCTCGATGCTGCGCAGCCAGCGTACGCAGTGCTGATCGATCGCCTTCATGTAGACCAGACCGAGCAGGGTCAGCGTCAGCAGCGGTGCCAGCAGCAAGGCGTAGAACTGCGTCTTCGCCGCCTGCTCCGCCGTGCCGTCGAAGCTGACCACGACATAGAGGTCAGGCTCCGCCACCATGCGGGCGGCATAGGTCCGGCTCGGCCCGGCTCGGCTCGGCGCGGTCCAATGCTCGGTCGGTTCGGGCACGGTCTCGGCCTTGGGAAGCCATGAGGCGTCGGCCTGCGCGCCGCCGCGGGCGACGACGACCTCGCCACCCCGTCGCAACAGCGCCGCCATCATGCCCTTGTCGCTGCTGCCGAGCTCGAAGACGTCGTCGAGCGGGTCCGGCTTGGTGAGCAGGAGCGCATCGCCCTCGTCGAACTCGCTGTAAACGGCGAGATAGGAGCGGCCCGCGATCGTGACCTGACCGTAGCGTGCCTTGGTGAACTCGGTGCCACCCCAGAGCTTGATCGGCGTGCGCGTGGCGAGCTGGTCGGCCGTGGCGGCGAGCGCCCCGGGCGCGATGTTGTTGCCGATACCGCCGACGCAATCGGGCTGGCCGGAGACCCGTAACAGCAGCGCCTCATAGCCCGAGACCGCGGCGATCGCCTTCTCGGCGATGCGTTCGCAGCTGTCCGCGGGCGGCGCTACCGCCCGGATCGCCGTGGCGCTGGCGACCAGCGAACGCAGCGCGCCGCGATACCAGACGCGGGCGCGCACGGCGAAATCATCCGCCGCGCGCGCCTGGGATGTCTGGATCGCCTCGAACACGGTCCGATAGGTCGCGACCGCCGCCGCCGCCGTCAGGCAGGCGATGGGCAGGACGATCGCAACCATCAGTGCCAGCAGGCGGCCGCGGACCGTCCTGAACAGCGAGAGGGCCATCAGCTGCCGACGGTTTCAGGCCCGGCGCGCTGGACGGCTGCGGTGATCCGGCGATCGGGGCCGAGATCGTCGACGCCGCCGATGGACAGGAGCTCCGCCAGCTTGGCGCGTGCCCGGTTGACGCGGCTCTTGATCGTCCCGATCGCGACGCCGCAGATCTCGGCGGTCTCCTCATAGGACAACCCGGTGGCGCCGACCATGATCAGCACCTCGCGCTGCTCCTCGGGCAGCTTCGCCAGCGCCTTGCGGAAATCAGCGAGGTCGAGATGGCTTTCCTGGTTGCCATGGGTGGCGAGCCGGTCGGCATAGGTGCCGTCACTGTCCTGCACCTCGCGCCCGCGCTTGCGATAGAGCGAATAATAGGTGTTGCGCAGGATGGTGAAGAGCCAGGCCCGCAGGCTGGTGCCGGGCTGGAACTTGTCAGCATTGCCCCAGGCCTTGAGCAGCGTGTCCTGGACCAGATCGTCGGCGAGCTGCATCGAGCCCGACAGCGACGCGGCGAAAGCGCGCAGATTCGGGATCTCCGCGATCAGCCCGTCCTTGAAGTCAGCTGCGCTCATCGGAGCTACCCTCGGCGGTCAGGCGCCGTTCGGTGTCCTCGAGCTGGGCCAGCAGCACCAGGAAGCGATCCGGGATCGGCGCGTTGACCAGGTCGTCGTAATGCGCCTTGAGCGACCGGCCGATCGACTCCTGCACCCGCGGGTCGAGCACCATCTCGTCGTCCGGTTCGGCTCGGGCCGCTTCGGGCGGATCGGCATTCATCAGATTCATGATCCCTCGCTCCACCGGCGCACCGGCGTTGAACCGATCGCACCGTTCCACAGGTCGCGCGCTCCTCGGCGCCTGCGCGCGACTGCCCCCGAAACGCACCTTCATTCGGCACAATAACGAGGTCGAATGCCAAAGGTTCCATTCCGAACAAAAAATAATTTTCTTGTCATAACAGGGACTTGGGTGCTCTCCTTGGGCAACTTTGTCCAGAGCCGGATCCGATCGGGTGGAAGCCCGATCGGTGAATCCGTCTCCCACTTTGGATGGAGCCGGTCCGATCAGCCTGCATCGAAAATCGATCGGACACGCGCTCTGGGGGATAGCAAGATGTCGATCGCCACTGAAATCGCGCCGCATTTGCCGTATCTGCGCCGCTTCGCCCGGGCGCTGAGCGGGACGCAGGCCGGAGGCGACGCCTATGTCGTCGCGACGCTGGAAGCGCTGATCGCCGATCCCGGCACCTTCCCGCGCGAGCTCGGCCCGCGCGTCGGTCTCTATCGACTTTTTCTGCAGATGTGGTCGTCCGTGGGTCTCAACACCCAGGCCTCGGCGCCAGAGGGCGAGCGCTCCGCCGCCGAACGCAATCTCGATGCGCTGACGCCGCGCTCGCGTCAGGCCTTCCTGCTGCGGACGGTCGAAGGTTTCTCCATCGAGGAGGTCGCGCAGATCATGAACATCTCCAGCAGCGACGCAGCCGCTCTCGTCCAGACCGCCGGCCAGGAGATCGCCGAGCAGGTCGCCACCGACGTGCTGATCATCGAGGACGAGCCGATCATCGCCCTCGACATCGAGACCATGGTCGAGGAACTCGGCCACAAGGTCACCGGCGTCGCCAGGACCCATCGCGAGGCGATCGCGCTTGCCGCCAAGAAGCGCCCCGGCCTGGTGCTGGCCGATATCCAGCTTGCCGACGGCAGCTCCGGCCTCGAGGCGGTCAACGAGATCCTCGAAGCGATCGAGGTGCCGGTGATCTTCATCACCGCCTATCCGGAGCGGCTGCTCACCGGCGACCGGCCGGAGCCGGCCTTCCTGATCACCAAGCCGTTCCAGCCGGAAGCGGTGAAGGCGGCGATCAGTCAGGCGCTGTTCTTCGACCGCCGTGCCGGCCGCAAGGCGGCCTGATCAATCGAGGTGACCGGGAACAAATCGGCCATCCCTCGCGTTGCCCCGGCCCGGGCGATGCGGAGGAGATCGGTCATGTCCATGGCTCTGCTGGCGGCGCTGATCGTCGCAGCCTCCCTGACGGTCCTGTTCACGGCCGTCGGCTGAGCGCATGCGACCGCGCTCGCCTGTTGGGCTCGCCGGCTGGATGGCGGTGATCGCGGCGGCGGCGTTCGCCGCCATCGGCGCCTGGGGCCGCGAGGCCCGGCCGGCGCCCACGATCCTGCCCCCGCCGCGGCCCGCCTCCCTGCCAGCTCCGGTTCCGCCGACCGAGCCGGCCAAGGCGACGCCGGGCGCAGTCACGGAAGACAGCGCCTGCGTTCGGGATCTTGCCGGCGTGGCCGGAAACCAGGTTCGCCCGGTCGCGCCAACCGCGAAACCGGAGCCCGAGGAGTGCCGGGTGGTTGATTCCGTCGTCGTCGAGGCGCTGGCGGTTCGCACGCCCTCCGGACCCGGCCAGGTCAGGCTGGTGCCGCCGCCGACGGTGAGCTGCGAGCTGGCGCGCGCCGTCTCGCTCTGGCTCGATACCAGCTTGCAGCCTTTGGCGCGCGGGGCGTTTGGCCGCGAGCTGACGGCGCTACGCGTCGGAGGCGGGCATGAATGTCGCCGGCGCAACCGTCAGGCGCAAGGGTCCGTGAGCGAGCACGCCACCGGGCGGGCGCTCGACATCTTCGCCTTTCAGCTCGGCGACGAGAAACAGGGAGGATTGGCCGTGCCCGTCGAGCGGCCGAACGGCCTGGAGCAGGTGCGTTTTGTCGATGCGGCGCGCCAGTCGGCCTGCGGCGCGTTCATGACTGTGCTCGGCCCGGGCGCAGATGCGGCCCACGCCAACCATCTCCATGTCGATATCCAGCAGCGCAGGGCGGCATCGAGCCGCTTCTGCCAATGATCCGGGCCTTGGCCTATGACACGATCGTGAAGATGCCGTCCGGCGTGTCGGATTGCGCGACGGTCGGTGGCGGACGCCGCCCGTTCGACCAGCTCTCGCGCCGACGGGCGAGCTCGGCAAGCGCCGAATCGTGGTCAAAACCCTCGCGCAGAAGTTGTTCGAGCTCCCAGAATGGCGGAAGATCGCGCGCCAGCTTGGGAGTAGGGAATATCTGCACCGGGTCGATCCGTCCTGACTTGGGCATTTGCGCGTCCACTGGTCTGTTCCCGTCAACGCAAGCACCGGATTGAGGTTCCGGATTATTTGGGAACTATGGAGTGATTGCGGCGCTTTGGTGCGGTTTCGAGGCGCTATGGCGGCGATGGGGCGAAGTCGGTTTCGATCGGTGATATGGGTGCATCCGGGGCAGGGCGCAGGAGAAGTGAATGAGACGTCTGATCGCGATGATCGCCCTGGCGGCCGGCTCCAGCCTGTCCGCCGTTCCGGCTCTGGCGCAGAGCGGCGCGCCGGCCGGACGCCTGACCTGCACGATCGGCGCGGGCCTTACCCAGGCGGTCGCGACGCAGAAGCCGTTCGAGTGCCGCTTCCGCCCTCGGCGCGGGCCGTTGCAGATCTATAGCGGCGTGATTCGCGGCTTTGCGCTCGATGCCAAGACGGTCGGGCGCAGTCTGCTCGCCTGGCGGGTCTATGGTCCCTATGCCCGCGCTCCACTCGGCGTCCTCACCGGGCCCTATGCCCGCCAGCAGGGCGAGGTCGCCCTGACCGGCAGCCACGATGGCGATGTCCGTCTGGTGCCGCGAGCCCTGCCCTTGCAGCGCGGCGCCAATGTCGCCCTCGGCGTCACCGCTTTCGAGCTCAATCTGATTCGGTCGCCGCGCAAGCGCTGACCGGATAAACTTACGCTTTCCTAACCATATTGGCTCAATTTGAATTGAATTTGAGAGGTTTGAGGCAGACAATCCACTTCAGAACGGAACAAGGCCGACCAAGCGGGCGTTCAAAGGGCTCACAAGCAGGCAACTGACTTGGGGTTCGTGTCGTGAAGTTGGAAGGTGATCTGGGGCTCATGTCCGGTATTCGGGTCCTCATCGTCGAGGACGATCCCTTCATCGCGATGGATATCGAGAGCGCCGTGAGCGAAGAGCTCGGCGACGACGCCGAGCTGATCGTGGTCGAATCGGTGTCGCAGGCGCGACGCGCCGCCGATCTGCCGCTCGCCTGCGCCCTGCTCGACATCGACGTCGTCGGCGGCAAGACCTTCGCCATCGCCGCCAGCCTGCGCGCCAAGGGAACACCGCTTGTCTTCGTCTCGGGCTCGGCCCCGACCGAGGTGCCGCCCGAGTTGCGCGACGTTCGCTTCGTGCGCAAGCCTTTCTCGGCCGATGAGCTCGGCCGCTTCGTTTCCAAGGCCCTCAGCAAGGCCTGACGAGCGCTACTCGGCCGTCTCGTCCTCGGCCGGCCGTTCCCGTTTCGGGAAGATGACGGCGACGCGCGTGCCCGGCCGCGCCGTGTCCGGCGAGAGCGGCGTGACCTCCATGCTGGCCCGCATGCTGCGCAGCAGGGCACTGATCACGGATTTGCCGAGCCCCGCCGTCTCCTGGTCCTCCGGCATGCCGACACCGTCATCCTCAACCGAGAGGACGAGATTCTCCTCCGGCGTGCGCGCCAGCCGGATCGTGATCGTCCCGGCGGCGCCGTCGGGAAAGGCGTGCTTGATCGCGTTGGTCACCAGCTCGTTGATGACGACGACGAAAGAGACGGCGTCGCGCCCCGGCAGGCGGATCGCGTCCATCGCCAGCCCGATCTCGATCGGGCGGCCTTCCGCCGCCTTGCCGATCTCGGCCAGCAGGTCCTCCAGATAGGGCCTCGCCTCGATCTCGTCGGCCTCGATGTCGAGCCGCAGGCGGCGCTGCCCCGCCGCGATCGCCTGGATGCGCGATTGCGCCTGGGCCAGTGCCTGCTTGACCGCCGGCTCGCGCGTCTGCCGACTCTGGACGTTGAGCAGGGCCGAGACCATCGCCAGATTGTTGCCGACGCGGTGGTTGACGTCGCGCAGCAGCGCCTCGATGCGCAGCCGCTCGTTCTCGAGCTGGAGCGTGCGTTCTGCCACTTTCCGTTCCAGCTCGGCATTCGAGCTGGTCAACGAGATCGCGCGGCGATGGCGGACCCGCAATTGCAGCCAGGCCGCGAAGCACAGGCCGGCGAGGGCGATCAGGATGCCGACGCTGGCGAGGACGCGGCGGCGCGCCTCGCGGCGGCTGCTGGCGATCAGGCGGTGATTCTCTTCCAGTTGGATCGCGCCGACGATATCGCGCAGCTCCTGGGTCAGCCGGTTGCCGATGCCCTGCGTCACCAGCGTGGCGGCCTCGCTACGCTTGCCGGCGCGCGCCAGCCCGACGGTCTCGGCCATCTCGGCGAGCTTGCGGTTGGTGACGCCGCGGGCGCGCTGCACGCGTTCGGTCTGGGTCGGGCTGTAGGCGACGAGGCGCTCGATCTGGTCCAGGCTCGGCTGCAGCTCGGCATGGCTGTCATTGTAGGGGTCGAGGTAGTGCTCGTCGCCGGTGAGCAGGAAGCCGCGCTGCCCCGTCTCGGCGTCGAGCAGATTGCTGAGGAAGCGTTCGCTGCGCTCGCGGATGTCGATCGAGCGCGAGACCAGCTTCGAGGCTTCGTCGGCCTGGACGTTGATCCAGCCGGCGATCAGGACCGCAGCAGCGACCACGAGGATCGCGATCGCAGCCGAAGATGCGGTGTAGCGGCGCGTACCGAGCAGGGGCAGTCCCGGCGACAGCCAGCGTGGACGGAGCTTCAGCTGGGCATTCATCGTCTTCTTGAATAGACGCTGAAATTCGATCGCCCAAGGTAAAAAGACACATCGCCACGAACCGCCCGTCCGAAAGACGGTCGGTTCAGGGGCAATTCGTCTTATTTTTCAGCGTCGTCCTCGCCTTGCGCGAATTGCCGCCCGAGCAGGAGCCCGAGCAGCACGACGCCGCCGACGAGGCCGGCGCGCCAGCCGAGCTTGCGATTCCCCACCAGAGAGGCCGCGATCGGCGCGGCGGCCACCGCAGCGGCCAAGCGCCGGTCCGGGCGCGGCCGGCTCTTCACATAGAGCGCGATGCCGAGCATCAGCAGCGCGGCCACGAGCAGTCCGCCGGCGATCGACAGGCTGGCGGTGATCGCCCCGTAATGCAGCGTCAGCACCGTATGCAGCGCATTGAGCGCATATCCCACGGCGCCGGCCGCCAGCAGCCCCGCCAGCAGATAGAGCACGAGAACCGTGACGTTGCGGCGCACGATGCCGCCGACCTCGCGCGTGACCAGACCGGTCAGCCCCCCGAGCATGGTCAGCGCGCCGAGAGGAAGCCGACGAACAGCCCGACCGCGGCTGCGAGGCCGAGCGCCCGTAAGGGCCGCTCGCGGATCTCGCGGATGATCAGCTCTTCCAGGTCGCTGGCCTGCTCGCGCGCGACCGCAGCCATGCGGTCGGTGTCGACGCCGACCGATTTCAGCTTCTCGCTGACCGTCGCGGCGAGGTCCTCGGCGCCGCGCGCCAGGCTGGCCTCGATCTCGTCGGCCTCCTCCTCGACACGGCGGCTGGCCCGGCGGGCGCGCTCGGTCGTGTCGGCAGCGGCATCCACCACCTCGTCCTTGGCGCGTTTGACCGAGGCCGCGGCCTGTCGCTTTGCGGTGGAACTGGTTGCGGCCATCAAACGCCTCCTTGGTGCCGGCAATGAACGATGCCATGCGGAACGCATGGCGCAAAGCTCAACGCCTCAGCAAGGGGAGGGTTCCGGGCCGTAAGGTTAGTGAGCCTCGTCCCAATTGTCGGCGGCGCGCGCGTCGACGACGAGCGGCACCTTGAGCGCCACCGCTGGCTGCGGCGCCTCGACCATGACCTTGCGAATCACCGGCAGCACCGCCTCGACCTGTCCCTCTGGCACTTCGAAGACGAGCTCGTCATGGACCTGCAGCAGCATGCGCGCATCGAGCCTGGCGGCGGCGAGCGCGTCCTCCATCCGGATCATGGCGCGGCGGATGATGTCGGAAGCCGAGCCCTGGATCGGCGCATTGATCGCCTGGCGCTCGACGAAGGCGCGCTCGGACGGGTTCTTCGAGGCGACCGCCGGGAAATGGCAGACGCGGCCGAAGATCGTCTCGACCGCGCCCTTGGCGCGCACCGTGGTGCGGGCCTGGTCCATGTAGTCGCGGATGCCGGGGAACCGCTCGAAATACTTGCGGATATAGGCGCTGGCCTCCTCGCGGGAGATGCCGAGCTGATTGGCGAGGCCGAAGGCCGAGATGCCGTAGATGATGCCGAAATTGATCGCCTTGGCGCGCCGGCGCACCTCGCTCGGCATGCCCTCGACAGGCACGCCGAACATCTCCGACGCCGTCATCGCATGGATGTCGACGCCATCGGCGAAGGCCTGCCGGAGCTGCGGGATGTCGGCGATATGGGCGAGGATGCGCAGCTCGATCTGGCTGTAGTCGGCCGAGACCAGCTTGTGGCCCCTCTCCGCGACGAAGGCGGTCCTGATCTTGCGGCCGGCCTCGGTGCGGATCGGGATGTTCTGTAGGTTCGGCTCGGAGGAGGAGAGCCGGCCGGTGGTGGTCGCAGCCAGGGCGTAGGACGTATGGACCCGGTGGGTCTGCGGGTTCACGTAAGTGGGCAGAGAGTCGGTATAGGTCGATTTCAGCTTGGCGAGCTGGCGCCAGTCGAGGATGCGGGCCGGCAGTTCGTTGCCCTGCTCGGCGAGGTCCTCGAGCACGCCGGCGCCGGTCGCCCATTGCCCGGTCGCGGTCTTCTTGGCGCCGGGCAGGCCCATCTTGCCGAACAGGATGTCGCCGAGCTGCTTGGGGCTGCCGATGGTGAACTTCTCGCCGGCGAGCGTGTGGATCTCGTCCTCCAGCCGCGCCAGCGACTGGGCGAATTCGCCCGAGAGACGCGACAGGATCTGCCGGTCGATCGCGATGCCGCGACGCTCCATCCGCACCAGCACCGGCACGAGCGGGCGCTCCATCGTCTCGTAGACCGTGGTCTTGCGCTCCGGCACCAGCCGCGGCTTCAGCGCCAGCCAGAGCCGCAAGGTGACGTCGGCATCCTCGGCGGCATAGGCGGTCGCCTTGTCGAGCGGCACCTTGTCGAAGGTGACCTGGCTCTTGCCGGTGCCGGCGACCTCCGAATAGGCGATCGGCTTGTGGCCGAGATGGATTTCGGAGAGCCGGTCCATCCCCTGCCCGCCATGGCCGGCGTCAAGGGAGTAGGAGATCAGCATGGTGTCGTCGATCGGGCCGACCTCGACGCCATGTCGGTTGAACACGGCGATGTCGTATTTGAGGTTCTGGCCGATCTTGAGCACGCCGGGATCGGCGAGCAGCGGCTTCAGCTCGGCCAGCGCCTGGTCGAGCGGGATCTGGCCTTCGAGCAGGCCGGAATCGAACAGCCCATCGCCGGCGCGGTGCTGCAGCGGGATATAGCAGGCCTTGCCCGGCGCGACCGCGAGCGAAATGCCGATCAGGTCGGCCTGCATCACGTCGAGCGAATTGGTCTCGGTGTCGAGTGCAACGAAGCCGGCCTCATAGGCCCAGCCGATCCAGCGTGCGAGATCGGCCACGCTGCGCACGCATTCGTAGGCCGCATGGTCGATCTTGACCGCAATCGCCGCATCCTTGCGCGCGGCGGCGAGATCGGCCGGCCGCAGCCAGCCATCGGCGGCGGGCGCGGGCTTGCCCTCGGTCGGTGCAGTGGCAGCGGTCGTCGCGCTGTCCGCTGTCGCACTGCCGACCGGCAGATCCGTCTCGGCATAGAGCGCCTTGAGCGCGGCGGCGCGGGCTCCGCCCGGCGCGAGGTCGGGATCGGCGTCGACAGCCGAGACATCGGCCTCATAGGCCTCGGCCGCGCGCTTGGTGATGGTGGTGAACTCCATCGCCTTGAGGAAGGCGATGAGCTTGGCCGGATCGGGCTGGTTCAGCGTGAGATCGCCGAGCGGCGTCTCGACCTTCACATCGTCGACCAGCGTGACGAGCTTGTGCGAGATGCGGACCTTCTCGACCACCTCGGGATTGGTCAGCGTCTCCCGGCGCTTGGGCTGCTTGATCTCGCCCGCACGCGCCAGCAGCGTGTCGAGATCGCCATATTCGCCGATCAGTTGCGCCGCGGTCTTGATGCCGATGCCCGGCGCGCCCGGGACATTGTCGGTCGCATCGCCGGCGAGCGCCTGGACGTCGGTGACCTTGTCCGGGGCGACGCCGAAATACTCGACCACCTCGGGCTCGCCGATGCGCCGCTCCGGCCTAAAACCCGCGCCCTTCTTGGCGTCGCCCGAGGCAGGATCGTACATGGCGACGCCCGGCCGCACCAGCTGCATCAGGTCCTTGTCTGCCGAGACGATCAGCACGTCCGCGCCGGCCTCGCGCGCCTGCCTGGCGTAGGTCGCGATCAGGTCGTCGGCCTCGTAGATGTCCTGCTCGACCGGGATCAGGCCGAAAGCGCGCACGGCATCGCGCATCAGCGGGAATTGCGGGATCAGATCCGGCGGCGGGTCGGAGCGATTGCCCTTGTAGGCTGGGTAGATCTCCTTGCGGAACGAGTTCTCGCTCTTGTCGAAGACGATGGCGAGATGGGTCGGCTTAACCCCGAGCACGCCCTCGCGCACGAACTGGAACAGTTTAGTCGCGAACAGGCGGACCGCGCCCGAGGGCAGTCCGTCCGAGCGGGCATTGTATTTCCGGTCCTGGTTGATCGACTGGAAATAGGCGCGGAAGATGAAGTTCGAGCCATCGACCAGGAAGAGGTGGTCGCCGGGCTTGAGCTGTGAGGCCGGGTTCGTCATGGGCGGGACCATAGGGCGGCAGACCGGGATGGTCTATTGTGCAAGCAGCAGCGCCCGCAAGAAGCTGTCAGGAGGAAATCGATGAACGCCTATGTCACCATGCCGCTCGCCTTTCAGGGCCTGCCCGAGGAGGAGATGAAGGCACAGGCGCTCAAGTTCCTGGAGACGATGAGGAAGCGTCGCACCGTGCGCGACTATTCCGACAGGCCGGTGCCGCGCGAGATCATCGAGGCGGCGGTCGCGACCGCCGGAACCGCGCCGTCCGGTGCCAACCAGCAGCCCTGGACCTTCGTCTGTATCTCCGACCCGGAAATCAAAAGGAAAATCCGCGAGGGGGCCGAGGAGGAGGAGCGCGCCTTCTATGCCGGCCGCGCCGGCGAGGAATGGCTCGATGCGCTCGAGCATCTCGGCACCGACGAGCACAAGCCCTTCCTCGATACCGCGCCCTGGCTGATCGCGATCTTCGCCCAGCGCTGGGGCTATGACGCTGGTGGCCGCAAGGTGAAGCATTATTACGTGCCTGAGTCGGTCGGCATCGCCGCCGGCTTCCTGATCGCCTCGCTCCACCAGGCGGGCCTGGCGACGCTGACGCATACGCCGGCGCCGATGAACTTCCTCAACGAGCTCTGCGGCCGGCCTGACAACGAGAAGGCGCTGATCCTGCTGGTCGTCGGCTATCCCGCCTAGGGCTGCGTCGTCCCGGCGATCGGCAAGAAGCCGCTGGAGGAGATCGCCAGCTTCCTCTGATCTGTCCGTCGCACTTGAGCAATTCCGCCGGCCATGGCTGATAGGCCGCTATGGCCGGCAGGAGATTCGCTTGATCATGCAGACCGGTTCACCGCCGATCCGCCGGGCCATGGTGCTCGCCGCCGGGCTCGGCAAGCGCATGCGCCCGATCACCGACACCATGCCGAAGCCGCTGGTCGCGATCGCCGGCAAGACCATGCTCGACCATGCGCTCGACCGGCTGGCCGAGGCTGGTGTCGAAGACGCTGTGGTCAATGTTCATTACCTCGCCGAGCAGATCGAGGCGCGCGTCGCCGACCGCACCAGCCCGCGCATCACCATCTCCGACGAACGTGATGTCCTGCTCGAAACCGGCGGCGGCGTGAAGAAGGCGCTGCCGCTGCTCGGCGCCGAGCCCTTCTTCCACGTCAATTCGGATTCGCTCTGGAGTGAACGCGGCGCACCCAATGTCGCGGCCATGGCCGCCGCCTGGGATGCCGGGCGCATGGACATGCTGCTCCTGCTGGCGGAGCGCGAGAGCAGCGTCGGCTTCGACGGCGCCGGCGACTTCTTCCGTGACGAAGCCGGTCGGCTGGCGCGGCGCGGGCAGGCCGTAAGCGCGCCTTATGTCTATGCCGGCGTCGCCATCATCAAGCCGGGGCTCTTCGCCGATACGCCGGAGGGGCCGTTCTCGCTCAACCTGCTGTTCGATCGCTGCATCGCCAGGGGCACCCTCTTCGGCCATCTGCTCGATGGCCGCTGGCTCCATGTCGGCACGCCCGAGGCGATTCCTTTGGCGGAAGAGGCCTACGCTGCCCATCAGAGCGGGTGAGCCGCGATGGCCGGGCTCAACCTGTTCAGCATCCCGGCCGGCGCGCCCTTCCTCTCAGTGCTCGCCGAAGCGCTGATCGCCGGCCGCTTCGGCCGGGCCTTTGACTCCGGCGATCCCGCCGCCCTCTCGCGCACTACGCTCTATCTGCCGACCCAGCGCGCGGCCCGGGCTTTCGGCACCATCCTCTCGGAAAAGCTGGGTGGCCGGCCGCTGCTGTTGCCGCGCATCGTCCCGCTCGGCGATGTCGACGAGGCCGAGACGGCGCTGATCGCCGGCGCGGGCGATGCATTGGCGTTGCAGCGGGTCGCGCCGATCGACCCCTTGCGCCGCCGCTTCATCCTGACGACGCTGATCTCGGCCTGGGGGCGGACGGCGAACCGCCAGCATCTCAAGCTCGATCCGGCCGAGCCCTCGCTGATGCCGGCGACCTTGGCCGAAGCCTGGGGGCTCGCCGGCGACCTCGCCCATCTGCTCGATCAGCTCCAGACCGAGGGCGTCTCTCCGTCGCGGTTGAAGGGGCTCGACGCCGCCCGCTTCGACGAGATCTGGCAGTTCAACGCCCGCTTCCTCGACATCATCGCCGAAGCCTGGCCGGCTATCCTGGAACAACGCAGTGAGTGCGACCCGGCAGAGTTCCGCAACCGCATGCTCGCGGCCGAGCGCGAGCGCCTGCTCGCCGGCGATTTCCACGGGCCGGTGATCGCGGCGGGCTCGACCGGCACGGTGCCGGCGACGGCCCGCCTGCTCGCCGCGCTCGCCCGTGCGCCGAACGGTGCCGTCGTGCTGCCCGATCTCGACGAGGCGCTGTCCGAACAGGGTTGGCGCGCCATCGTCACAGAGCCGGCCCCCTCGCATCCGCAGGCAGCGCTGCATCGGCTGCTCGACGAGATCGGTGCGAGCCGGGATGAGGTGGTCACGCTCGCCGAGCCGTCGGCTGGGCTGGAAGCCCGTCGTGACCTGCTGCGCCGCGCCTTGCTGCCGGCCTCCGTCACCGACGATTGGGCCGGCGCCGCGCCCCTCGCAGCCGGAGCGCTCGACGGCTTGCGCATCGTCGAGGCCGCCGACGAGCGCGAGGAGGCGCTGGTCGCCGCGCTCGCCCTGCGCGAGGCTTTGGAAGAACCAAACGCTCGTGCTGCGTTGATCACGCCAGATCGCGGCCTTGCCGAGCGCGTCGCGGTCGAGCTCAGGCGTTGGGGCATCCAGGCCGATGATTCCGCCGGCCTGCCGCTCGGCCGCTGGCCGGCCGGCGCCCTGCTCCGTCTGGCGCTCGATGCGGTCGAGGGCGAGCTCTCTCCGGCAAGCCTCGTGGCCTTGCTTGCGCATCCGCTCTGCCGCCTCGGGCTGGCCGAGGCCCGCCTGCGTCAGGGTGCGGCGGCGCTGGAGATCGGCTGCTGGCGCGGCGAGCCTGTCGGGCCGGGCTTTCCCGGTCTGCGCCGGGCCTTCGAGGCGATGCCGGAGCTGCGCAAGGCGACCTATGCGCCGCGCCCGCGCCGCAAGCTGACAGACGAGGATGTCGGCGCGGCCGAAGAGGTGCTGGCGGCGCTCGAAGACGTGTTCGCTCCGCTCGTGGCGGCTCTGGCGGGTCCAGCACCGGAACTGCGCGAGATCGCGGCTCGGGCCCGGCGTGCCGTGGAAAAGCTGAGCGGCGACGAGGCCGGCGCGACCCTCGCCTGGCGCGGTCCGGATGGCGAGGCGCTCGCTGCCCTGTTCGATGATCTCGATGCCGCGCTACCGGAAGCGCCAGGCGAAGGCCGCGCCCGCGACTGGATCGCCATTCTCGAAGGCCTGATCGGTGAGCGTGTCGTGCAACGCCGCGATCCCGGCCATCCCCGCGTCAAGATCTGGGGCCTGCTCGAAGCCCGCCTGCTCGAAGCCGAGCATGTCGTGCTCGGCGGCCTGATCGAGAGCGTCTGGCCGCCGGCGACCGAGACCGATTCCTTCATCAACCGGCCGATGCGGGCCGAGCTCGGCCTCTCCCCGCCGGAACGGCGCATCGGCCAGACCGCGCATGACTTCGTCGCGGCGGCGCTCGCCGGCAAGGTGACGCTGACCCGGGCCCGCAAGGCCGGAGAAGCGGAGACGATCCCCTCGCGCTTCTGGCAGCGGCTCAAGGCGGTCGCGCCACCTGACGCCTGGGCAGCCGCAGAGGCGCGCGGGCGCGATCTCACCGCCTGGGCCGCGCTGCTCGGCAAGCCCGCCGATCTCCTGCCGGTCCCGCGACCAAAACCCTATCCGGCGGCGCATCTGCAGCCGAAGCGGCTCAGTGTCACCGAGGTCGAGACGCTCTATCGCGACCCCTATGCGGTCTATGCCCGCAAGATCCTCAGGCTCGATGCCCTGCCGGAGCTGGTCGAGGATCCCGGCGCGACCGATCGCGGCTCGCTGCTGCACGACATCGTCGGCAGCTTCGCCGAGACCTATCCCGAGCAGGTGCCGGCCGGTGCCCTCGGCAGCCTGATCGAGATCGGCGAGCGCCTCTTTCGCGCCTATGACGAGACGCCGGAGGTGCGCGCCTTCTGGTGGCCGCGCTTCCTTTTGATCGCGCAGAACTTCCTCGGCTGGGAGGAGCGGCGGCGGCCGGGGCTTGCCCGCGTCGCAGTCGAGCGCGACACGCAGGCCGAGTTTCCGCTGATCGACGGTTCTTCGATCCTGCTGACCGGTCGGGCTGACCGCGTCGAGGTCACGCGCGAAGGCGCCTTGCGCATCATCGATTTCAAGACCGGCGCGCCGCCGAGCGAGGAGCAGGTCCGCCTCGGCTTCGCTCCGCAATTGACGCTCGAAGCCGAGCTCGCTTTGCGCCACGGCTTCTTGCCGGACATCCTGCCCGGGCCGGTCGAGGCTTTGCTCTATCTGCGCCTCAACCACGACCCCAAGAGCTGGGAGAAGGACAAGAAGCTGTCGTTCAAGGACGAGGCGCAGGCCGACGTCACCGCCCGCCATCTCGCGCAATTGCTCGACCATCTCGCCATTTTGCGCGCCGGCCGCGAGCCCTGGCTGTCGCGGCGCGCGCCCGCCTACATCAAATATGTCAGCCCCTATGACCAGCTCGCCCGGGTCAAGGAATGGTCGGCGGCACCCGATCTCGCCGGCGATGCCGGAGACGAGGCATGACGCCCGCCGGCTGGACCATCCCCGAGCAGACGCGTCGCAACCAGTCGCTGGCGGCCGAGCCCGATCTCAGCGCCTGGGTCTCGGCCAATGCCGGCTCGGGCAAGACCCATGTGCTGGTCAACCGGGTGCTACGCCTGCTGCTTGACGGCGTCGCCCCCGGCCGGATGCTCTGCATCACCTATACCAAGGCCGCCGCCGCGAACATGTCGAACCGGGTCTTCCGGGCGCTTTCGGTCTGGGCCGTCGCCTCCGATTCTGTGCTCTGGGCGGCTCTGTCGGCGCTGACCGGCCAGTTGCCGGCAGCGAGCGACATCAGCCGGGCGCGGCGGCTGTTCGCGCAGGCGCTGGAGACGCCGGGCGGCCTCAAGATCGAGACGATCCACGCCTTCTGCACCCGCGTGCTGCAGAGCGCCCCCTTCGAGGCCAACGTCCCGCCGCGCTTCGAGGTCGCCGACGACCTCGCTCAGGACGAATTGCTGCGCGATGCCAGGCGCGATCTGCTCGCGGCTGCCGAAGCCGACCCTGACGGGCCACAGGCCGGGGCGCTGCGCTTCATGGCCGAGCATGCGGCGCAGGACACTTTCGACCAGATCATGCGCGAGGCGCTGCACCAGCGCGCCGTGTTCAGCGATGCGGAAGGGCGGGCGCGCCGGCCCGAGGAGATCGTCACCGGACTCTCGGCCTTCCTCGGCATCGCGCCGGAACTGGCGGCCGAGACGGTGCGTGAGCGCTTCCAGCGCGAGCTGGCGGCGGTTCCCGATCTCGAACGGCTGATCGCCGCCTTCGAGGCCGGCAGCGCGACGCGGGCCAAGGCCGCAGCCGCGATCCGGCTCGCGCTCTCGGCTGCGCCGGGCATCGATCCGGTCGCCGCCTGCCGTGCCGGCCTGCTCACGGCCGAGGGCAATGTCGCGCAGCATGTCCGCGGCAAGGGCAACAGCGCGTTGCCGGCCGATCTCGACGCGGCGCTCGATGCCCTCGCCGCATGCCTGACCGCCGCCATCGACCAGCTCAATGCCGTCACCGTGCGCGAGCGTAGCGCGGCGCTCGCCGTGCTGGTGACGCATATCCTTGCCGCCTATCGCCGGCTGAAGGCGCAGCGCTCGCTGCTCGACTATGACGACCTGATCGCCAGGACGCGCTCGCTGCTCGACCGGGTCGACCCGGCCTGGGCGCTCTACAAGCTCGACGCCGGCATCGACCACATCCTGCTCGACGAGGCCCAGGACACCAGCGAGGCGCAATGGGCGATCCTGCGCCGCCTTGCCGAGGAGTTCTCGGCCGGCGAGGGTGCGCGCGAACTGGTGCGGCCACGCACCGTCTTCGTCGTCGGCGACGAGAAGCAGTCGATCTACGGCTTCCAGGGCGCGGCGCCTGCGCATTTCAGCGAGGAAAGGCGGCTGCTCGGCACGAGGCTGAAGGCGGCGGACAAGCGCTTCGAGCCGATCAGCCTGACCACCTCCTTCCGCTCGGCGCCCGACATCATGCGCGCCGTCGATGCGGTGTTCGCGCCGCAGGAGCACTGGCGCGGGCTCGTCTTCGACGGCGGCGCCGGCCCCGAACGGCATGACACGGTCAGGCGCGCCTCGATCGGCGCCGTCGATCTCTGGCCGGTGTCGGCGGATGACTCCAGCGAGAAGCCCGATGCCTGGACCACACCGGTCGATGCGCCTGAGCGGCGCTCCGGCCTGGTCAAGCTCGCGGCTCGCATCGCCGATGTACTGAAGCGCTGGAGCGAGGCCGGCCGTGACGATATCGGCCGGCCGTTCAGGCCGGGCGACGTGATGATCCTGCTGCGCCAGCGCGGTGCGCTGTTCGAGGCGATCGTCAAGGCGCTGAAGGATCGCGGCGTGCCGGTCGCCGGCCGCGATCGCCTCACGCTGGCAGACCATCCGGCGGTCGAGGACCTTGTCGCGCTCGGGCGCACCATCCTGCTGCCGCAGGACGATCTCTCGCTGGCGATCACACTGAAGACGCCGCTCTTCGGTCTCGACGATGACGACCTGATGCGCCTCGCCCCGGAGCGGAAGGGCTCGCTGCGCGAAGCTTTCCGTGCGGCGGCGCAGACCGAGCCGCGCTACGCCGCGATCGAGGCGCGCTTGACTGAGCTCGCCGACGAGGCCGGGCGTTGCGGCCCGTTCCGCTTCTTCGCCGGCCTCCTCGGTCCAGGCGGAGGCCGCAATCTTGCCCTCGCCCGGCTCGGCCCCGAAGCGGGCGATGCACTCGACGCTTTCCTCAGCGCTGCACTCGATCATGAGCGGCGCTATGGCCCCTCGCTCGCCGGCTTCCTGCACCATATCGGTGCGGTGGCGACGCAGGTGAAACGCGACCTGTCGGCCAGCGCCGGCGAGGTCCGGGTGATGACCGTGCACGGCTCGAAGGGTCTGGAAGCGCCGGTCGTGATCCTCGCCGATCTCGGCATCGCTCCGGGCGAGCGCCGCCTGCCCAAGTTGATGGCGGTCGAGCCGCCGCGCGGTGCGCAGGTGCCGGTCTGGCCGAGCAAGCGCGCCGATGATCCAGCCGCGATGCGGCGCGCCAAGGACGCGATCGTCGCGCAGATGGTCGAGGAGCATCACCGCCTGCTTTATGTCGCGCTGACTCGCGCCGAGGAACGTCTGATCCTCTGCGGCGTGCAGGCCAAGGGCGAGGCGCCTGAGGGATCCTGGTACGCCATGGCCGAGCTCGGCCTCGCCGGTTCCGAGCCCTGGCTGCGCGACGTCCCGGCGCCCGACGGCGACGGCGAAGTCCGTCGCTTCATGGTCTCGCAACCGGGACATGAAGCCGCCGAGGAAGCTGTCGCCGCGCCGGCCGTAACTGCGCTGCCGAGCTGGCTGATGCGTTCGGCGCCGGAGGAGGCCGAGCCGGCGCCGCCCTTGCGGCCGTCGAGCGCGCTTTCCGCTGCCGACGCGCAGGAGCGCCCGCACGATGGCCCCTTCCTCGCCAACGCGGCTGCGGCCGGCCGGCTCGCGCACCTGTTGCTGCAGGTCCTGCCGGAAGTGCCGCCCGAGCGCCGCGCCAGCACGGCCCGCGCTCTGGCCGAAGCGCGTGGCGGCTCGCTGGCCGAGGAGCGTCGCACAAGAATCGTCGATGATGCGCTCGCCCTGATCGCCGCGCCGGAGTTCGGCGGACTGTTCGGCCCGGGCAGCCTCGCCGAGGTGCCGCTCGCCGGCGAGATCAGCTTGGCCGATGGCAGCAAGCGGCCGGTGCAGGGCCGGATCGACCGGCTCGCGGTCGGCGACGACGAGGTTCTGATCGCCGATTTCAAGACGGCGGCCCGTCCGCCGCAGGACGCCGCCGCATTGCCGGCCTCGACGCTGGCGCAGCTCGCGGTCTATCGCCGGCTGGTCGGCGAAATCTATTCTGGCCGCCGCGTGCGGGCGGTGGCGATCTACACGGCGAGCCTGAAGCCGCTGGAGCCGTCACCGGAACTGCTCGACGCAGCCCTCGCACGGATGGTGGATCAGCCCCGCTTCACCGGAAGGTGAGCCAGCCTTGACCCTGCGGCCGCCCGTTCATAGCTTCAGCGACGAATAGCGGCGTTGTGGCCGCATGCGAATCGAAAGGCGGTAAGCCATGGCGACGACCAAAGTGACCGATGCGAGCTTCGAGGCCGACGTGCTGAAGTCGAGCGAGCCGGTGGTGGTGGATTTCTGGGCCGAATGGTGCGGCCCCTGCCGGATGATCGGCCCGGCCCTCGAGGAGATCGCCGGCGAGCTCGACGGCAAGGTCAAGATCGTCAAGATGAACGTCGACGAGAACCAGCAGATCCCGGCCCAGTTCGGCATCCGCTCGATCCCGACGCTGATGCTGTTCAAGGACGGCAAGCTGGCCTCGCAGAAGGTCGGCGCCGCCCCCAAGAGCGATCTCTCGCGCTGGATCTCGGCGGCGGTCTGATCCGGCAGGCCCGGTAGAATAAAGGAAGGCCCGCCCTCGCTGAGGGCGGGCCTTCTTCGTTTCAGCCTGACGCGTCGCTCACTTCGAGCGGTTGTCGAGCGCGAACGCCCCGGCACCGGCGAAGATCAGGTAGAAGAAGACGAAGCAGTAGAGGATGGCGGCATCGCCATTGTTCAGCAGCGGGTAGACGTTCCGCGGCGCGTGGAACATCCAGTAGGCATAGGCCATCTCGCCCGCGAGGATGAAGGCGACGGGGCGGGTCCACAGGCCGATCAGGATGAGGAGGCCACCGAAGGTTTCGAGGACTGCGCCGAACCAGAACAGCGTGAACATCGCCGGCAGGCCGCTGGCCGGCGGAGCCGGGAAGCCGAACAGCTTCTGCGTGCCATGGGCGATGAAGATCAGCGCCGTCGCGATGCGCAGCAGTCCGAGCGCCTGCGGCGCATAACGAGTCAGGGAGTTGAGAGCCTGCATGGGCGGTTGCCTTCCGTCCGGTTTCGAATTGGAAAAATTTGCTAAGTGATTGGGTTTGCTGGCGAAGAACTCTTACTCGCCGCCGAGCGCTTGTCCTCGCGCAAGGAAGTCCGATCAAGTCACGTTTTCGTTTGCAATGCAGCAAAATCGTTACGCGGCAAATCGGCAACAGCGCTGGCCTCGTTCACCATTGCGGAAAATTCGCCGGAATCGGGCTTAACCACCCCTTAAAAGCGCCATGTTTGAATCCTGTCTGGAAATCGTCGGGCTGCGGATCGCAGCGCGGTGGCGGGGCCTGAACGGGGCGGGATGAACGACCGGTCGAAACGAGGCGGTGAGCGGCGCGAGCCGTCTTTCGAGCGTGCGCGCGACGATTACGAGCGCGACGACGGCGATCTGCGCCTGTCGGCCGAGGATCGCCCCTATCGCGGAGGAAGGAATCCGGTGGCACCGCGCCAGCAACCGCGCCGCCAGCAGAATGAGCGGGGCAAGGGCGGCCGCAAGCCGCGCCGCAAGCGTGGCTCCTTCCTCGGGCGCATCTTCTACTGGGGCGTCGTCATGGGGCTCTGGGCGGTGCTCGCCGTCGGCGGCGTGGTCGCTTATCACGCCTCGCAATTGCCGCCGATCGATCAGCTCACCGTGCCCAAGCGGCCGCCGAACATCGCCATCCTCGCTGCCGATGGCACGCTGCTCGCCAATCGCGGCGAGACCGGCGGGCGCACCATCACCATCGGCGAGGTGCCGCCCTATCTGCCGAAAGCCTTCGTCGCGATCGAGGACCGGCGCTTCTACGAGCATTTCGGCATCGACCCGATCGGCCTTGCCCGCGCCGTCGTCAACAACCTGACCAAGCGTGGGGGCGTCCAGGGTGGCTCGACCCTGACCCAGCAGCTCGCCAAGAACCTGTTCCTCACCCAGGAGCGCACGGCGGCGCGCAAGATCCAGGAAGCGATCCTCTCGCTCTGGCTGGAGCGGACCTACACCAAGGATCAGATCCTCGAGCTCTATCTCAATCGCGTCTATTTCGGCTCGGGCGCCTATGGCGTCGAGGCGGCGGCGCAGCGCTATTTCAACAAGTCGGCCCGCTCGGTCTCGGTCGCCGAGGCGGCGATGCTCGCCGGCCTCGTCCAGGCGCCCTCGCGCCTCGCGCCCAACCGCAACCCGGACGCCGCCGAGAAGCGCGCCCAGTTGGTGATCTCGGCGATGGCGGAGCAGGGGCTGATCACGCAGGCCACCGCCAAGACCGCGCTCGGTGCGCCGGCCGAGGTACCCGAGCGGGTCGGCGCCGGCTCGGTCAACTATGCCGCCGACTATGTCATGGACGTGCTCGACGATTTCGTCGGCGCGATCGAAGGCGACGTCACCGTGCTGACGACGATCGACACCAAGCTGCAGAGCTCGGCCGAGACGATCCTGGTCGAGGGGCTCTCGGCGCAGGGCGCCAAGCTCAACGCCTCGCAGGGCGCGGTGGTCTCGCTGGCGCCGGACGGGGCGATCCGCGCCCTGATCGGCGGGCGCGATTACACCAAGAGCCAGTTCAACCGCGCCACGGCGGCGCATCGCCAGCCGGGCTCGTCCTTCAAGCCCTTCGTCTATCTCACCGCGCTCGAGAAGGGCATGACGCCCGATACGATCCGTGACGATTCCCCGGTCTCGATCAAGGGCTGGGAGCCGGAGAACTATTCGCGCACCTTCCGCGGCCCGGTCACGCTGCAGACCGCCTTCGCCCATTCGCTCAACACGGTCGTGGCCCGCCTGATCCAGGAGGTGACGCCGCGCGAGGTCGTGCGCACGGCCCAGCGCCTCGGCGTCAACTCGTCGCTGCAGGCCAATCCGTCGCTGGCGCTCGGTACCTCGGAGGTGACTCCGCTCGAGATGACCGCCGCCTATGCCAGCTTCGCCAATGGCGGCCAGTCGGTGCTCCCCTATGTGATCCGCGAGGTCAAATCGACGAACGGCAAGGTCGTCTATGCCCGCAAGGCCAATAGTTTCGGCCCGGTGATCCAGCCGCAGACGCTGTCGATGATGAATTCGATGTTCCACGCGGTGATGACCGGTGGCACCGGCAGCAAGGTCAACATTCCCGGCTGGGAGGTCGGGGGCAAGTCGGGCACGACGCAGGATTATCGCGACGCCTGGTTCGTCGGCTTCACCGGGCGCCTCGTCACCGCCGTCTGGGTCGGCAATGACGACAATTCGACGATGAAGCGCGTCACCGGCTCCGGCCTGCCGGCCGAGATCTGGGGCAAGTACATGAAGGCAGCCCATGCCGGCCAGCAGCCGATCCAGCTGCCGGGCGGGCTCTGGCAGTCGGCGCCGAAGTCGATCTTCGATGGTGGCGAGCCGGTCGCCGGCGTCGCGCCGTCGCCGCGAACGCAGCAGGCTGCCTCGGGCGACCGCGCCTGGACGCCGCCGGCTCCGCAGGAGAAGAACTTCTTCGAACGCCTCTTCGGCGGTTGACGCCTCACGTGCCGCGTGGCTTGGCGCGGGTCGTCGGTGCCGCCGCGGCCGGATCGTCCGGCCAGGGATGGCGCGGATAGCGCCCCTTCATCTCGGCCTTCACGCTGGCCCAGGAGCCGCGCCAGAAGCCCGGCAGGTCGCGCGTCACCTGGATCGGCCGGTGCGCCGGCGAGAGCAGCTCCAGCACCAGCGGCACCCGACCGCCGGCGAGCGAGGGGTGCTGCGCCAGCCCGTAGAGTTCCTGCACGCGAACCGAGATCGTCGGACCCGCCTCGGCGCCGTAGTCGACGGCGAGCTGCGAGCCGGTCGGCGCGGCAAAATGCGTCGGCGCCTCCGCATCGAGCCGCCGTTTCAGCTCCCAGGGCAGCAGGGTCGACAGCGCCGCGTCGAGATCGCCCGGCGTGATCGCCGCCAGCGAGCTTCGCCCGACGATATGCGGCGCGAGCCAGTCCATGGCGGTCGCGGCGAGGCCAGCATCGGAGAGATCCGGCCAGTCGGCATCCTCGCCCTCCGCCGCGCGCAGGAAGGCGACGCGCTCGCGCAATTGCGCCTGCGCCTTGCCCCAGGGCAGCGCCTCGATGCCGATGATGGCGATGCCCTTTGCCAGCACCTCGGCATTCTCCTGCGACGACTCGACCGGCAAGGGCCGCTCGGCCAGCACCAGCGAACCGTATTTCCGGGCTGAGCGTGCCCGCAATGCCTTTGCCTGGAGGTCGAACACGGTCTCGTTGCGCTCCGACAGGCTGATCCGGACCAGGCCGGAGGCGGCGAGCGCGGCGATCTCGGCTTCGCTGATCGCGACGGCGCTGAGGATGCGGGCCTGCTGGGCGCTTCCGGTCATCTCGCCGACGACGAGATAAAGCTCGCGCGCCAGCCTCTGGCCGGGTTCGAGCGCGGCGCCGCGGCCATTGGCGAGCAAATACTGGCCGGAGCCGGGCTGGCGCGCCTTGGCGACGCGGTCCGGGAAGGCGAGACCGAGCAGGAAGCCGGACGAGAGCGGCTGCTCCGTGCCGGCCTTCACCTTGCTCGCCGCCTGCCTGGCCCAACCCTCGGCGAGGCGGCGCATGTCGGCGGCACGACCGCCACGTTCGCGGCCGAAGCGCTCCAGCCGCTCGGAAAGATCGATCGCATCGCCGCCAAGCCCGCGCTCGACCAGCAGTGCCGCCAGCAAGGCTGCCGGCTCGGCCTGACGATGATGCGCCGCGCCGACGACCATATGGGCAAGACGCGGCGGCAGCGGCAGGCCCTGCAGCGCCTTGCCGTCGTCGGTGATGCGGCCGTCCGGACCCAGCGCGTCGAGGTCAGCTAGCAGTGCCCGCGCCTCCTTCAGCGCGGGCGCCGGCGGCGGATCGAGGAAGGCGAGCGTGGTCGGATCGGAGACGCCCCAGGCGGCGCAGTCGAGCAGCACCGGGGCGAGGTCAGCCGAGAGGATTTCGGGGCGGGCAAAGGCTTCGAGCGCCCCGTTCGCCGCCTCCTCCCAGAGCCGGTAGCAGATGCCGGGTTCGGTACGCCCCGCGCGGCCGCGGCGCTGGTCGCAGGCCGCCCGGCTGGCGCGCTGGGTGACGAGGCGGGTGACGCCGATATCGGGCTCGTAGAGCGGCACGCGGGCAAGACCGGAATCGATCACCACCCGCACGCCCTCGATCGTCAGCGAGGTCTCGGCGATCGAGGTCGCCAGCACGACCTTGCGTCTGCCCTTCGGCGCCGGCAGCACGGCGCGGTCCTGCTCGGCCTGGTCGAGCGCGCCATAGAGGGGCGCGATCTCGATCGCGGGATCGCGGATCTTCTCGCGCAGGCGCTCTTCGACCCGGCGGATCTCGCCCTGTCCGGGCAGGAAGACCAGCAGCGAGCCGGCCTGCTCGTTCAGAGCCTGCAGCACGGCCTCGGTGACCTGGTCCTCGATCCGCTTCAGCGGGTCGCGGCCGAGATAGCGCGTCTCGACCGGATAGGCCCGGCCCTCGCTCTCGATCACTTCGGCGTCGCCGAGCAGCTTGGCGACGCGCGCGCCGTCCAGCGTCGCCGACATCACCAGGATGCGCAGATCCTCGCGCAGGCCGGCCTGGGCATCGAGCGCCAGCGCCAGCCCGAAATCGGCATCGAGCGAGCGCTCGTGGAATTCGTCGAACAGCACGGCGGCGACGCCGTCGAGCGCGGGATCGTCGAGGATCATCCTTGCGAAGACGCCTTCGGTGACGACCTCGATCCGCGTCTTCGGGCCGATCTTCGAGCCGAGCCGAACGCGCAGGCCGACCGTCTCGCCGACCCGCTCGCCCAGCGTCTGCGCCATGCGATTGGCCGCGCCGCGGGCAGCGAGCCGGCGTGGCTCGAGCACGATCAGCTTGCCACCGCCCTTCCCGCTGCTTTTGGCCCAGGGCTCGTCAAGCAGCGCGAGCGGCACGCGCGTGGTCTTGCCGGCGCCGGGCGGAGCGACGAGCACGGCGTTCGGCTTCTCGCGCAGGGACCCGGCGAGGGCACCGAGAACCGCATCGATCGGGAGGGCTGTGTCGAAGGCGCGCATGCGCCTGCGATGTGGCGCAGGCGGCGGCCCGGTGCAAGTCGGCTCAGGCCGCCTGCCGCAATCCGACCTCGAACGGCGTCATGCTGACGGCGCCCGCTTTCACCGAGACCAGCGTGTTGCAGGGCAGGGCCTGCCAGCAGTCGCGGGCGGCATCGACCGGTTCGGAGGCGATCACCACCGCGTCGCCGCGATCGCAGAGATAGAGCGTCGGCGGCCTGGTGTCCGACGACCAGCGCACGGCGTGTATCATCTCGCCATTGGCGAGCGCGGCGGCGCAGCGCAAAGGCTCCTGCACGCCGGCCTCCTGCATCAGCGCGAGCGCATCGCCGAGCGCGCCCGCCAGGGCATCGCCAGGCGCGGCCCCCTCGGCGATGCGCGCCAGCGCCAGCAGGAACAGCGCTTCCGAATCGGTGGTGCCGACGCGGGCGTCATAGAGCGCATCGGGAATCAGGCTTTCGAGCCGGCGCTTGATCACGGCATAGCCACCAATCTGGCCGTTGTGCATGAAGAGGTGCCGGCCATGGACGAAGGGGTGGCAGTTCGCCCGCGTCGAAGCCGTGCCGGTCGCGGCGCGCACATGCGCGAAGAACAGATGCGAGCGCACCAGCCGCGCGATCGAGAGCAGGTTCTCGTCCGACCAGGCCGGCCTGATCTCGCGATACTGGCCGGGCTCGGCCCGCTCGCCATACCAGCCGACACCGAAGCCGTCGCCATTGGTGCCGGTCTTGGCTTCCTCGGCATGGAGCGACTGGTGGATCAGCGAATGGCAGGGCGAGGCGATGAAGTCTTCGAGGAAGACCGGGGTGCCGGCATAGGCGAGGAAACGGCACATGGTGGTCCCGAATCAGGTGCGAGCGGGGGAGTGCTGGAGAAGATTATTCCACGATGGTGAACGCCGACATAATGAATCATCTCCATGCCAGGTTCAAAGCCTGACTTAAAATCAAGCGCCAAAGACGAGCGCGACCTGCAAGGGTCAAGAACCGTACTCGAAATCGCGCGCGCCGATGTTGGCTTGCGACCGCGCCATTCGAGAGTGCGACGATAACGGCTCTATCGGAGCGTGTTCCTTGTCAGACAAATAGCTTGTTAGGCACTCGTGCGATCGACTGGTCAGCGGTCGCGAAGACTGCATTGATGGAGCTTCCAGCATGGGCTCGGATCGCAAACCGCAGGTACTTCGGACGCCGCCGCCGTTGGAAAGTGTCGTTGCCAGCTGGTATGAGAAGGCCAGTTTGCTCGATAGCTACAGCATCGACTTGAGCGCATCGGAGCAGGCGAGCATACGCGAGCTGGCGACGCGGACGCTCGTCAATCCACCCGCTTGGCAAAAGGCATTGATCGCGCTGCGCGACGCCATGGTTACACCCTTTGGCATCAAGACCTCCGATACGGTCAGGACGTCCCAGGACAGCCTTGATCGGGTGGATTTCTTTCCGGTGCACTGGGAGGGCAAGGACGAGATCGTGCTCGGTACGGACGACCGGCACCTCGACTTCCGGCTATCGCTGCTTCGGCGCCATTCCCCGACAGGCGCGTCGCTCATCGCGACAACCGTCGTGCGGACCCATAATGCTTTGGGCTTCACCTATCTCAACCTGATCAGGCCTTTTCATCACCTTGTGGTCAGAGCCAACCTGGCACGCTGCGCCTGAACACGACTGCAGCAGAGCTGCTGTCCTCTCGCGCTCGCCCGTCAGGCAGGCCGCGACCCACGGATTGCGAGCGGCATAGCCTTGATATAACCGTCGCAGCGATGGGGTAACGACAAACGTCCCGCGGCAAGCGGGCGGGGGGAAGGGCCGTTTCTGATGCTGACGAAGCTCGCCGGCGCGGCGCTCCTGTTCGCCCTTTTCCCTGGGACCGCCTTCGCTGCCGGCGATATCGGCGGCGCCAGCATGGGCGTCGCCTGGGCCCTGCCCTTCGCCGGCATGCTGCTCTCGATCGCGCTCGGCCCGGTGCTGTTCCCGCACTTCTGGGAGCTGAACTACGGCAAGTTCGCCGCCTTCTGGGCGGTGCTGGTCGTCGTGCCGCTCCTGCTGTTTCGGGGCGTCGACCCGGCGCTCGGCGCGCTGCTGCACACCGCGCTGCTCGACTACATCCCCTTCATCATCCTGCTCTTTGCGCTGTTCACCATCGCCGGCGGCATCCTGATCACCGGCAACCTGCACGGTACGCCTGCAACCAATACGACGCTGCTCGCGATCGGCACGCTGCTGGCGAGCTTCGTCGGCACGACCGGCGCCTCGATCATCATGATCCGCCCGGTGCTGCGGGCCAATGACGACCGGCGCTTCAACGTCCATGTCGTCGTCTTCTTCATCTTCCTGGTCTCGAATATCGGGGGATCGCTGACGCCGCTCGGCGATCCCCCGCTCTTCCTCGGCTTCCTGCGCGGCGTCTCCTTCTTCTGGACGACGACGCATCTGCTGCCGGAGACGCTGACCGCGGTCGTGATCCTGCTCGTCGCGTTCTACGCGCTCGACAGCTGGTTCTTCCGCAAGGAGGAGAGCTTCCCGCCGCTGCGCGACCCGACACCGGATCGTGCCATCAAGCTGTTCGGCAAGGTCAACCTGCTCCTGCTCGCCGGCGTCATCCTCGCCATCCTGATGTCGGCGAGCTGGAAGCCCGGCACCGCCTTCACCATCCACGGCATCGCCATCGAAGGGCAGAACCTGGCGCGCGATCTCGTCCTGCTCGGGCTCGCCGGCCTCTCGCTCGCATTGACGCCGAAGCCGGTGCGCGCCGGCAACGAGTTTTCCTGGGGGCCGATCAAGGAGGTCGCCAAGCTCTTCGCCGGCATTTTCGCCTGCATCATCCCGGTGCTGGCGATGCTGCAGGCCGGCCGCGATGGCGCCTTCGCCCCGCTCGTCGCCCTGGTCACCAATCCAGATGGCAGCGCCAACGCCGCCGCCTATTTCTGGCTCGCCGGCGGCCTGTCCTCCTTCCTCGACAACGCCCCGACCTATCTCGTCTTCTTCGAACTCGCCGGCGGCGATCCCAAGGTGCTGATGACCACCGGCGCGCTGACACTGACCGCGATCTCGGCGGGCGCCGTCTTCATGGGCGCCAACTCCTATATCGGCAACGCCCCGAACTTCATGGTCTACGCCATCGCCAAGGACCGGAAGGTCGCGATGCCGAGCTTCTTCGGCTACATGCTCTGGTCGGGCGCGATCCTGATCCCGCTCTTCCTGCTGCAGACGCTGATCTTCTTCCGCTGAGGCGGTCACCCGTCATTGCGAGCCCCCGGGTCTTGCCTTCGGCAAGCCCGAGGACAGGCTCCGCGAAGCAATCCAGGAGCGGCAGAGCCCTACGTCCTCCTGGATTGCTTCGTCGCTTACGCTCCTCGCAATGACGCTGTAGTTCCGTCGCGAGCCGACATGCTCTAAACGCGGCGTCCGAAGGAAGCCCCGATGCCCCTGCGCCCCGACACGCTGGCGATGACCGCCGTCCTCGCCATGCTGACGGCGCTCGGCCCGCTCTCGACCGATTTCTATCTGCCCTCGCTCCCTGAGATCGCGCGGGTGATGGGGACGGACTTTGCCGGCGCGCAGGCGACGCTCTCGGCCTTCCTGTTCGGCTATGCCGCCGGCCAGGTCGTCTGGGGCCCGCTCTCCGACCGGCTCGGCCGCAAGCCGGTGCTGCTGATCGGGCTTGGCCTGTTCATCGCGACGACGCTCGCCTGCGCCCTCGCGCCCTCGATCGAGGCGCTGATCGGCGCCCGCTTCGCCCAGGCACTGGGCGCGTCCGGCCCGATCGTGCTCGGCCGCGCCATGGTGCGCGACCTCTATGACGGGCCGCGCGCCGGCCGCGAGCTCGCCCGCATGGGGATGATCATGGGCCTCGTCCCGGCGATCGCGCCGGTGCTCGGCGGCCTGCTGCAGAACGCCTTTGGCTGGCGCTCGACCTTCCTGGCTTCGCTCGTCTTCGCGCTCGCCATGCTCGCCATCATCGTCACGATCATGCCGGAGACGCTGCGCCAGCGCTCGCCGGATGGCCTGTCCCTGCCGGGGATCTTCCGCGGCTACCGGCTGCTGTTGCGCAACCCCGCCTATCGCGTCTACGTCGCCCTGACCGCGCTGGCCTATGCCGGCCTGTTCGCCTTCATCTCCGGCTCGTCCTATGTGCTGATGGGGGTCTATGGCCTGTCGGCGCCGGCCTATGGCCTGTCCTTCGGCTGTGCCGTGCTCGGCTTCATCCTCGGCACGATCATCGCGCAACGCCTGGTCGGTCGCCGCGGCCTCGACGGCGTGATCGCGCTCGGTGTCGCCTGCCTCGCCGCCGGCGGGCTCGCCATGCTGGCCGGCGTCGCCACCGGCCTCGGCGGGCCACTCGGCGTCATCGGCCCGATGGCGCTCTATGCCTGTGGCATCGGCCTGACCATGCCGCAGGCCCAGGCCTCGGCGATGATGCCGTTCCCTGAGCGGGCCGGAGCGGCCTCGTCCCTGACCGGCCTCTGCCAGATGCTGCTCGCCGCCTGCGTCGGTCTGCTCGTCGGCCATCTGCTCAAGGGTAGCGCATTGCCCCTGCCCGCGGTGATGTCGGTAATCGGCGTCGCGACCTTCGTTCTCTTCCACGCCAGCGCAGCGATCCGCGCCGGCAAAGCCTGAGGACGCCGCTCAGTTCCCCATCCGGTCGCGCCATTGCCGCTCGCCCTGCAGGCAGGAGATGCGGGGCTGCTTGGTCTGCGCCTTCTGGATCAGTGCCTCCGGCCCGGTCGGCAGCTCGGCAATCTCGCGCACCAGTTTGGTCCGGGTCGCGTCGACGAACTGGTGGCGCTCGCGGATCGGGATCACGAAGGCGCCGATTCCGGTGACGACGCAGTCCTCGTAGTAGACGTCGAGATTGTCGATATCGAAATAGCTGGCCTGCTTCAGCATCACCGGCAGGCCGTTGATCGAAATGCCCTTGTCGCGTGCGGCATCGCGGGCCGCCGTCACCGGGCGCCCGTCATTGTTGGCGCCGTCGCCGGAGATGTCGATGACGCGGCGCATGGCGGTGACGTTGCTCTTCTCCAGCAGGGACATCGCGAGGTCGATCGCGCCGGAAATCGAGGTGCGCCGGCCGCGGCGTGTCGGCGCCTCGCCGAGTTCCTCGGCGAAGGCGATTGCCGATTGCGGGCTCTCGATGATCGTCCAGGGTCTGACGATGTGCTGGAAGTCGGCGCCTGCCCACTCGAAATAAGTGACGGCGATCTTGCCGATCGCGCCCTTGGCGATCGCCTCATGCAGCAGCTTCGAGCGGAACGCCTCGATATAGCCGTTGCGCTGCAAAGCGAGTTCGTCGAGATCCATCGAATAGGAGATGTCGACTGCCAGCACGAGGGCGACGTCGACCTCCTCGGGCGGCGCGGGCGCCTGCTGCGCATCGGGTGCCGATGCCGGCCAGAGTCCGGCGGCCGCGAGACAAAAGAGACCGAACAGCCAGGGCCGCATCGAAACCTCCGTCATCTGTCGTCGAAGCGTGACGCCGAAAGGAGGGCAGGTTTCGGACGAAGGCAGGCTTCAAACGACTGTCGTCGAAGTCTGCGCTTGCTTTCGATTCGCGCCAAGCACGAAAGCGCGAGAATCGGCTCAAGAACTGAGCACCGGTTCTTGAAGGCGCCGATTCTGCAACCTTGTCACCCGCGCCGGCGGTCCTCGACGATGGCGAGCGCCGCCTGAAAGGCCTCCTCGACCCCGAGGGCCGAGGTGTCGAGCAGGACCGCGTCCTCCGCCGCCTTCAGCGGCGCGTCGCCGCGGCCCGAATCCCTGGCGTCGCGGCGGCGGATATCGGCCAGGATGCCGTCGAGGGTTGTCGCCTCGCCTCGCCCCGCCAGCTCCTTGTGCCGGCGCGCGGCGCGGACCTCCGGCGTCGCGGTGACGAAGAGCTTCACGCGCGCGTCCGGGCAGATCACCGTGCCGATATCGCGCCCGTCGAGCACCGCCCCGCGATCGGCACCGGCGAAACGGCGCTGGCGATCGATCAGGGCACGCCGGACTGCCGGTATAGCCGCAACGACCGAGGCGGCCTCGCCGATCTCTCGGCCGCGCAGCCGTGATTCGTCGATTGTCGCATCGTCGAAGCCGGCCGCACTGGCTGCAGCGGCCTGCGCATCGTCGAGCGGCTCGCCGGCGTCGAGCATGGTGCGGGCGACCATGCGGTAGAGCAGGCCGGTGTCGAGATAGGGCAGGCCGTAATGCGCGGCGAGCCGGCGCGCCAGCGTGCCCTTGCCGGAGGCAGCGGGTCCGTCGACGGCGATCACCAGCCGGTCGGCCTTCTTGGCGGGGGAGGCTGTCGGCTGGGCTGCGGGCACGATTCTCGTCTTTCGTCAGTGCTCAAGTCGAGGCAAACTTCTAAAGCACCGGGCGCGCCGATGCGAAGCGGTTTTGCGGCCGGTGTCGCAGGCTCGAGCTGTGGCCAAATCAGCATTTGACAGGGACGCTTTGCCCGACTAACGGACGCCCCTGCTTTTTCTGAACTCCGCACGAACTTGAAGGTCCGACGCCGTGGCGAAACCGGAACTTGGTACCAAGCGCGTTTGCCCGGTCACGGGGCGCAAATTCTACGATCTCGACAAGGATCCGATCGTCTCGCCCTATACCGGCCAGTCCTATCCGCGTTCGCTGTTCGAGCCGCAGGCCAAGGCGGCTGCACCGGCGCCGAAGCCGGCGGATGACGAGGACGAGACGGAGGCCGCCGATGGCGCGGTCGAGCTCGTCTCGCTCGACGACGCCGATGCCGAGGCTGCCGAGAAGGAACCGGTGGTCACCAGCGACGATGACATCGAGATCGAGGATGACGGCACTGCCGGCGACGATGACGACACCTTCCTGGAAGAGGACGAGGAAGGCGACGACGACGTCTCCGATCTGATCGATGGCGACATCGAGGGCGACGAAGACGCCTGAGCGGCGCCAAAATCGCGTCAAATCGCGCTCCTGAAAAAAGCGCGACGATAACGTGACATCAGTGCTTGTGTCTTGGCGCAAGCTTGCCTATAGAGCGCTTCGTCGCTGCGGCGACGAGCGCGGATCGGCTCCTAGGGAGCCTTCAGGACCGCGACGATTTCCCGGCCTTTCCCCAAGAAGGCCGGCTGAGTGGGGCCATAGCTCAGTTGGGAGAGCGCTTGAATGGCATTCAAGAGGTCGGCGGTTCGATTCCGCCTGGCTCCACCAAATCTCTCTTCACTGATATTCTCAGTGGCCCTCATCCAGACCAGCAACATCTTTCGCTGAGGCGGCCGCTACAGCGCGCTCGTCGCTCAACGACACACGACGCTCTGTCCGCGCATGGTGCAGGTCGAGGTGAGCCGCTCATCGGCTGACGGTGCGTAGGTCCCCGCGACATCCGCCGGCACATAGGTCGACCCATCACTTTGCATTGGATCGACGCCAGCCGACATGCCGGTAGTGACACACCCGGCCAGCAGCATGCAGCACGCGGCTATGAAGAGCTTTGTCATCAAGAACTCCTTACCAGTGCGATCCTGCCGAGATGCTGGGACGAAGTCACGTGCTGTCTGTCCCATCTGGACATTCTGATCTGGTCCATCCCGGGCACAGCCTTTGGTCGCTCTCGAGATCGGGATGGAGCGTTCGCCGCGCGAGCCCTGCCTTTTGGGCGCATGCGGGCTCGAAATGGGAAGGTTCTTTTTGGCGCTCGACGCAAAGAGAGATGATACTCCCATCAAGAGAATGGCATTCAGCGTTTTCATTCCAATTCAGACCCGGTCACTTTTTCAAATAACATCGTAATCGCTGTATAATAATTTCCCGAACGAACCGTTTTTTTAAAAAACACTTCTCTTGACCATCCACTCTGCTGGCCTTCATCGTGAAAGACAGAAGGGCCGCGAAGGTCGCGCCCGTCAGATCATTCGCTCCATGCGAGGTGCGCGATGTCCAGTGCCGGCCGCCAGCTCACGCTCAATCTGTTCATCTATCCCGGCGGCCATCACGAGGCGGCCTGGCGCTACAAGGATTCCGAGCCGGAGCGGGTGCTCGACATCCGCTATTACCAGGAGCTGGCGCGAAAGGCGGAAGCCGCGAAGTTCGACGCGGTCTTCCTCGCCGACGGGCCATCTCTGGCGGAGAATGTCCGCTATTCCTCGCGCGTTCGCCTGGAGCCGGTGACTTGGCTGACCGCGATCGCCGCCGCGACCGAGAAGATCGGCCTGATCGGCACGGCCTCGACCACCTATAACGAGCCCTACAATCTCGCCCGGCTCTTCGCCTCGCTCGACCATATCAGCGGCGGCCGGGCCGGCTGGAACATCGTCACGACCGGCGATGCCGGAGCCGCCCATAATTTCGGCCTGCCGGAGCACCCGCCGCATGGCGAGCGCTACGAGAAGGCCCGCGAATTCCTCGATGTCGTCACCAGGCTCTGGGACAGCTGGGAGGACGACGCCCTCGTCGCCGACCCTGAGAGCGGCGTCTTCGCCGATGCTGACAAGGTTCATCGCATCGACCATGTCGGCAAGCACTACCGGGTGCGTGGCCCCCTCAACGTCTCGCGCTCGCCACAGGGGCGGCCGGTCTATGTCCAGGCCGGCTCGTCGGAGGATGGCCGCTCCTTCGCCGCCCGGCATGCCGAGGCGATCTTCACCGCGCACCAGACGCTGGCGAGCGCCCAGGCCTTCTATGCCGACATCAAGACGCGCGCCGTCGCGCTCGGCCGCCGCCCCGAGCATATCCGTGTCCTGCCCGGTATCAGCCCCTTCATCGGCTCGACGCAAGGAGAGGCCGACCGGCTGGAGGAGGAGATCGACGACCTGATCCAGCCGGCCGCCTCGCTCGACCAGCTCAAGCGGATGATCGGTGTCGACCTCAGCGGCTACGATCTCGATGGCCCCGTGCCGCGCCATATCATCGACACCAACGGGCCGAAGGGGCTGGCGAGCCGCTTCCAGCTCGTCGTCGACATCGTCGACCGCGAGAATCCGACGATCCGCCAGTTGATCCGCCGCCTTGCCGGCGCGCGCGGCCACCGCGTCGTCGTTGGCACGCCGGAGCATATCGCGAACGAGATCCAGAGCTGGTTCGAGCAGGGCGCGGCCGACGGCTTCAACGTCATGCCGCCCTGGCTGACCGGCGGCTTCGACGCCTTCGTTTCCGAGGTCGTGCCGATCCTGCGCAAGCGCGGGCTGTTCCGGCAGGATTATTCCGGCGCGACGCTGCGCGACCATTACGGCTTGCCGCGGCCGGACAGCGGCTATGCCGAGGCGCGGCGCAAGAGCGCCTGAGGCGCCCGGCTTCGCCAGCAACCTTCCCCCTGCGTGGACGCGGTGCGGGCTTCGCCCGCCAGCGATGACGCATGCCCATCGAGGACATCCGATGAAGTTGACCTATCTCCTGCCCTTTGCGGCGGCCCTCCTGGCCGGCTCGGCTGCGGCCCAGCCCTTGCCGGAGACTGCACCGATTCCGGATCGTGTCCCGCTGGGGACGACCCTGGTGATCGGCGATCCGCAGACCAGGGTCGCGCTCGCCCTCTCAGGAGAGCTCGCCAAGCTGCCCTTCAAGGTCGAATGGGCCAATATCTCCGGCGGCCCGCAGACGATCGAGGCCTTTCGCGCCAAAGCGCTCGACATCGGCGCGGTCGCCGACATCCCGCCAATCCACGCGCAATGGACCGGGCTCGACGTCAGGATCGTCGCGGCAAAGTTCCGGCGCGACCCGGTCGGCCATCCGATCTATGTGATCGCCACGGCGCCGGGCTCCGGCATCGCCAGGCTCGAGGACATCAAGGGCCGCAAGATCGCCTTCAGCCCCGGCCAGGCCCAGGGCGCGCTGGTGCTGCGCGTGCTGAAGAAACTCAACCTTCGGCATGACGAGGTCCAGCTCGTCGAACTGCCGAGCGTCGGCGACGCCTATGTCAACGCGCTCGCCAGCAAGCTCGTCGACGCCGCCCCGATCGGGGAGGCGAACAAGCAGCGCTTCGTCCAGAACTATGAGCGCGACGGCGCCAGGGCCTTGCCGCACGGCCTGCGCGACGATCCCGCCTATCTCTATGTGGTCAAATCCTCGCTGGAGGACCCCGGCAAGGCGGCGGCGATCCGCGCCTATGTCCAGGCCTGGGGCCGCGCCACCAAATGGGTCGAGACCCATCCCGAGGAGTGGATCAAGGGCTACTACGTCAAGGACCAGGGCCTGAAGGCCGATTCCGGCCGCTTCCTGGTCGAATCCAATGGCGATCCCGACGTGCCGCTCGACTGGAACGGGGCGATCGAGCGCCAGCAGGAGACGATCGACCTCCTCGCCGCCGAATTGAAGAAGCCGGTGCTGAAGGCGGCGACGCTGTTCGACCGGCGCTTCGAGCAGGTCGCCGGCGCGGCCTATCAGGGAGAATGAGCATGGCCGATCTCTCGCTCACCGGCGGACAGGGCGCCATCAACCCGCGCTGGCTGAAACTGGCCCGCTCGCAACCTGCCGGCACGGCCGACAAGCCCCGCCGACGCCGCAAGCTCGGCCCGGGCCGGCCGATTCCCTATGGCGCCGCGCTCGGCCCGGCCCTGCTGCTGATCCTCTGGAGCATCGGCTCGGCGACCGGCTTCATCGACGACCGCATCCTCTCGGCACCCTGGACGGTGGCGACCACCGGCTGGGAGCTGATCCAGGACGGGCGCCTGCAGGAGAACCTCTGGACCTCGTTCCAGCGCTCCTTCTGGGGTCTGTTCTGGGGCATCGTCGCCGGCGCCTCGCTCGGCGTCATCGCGGGCCTGAGCCGTATCGGCGAATACCTCGTCGACGGCCCGATCCAGATCAAGCGCGCCATTCCGGCGCTGGCGCTGATCCCGCTGCTGATGCTCTGGTTCGGCATCGGCGAGGGCATGAAGGTCCTGACGATCGCGCTGATCACCTTCGCGCCGATCTACATCCAGACCCATGACGGCCTGCGCTCGACCGATGCCCGCTTCATCGAGCTTGCCGAGACGCTCGACCTCTCCAATGGCCAGTTCCTGCGCCATGTCGTGCTGCCGGCGGCACTGCCCGGCTTCCTGCTCGGGCTGCGCTTCGGCGTCACCTATTCCTGGCTCGCCCTCGTCGTGGTCGAGCAGGTCAACGCCACCTCCGGCCTTGGCTACATGATCAACCTCGCCCGCACCTATGGCCAGACCGAGGTCATCATCCTGTGCCTGGCCGTCTATGCCGCGCTCGGCCTGAGCTCGGACTGGCTCGTCCGCTTCATCACCCGAAAGGCTCTGCCATGGCGCAAGATTCTGGCCGACTGACCCAGCAGCCCGTCGTCGCGGTTCGCGGCCTGACCCGCCGCTATGGCGAACGCACCATCATCGACAATGTCGATCTCGATATCGGCCGCGGCGAGTTCGTCGCTCTGCTCGGCCGTTCCGGCTCCGGCAAGAGCACCTTCCTGCGGGCGCTGGCCGGGCTCGACCATGGCGTGCCCGGCTCCGGCCGGCTCGGCACGCCCGACGCGGTCTCGGTCGTCTTCCAGGATGCGCGCCTGCTGCCCTGGAAGACGGTCGTCGACAATGTCTCGCTCGGGCTGAAGGGGCAGACGCCGCGCGAGCGCGCTCTGCATGCGCTTGCCGAGGTCGAGCTGACGGCGCGGGCGCGGGCCTGGCCGATGCAGCTCTCTGGTGGCGAGCAGCAGCGTGCGGCGCTGGCCCGCTCGCTGGTGCGCGAGCCCGAGCTCCTGCTGCTCGACGAGCCCTTCGGTGCGCTCGATGCGCTGACCCGCCTGCGCATGCAGGCGCTGCTGCTCGATCTCTGCACCCGCCATCGCCCGGCAGTGCTGCTCGTCACCCATGACGTCGACGAAGCCATCCATCTCGCCCAGCGCGTGCTGGTGCTCGATCAGGGCCGCTTCGTCGTCGACCTCAAGGTCGATCTGCCCTCCGAGACGGGGCCGCGGCAGCGGCGCTTCGCCGAGGTGCGCAGCGAATTGCTGAGCAGCCTCGGCGTGACCCAGGAGGAGCTGCGCCGCGTCGCCTGAGCGGTACTACTTCTTGATCGCCGGGCAGGCGCTCTGGGCGAGTGGGCGGAAGGCCTGGTCGCCCGGAATGGTGGCGACGAGATCGTAGAGATCCCATTCGCCCTTCGATTCCGCCGGCTTCTTGACCTGGAAGACGTAGAAGTCGTGGACCATGCGCCCGTCCTCGCGCAGCCTGGCGTTGCGCACGACCTCGTCCTCGATCGGCAACTCGCGCATCTTGGCGATCACGGTCTTGGCCTCGTCAGACTTCGCCGCGGCGACCGCCTTGAGATAGTGCCGGACCGAGGAATAGACGCCGGCCTGGATCGCCGAGGGCACCGCGCCATGCGCCGCCTTGAAGCGCTCGGAGAAGGCGCGGGTGCGCTCGTCGATGTTCCAGTAGAAGCCCTCGGTCAGGATCGTGCCCTGCGCCGAGGCGAGGCCGACGCTCTTCACGTCCATCGCGGTCAGGAAGAAGGCGACCAGCTTCTGCTTGTCCTGGCCGATGCCGAAATCGCGGGCGGTCTTGATCCCGGCCACGGTATCGCCGCCGGCATTGGCGAGCGCGATCAGATCGGCGCCCGAGCCCTGCGCGGTCAGGAGCTGCGAGGAAAGGTCGACCGCCGGGAAGGCGTGCCGGATCGAGCCGACATAGGTGCCGCCCTTGGCGGTGACGAGCGTCTTGGCGTCAGCTTCGAGCTGATGGCCGAGCGCGTAGTCGGCGGTGACCAGATACCATTTGGTGCCGGGCTTAGTCAGGTGGTTGGCGATCCCGGCGACCTGGACATAGGTGTCCCACATCCACTGGACGACATGATCGGGCTGGCAGGCGTCTCCGGTCAGGCGGGCCGTGCCGCCGGGGAAAAGGCCGACGCGGTTCTTGTCCTTCAGCAGCGGCGGGATCGCGAGTTGCAGCGAGGCGTTGGACATGTCGGCAAGCACGTCGACGCCCTGCCGGTCGATCCATTCGCGGGTGATCGCCGAGCCGACATCGGCCTTGTTCTGATGGTCGGCCGAAACCACCTCGATCGTCATGCCCTGGCATTCGGCTTTCAGGCAGTCCTCGACCGCCAGGCGGGCGGCGGTGATCGAACCCTTGCCGGTGATGTCGGAGTAGACGCCGGACATGTCGGTCAGCACGCCGATCTTGACGGCTCCGTCCGAGATCTCGGCTGCGGCGGGCAGGGCGCCGAGCAATGCGGTGGTGACGGCGAGCGCCGAGGCCAGACCCTTCATGTGAATTCCTCCCATTGTGTTTTTTCGTCGCTGCTAGCGGTCGTGCCAGTGCGCTATCGGCAGGCCGGCGACCGGTGATCTGAATGAGGGGACGCGGCTGCCGCGCAGGCTGCCGATATGGGCGGTGCGCAGATCCGCGCCGCCGAAGGTGATGCTGGCGAACCAGGGCGCGATCGTGCCGCCGCAGGCGAGCATCAGTTCCGGCGTTACCTCGTCACGGGCGAAGGCCGCCATCAGCGCCTTGCCGGCTTCGCTGCCGCGATCGTCGTCGAGCAGGATGCGCAACTCGCCCTCCGGCGTGATCGCGAAGATCCGGTCGACCATCACATGCGTGCCCCAGAGATTGCCATGGGCGTCGAAGGCGATGCCGTCGATGAAGGCACCATGGTCGCTCGGGCCGAAGATCTCGCGATCGGTCAGGCTGCCATCAGGCTGGACGCGCAATCGCGTCACCCGGCAGGCACAGGTCTCGGCGACGTAGAGCCATTCCTCGTTGGCATCGAGCCGGATCTCGTTGGTGAAGGCGAATCCATCCGCGACGATGCGCAGGCGGCCGCCATGATAGAGCGCGACATAGCCGTCGCGGACATCGGGGCTCATCGCCCGCATCCAGTTCTTGGTGCGCGTCGAGATCGTCAGCCAGATCCGGTCCTTGCTGTCGCGCAGCACGAAATTGACCTTGCCGATCGCCTGCCCGTCGATCGTATCGACCAGCACGCGGGTTTCGCCCGAGCGGGTCATCACCTCCAGCCGTTCGGTGCCGAAATTCGAGATCAGCACGTCGCCATTGCGGGCGAAGGCGAGGCCGTTCGGCAAGGTGCCGGAGACGAAGCGCGCCTCCTCGTCGGCCGCTTCGGCAAAGCCGCGGCTCGCCGTCTGGGTGATCAGCTGCTGCGTGCCATCGGGCCTGATATGGACGACGCCGCCCCGCGCATCGGCGCTCCAGAGCGAGCCGTCGCGCTCGGCCAGGATGCACTCCGGCCGCTGCAGATCTTCGCCGACATAGCTGATCGCGGCGGGATCGATGACGAAGCCGTCGAGCGGGTTGGGACGAGGCGACATCAGAAGTTCACGCGGTCGCCGCCCTTGAGGCCGAGCGTGGCGCGGGCCTCCTCGGGGGTGGCGATCTCGTAGCCGAGCTCCTCGACGATGCGGCGGATCTTGGCGACCTGCTCGGCATTGGAGGTGGCGAGCTTGCCCCTGCCGATGAACAGGCTGTCCTCCAGCCCGACGCGGACATTGCCGCCCAGCATCGCGGCTTGCGTGCAGAACGCCATCTGATGGCGCCCGGCCGCGAGCACCGACCAGTGATAATCCCGACCGAACAGCTTGTCGGCGGTGCGCTTCATGAACATCAGATTGTCGAGATCGGCACCGATGCCGCCCAAAATGCCGAAGATCAACTGCAGGAACACCGGCGGCCGGAACCAGCCGCGATCGAGGCAATGGGCGAGATTGTAGAGGTGGCCGACATCGTAGCATTCGTGCTCGAACTTGGTGCCGTGGCCCTCGCCGAGCAGTTTATAGATACGCTCGATGTCACCGAATGTGTTGCGGAAGATGAAGTCCTTGGTGTTGGCGAGATAGGGCTGCTCCCAGGGATGCTTCCAATCGCTGTACTTCTCGGCCAGCGGGTGCAGCGCGAAGTTCATCGAGCCCATATTGAGCGAGCACATCTCCGGTGCGGCCTTGAGCGGCGCGGCGAGGCGCTCCTCGACGGTCATGGTCAGGCCGCCGCCGGTGGTGATGTTCACCACGGCGTCGGTCGCCTGCTTGATCCGGGGCAGGAACTCCATGAACACGGCGGGATCCGGCGTCGGGCGGCCGTCTCGGGGATCGCGGGCGTGCAGGTGCAGGATCGCCGCGCCCGCCTCCGCCGCCGCGATCGCCTGGCTTGCGATCTCGTCCGGCGTGATCGGCAGATGGTCCGACATGGTCGGCGTATGGATGCCGCCGGTGACGGCGCAGGTGATGATGACCTTGCTCATCGCGTTCTCCTTCGTCGTTCGGGCAACCGTTTGATTTGCCGCATTTTTTTTCACGCGAACCGGTGCCCACTTCGCTTGAAAATGCTCTAGTCTGGCAGGATCGCCACGGCGCGGGTCCAGCCGGCCGAGCCGTTGCGGACCTTCACCGGCAGGCAGCTGATCGTGAAACCGGTCGCCGGCAGCGCTTCGAGATTGTGCAGCTTCTCGATCTGGCAGTAGCCGGCCTCGCGCCCGGCCTTGTGGCCCTCCCAGATCAGCGAGGCGTCGCCGGTTTCGGCGAAACGGCGGGCGGTGTGGCTGAACGGCGCGTCCCAGCTCCAGCCATCGGTGCCGACGACCTTGATGCCCTGGCGCACCAGATGCAGCGTCGCCTCGCGGCCGAAGCCGCAGCCGGAATCGACATAGTCGGCCTGCCCGTAACGGGCGCCGGCCCGCGTATTGGCGATGACGATCTCCAGCGGGCTCAAGCTGTGGCCGATGCGCGCGAGCTCGGCGTCGATCTCGGCGGGAGTGACGACGTGTCCATCGGGCAGATGGCGGAAATCCAGCTTCACGCCCGGTTGCAGGAACCAGTCGAGCGGGCATTCGTCGATCCGGAGCGCCGGGGCGCCGCCGTCCTGCGTTGGATGGTAGTGCCAGGGCGCGTCGACATGGGTGCCGTTATGGGTCGAGATCGTCGCGAGCTCGATCGCCCAGCCCATGCCATCGGGCAGCTGCTCGGGCTTCAGGCCCGGAAAGGCCGCGGCGATGTCCGTCGCGGTCGCCTGATGCGTGCGATAGTCGATTCTGACCTTCTGGAAGGGCGGATCGGCGGGAACGTCGTTCTCGAGCGGAATCGACAGATCGACGAGGCGGCCTGGCAGCATGCCGGTATGTCCTCCCTGGAGGATGTTTTCTCAGTGGCTCGAATTTGGACGAACGTCCGACCTATAGCAGGCGCGCTGCTTTCTGGTAAGAGGGGAATCGCTGGATTCCTGGAGGGGCACGATGTCCGCGATGCCGACGCGCGACCGCATTCTCGACGCTGCCGAGCGGCTCTTCGCCGAGCGCGGCGGCGCTGACGGCGCCTCGATGCGTGATCTCGCGGCCGCGGCCGGCGTGCGGCTCTCGCAGCTCAGCTATCATTTCGGCTCGAAGGAGGCGCTCTACCGCGCCGTCTTCGCCCGCCGGGCCCATGCCCTGGCGCTGGCGCGCGCGCAGGCGCTCGGTGAGGCCATGGCCCGGCCGGTGCTCGATGTCAGCGAGATCGTCGCCGCCTTGATCGGCCCATCCGTGCGCCAGCGCTTCAGCGAAGGCGTGCAGGGCGCGGCCTTCGCCATGATGACCGCCCGCGAAGCGGTCGATCCGCGCGAGGCCGCGCGCGGCGTTGTCGCCGAGCATTTCGACCCGACAGCACGGCAGTTCGTCACGGCTCTGGGCAAGCTCTACCCGCAGGCGCCGGAGGGGGCGCTGGTCGATGCCTATCTCTTCATGGTCGGTGCTCTCGTCATGACCATGGCGGCCGGCGATCGCGCCACGCGGCTCGACCAGGCACGCGATGCCGTGCCGGTGGTCGAGAACGCCGAGCAATTGCTGCAGCGCCTGACCGGCTTCTGCGCCGCCGGCATTGACGGCCTGCTGCGGGCTCGCTGAGCCGACTTATCCCGCTGCAAACAACGGGAGGTGGATCACATCATGCGTCGCGAGATCATCGAAGTTCCCGTCATCTCCGAGGCGATCCGCCAGCTCGGCGCGCCGACTTCGGCGCTGGCGAGGGTGGGAGACCTGCTCTTCACCTGCGGCATGCCGCCGATCGACGTGGCGACCGGCAAGATCGTGATCGGGGATATCGAAACGCAGACCCGCGCCGCGCTCGATGCGCTCGCGCTGACCCTGCGCCATGGCGGCTCTTCGCTCGACGCCGTCGTCAAGGCGACGATCTTCGTCACCGATCCCACGTTGATGGCTGGCGTCAACGCGGTCTATCGCACGTATTTCACGCAAGGCTTCCCGGCGCGGACCAGCGCCGCGATCCGGCCCTGGCCATTGCCCTTCGACATCGAGATCGAATGCGTCGCCGCGATCGGCTGAGCGTCAGCGGTCCGCCCGCGCCACCACCGCGTGCAGCAGCACGTTGAGGCCCGGTTCGAGATCATCCGGCGTGCAGAGTTCCCCGTTGTTGTGGGTGACGCCGCCCTTGCAAGGCGCGAAGATCATCGTCGTCGGCGCGTGGCGGGCGACAAAATAGGCGTCGTGGCCGGCCTGGCTCAGGATGTCCCGCGTACGGTAGCCGAGGCCGAGCGAGGTCGCGCGGACATGCTCGATCAACTCGTCCGCGAAGATCTTGCCGCCCCAGTTCCAGACGTCGAGGATCTCGGCCGTGCAATCGGCCCGCGCCGCCGCCTCATGGACGGCGCGGCGCACGCGTTCGGCCATCACCTTGGCCGTTTCCGGATCGGCATGGCGGACATCGCAGGTCGCCTGCGCCCAGTCGGAGAGGATGCCGGGCTTGTTCGGCCAGGCTACCAGCCGCGAGGCTGTCGCCTTGCCGCCGCTGCCGGCATGTTCCCAGCCGAGATCGTCGACCGCGACCAGAAGGCGTGCGCCGGCGATCAGCGCGTTCTTGCGCCGCTCCATCGGCCAGGGGCCGGTATGGGCGGTCTCGCCGCGAAATTCGACCAGCATGCCGGTGCTGGCGTAGCCGCCGGTGACGACGCCGACCT